>OKVS01000017.1_pt1 | contig 101361 bp, 90 predicted proteins | sample 1606911 | NCBI WGS metagenome assembly OKVS01 (sample SAMN03281016, study PRJEB24777) | human gut metagenome | isolation source: fecal sample PR161 from 1 month old female Malay infant, caesarean... | reverse complement strand
AAGGGTTTACAGCCACTCGCCCTTGTGCTGCAATCTGCCACCCTGTAATCGCGATTCCGGAGCCGTAGCTTTGACTTTTCTCGCCGCGCAATTTTCAGCCCAGGTCCTGGACTGGTACGACAAATACGGCCGTAAAACCCTGCCCTGGCAAATCGCCAAGACGCCCTACAAAGTATGGCTCTCCGAAGTGATGTTGCAACAAACCCAGGTCACCACGGTTATTCCCTATTTTGAACGCTTTATGGCGCGTTTCCCAACGGTTGTTGATTTAGCCAACGCGCCGCTGGATGAAGTGCTGCATCTGTGGACCGGCCTTGGCTACTACGCGCGGGCGCGCAATTTACATAAAGCCGCGCAGCAGGTCGCCACGCAACACGGCGGCGAGTTCCCGCAAACCTTTGAAGAGGTGGCCGCGCTTCCCGGCGTCGGGCGCTCGACGGCGGGGGCGATTTTATCCCTTTTCGCTCGGTCAGCATTATCCGATTCTCGACGGCAACGTGAAGCGGGTACTCGCCCGCTGCTATGCTGTCAGCGGCTGGCCGGGGAAAAAAGAGGTGGAAAAACGGCTGTGGGAAATAAGCGAAGAGGTGACGCCGGCGCAGGGCGTAGAACGCTTCAACCAGGCGATGATGGATCTCGGCGCCATGGTTTGTACCCGCTCGAAGCCGAAGTGCGAACTGTGCCCGCTGAGTAACGGCTGCGTGGCCTACGCTAACCATTCATGGGCGGAATATCCGGGGAAAAAACCGAAGCAGACCATCCCGGAACGCACCGGCTACTTCCTGCTGATGCAGCACGGCGACGAGGTATTTCTTTCCCAACGTCCGCCGGTGGGTTTATGGGGCGGGTTGTTCTGTTTTCCGCAATTTGAGGATGAAGCCGGGCTGCGTGAGTGGCTGGCGCAACGTCAGATAAAGGCCGATAATCTGACGCAATTAACCGCCTTCCGCCACACTTTCAGCCATTTCCACCTGGATATTGTGCCGATGTGGCTTACAGTGCACTCATCTGGCGCATGCATGGATGAAGGTAACGCACTCTGGTATAACTTAGCGCAGCCGCCATCGGTCGGACTGGCGGCCCCCGTGGAGCGCTTGTTGCAACAGTTGAAAGCCGGAACGCCGGTCTAGTTTTTTCGGCTATAAAAGAGGATTGATTATGAGCAGAACGATTTTTTGTACTTTCTTGCAGCGTGAGGCGGACGGCCAGGATTTCCAGCTCTATCCGGGCGAGCTCGGTAAGCGCATTTACAACGAAATCTCCAAAGAGGCCTGGGCGCAGTGGCAGCATAAGCAGACCATGCTGATCAACGAGAAAAAACTCAGCATGATGAACCCGGAGCACCGCAAGCTGCTGGAACAGGAGATGGTGCAGTTCCTGTTTGAAGGGAAAGACGTTCACATCGAAGGCTACACGCCGCCGGAAAAACAGTAAGGGCCTCACGGCCTTTACCAAACAAACACAACACGCACTCCCGGAATGATGAAAAAATACTTAGCGCTCGCGCTGATTGCGCCACTGCTCGTGTCCTGTTCCAGTTCCAATAAAAAAGGCGCCGAATATAACGAGGCCTGGGTCAAGGACACTAACGGATTCGATATCCTGATGGGCCAGTTTGCCCATAACATCGAGAACATTTGGGGGTATAACGAAGTTCTGCTCGCCGGGCCGAAGGACTACGTAAAATATACCGATCAATATCAAACCCGCAGCCACATCAACTTTGATGCCGGTACGATTACCGTCGAGACCATCGCCGGAACCGATCCGCAAGGACGGTTACGCCAGGCGATTATCAAAACTCTGTTGATGGGCGATGACCCCAACTCTATCGACCTCTATTCCGATGTCGATGATATTCAGATTTCCAAAGAACCGTTCCTCTACGGCCAGGTCGTCGATAACACCGGCGAATCCATCCGCTGGGAGTGGCGCGCCGCGCGCTATGCCGATTATCTGCTGCAAACCCGTCTGAAGAGCCGCAGCAATGGCCTGCGCGTGGTCTATAGCATCACTATCAACCTGGTGCCTAACCACCTCGATAAACGTGCGCATAAATATCTCGGCATGGTGCGCCAGGCCTCGCGTAAATATGGCGTTGATGAGTCGCTGATCCTTGCGATTATGCAAACAGAATCATCGTTTAACCCCTATGCGGTGAGCCACGCGGATGCCATGGGGCTGATGCAGGTCGTACAGCATAGCGCGGGGAAAGACGTCTTCCGCTCGCAGGGCAAATCCGGCCTGCCGAGCCGCAGCTATCTGTTTGACCCGGCGAATAACATCGATACCGGTACCGCCTATCTGGCGATGCTGAACAACGTTTATCTCGCCGGCATCGATAACCCCACCTCGCGTCGCTACGCGGTGATCACCGCCTATAACGGCGGCGCCGGCAGCGTACTGCGCGTCTTCTCCAGCGATAAAGTCCAGGCGGCGAACATCATTAACAGCATGGCGCCAGGCGACGTCTACCAGACGCTCACCACCCGCCATCCGTCGGCAGAATCGCGCCGGTATCTGTATAAAGTGAATACCGCGCAGAAAAGCTACCGCCGTAAGTAACGCCTTTCACACAGGCCCGGACATCTCGCCGGGCCTCTCTTTTTTACGACATACTTCGTAATATCTTTCGATTTTCTGCGGCAGTTAACAGAAGCTTGCAACCACTGAATGATAGAATCGCATCAAAATAACGGTGGTTATGTTATTTAAAAAACATCACCAGCCCACATTCGTGAGGATAAATACATGAATCTTAAGCTGCAGTTAAAAATACTGTCGTTCCTGCAGTTCTGCCTTTGGGGGAGTTGGCTGACCACGCTCGGCTCGTACATGTTCGTCACCCTGAAGTTTGACGGCGCGGCCATCGGCGCGGTGTATAGCTCGCTCGGTATCGCCGCTGTGCTGATGCCGACGCTGCTCGGAATCGTCGCCGATAAATGGAGCAGCGCCAAATGGGTGTATGCCATCTGCCACCTGGTCGGCGCGTTAACGCTGTACCTCGCGGCGCAGGTCACTACGCCAGGCGAGATGTTCCTCGTGATCTTGCTTAACTCGCTGGCCTATATGCCGACGCTTGGCTTGATCAACACCATCTCCTACTACCGCCTGCAGTCGGCGGGGCTGGATATCGTAACCGATTTCCCGCCAATTCGTATCTGGGGCACCATCGGCTTTATCCTCGCCATGTGGGGCGTCAGCTTCTCGGGCTTCGAACTTAGCCATATGCAGCTTTATATCGGCGCGACGCTGTCGGTCTTGCTGGCGCTGTTCACCCTGACGTTGCCGCATATTCCGGTCGCCAACGCCCAGCGCAACCAGAGCTGGACCGAGATGCTCGGCCTGAACGCCTTTGCGCTGTTTAAAAACAAGCGTATGGCAATCTTCTTTATCTTCTCCATGATGCTCGGCGCCGAACTGCAGATCACCAATATGTTTGGCAACACTTTCCTGCACAGCTTCGATAAAGACCCGCTGTTCTCCGGCAGCTTTATCGTCGAGCACGCGTCGGTATTGATGTCGATTTCGCAGATCTCCGAAACGCTGTTTATCCTGACCATCCCGTTCTTCCTTAGCCGCTACGGCATTAAGAACGTGATGCTGATTAGTATCGTGGCGTGGATGCTGCGCTTCGGCCTGTTCGCCTTCGGCGACCCGACGCCGTTCGGTACCGTGCTGCTGGTACTGTCGATGATCGTCTACGGCTGCGCCTTCGATTTCTTCAACATCTCCGGTTCAGTGTTCGTTGAGAAAGAGGTGCGTCCGGAAATCCGCGCCAGCGCCCAGGGAATGTTCCTGATGATGACCAACGGCTTCGGCTGTATCCTTGGTGGGATGGTGAGCGGCAAAGTTGTCGAGCACTTTACCATTGAGGGGATCACTAACTGGCAAAGCGTGTGGCTGATTTTCGCCGCCTACTCGCTGGTGCTGGCCGTCGCTTTCGTGGCGCTGTTCAAGTATCAACACGTCAGACAGCCTGCCGCCGCGCGCCAGAACGCCTGATTGGCAAAAGCAAAACGCCCCGCCTGTTCGGCGGGGCGTTTTTTTATTTCTTCAACACATACCCATACAACCGCTTAATACCATCGGCATCCGTTTCGCTATAAACCCCCTGCAGCTCCGGCGAAAAGCCCGGCAGCATATTGACCCCCTCTTCCAGCGCGAGGAAGTAGCGTAGTACCGCGCCGCCCCAGAGTTCGCCCGGCACCACGCACAGCACGCCCGGCGGATACGGTAGCGCCCCTTCCGCCGCGATGCGGCCTTCGGCCTCGCTCAGGCGCACCAGCTCAACGTTACCGCGGATAAATTCGCGGTTGGCGTCCTGCGGGTTCATCACCACCGGCGGGAAACTCTGCTTGCGGAACATCGCCTTTTGCAGGTCTTTAACATCAAAACTGACGTACAGATCGTGCATTTCCTGACACAGCTGGCGAATGGTGTAATCGCGGTAGCGAACCGGGTATTTGTTGTAAATAGTCGGCAGTACCTCGGCGAGCGGCGAATCCGCTTCGATATGCTGTTCGAACTGGGCCAGCATCGCCACCAGTCGCGCCAGTTTTTCCGCGCTTTCCGCCGGCGTCAGCAGGAACAAAATCGAGTTGAGATCGCACTTCTCCGGCACGATGCCGTTTTCGCGCAGGTAGTGCGCCAGGATGGTCGCCGGGATGCCAAACTCGGTATAGTCGCCGCTATCGGCATCGATGCCCGGCGTGGTCAGCAGCAGCTTACACGGATCGACAAAGTATTGATTGTCAGCATAACCGCCAAATCCGTGCCAGCTCGCGCCCGGCTCGAAGCTAAAGAAACGACGTTCGCTGGCGATAGTCGCCGTCGAATGCTCCTGCCACGGTTTCCCGCCGACCAGCGGCGGCACAAATGGCCGCAATAATTTACACTGCGCTAGTATCGCTTTACGCGCTTCGATACCCAGCTCCACGCACTCCGCCCACAGCCGCCGACCGCTCTCTCCTTCATGGATTTTGGCATTCACATCCAGCGAGGCGAACAGCGGATAAAACGGACTGGTGGAAGCATGCAACATAAAGGCGTTATTCAGCCGCTTATGCGGGCAGAAACGCGCCTGGCCGCGCAGATGGTTATCCTTCTTGTGAATTTGCGAAGTCTGCGAAAAACCGGCCTGTTGCTTATGCACCGATTGCGTCACAAAAATGCCCGGATCGTTTTCATTGAGATCCAACAGCAGCGGCGAGCAGTCAGCCATCATCGGGATAAACTGCTCGTAACCGACCCACGCCGAGTCAAACAGGATGTAATCGCAGAGATGGCCGATTTTATCGACCACCTGGCGCGCGTTATACACCGTGCCGTCATAGGTGCCCAGTTGGATCACCGCCAGGCGGAACGGGCGCGCCGCGTCGGCTTTTTCCGGCGCCGCTTCGCGGATCAGCTCGCGCAGGTAGGTTTCATCAAAGCAGTGGTCGTCGATGCCGCCGATAAAGCCGAACGGGTTGCGCGCAGCTTCCAGATAGACCGGCGTCGCCCCGGCCTGGATCAGCGCGCCATGGTGGTTTGATTTATGGTTGTTGCGATCGAACAGTACCAGATCGCCGCGGGTCAGCAGCGCATTGGTCACGACCTTGTTCGCCGCGGAAGTGCCGTTAAGCACGAAGTAGGTTTTATCGGCATTGAAGACTTTTGCCGCAAATTTCTGCGCGTGCTTCGCCGAACCTTCATGGATCAGCAGATCGCCGAGCTTGACGTCGGCGTTGCACATGTCAGCGCGAAAAACGTTCTCGCCGAAAAACTCGTAGAACTGGCGGCCCGCGGGATGCTTTTTAAAGAACGCGCCATGCTGATGGCCGGGACAGGCGAAAGTGCTGTTGTCCATCTCAACGTACTGGCTAAGCGTATTGAAAAATGGCGGCAGCAGTTTCTCTTCATAGCCGCAGGCGGCCGCTTCCAGCTCCAGCCACTCCTGCTCTTTGCCGCTAATCACCGCGACGACTCCTTCCGGTTTATCCGTTTGCGTTTCGCTAAATAGATAGACCGGCAGATTGAATCCGCTGCGCTTGAGCAGGGCCAGGATACCGCTGCGGCTATCCGCCGCGGTGATGACGACCGCTGCCGCATCGGTAAAATCAGTGCTGTCCAGCGCCACAACCTGACGATGGGTGGACAGACGGGAGACCAGCTCGCAGCTGGCGGCAATGTGCATAGATTTCATAAGCGCAAATGCCCGTATCGGGAGTATAAAAATCTCAGGCAAAGGTGGAGCCTTGCCCAACGATGTGTCCGGGTCTGACGGAATTCAGCTCCGACCGCCGGACATCAGTAAAAGCAGACGCGTCCGATCTTACTGTTGTCCTACAGTGAGCATACGTGGCCTTCACCGCATGGTGAACAGGGAGAGTAAGGAACGAGGCATACCGCGCAGCAGTACGCAGCGGCAACGGCGATGTAATGGCGATGTCGTCATCCCGGCGGCCTCAGGGTAAAGAGGTGAAAATCCGCGCAATCATGGCACCTTTCCGAAAGTGGCGCAAGATGAAATCCATATGCATTATCCCCACGTATCCGCAAGCCTTAGCGGCGAAACAACGTCATAATAATGCGGACATCAGGAATAATTAACAGGAGTTTACTTTGGTTATAGGGCCATTTATTAACGCCAGCGCGGTGCTTGTCGGCGGCGTACTGGGCGCGCTGCTGAGCCAACGATTGCCGGAACGGATCCGCACCTCGATGACCTCGATTTTTGGGCTGGCATCACTGGGGATTGGTATTTTACTGGTCATCAAGTGCGCCAACCTGCCGGTGATGGTGCTGGCGACGCTGGTCGGCGCGCTACTCGGCGAAGTGTGTAATATGGAGAAAGGCATCAATACCCTGGTAAGCAAACTCCAGCAGCTATTGTCGCCAAAGGGCAGGAAAAAGGCCTCGGCCCACGAGTCTTATATTCAGAGCTACGTGGCGATCATCGTGCTGTTTTGCGCCAGCGGTACCGGTGTTTTTGGCGCCATGCGCGAAGGAATGACCGGCGACGCCAGCATCCTTATCGCCAAAGCGTTTCTCGACTTTTTCACCGCCACGATTTTCGCCTGCACGCTGGGGCTGGCGGTGTCGGCAATCTGTGTGCCAATGCTGCTGATTCAATTGAGTCTGGCGGCTTGCGCCTCGCTTATCATGCCGCTGACCACGCCGATGATGATGGCCGATTTCAGCGCCGTCGGCGGTATGCTGCTGGTGGCGACCGGCCTGCGTATCTGCGGGATTAAGATGTTCGCGGTGGTCAATATGCTCCCAGCCCTGCTGCTGGCAATGCCGATTTCGGTCGCGTGGACGGCCTTTTTGCCTGACGACGCGTGCTTTTACGGCAAAGTGGTGATAGATTGTGCAGTCTGCTGCGAAATTTATAAATTTCGTTGACGAGGCGCGGTGAATCAGGTTTAATGCGCCCCGTTGCCCGGATAGCTCAGTCGGTAGAGCAGGGGATTGAAAATCCCCGTGTCCTTGGTTCGATTCCGAGTCCGGGCACCACTTATTCAGAGAACCCAGCCTATGGCTGGGTTTTTGCTTTTCTGCAACCGGACTCTCCATCGAACTGCGTTCGATTATTCGCCGCAACGCGGCTCACCCCTTCGGGGCCAGCGCGACAAGCGCGCTGTTCAACGCCTGCGGCGTTAGTCCGAGTCCGGGCACCACTATTTAAAGAACCCGCCCAAAAGGCGGGTTTTTGCTTTTCTGCGGCCGGACTCTTCATCGAACTGCGTTCGATTATTCGCCGCCAGCACAACCGCGTTAAAGCTGATGAACGACCTGCTGCAGAATACCCATGTTAGCCTGGTCCAATACCCGTTCATCCCAACCCATTTCTGAGCTCGAAACCGCAACACTCCAGGCTAAATTTGTACCCTTCGGCAAAATTTTGGCTCTGATCTCGTGGTTTACGGTAACAAAGTCCTGAGTGACCAAACGTTGAATCGGGGCCAGGTTTGCATGTACTACCTGACTTCCTGAACCGACGCCAAAACGTAACGGATGTGACTTCATTTCATTGTTGAGCGCCGTTTCTGCTTTTGTCTTATCCGAATAGACTTTGTTGTTGAGGCCCTGGAAGAAATCATTCAGCTTATTTCTTAGCTTGGCGATAGACTTGATGGTTTCGAGGAAATCTTTATTCGTCGCTACCTGAACATCGGAAAAATTATTACGGAGCAACGCCATCGCGCCAGCGGCCAGGCCGGTCGCGCCGACAGAAGATAACGCATAACGCGCCGCTATACCCGAAAGCGACGAACCCGCCTGCGAGGCGGCAATGGCGGCGGTACCTGCGCCAAAAGAAGCGAGACCGCCAATGCCTGCCAGTATTTTACCGGCCACATCGTAATAGCTTTTTGTCTGATCCCGGTAGACGTTGCCGCCGTAACCATACATATGCGCGGGCGTTGTTCTGAAGCGATCAAAAAACGCAGCATGATTGCTCATGGTGGCAGTACGACGACTGGCCCCCGTCAGAGATTCCAGTTCGTATTCTTCGTCACGTTGTCTTCTGGCAGGCTCTTTACTGGCAGCAAGCAAGCGCTCATAGGTATCCATAATCGTGCGATCCGGAGCGTTCTCAAACTGACTCAAAGTTCCTTTATCCAGTTCATTGACGAATGAAATAATAATATCCAGCTGCTCTGCGTCAAACCGGGAATGATCGGAGAGAACCGCATTTATCTCGGAGGTAATATCTGGCATTGCAGGCGCTCCAGCGTCGATTAAATTTCTTTATTCTGTTTGATATCCCAACCCGATTTAGTTTCTGCGCCTTTGGTCCCTTGAGAAGACTGCTCCCAATAATGCAGATTAACTTTAGATGCCTGAAACAGGTAATTCACCATAATAGTGTCGGTATGACCCACACCGCTAAAACTGGTTTTCGTCACCAGAACATCTTCAAGAACAACACGCGAATACTCAATTTGCGAGCCGCCGGCTTTGCAAATTGATAGTTCGACTTTAGCGACATGTTTACCGCTAGCGCAAAACTTGAGAACTGCCGGCGTTGCTTTATCTATCAATGCTTGTACCGAAAGGTCCTGAAAATTAACTTTACCCGCTCCGCCACCGCCGCCAACGCTCATATTCCCAGGCTGCTCAGCTGCCCAGCTAAATGACAAAACATCTATCCAATTTTTATGATTTGAGTCGTTAGATTCACCGGTTACCCCATCAACCTTCAGATACATATCAATAGCCATAACAGTCCCTATATTGCATGTTTTAAGAAAAGGAGCCCCCTAATAAGCTAGTTTAAATTTTGCAGATTTAAATGAAGAACACATTACACAAACAAAACCAGGAATAATCTCAGCATCAGTATTCGTTTTGCAAAAGGCTAACATTAACCTTAACGACTACCTTTTTAATCTCCTGCGGCAATGTCGTAATACATCCAGGTTTATGCGGCTCACCAGGCATAAATATCACGAAATTACCAGGCCGTAGCGTAATGGCCTGCTGATTTTCAATCGCATTACACAACTGATAATCCTCTTCAACGTGTATCGCTTCGCACTGCTGTGCACAATTTACCATTCCCCACAGAATACGTTCTTCACCGCTTAGCAACAGTTGAATATCGATATATTGCGCATGCTGTTCCGATTTTTTACTTTCCGCTGGCTGGGTAGTAAATACCATGACGTTCATAAAAATATCGTCACCGCGTAGATTGAAACGTCCAGGAGATTTCTCCTGTGGACAAGCGGCTACCGCCAGCATCAACGCTTCGGCTAAAACGGGATGTATCCCGGAGGCGGTCAGCGTTCCAATATCACCTGCTATCATGAGTTATTCTCCCGAGCCAGTAACACCGCTCCCAGCAATCCCGCGTCATGTCGGTAATGCGCGGGTTGTAACATTACGTGATATACCGACGGTTCCTGCGCAAGGTAAGCTCTCACCATCTCCAGATAACCTTCCGCCAGGCCGATGCTGCCACCGACCACCACGCGCTGGCAATCCGTTGTCGCTTTTACATCAGCGATCAATCTCGCTAAGGTCTGTGCCGAACGGTGAATAAGCCCAATAGCCTGCTCATCATCCTGCCCGGCACGGATGAAAATCGTTTTCGCATCACATCCGCTGAGTTCTCCCTGAGCGGCGGCCGCCATTCCACGTCCGGAAGCAACAGCCTCTACGCAGCCGCGCCGACCACAACCGCATAGCGGTCCATTCGGGTCCGCTAACGTATGGCCCAGATGGCCGGCGAGACCGCCATCCCCGGTGATTAGCCGACCATTACTCACTACACCGCCCCCTACACCTGTGGATACCGTGATGAAAACCATGTCGCGACATTCATCCCCCAGAGCATGGTATTCCGCCCATGCCGCAGCTTGCGCATCGTTAACCGCCAGTGTGGGTAGGCCGGTGATTTTTTCCAGCGTCTGCGTCAGCGGAAAATGCTGCAAACCGCCCAGATTATGGGGATTGATGGCCGACAGCACGCCGCCGCTAATTATTCCGGTAGAGGCAATTGCCACTCGCTGGGCGCGAGCAAATAACGGCACGATCAGCTCTTGCAGCGCCGAACATAGCGCTTCCGGCATTTTGCTGGCGGGTGTCGGCAACTCACGGCGTTTAAGGAGGTTCAGGTCATCATCCACCAGCGCGGCGGCGAGTTTGGTTCCGCCGATATCAATAGCAAGCGTAGTCATGACACCGCCTTTTTTAACGCCGAGTTATACCACTGGCAGATATGCTCAAGACGAGTGATGGCAGAGCCAACGGTCACGGCCCATGCCCCCTGGCGCATCGCAGTTGCCGCCTGCGCCGGGGTATTGTAGCGCCCCTCCGCAATCACCCGGCATCCGGCCTCGCTGAGTGTTTTCACCAGAGCGAAATCGGGTTCTTCCGGCGTTTTCACCGTCGTGTAGCCAGAAAGCGTCGTCCCGATAATGTCGGCCCCCTGCTGCTGGCAAGCCATCCCATCTTCAAAAGTTGAACAGTCGGCCATCGCCAGCAAAGCATGCTGATGAATTCGCGCCAGCAGTGCCGCAACGGTAACCGGACGCAGGCGATCGGTACCATCCACGGCGATAATATCCGCCCCGCCTTGCGCGAGCGCATCAACATCTTCAAGAAACGGGGTGATCCGGACTGGCGAATCGTCGAGATCGCGTTTCATAATCCCGATGACAGGAATAGAAACGACGGCGCGGGTGGCGCGTAAATTATCAATACCTTCAATACGCAGCGCGACCGCCCCTGCCTGCTCCGCCGCCAGGGCCATCGCAGCGACAATTTCAGGCTTATCCAGCGGGCTATTTGGTACAGGCTGGCAGGAAACTATCAAACCACCAGATTGCGCAATGTTTTGATTAAGCTGTTGAAGTAGAGACATCATCATATCCTTAGGCAAACATTCGTGATTGGCCGGGCGCCATGGTTAATTTTTACTTTTCGCTAATGTGCTTTTACCGCGACCAAACGGCCCTGCGCCGCTGAACGGTTTGCCATCGATCGCATCATGGGTACGCATGGCTTCCGGGCGGATCCACCGCTGGACGCGAGTTGGCATATCAAGCCCGATGAGTAAGATCACCACGAACGTCAGGCTAAAGGAGAGCGAACCCAGCGCGGTGCCTAAATCCAGGCGTTGAGCAATTAACGCCCCGAGAATCGGCGCTAACGCGCCGCCCAAAGCACCGACGTTGTAAGTAAATCCCAGACCCGCAGCACGCTGATCGGTTTCGAAATAACCGCCGATCAGCTTCGGTAAGATCCCTGAAATTCCTTGACCCAGCATTTGCTGGAAGAACAGTAACAAACCGAGTACCCAGACATTGGTGCCGCCTATCGCAAATACCGGAACGATCAGCAGTTGCGAAGCCAGTAAACTGCAAACGTAAGCTTTACGGGTCCCCAGCCAGTCGCCGAGGAAACCGCCGACGCAGCAGCCGACAGCTGCACCAAAACCGCTAAAGAACAATACGTTAGCAACAGTATGTGGATCATAGGCCAGTTCAGTTTTCAGATAAGTAGGTAGCAGCGCCTGAATCGGCCAGGAGTAGAGGAAAGCGAAGAGCACCACCACCATCAACATCACGCCGGTCGGCCAGCGTTTACCGCTGCTTTGCACCATGAAACTGATGAAGATAATGGCGCATACCAGGCCCAGCAGCGCAACCAACCCGGCAATACGCGCCTCGCCGGCAAAGCAGTACCATAACGACGCGCCTGCCACAAAGGTCATGATGATGTTTAGCACCCGATGCTGGCCGCGATAGAGAATATCGACCATCGTACGTACCGGCGCTTTACCTTCGTGCTTCTCTTTCCAGTCTTCCGCTTCCGGAATGTTTTTACGCAACCAGAGGGCAAAAACGATGGGGACAATGCCGATGAAAAAGAGCGCACGCCAGCCCCAAACGGGCACCACCAGACTATAAACCTGCGCGGCGACGACGGCGCCAACCGAGAAGCCAGAGATCAGAAATCCACTCGCCTTGTTCCGCAAGTGTTTCGGCCAACTTTCAATAACATAGGTAGCGCTGGAGCCATATTCTCCCGCCATGCCCATCCCAATAACCAGCCGGGCAATAAAGAGAGAGGTGTAGCCAGGGGCAAAACCGCAGGCCAGCGTACCCAACGAAAAAAGAACAATGCTGGTCACCATCGCCAGGCGGCGACCGTAGCGATCCCCCATTGCCCCGAGCATCAAACCGCCAAACCAGCGAGAGATAAAAGCGGCGGAAATCAGGCTTGCCGCCTGTACCGTCGTCAAACCAAATTCCCCCTGAACCTCAGTGAGCACCAGGGCGATTAAGACAAAATCAAAACCATCAAGCAAATACCCTAACCAGGCAGCGGAAAATGCCCGCCACTGCGCCCGGTTAAGATGACGATACCACGGGATATTCTGGGTTGTTGTACTCATGGTGAGTCTCCCGCGATGGGCTGCGCCCACTCGCTTTGGTATGAATTGAATATCGTTGTTGCCGGATGACGCCCGCTTCAGATGTCTGATTAAATCTCTCATCGAAAGCGCAGTTTATGAGCGTCCCCGGCGAGAAATCAGCCGCGCTCCTGCATTAGCTGCTGCGCCAGCGCTTTCAATTCGGCCTGGAATTTATCCTCTACCGGCGCAAACGGTTTACGGCAGAGTGGCACGGAGAGCACATCCATATAGTGCAGCACCGTTTTCAGTCCACGAAATACGCCCACTTTGACTAACAGATCGATGACCTTATTACACTCATGCTGCAGCTGCTGCGCCTTCGCGGTGTCACCCTCTTTCAGCGCCTGCACGATCCCCAGATAGCGCCAGGCCATAATGTTATAGGTACTACCGATCCCGCCGTCAGCGCCCGCCAGCAAGCCGGAAGCGAAAATTTCGTCATAGCCGTTGTAGAGCACCAGTTCCGGATGCGCGCGACGGATTTGCTCCATTTGATAGAGATCGCCAGACGTTTGTTTTAACGCGCCCACCCCCGGTAATGTCACCAGTTGGTTAATCTGCTCTAAGGTCAGTTTTACCCCACTCAGCGCCGGAATGTTGTAGACCACCATCGGTATCCCATCAGCAGAATCAATGATTGCGCGATAATGATCGCAGTGCTCTTCAAAGCTGAACGGGTAGTAGAACGGCGTTACCGCGGAAACCGCATCAAAACCATAGCGCTTAGCCGCCACCGCCAGCTGCTGGCTTTCCGCCGTACTGACGCAACCAACATGCGCAATTAAGGTAATTTTCCCTTTCGCCTCTTCCGCTACGATTTCAAGGACTTCTTCGCGCTCGGACAGGCTCTGAACGAAGGCCTCCCCGGTCGATCCGCCGACGTAAACCCCATCAACGCCCTGCTCAATATTGAAACGTACTAACCGACGCAGGCTCGCCCGATCGATGTTCTGCTGTGCGTCGAATGGGGTCAGAAGCGCGGGCATCACGCCACGTAAATGGCTAACCATATATACCTCGTAATGATATTTGACTGGATTAACTGTGTACCTTTATACCTGTTATACCAGATCATTTTTAAAGCAGTACAATAGGGAAAGCTTATTGTGCGATCGAGTTCACTAAACCGATCGCGAAGCAGGGATCATTTAGCGGATTTTTTGGATTTACCTAAGGCACGCCAGGTGGCGGAAACACTTTTGAGGTGGGTTTGCAACGCACGATCGGCTTCGTCCGGATCGCGATCGCGTATGGCGTTAAATATGGCAATATGCTCTTGAAAACTGACGTTATTGTGATGATGAAGCTCTTGCTCCGACACTTTCGGCCGCGCGGCGATTAGCCAGTCAAGCAAAGCAACATGCGTCGCCATAAAGATAGGGTTGCCGGGGATCTCCGCCAGCACGCGGTGGAAATCGACGTCTGAGCGAATAAATTGCGCGTTATCATCCAGCGACTGGCCGTTAATCTCCAGCGCCTTGCTTAACAGGGAAATCTGCTCATCCGTGGCGTTCTCAGCCGCATAGCGCACCAGGCTTGATTCGAAAAAAAGGCGTAACTGCTCGAAATGCGCGATACCGCCAGGCGCGGAGAGAAAATCCTTCGCCAGCCCGGAAAGCTCGGAAATGATGGTGTCCGCCGACGGTCTCGAGACTCGCGCACGTTCGCCATTGTTGATTTGCACCAGGCCCTTACGCTTGAGCGCAGCCAGCGCTTCACGTACCGACGGGCGCCCGACGTTAAAAAACGCCATCAGCTCACGTTCCGAAGGAAGCTGTCCACCTTCGCCAAACTCGCCGCGACGAATCATCTGCTCCAACTCTTCTTCCACCATTTCAGACAACTTTTTGCGCGCCAGTGGGCGTCGGCGCAGGCTGTTGCCGATAGTTTCCTGGGTGTCATCTGACGAGTGATCGAACGCGCTCATAAGTATCGTTTAACCTGGAAAAAAGAGAAAAAGTTTCGCTTTTTCATCATATCACAAATCATACGCGGGTAATGAAGAGCGGTAAGCAGCCGCTTTCCGCAATAAAAAAATAACCGATTGGCCTTTGTTCCTGCAGAACAACATCACTTACCGGAACCCATCGCCCCTCCTGAAAAGCTCACCTGCGATTTGTCCTATAAACGTTTACCCGTTCCATTAAGTTTTTACTTATCATTGCAATTTGCAAATGATATTGGTAATTATTCTCATTAGCATTTGCATTGGTGATTTCTTTGGCAAGGTATACCGAGGCCGTAAGGGAACGAGCATCGCCTGAACAACGGCGCTTTGTCCCTTACCGACCCGCGAAGGCGACGCTATCAGGATGATGCGACACGGTGTCTTCAGGAATTACGGACATCGCCCAGCGCGTTGACCGGCCTCTCACCCGGCAAATGCGGCCTCACAAGCCGCCGTGGCAGTGCGGCGGCGCGTCAGGCCGTTCATCAGGACAATGACGCGCAAGCGTTAATGGAAGTCGGGACAGGGAATTCCCGATTCGTCAGCGTGCGCTACGGATTCACCGCCTGCGATAGGGTCGCCGGCGTTGCCGTGCGTCGCGCTGGCGAAACTAAAAAATGGCGCAGCGCCAGGCACAGCCGGGTTAACGAAAGTTAACGTCGCGCTGGCCGGCATATTGACTGCGTCGACTTCCTGAATTAGTTCGTCAAGCGGAGAGGGATTTTCTCATGCGCATTCTGTTTGTTGGCCCACCACTCTATGGGCTGCTATACCCGGTGCTGTCTTTGGCGCAGGCATTTCGCGTTAACGGTCACGAAGTGCTGATCGCCAGTAGCGGTAAATTCGCCCAAAAGGCGGCCGAGGCAGGGCTGGTGGTGTTTGATGCCGCGCCCGGCTTCGATTCGGAGGCCGATTATCGCCGCCGCGAGGCGCAGCGGAAGGAAAGTAACATCGGCACCAAAATGGGCAACTTCTCGTTCTTCAGCGAAGAGATGGCCGACCAACTGGTGGAGTTTGCCGGACACTGGCGGCCCGACCTTATCGTCTATCCTCCCCTCGGCGTCGTCGGGCCGCTGATCGCCGCCAAATACGATATCCCGGTGGTCATGCAAACTGTCGGCTTCGGCCACACCCCCTGGCATATCAAAGGTGTGACGCGCTCGCTCGCTGACGCCTACCGCCGCCACGGCGTCGAAGCTCCGCCGCAGGATATGGCGTGGATCGACGTGACGCCGCCGAGTATGAGCATCCTGCAAAACGATGGCGAACCGATCATTCCCATGCAATACGTGCCGTATAACGGCGGTGCGGTTTGGGAAGAATGGTGGGAACGCACGCCCGATCGCAAACGGCTACTGGTCAGCCTGGGCACCGTCAAACCGATGGTCGATGGCCTCGATCTGATCTCCTGGGTGATGGATTCCGCCAGTGAAGTCGATGCCGAGATCATTCTGCATCTCTCAGCCAATGCGCGCTCCGATCTACGCGCGTTGCCGTCAAACGTTCGCCTGGTTGACTGGATCCCGATGGGCGCCTTCCTCAACGGCGCCGATGGTTTTATCCATCACGGCGGCGCTGGCAACACCCTGACGGCGCTGCACGCGGGTATTCCACAGATCGTTTTCGGCCAGGGGGCCGATCGCCCAGTAAACGCCCGCGCGGTAGTCGATCGCGGCTGCGGGATCATCCCCGGCGACGGAGGTCTGTCGAGCAGCATGATCAATGCTTTCCTCGACGATCGCGCATTACGTACGGCCTCTGAAGAGGTGGCGGCGGAAATGGCGGCGCAGGCCTGCCCAACCGAGGTGGCGAAAGAACTGGCCGCCATGGCGCAAAAAGGGTAATGGCCGCCGTGGCGGATTTCATCTTTAAATTGACGGAGGAGGCTTAATGCCTGCGACTCACTCTCCCACACCCGCGCGGTCCTGGATAATCCGCCTTGCGCGCGTGTGCTGGGAACGTAAGAAACTTAGCGCCATCGTGGTGGTGGCGTCGGTGTCGACCATTCTGCTGGCCGCGCTGACGCCGCTACTGACGCGGCAGGCGGTAAATGATGCGCTGGCGGGAAATCCTACCCGCCTGCCGTGGCTGGCCTGCGGACTGCTACTGATCGCCTTTTTTGATTTCATCGGTAACTATGTACGACGCGGCTATGCTGGCGAGCTATCGCTGTGGGTGCAGCACACCCTGCGAGGACGAGCGTTCGACAGTATTCAAAAGCTCGATGGCGCAGGCCAGGATGCGCTGCGTACCGGACAGGTGATTTCACGGACCAATAGCGATCTGCAGCAAATGCATACCCTATTGCAGATGGCTCCGGTACCGCTGGCGGTATTTACCTACTACATCGCCGGTATTGCCGTGATGCTGTGGATGTCGCCGGCCATGACGCTAATCGTGGTCTGCGTGCTGGCGTGTCTTGCCATTACCGCGCTGCGCGCCCGTCGTCGGGTATTCGCTCAGACGGGGCTGGCTTCAGACCGGCTGGCGAATCTGACCGAGCACATGCGCGAAGTTCTGGCGCAGATCTCGGTGGTGAAATCCTGCGTGGCGGAACTGCGCGAAACGCGCTGGCTGGATCGTCAGTCGCGACAGATGGTGCGCGTGCGCATCGGCGCGGCCATTTCGCAGGCGATGCCTGGCGCTACCATGCTGGCGCTACCGGTACTCGGGCAAATCGTTCTACTGTGCTACGGCGGCTGGTCAGTGATGCACGGGCGAATTGACCTCGGGACCTTCGTGGCCTTTGCCAGTTTCCTCGCCATGTTGACCGGACCTACCCGTGTGCTGGCGTCGTTCCTGGTGATCGCCCAACGTACCCAGGCATCCGTAGAACGGGTATTCGCTCTGATCGACACCCGTTCGCAAATGGTTGACGGTAGCGAAGCGCTCAATGGTCGTGTTATTGGCCTGCAGTTAGAAAAAGTGAACTTCGGTTATGGCGGCGGCAGCCGTATCCTGAGCGATGTTTCCTTCTCCCTACAGGCGGGTGAAACGCTGGCGGTAGTCGGCGCGTCGGGCTCCGGTAAATCGACGCTGCTAATGCTGCTGGCGCGCTTTTACGATCCCAGCGCTGGCGATATTTGGCTAGACACCAGCACCGGTCGGCAGAACCTTCGCGATCTCAAGCTTGAGGCGTTACGCCGTCAGGTGGGGGTGGTATTTGAAGACGCCTTTCTGTTTGCCGGAACGGTCGCGGAAAATATCGCCTACGGCCACCCGCAGGCGACGATGGAAGATATTCGCCGCGCGGCGGCGGCGGCAGGCGCCAGCGAGTTTATCAATGCCTTACCGAAAGGCTTCGATACCCGCCTAACCGAGCGCGGTACTAACCTCTCCGGTGGACAGCGGCAACGCATCGCGCTGGCGCGGGCGCTGATTACCGCACCGGAACTGTTGATTCTCGATGACACCACATCGGCGGTAGATGCCGGTACCGAAGCGGAGATCAATGCCGCGCTGGGTCGTTACGCCGATGACCAGCACATGCTGCTGGTGATTGCCCGCCGCCGGGCGACGCTGCGGTTGGCCAGTCGAATTGTGGTGTTGGATAAAGGGCAAGTGGTGGACATCGGCAGCCAGGCTGAGCTTGAGTCTCGCTGCCCGGCGTTCCGCGCGCTGATGACCGGCGACGGGGATTTCCTCGAACCTGCCGCCGGCGGCTGCCGCGATCTTTGGCCAACAACGCCAGCGATGCAGAACGAGGTGCCGCAAGCGTTGCCGGAAGTTGACGGCAACGGTTTTGTCGCCCGCATGACCCGCGTGCCGGAACAGGCGGTTCAACAGGCGCTGGCCGGAGAGGGGCGTAGATTGACCTCGCTGCTGCGGCCGGTGGCGTGGATGTTCATCATCGCCGCCCTGCTGATCGCGCTGGATTCTGCCGCTGGCGTCGGCGTGTTAATACTGCTACAGCGCGGTATTGACTCGGGGGTTGCCGCAGGCGATATGGCGACTATCGGCATCTGCGCCCTGCTCGCCCTGTGCCTGGTGGTCATAAGCTGGTGTTGTTATTCACTACAGACCATCTTCGCCGCCAGAGCGGCGGAGTCGGTTCAACATACGGTACGCTTGCGCAGCTTCGGCCATATACTGCGTCTTGCCCTCCCCTGGCATGAAAAGCACGTTGATTCACGCCTGACCCGGATGACCGTCGATGTCGACTCCCTCGCCCGCTTTCTGCAAAACGGCCTTGCCGGCGCGGCCACCAGCCTGGTCACGATGTTCGCCATCGCCGCGGCCATGTTCTGGCTCGACCCCATTCTGGCGTTGACGGCCTTAAGCGCAGTGCCGGTAGTCGCGCTGGCGACCTGGGTTTATCGTCGCCTGAGCTCTCCAGCCTATGCCCAGGCGCGCCTTGAAATCGGCAAGGTGAATAGCACTCTGCAGGAGAAAGTCTCCGGCCTGCGCGTCGTGCAATCCCATGGTCAACAGGAGCAAGAGGCCGCCCGGCTGCGCGCATTATCGGATCGCTTCCGCGCCACGCGCGTACGCGCGCAGAAATATCTTGCGGTCTACTTCCCCTTCCTGACCTTCTGTACCGAGGCCTCCTATGCCGCCGTGCTTCTGGTTGGCGCATCGAGGGTGGCCGAAGGCGAAATGACCGCCGGGGTGCTGGCGGCATTCTTCCTGTTGCTGGGGCAGTTTTACGGCCCGGTACAGCAATTATCCGGGATTGTGGATTCCTTCCAGCAGGCGACGGCCAGCGGTAAACATATTGATGAACTGTTGGCGACCGAAGAGACGGAAAACGTCACCCCTTCCTCCACCCAGCCGGCCACGGGGGCATTACAGCTTGATGAAGTTACGTACCGTTATCCCGGCAGCGCTGAGCCAGCACTGGACAAGCTCACCCTGACCATCCCCGAGGGCAGTGTCGTGGCGGTCGTTGGCCGCAGCGGCGCCGGGAAGTCGACATTGATTAAACTTATCGCCGGACTCTATTCGCCCACCAGCGGGACCATCGGCATTGGGGAACGACAGATGACGGCGACAACCCTTGCCGATTACCGCCGTCAGATCGGGCTGGTCGATCAAGATGTTGCGCTCTTTAGCGGCGATATTGCGGAGAATATACGTTATTCGCGGCCATCCAGCAGCAATGCCGAAGTTGAGATCGCTTCACGGCAGGCAGGCCTGTTTGAGCTGGTACGTCAGCTCCCGCAAGGTTTCCGCACGCCAGTCAATAACGGCGGCGCGGATTTATCCGCCGGACAACGTCAGTTGATTGCGCTGGCTCGCGCCCAGTTGGCGAATGCCCACGTCCTGCTGCTCGATGAAGCCACATCGCGCCTGGATCGCCGCGCGGAAGAGCGCCTCATGTCTTCGTTAACCGAAGTCGCCCGTGCCAGAAAACGCCTGGCGCTAATCGTGGCGCACCGCCTGACCACTGCCCAGCGCTGCGATCTGATCGCCGTTGTCGATAAAGGGCGGCTCGCAGAATACGGTACACACGAGCAATTACTTGCGGCGAACGGCCTCTACGCCCGCTTATGGCGCGATAGCGTCGGCCCGGCAGATGCACGCAACCAACACGACATAACGGGAGAAATCGTGGGATAGTGATGGTAAGCGTTAGACCTTAATCAACACGCCTAAAGCGGCTGTTCGCTGAACAGCCGCTTTAGCTATTTTTACTGGTAGCATGATTTTTCAAAGAGATAGAATGTTCAATATCAATCCACATCCGCCGGTTTCAGCGGCTATCGCCGGCCTGCGCCGCCAGTTGGCGACCGGCAACATTACCTATCTTTCTCATTTCTGGCAGCAGGCCGCATCGCTGCCGGTACCGCTAGTAACAACGGTGGACGGCGCAGCCGATGAACGTGAAGTCACTTTTTTGTGGCGCGCCCGCCATCCGCTCAGAGGCGTTTATCTGCGATTAAACCGGGTAACCGACAAAGAACAGGTGGCAAAAGGGCTGATGACCCAGATTCCCGCAACGGATATCTGGACCCTGACGCTGCGCCTGCCGGCCAACTATTGCGGCTCTTATTCACTGGTGGAGATCCCGCCAGGCACGCCGGAAGAGGTTGTTAATCAGCTTGGGAGCCGCTTTGCCGCTCTCGCCGGACAGGCCGATCCGCTCAATAAGACGCCGGGGATCGCTATTCGCGACGGCGTGCGGGAGTCGGTGCTGGCGCTTGATAACGCCCCCGCTCAATCCGAATGGCGCGGAGGCCGCCACGCCGGCACCTTGCTGACCTCAGAACGGATCGTTGCCGGGCAATCACGGCAGGTGCGTCTGTACCTGCCCGCGGTTGATAAGTCGCAGCCGTTGGGGCTGGTGGTGCTACCCGATGGCGAAACCTGGTTCGATCATCTTGGGGTGTGCGCAGCCATCGACGCCGCGATCGATAGCCGCCGCATTGTTCCCGTGGCGCTGCTGGGCATCGACAATATCGATGAGCGCGAGCGCACCACGATACTCGGCGGGCGCAGCGAACTGATACGGGACGTCGCGGAACATCTCCTGCCGACCATTCGCCGCGAACAGCCGCGACAAAAATGGGCGGATCGCTCACGCACCGTCCTGGCCGGGCAGAGCCTCGGCGGCGTCAGCGCGCTGATGGCCGCCCGCCATGCGCCGGAAACTTTCGGTCTGGTGCTCAGCCATTCGCCTTCTATGTGGTGGACGCCAGATGGCGGCAGTCGCCCCCATTTATTTAGCGCAACCGATACTTCATGGGTCAGCGAACATGTGTTGTCTGCGCCGCCGCGTACTGTCCGTATCCGCCTGTGTGTGGGCTCACTGGAAGGTTCGACGGTGCCTCACGTCCAGCAGCTTCATCAGCAGCTACAGGCGTCCGGCGTTGATAGTCATTGCGCCATTTACACCGGCGGGCACGACTACGCCTGGTGGCGCGGCGCCTTGCTTGATGGGCTCGGCTTACTGCAGGGTTGACTTGACCAGCAAGCGCTTTCAGGCAACTGTATGTGCTTTCTGAATAACGAAAATTTCACCTGCGGAAAAGGAATAATCATCAGATGTATGCCCGCGAGTCTCGCTCTACGCGCCCGCGCAAGGCGCTTTTTGCCGTTCTTTCTTGCCTCACCCTCAGCTATAGCGCTTCAGGCTTAGCAAAACCGGATATGCAGCCGTTGGGGCCCAATATCGCCGATAAGGGTTCAGCGTTTTACCACTTCAGCGTCAATCAGTTCGATTCCGCCGACGGCGCTCGCCACTATCGGGTATGGACGGCCATACCGAATAAAGCCGCGCCACCAACGGGCTATCCCGTGCTATATATGCTTGATGGTAATGCGGTAATGGATCGCCTGTCTGACGAACTACTCAAGCAGCTGACGGCGCAATCGCCGCCGGTGATCGTCGCGATCGGTTATCAGACCAACCTGCCATTCGATCTTAACGGCCGGGCCTACGACTATACGCCGGCAGTCAGAAAGAATAATGAAACATATGCTGGCCGCAAAAGCGGCGGCAGTGAAGACTTCCGTCAATTACTGGAAACGCGTATAGCCGCTAAGGCGGAGCAAGGGCTGAAAATCAACCCACAGCGCCGCGGCCTGTGGGGCCACTCATACGGCGGCCTGTTCGCGCTCGACTCCTGGCTTTCGTCCTCGTTCTTCCATTCATATTACAGCGCCAGTCCTTCGCTTGGCCGGGACAACTTTGCCCTGCTGAACCGAATCACGGCGGTCGAGCCTGCATCATATTGCGCCAAAAGCCTGGCCATTATGGAGGGTTCGGCGACGCCGGGTGATAACCGGGCAACGCACGCCGCTGAAGTGCTAACTAAAGTACATGCCACCCTCGCCACGCTGAAAGAGAAAGGGGTTAATGCCGCCTTTTGGGATTTCCCTGGCCTGGGGCACGGGCCGATGTTTAACGCCTCATTCCACAGCGCTCTGCTGGATATGAGTCGCGAAAAAGCGTCCAACCAGCATAGTTGTCCTTAACCCAGCGTTGATACTGCCCGCGCGGTTGCGGGCAGTATACTGATGACGATGCGATCAGAATGTCGCCGTCACTCCGGCATAATAGGCCCGACCGGGTTCGTTATAGGTATTCGCCCCTTCGGATGAACGATAGATCTGTTTATCGAAGATATTGCTGACCCCCACGTTCAGACGCAGATTTTTATTAATATCGTAATTAAAGTTGGTTCCCACCAGCGAATAAGCCCCCAGCTCTTTACCCGACAGGCCGCCGGTATCTTCGCTGCGCGACTCCGCATGGGTACGCGGTTTTTGTCTACCATACAGCGTCCAGTTGACGCTGGCGGAAAATGCCTGGGTAATCGTCCAGTCCAGGGAGTTGTTGATGGTGTATTTCGGAATAACCGAGAGCGGGTTGCCGGTATCTTTTTGTTCCGAGGTAATCATGTAAGTGGCGTTGGTATTCCATTTCAGACGATCCTTCACCAGCGGGAACGCCATACTGGCTTCAATGCCGTCCACTAACGCTTTACCGCCGTTCTGCCACTGGAGGATATAAGCGCCGGAAGCGGTTTGCCCGATAATATCATCGCCGGCCACAATCTTATTCTGATAATCGTTACGGAAATAAGTCACGCTGGCATGATAATCGTCGAGGGCAAACTCCAGGCCGATCTCTTTATTCACGCTGATTTCCGGATCGAGATCTTTATTACCAATCAGGTAGCAGCCGCCTGAAGTAATATCTTTAGGGCAACCGTTGCCTTTCGAATAGAGCAGATAGCCTTCGCTGGATTGATAGAGGTTTGGCGCTTTAAAGGTTCTGGCAATCCCGGCTTTAATTTTGAAGTAATCACCTAATTCCTGCGACAGGTTCAGGCTGGGGCTAAAGTTGCCGCCGGACTCATTAAGATAATCAAAACGCAGGCCGGGAATAATATTGGTTCCGGGCGTCGGTTCAATATTATCTTCAAAATAGATGGCGCTAATTTGTGAATGATTTTTACTGCTGCGATCCGCCGCTGAACCGGGAATACCGCCAATGTTATTATCATTTACCGATAAACCAGTGGAAGAGGGATCGTCAAGCTCATCGCGGTTCCACTCCGCGCCAACGGTCAGAGTCTGATCGACCCATAGATCCAGCGGAATATTGAGTTCGCCGCTGGTGCGCCAGGAGGTCAGGCGGTTAGTGGTGAATTTCTCATCCGCCGAAATACGCCCTTCGCCGCCGCCGGATAAACCTTCATCCATACGGGTGTTATTGGTTTTTTCGTAATAGACTCCAAAGCGGCTTTGCCCCCAATCCCAGACCCCATTATGGGTAATACCGTAATTCTGCCGATACAGGCGGTTAGTCTCTGCGCCAGATTTCGCCAGGCTTTCGGTCACCGCGCTGGAAGAGCTATTTTGCGTATCGCCGGCGTAGATATTACCCTGACGGCTATATCCGGCTTCAAAATCGAGAATTTGCTGCGGATTCACTTTCCAGGAGACGACGCCGTTAATATCTTTGTTGCGTACCCCTTCGTGGCCGGCGGCGTTTTTCGTCCCCGCGGAAGAGTTAATATCCCAGCTGTCGGCATCGGTTTTATTCAGGTTGCCGTACAAACGCATCGTCAACGCATCGCCGGCCAGCGGCCCGCTCAGGCTAAAGTTGGCGCGTCGGGTGGCCCCTTCATCGCTGCTTTCCGGTTGGTTGGTGTATAACGAGAGCGAGCCATGCCAGTCATTGGTTGGGCGTTTAGTAATGATATTCACCACCCCGCCCGCCGCGCCGGAGCCATAGCGCGCCGCCGCCGGGCCGCGAATGACTTCGATACGTTCAACCTGTTCCGGCGGTACCCAGTTAGTATCGCCGCGGGTATCACGCTCGCCGCGCCAGCTATAGCGTACGGAGTTACGCGAGGTCACCGGGACGCCATCAATGAGGATTAAGGTGTTTTCCGGCCCCATACCGCGAATATCGATTTGGCGGTTATTACCGCGGGTGCCTGACGCGCTGTTGCCGGTGAGGTTCACCCCCGGCATTTTGCGAATAATATCGGAGAGGTCGTTGACCGGAGGGTCCTTTTTAATATCTTCGCTGGTAATAATTGAAACGCCCGGCTGCTGCTTAAGTACTTGTTCTGCGGTGGCTTCAACGACCAGCGTTTCATCGCTATCGTCGGAAGATTTGGCGGCGGATAGCGGGCTATTCAACCCTACCACTAGCGCGGTGAGCGGCCAGAGGATCTTGTTAATTCTCATACCTATTCCCTAATTCATGCCTAACTTAAAGTGGTTGTTCGTTAAGCTCACATCCTTGCCAGGTATTAATATTGTTATTATGTTTTTATTATGAGAATGATAATTAATATCATTTAAGTGAGATTAAGGCAATCCTTGACGCGCTAATAACCAGGCGAAATGAGAGGGCGCTACAAAAGTAAAAGGCGCCACTAAGGCGCCTTTAGCTGTCACTGGCTATTTTCCTCTACCACGGATAATAAATATGTTCCGCCTGTTCGCGCGCCGGCGCTTCATCGCCCTGTAACCGCGCCGCCAGGGTGAAAGCAAAATCAAATACCTTGCCCAACCCCCGGCCGCTGAGCAGATTGCCGTCTTCCACGACGTCGGCATCCACGTACACGCCATCGCTCACCTGCTGCCAAAGATCGCCGGAACAGACATAGCGACGCCCCTTCAGCAGCCCATTGCCGCCCAGCACGCGGGCGGCGGCGGAGCAAATCGGGCAGATATATTTACCCGCTTCATCGTGGCGGCGAACGAAGGCAATGACCTCCGCGCTTTTCGCCAGATTAACACTGCCTTCCGGGCCTCCCGGCAACACCACGGCATCAAAGGTTTGATCGAAGCTGGCCTTCAGGGTGCTATCCGCTATCATCGGGATAGCGTGGTAGCTCACCACCTCGCGACTCTCGCCGCAGGCAATTGTCTGCACCGCAATATTCAGACGGCGCAGGATATCGATAGTGACTATCGCTTCCCCCTCTTCAAACCCGGGGGCTAATAACACGGCTACGCTTTTCATCTCGCTCTCCATTCCTTGAGGGTTACCAGTACGGGTACCAAATCTGTCGCAGCCGCGCCAGCAGCTCAAGATAGAAATAGTCCCCCCAGCTACAGCACTGATCGACGCCCTTCCCGCTACCCATGTGATAAACCGAGTGTTGCAGCAGCCCTTCGGTAGGGTCATCGTCGTGGGCCAGGTAGTTGTCGGTCAGCGACAGCGCAATGCGCAGCGCCATCTCTTCGTAATACGCGCGGTTGGCGTCGAGCGTTGGCAACGCCTTAACCAGCTCCAGCAGGCCGCAGGCGGCAATCGCAGCCGCCGAACTGTCGCGCACGGCATCGGTGCCGAGCAACGCCAGATCCCAATGGCAGACATCATCTTCCGGCAGGCGGTTGAGGAAGTAATGCGCCAGGCTGCGCGACAGCTCAACCATCTGCTTATCGCCTGTGTGCTGATAGCTCAGCAGGAAACCGTAAATGCCCCACGCCTGGCCGCGCGACCAGCATGAGGTATCGCTGTAGCCCTGATGGGTGTTACCAAAGCGCGGCTCGCCGGTCTGCACATCCATATAGTAGGTGTGATAAGTCGAAGCGTCTTCACGCACGATATAATTCGCCGCCTGCCCGGCGTGGGCCGTTGCCGCCTGCGCGTAGCGCGGGTCGCCGGTCTGCTCGCTGGCCCAGTACAGCAGCGGCAGGTTCATATTGCAGTCGATGATCATTCGCCCCTGCTGCTCCGGATCGTTTAAGTCGCCCCACGCCTGGATAATTTTGGCCGTCGGGTTAAAACGCTCCATCAGGCGCTCGGCAGCCAGCAGCGCCGACTGGCGAGCGGCTTCATTGCCGGTGAGCCGCCAGGCGCTGATGCAGGAGAGCGAATAAAGGAAGCCGAGGTCGTGAGTCGCGGTGTCGATACGCTGCTCAATACGCCGGGCGAACGACGGTAAATAGCGCTCGGCGGCTTCGCGGTAGTGCGCTTTGCCGGTCATCTCCCACGCCAGCCACAGCTGGCCCGGCCAAAAACTGGTGGTCCACTCTACGTTATCGGTACGCGGCCAGATGCCGTTTTCACAAGCTTCGCCGGGGAACTTATCGCTGAAGGCAACGATATTTTTGTCCAGCTTGCGCGTCACGCGGGCCAGCGCGTCTTCCAGCTTCTGGCTCAACGCCAGGCGGTCGACCTGATGCAGTTCTATCGGCCGCAGCGCTTCGGTGATAACAGATTTGGTCATAACAACTCCTGAATTAATGTTTGGCCGGTTCAACCGAGGCGGTATCTAAAGCCGGAGTAAAGGGTCGTGAGGCATCGCGCTTCGACTGGCAGCGCGATAGCGTAAAAGCGGAAATCAGCGTAAACGTCAGGGCGCAGCAGCCCATCAGCAGATAGGTATGCTCAAAGCCGATTTTGTCGTACAGGTAACCCGCCGGCGGCGCGACCACAATCGACCCGACGTAAATCATTGCCTGGTAACCCAGCAGGTACATCGTGGCGTTAACCCGACGATGGAAGTGTTCGGCGATGTATTTGAAAACTGAAATCAGCAGCAGCGCGATCTCAACGCCGTAAAAAGGTTTGATAATGGAGATGACAATCGGGTCGTTGGTCAAGCCGGAGGCAATCAGCCGCGCCCCCACCACGCAGCCGCAGAACAGCAGGCCGCGCTTGGCGCCATAATGGTTCACCAGCCACGGGATAAACATCATCATCACAAACTCCATCCCCGACTGGACGGTACTCAGATAGCCATACCAGGCGTTGCCCTGCTCTTTGGTGGCAAAGAACGAGACGAAATAGCGCGGGAACTGCTGCTCGGCGATGAACATCATCCACGCGACTCCGGCGACGTAGAGGCTGAACATCCAGAATTTGCGATTTTTCAGCAGCATCAACACATCGGCAAAGACGATCTTATTCGCGGAAATAACGTTGTTATTGCGCAGCTGTTCATCACCAATTTTGAGGCTAATCAGCACCAGCAGCATCAGTACCGAGGTGCCGCTGCTGAGCAAAAAGTTAGCCAGCGGCGTGAAGTTAAACAGCAGTCCGGAGACCGAAGCCGCCATCGCCCAGCCCAGCGAACCCCACATTCTGATACGGCCAAACTCCAGCCCGTACAGACGGCTAAAGCGGTCGGCATAAGATTCGGAAGCCGCCACCCCGGCGTACCAGCCAAGGCTCAAATACAGCGCGCCGATGATAATCCCCAGCGTCGCGTGGCTTTGCAGCAGCGGCTGGTACACCAGCGCGAAGAACGGCGCCATCAGCGCGGAAATGGCGCAGACAAAATAGAGCAGCCACTTACTCATGCCGATTTTGTCCATGATGTAGCCGTACACCGGTTTCAGGACCACCGCGAAAACGCCATTAATGGCGAACACGCTGCCGATGGTAATGCTATCGAGACCTACCTTCTGGCTCAGCCACAGCGCGTACAGGCCAAAGCTGGATGACCAGGTGAAAAAATAGAGAAAAATAAAGGTACTCATTTTGTACTGCGCGGCGCGTACGGACGATGATGTGCTCATAGCGATGCCTCCGGGGCCAGAACGAGCGTCGTTTCTTGTCGTGCCGTCACGAAGCGTACCGCGTCATCGCTAATGAAGGCCTGTGGGCAGTGTTGCGGTTCGAAGTCGGCGGCATTCCCCGCCCATACCGCGCTTACCAGGCAATGCGTCCCCGCATCAAGCTCGCCGCGCAGCACCGGCACCGCCGCGCGTTCGGCGAACAACAGATTGCTGTTCGGCGGCGTCAGTACCGTCTCGCCACGGCGGGTGTGCGGATGTAAACAGAAAATTGCCGAGATATCGCGGGCGTTGCGTAAGCAGCTGGCGCCGTCACGCTCCTGCGCCTGCGGCAGCGGACGGTTCGCCAGGCTAAAGCCGCCTTCCGCGCAATCCAGCGCGCGGTGGGTAGTTATACGATGGACGCGCAGCTGCCAGTCGCCCAGCGCCAGTAGCCAGCTATCAATCACCACGTCGCGCCATGGCAGCCAGCGGCTGTAAATGACGCCATCAGCGGTGACCACCTGCTGGCATTCGCGGCGGCCGCGCCAGTAATTATCCTTTTCGGCCAGCAGCAGCATCGAATCGGGGGCGGCATGGTTCAACCCGTAGCGCCCCCGCTCAATGGTGAAACCAAAACGGGTGGAGTAGGCAAATTTGCAGTATTTCGCTTCGGTATTAACGAAGTTGTTCAGCTCCAGCTGGCCGGAAGTTAGCATCCACAGGTGATCGGCCTGATGTACCAGCACCTGATCCGCATGGGCTATTGTGTGCTGCGCGGGCAGCGGCGGCAGCGGCAACTCAGCCGCCTGCCAGAAGGCGTCGCCCTCGCCTAACGCCAGCACCAGCATGGTTTTCAGCCCCCAGTACGGTGAACCCGGCGCGTTGTAATCTTCCGCCATCGCCAGGTTCGGGTAGCTGTAGCCAACGCTCAGTACGCCGTCGCGGTCGAACATCGGCTGCTTCAGCCACCAGCGCAGGTGGCGCAACACGATGCCTTTCATCACGCCCGGCGAAAAGACTTCCAGCCCGGCGAAGGCCGCCGCGCTCCAGAACGCCGCTTCGGCAAAGCGATAGGTCAGACTACGGCCGAACGGGATCGCCGCGCCGTCATCGGCAAAGAAATGGATGAAGTCAGAGGAGAAATGCGCGGCCCGCTGACGCAGTTCCGCACAGCGCTGCGGATCGACATCAGCCATCAGCTTCGCGTAAATCAGGCCATAGAAATGAAAGCCCATCGAAATGTAATAGTCGCGCGGGCGGCCCGGACCGTCCGAGTACCAGCCATCGCCGAGGTAGTAACGTTCCATGGCGGCGAAATGATCTTCCCGCGCCTGCGGATTGGTCGGCATACCGCAATAATGAAAGCCAACCTGCACCAGAATCGGAAAGAAGTGCCAGTTATTATCCGGGATATCCTGGGTCTCGCACTGCTTTAACCAGCGCCATAAATTCTCTTTTTCCGCAGCAGTGAAGTGCGCCAGTACGATTTCGCCCGCCAGCGCCAGCAATAGTCCGTAAGCCGCCATCTCGACAATGCGTTGATCGTAAGGCGCGACTTCGCCCCAGTAATCGGCATGCTGCGGATTGGTGCCGTTTTTTATCGCCTGTAAATAGAAGGAGAAATGCTGCGGCTCGCTGCCGCCAGCCAACAGCGGCGTCACACCCCACAGCAGCCGGGAAAAGGTTTCCATGCTCGCGACCTGCTGGCCGTAGTGAGCGGTGAAGTTCGCTAAATCAATGCGGCTGGCGTCGTTTTTAAAATAAGGCGCCACCGCGTTCAACATTTCATTGACCAGCCGTAGCACCTCTTCCCGGCTTGTCAGTGGGTTATCCAGATGAATGTTTTCAGGTTGCACAGGGTCCTCCCGTATAACACGAGGATAGAGGTAAGTTATTGTTATTAGGCTTTTATCAAGCCACGTGTGCGACGTCTGGATGAAGAGTAACCGCTTTTATTCCCGGCGCTGAGTGAGCGGACTCACAAAATTAAACCGCCATTTCATTTTTGCTGGATTTTGTCGGCCGCGCGGAGGATAAATTGCAAATGATGGCGTAAAAATTTAAATCTATTGTCCTGGAGGCAAAATGGGCGAAGCGCAACTGCTGGAACGTATTACGCTCGATCGGCAGGCCATTTCGTTTAATCGCATGTATACCACCAGCGTGCTTTACTACCACTGGCATCAATGCGTCGAATTGCTTTATATATCCAGCGGCTACGGCATCGTGGTGGTGGATAACCAGCACTACACCGCCCGTCCGGGGCGATTATTTATCTTTCCGCCCTTCCGTTTGCACAAAGTGCAGGTCGATCATAGCGATAAAAATCCTTATCACCGCACCACCATGCACATTGAGCAGTCGGTCGTCGAGAGCGCGCTCAGCGCTTTCCCGCGCCATCAGGCCCAGTTCGCGGCGCTGGCCGCCAGCAATCTGCCGGCGCAAATTTACGACCTCAGCGAGCACGCGGCATTTATCGAAAGGATCCTTGAACAGTTTCAGCGTCTGGAGGATAACGAGCAGACCACCGCCTGCGAGGTGGCGTTTTTGATGATGCAACTAATGACGTTTCTACCCGAGCAGCCGCAACGCTACCCGCCGCGCCAGCAGACCGTCGCCTCGCGAATTATGAACTGGATCGAAGCCCACTATGCCAGCAAGTTTTCTCTTGACCAGCTGGCTTGCGACCTCGGACTTTCGCGCAGCTACACCTCGCGGGTTTTTCGTCAGCAGACCGGCGGCAATATCCATGAATATTTGCTCACCCGGCGAATAAAACGCAGTTGCGATCTACTACGTAATAGCGATGAGAGCATTGATGCCATCGCGCTGGCGGTGGGATTTGGCGAGGTGACCTACTTCATTACCTGTTTTAAAAAGATGATGCGCCAGACGCCGCTGCAGTACCGTAAGGCCAGCCAGCGGCGCTCCGCTTTATAACTTAATCCATCGCCTGCTTGAGGCCAACCTGACGGCGACGCCAGGCGCTATCGCGGCTTGCCAGCCAATAGTACAGCGGCGAGGTCACCAGCAGGCCGACCAGCCAGGAGAGATCGGCGCCGTTAAACCACGCCGAGACCGGGCCAACGTATAGCGGGGTATTCATAAACGGGATCTGCACCAGGATGCCGATGGCGTAGGCCAGCAGCGCGTGCGGGTTGTAACGGCCATAGATGCCGCCATCCACCTGAAATATCGAGTTAATATCGTAGTTGCCCTTGTGAATGGCGTAGAAGTCGATCAGGTTAATCGCGGTCCACGGCACCAGCACCACCAGCAGAGCCAGAACGAGATCGATAAAGTGGCTGATAAAGTCCGCCGAGGCGAAGATCGCCGCCACCACACAGCAAATAAGCACGATAACCGACAGCAGCGCCCGGCTGCGGCTGCCGGGGATCCAGCGCCACAGGAAGGTTTGCACCAGGGTTATCACCGACATCACCGCGCCATACAGATTAAGCGCGTTATGGCTGATGACGCTCAGCAGGAAGAGTACCAGCATCAACGGGCCGATCGCGCCGGTCGCCAGCTTTACCGCATCCATGGTTTCCAGCCCCACCGGCGTCGCCAGCACCGCTACCGCGCCGAAAATAAACGACAGACTGGAACCGAGCGTCGAGCCAAGATAGGTGGTCCAGAACGTCGCGGCGACGGGCACATCCGCCGGCAGGTAGCGCGAATAATCAGAAACATACGGGGCGAAGGCGATCTGCCACAACGCCGCCAGCGACACGGTAGCCAGCCAGCCCGAGAAGGAAAAGCCGCCGCGGGTTAAGAAATCGGCGGTATGCAGATGCGTGAAGATGTAGCCAAAGCCGACCATAATGCCGATGCCCAGCACCCAGGTGCCGATTCGGTTGAGAATGTGAATACATCGGTAGCCGATAATGCCAATCACGCAGGATCCCACCGCGCCGATCACGATCCCCACCGGCAGTGGGACGGCAGGGGCGATGCCGTGCAGCGACTGCCCGGCCAGCACGATGTTCGAGGCAAAGAAACCGACGTACATCACCCCGGCGATCGCCACCACCAGCAGCGAACCAAAAGATCCAAACTGCGCGCGGCTCTGGATCATCTGCGGGATCCCCATCTGCGGCCCCTGCGCCGAGTGCAGCGCCATCAGCGCCCCGCCAACCAGATGGCCGGCTAAAATCGCAACGATCCCCCACAGCAGATTCAGATGAAAGATCTGTACCCCCAGGGCGCCTGTAACGATCGGCAGCGGCGCGATGTTGCCGCCAAACCACAGGGTAAAGAGATCGCGGGTTTTACCGTGGCGATCTTCTGGCGGAATATAGCCAATGGTGTGCTTCTCAATAAGCGGCGGCGATGATTCTTTGGTCGGCATAGCATTCTCCAAAGTCAGGAACCATTAATAATGGTTGTGATGTGCAGGTGTTTTTATGTTTTGGAGATAATGCGCATTATTTTGCGAAAGGGTAAATTACTTTGTTTATGGCTACAGGAAATAAAAAAACTAATTAGCCCGGCAGGACGCCGATAAATATCATAAAAATTTATCATAACCGTTCCGGTAAGATTAAATAATAATATTTTCAACGCGGCGGTAAGTTGTCAATTATTAATACAGAATAAATAATCGCGGCGCGGTGAATTTATGGCGGATAATAAAATACGGGCCGTTATTCAGGCCCGTATTATGTGATAAGTTAAAACTCAAACGGCAAGCGTTTAACTAAATAACTTACCTTTCAGTAGATTAAGCCCTGCGGAGACCAGGTCGCCCTGGGCCGGCGCTTCGCCCTGCGGCGACAGGCCATCGACGATTTTTGGCAGGTATTCCGCAATCAGCGATGAGGCGGTTTGCGAATCAACGCCCAGTTTGGCGCCGAGATCCTGCAGCGCAGGCGAGCCGAACACCGAGGTAATCTGATCGCTGTTCACCGACATATTACTCTGCTGACTAAGCCACGACTCGACGATTTCACCTAAGCCGCCGCTGCGGAATTTTTCCAGGATTCCCTGAATACCGCCCTGCTGTTCAATCCAGGTCATGATCGCCTGAAGTTGTTCAGCTTTGCCAGCCTGCCCGCCAAGCACGCCGCCGATTTGATCTAATAATCCCATTACAGTCTCCATCAAAACGTTGCTATTGATCCCTGATTCACGGCTTACTTCGCCGGGATAATCAGTACCTGCCCCGGATAGATCTTATCGGGATGCTTCAGCATCGGTTTATTGGCTTCAAAAATACGCTGATAGTCATTGGCGGAGCCATACATCGCTTTCGAGATGGCGCTGAGGGTATCACCGGATTTAACCGTATAGTAACGACTTTCCGCTCCGCTCTGCGTCACAGTAACGCTATCGTTGACCTGGCCAATCCCGGTTACGTTACCTACCGCGACCAGAATTTTTTTCCTTATCTTCCTGTGAACCGACATCGCCCGTTACCGTCGCGGTACCATCGTCAGCTACGGCAATATTGACCTTTTCGGCACCAGGCAGGTTAAGACTATCAATATGTTTTTTCAGCTTGTCAGCCTGATCTTCCTTGCTGGAGCCGGAGACGGCATCCCAGATCTTCTCGCCCGCTTCTTTCACAAAACTTAATAATCCCATCTATCCATACCTCCATTACTGTTTCACGATGAATGCTTTCATCAGACACGATAATCATAGCTTATAAATACCGTTCACTTCCTTTAACAAATGTTCGACGAAGCGGGTAAGTTTCGGTAACGGGCGCAGATCCTGGCGCCACAGCAGGTGTATCGGCCTCGGTTCCGGAGTGTAATTTTGTAAAATACGCACCAGTCGGCCATTGGCTAAATCTTCCGCCAGCAGCACTTCCGGCTGCAATAACAGCCCGGCTCCGGCCACTGCCGCCATACGCAGCGCGTAGCCATCATTGCAGCGCAACACCGCATCGCGCTTCCAGCGTACCTCTTCCGCAGCGCCCGGCAGCCGCCACTCGTTGCGCGCAGTCCACACCGTATGCGAAAGACACTGGTGCCCGGCTAAATCAGCAGGCGTCTGCGGCGTGCCGTGGCGCGCCAGATAATCCGGCGCCGCGCAGATCACCATGCGATAAGGGGCGAGATACTTCGCCACCAGGTCGGTACGCTGGATATCGCCGATGCGAATCGCCAGATCGATTCCCTCATCCACCAGGTCCACCATGCGGTTCGTCAAATCAAGCTCGACGCGAACCTCTGGCCAGGCCTGCAGAAAGGAGGCGGTCAGCGGCGCGATAATGCTGGCGCCGAAAGAAACCGGCGCGCTCACCCGTAGCGTACCGGCAGGGGCCAGCCGTAGCCTTTCAACCGAACGCTCGGCATTCGCCACCTGCTCAAGCACACGCCGCGCCTCGTCAAAATAGACGCGCCCGGCATCGGTCAGGCTTTGCCGGCGGGTATTTCGCTCCAACAGGCGGGTGCCGAGCTGGCCTTCAAGTAAGGCGATATATTTGCCGACCATCACCGCCGACATCTCAAGGCGAGTCGCCGCGCCGGTGAAGCTACCGCACTCCACCACCGCGACAAACGTCTCCATTCCACGCAGCTTGTCCATATTACAAACCCCTGGTTAGCAATCATCTAACTTTTAGCCAGTTTATCCGACAATCGATTAATTAAAGAATAGAGGCTCACTTCACTGAGGAGTTTGCGATGAAAATTATCGTTATTGGCGCCAGCGGTACCGTTGGCCGCGCGGTTGCGGAAGAACTGAGCCGCCAGCATGAGGTTATCCGCGTTGGCCGGACCCACGGCGACGAGCAGGTTGATATCACCTCGCAGCACAGCGTGCAGGCGCTGTTCGAGAAAATTGGTCCAGTCGATGCCATTGTCTCAGCAGCCGGCAGCTTATACTTTGGCCCGCTAAGCACGATGACCGACCGCGATTTTGACCAGGGACTGCAGGATAAACTGCTGGGGCAGATTCGCCTCGCCCTCACCGGCCAGCATTATCTTAACGATGGCGGTTCCATCACCCTTATCAGCGGCATCGTCGCCGATGAACCCATCGCTCAAGGGGTGAATGCCACCACCGTTAACGCCGGACTGGCCGGCTTCGTTCGCGCCGCCGCCTGTGAATTACCGCGCGGGATCCGCATTAACCTGATAAGCCCCACCGTGCTCAGTGAATCCGTCGAAGCCTATGACGGCTTTTTCCCCGGTTTCTCCAGCGTACCGGCCGCAGCGGTGGCGCAGGCCTACCGCCGCAGCGTCGAAGGGATCCAAAGCGGACGGGTTTATAAAGTCGGTTATTAATTATTTTCGGGCAGGATGTCGCATTCCTGCCCTTATATTGATTATCTGTTGGTTATTGTGAAGCGCCTCGCATAACGCCCTTATCCACATTATCTGTATGACTTTAGGTTACTCAATACGACAATTCTAATGTCATGATGTATCAGCTAATTATTTTATTTCCCCATTATTTTATGGGGTCAAACATCTATCTCATTAGACCGCAATAAAAACAGGGAATTGTTATTTCTCTCTATGGTTCATCATTCTACTCCCCTCGCAATATGGCAGAGTTTTATCTGCCCGATAAAAAACCATCAGCGGGTTTGCCAGTAAAAAATTAAGCACGAAGCATAAAGCTCTAAAAAACGCGCAACGCACAAATGCGGCGTTTTTCCAGCGCCAGGTAAAGCAGTTTTTTTATATCCAGCACCGATATTTTTTGTCATTTCGCAAATGATACAGAGTTGTAAAAATGGTGAATGAAATGTTGTGATGAGTAGATTAGCTGTACTCCTCATTGAAATATCACTCTTACGCTGATGAAGACCAAAATAATGAGAGAGCACCATGACAAAACATCAATCTGTTAATGTCGAGAATCTTGAAAGTAATACCATCAGACCTATCCCCTTAAATATGCGTCACGGCAAACCAGGCGATCTCTTTACCATTTGGTTTGGCTCCAACATTATGTTGTTAACGGTCATCACCGGCGCGATGTCGGTGACGATTTTTCATCTTTCCTTTTTATGGTCAGTGATTGCGCTATTTATCGGCAGCCTGGTCGGCGGGCTCTTTATGGCGCTGCATTCGGCGCAGGGGCCAAAACTCGGGGTGCCGCAAATGGTCCAGACCAAAGGGCAATTTGGCTCCTATGGTTCGGTACTGGTGGTCTCGATTGTCGTACTGATGTATATCGGCTTTACCGCCTCCAGTCTGGTGCTCGGCGGGCAGTCGATGCACGCGATTTATCAGCCGATGAACTCGGACATTGGGATTATCGTAGTTGGCGCGCTAAGCCTGTTCGCCACCATCTTTGGCTATAAGATCATCCACTCCTACGCGCGGATCATGTCGTGGATTTCCGGTATCGTACTGGCGGCAACTTTCGTGTGGATAGTCTTCATCCATGGCCTGCCGGGCGATTTTGCCGACCGCGGCGGCTTCAACATCGTCGGTTTTCTCGGCGCCGTCTCTATCGCCGCGCTCTGGCAGCTGGCCTATGCGCCCTATGTCTCTGACTATTCCCGCTATATGCCCTACAGCACCAACGATAAAAGCGTCTTTTACGCCAGCTATTTTGGCTGCATTCTCGGCTCCTATTTGCCGATGGTGCTCGGGGTACTGGTGGCGATTTGTATCGGTAATGACGATATCATTCAAGGGATTATGGATCTGACCGGCAGCATGGGGGCGATAGTGATTATCGTACTGGCGCTGGGGATCGCCGCCACCAACTCGATGATGCTGTACTGCGGCGTACTCTGTACCCTGACGCTCGGCCAGACCTTTATCGACGGCTGGTCGCCGATGGCGCGGGCACGCATTATCACCGCTATTTTGACCATGCTGCTGGAGATATTCCTCGCTATCTATGGCCAGGAAAATTTCCTGTTAATCTATACTAACTTTATTACCGTGCTGCTGTATGTGCTGGTGCCGTGGACGGCGATTAATCTGGTCGATTATTATTTAGTGGCCCACGGCGAATATCACGTTGAGTCTTTCTTTAAACGCGACGGCGGTATTTACGGTTACTTTAATGCAACGGCGATATCCTGCTATATCCTCGGTATTCTGGTCGAAGTACCGTTTATGTCGACCTCAATTTATACCGGGCCAATCGCCCTCACCTTCGGCGGCGCGGATCTCTCCTGGATTATAGGTTTATTGGTGGTCTCACCGGTCTATTATTATTTCTCGAAAGCGAAGAGTGTTAAAAGCATGGCTTTTGCAAAAGAGAAGGTTTAAGGACTACAAGAAAGCGCGCCGCCTTCGCGGCGCGCCGGCGTTTAAGCTGACATCCAGCGGCAGAGGTTTTTCAACATCTGCGCGCACTTTTCCAACTGCGCCTCGCTAACAAACTCATCCGCCTTATGCCCCTGCTCCATACTCCCCGGACCACAAACAAGCGTGGCCACGCCGGCCTCATCAAACAATCCGCCTTCGGTGCCAAAAGCGACCGTTGAAAAATCCTCGCATTCGGCCCACTGCGCCAGCCAGCCGGCGAACGCCGACTGCGGGTCGCTCAACAGGCCGGGATACTGGCTGAGCGGTTGAAAGGTAATAGCCGATCCCGCCGCCGTCGCGCGCATTTTTGGCAGCAGTTCGCCTTCGGCATACGCCTGCAGCGAGGACAGGGTGTCATCGAGCGAAACATCCGGTAAATGGCGAATTTCAAAATCGAACTGACAGTGCTGAGGTACAATATTCAACGCCGCGCCACCCTTAATCACCCCCACCTGTAGGGTGCTGCAAGGCGGATCAAAACGCGTATCCTGGCGAAGCGCCAGCTGCTCGCCCAGCTCGTCCAGGCGGCCAATCAGTTTTGCCGCCCAGGCAATCGCATTCACGCCATCAGGCGCGTAAGCGGAGTGGCAAGCGTGGCCGTGAACATCGCAGCGCATCGCCAGCTTCCCTTTGTGACCATAGACTGGACGCATCTCCGTCGGCTCGCCGATGATGCACATCGCCGGTTTCTCTGCCGACGCCTGCAGATGGGCGACCAGGCTGCGTACGCCAAGACATCCCACCTCTTCATCGTAGGAAAAAGCCAGGTGCAGCGGCATGCGTAGCGGTTGGGCGAGAAAATCAGGAATGGCGGCCAGTACGCAGGCGAGGAAGCCTTTCATATCGGCGCTACCGCGGCCGTAGCAGCGGCCATCGCGTTGCGTGAGGGCAAAAGGGGGAACCGTCCATGGCTGGCCGTCAACCGGCACCACGTCGGTGTGGCCGGAGAGCATAACGCCGCCGGGCCCCGCAGGGCCCAGTCGTGCATAGAGATTAGCTTTTCGCCCTTCCGCATCATAAAAAAGCTGCGTTTCGATTGCGAAGCCGTGGAGATAATCGGCAATATCGTCGATCATCGCCAGGTTCGATTCGCGGCTGGTGGTGTCAAACGCCAGCAGCCGCGCCAGAATATCCTGTAATCGACTATTCATCGCCGGGTACTCCGTAACTGGGAGCCTCCCGCGGGTCGAGAGCGCGCGTCACGTAAGCCTGCATTTGCGGTTCATAGGCCTGCCACAGCGCCGCCAGCTCGCCAATCGGGTCCGTTTCACTCCAGTCGACGCGCAGATCCACCAGCGGCCAGGAGTAATCATCCACCACCTTCACCGCCGCCGAATGGACCGGCCCGGCCTCGCCGCCCTCGGCTACACCGGCCTGCAGCGCGGCAACCAGCCGCGTCGCCAGCTCGCCTTCGGTTTGCGAAAACGTTGCCGCCATCGCGGCAATAACAGCCTCAGATGCCAGCATATTACCGCCGGCGATACAGTTATCGCCCTGCACAACATGCCAGGTCCCCAGCGTTTTATCGCCGCTGAACCACGCGGTCTGGCCGCTGGCGTCGATGGCGATAATCTGCCGATAGCGGCTAAAGTCGTCTTCCGCCAGCGCCCGACGCATCGCTTTCTCCGCCGTCAGCCCCTGCTCCATCTGCGCCAGAGTGAGTTGCCCCAGCGCCGGTAAGGTAATGTTCTGGCTCGATACCGCCCCTACCCCCGCCTGCAGCCACGGGCAGCGGGCGCCGACGGCAATGCTTGAAGAGCTGATCGCGATACCAAACTGCCCGCTTTCCGGGCAGCGTGCGGCAATCGAAAATGTCATTCTGCCTCCTTATTTCGCCGCGTCATCAGGGATGACGGCGATTACATCAATTTCCATTAGCCACTGCGGTTGCGCCAGCGCGGAAATTACCAGCCCGGTGGAGATCGGGAACACGCCTTTTAGCCACTTGCCTACCTCCTGATAGACCGGTTCGCGATAGCGCGGATCGATAATATAGGTGGTGGTTTTGACGATATGTGACAGATCGCTCCCCGCCTCTTCCAGTAGCTGTTTGACGTTTTTCATCGCCTGTTCCGCCTGCGCTCTAGGGTCGCCAAGGCCCACCAGATTGCCGGCAAAATCCGTCCCTACCTGGCCGCGAACGTAGACGGTATTACCGGCGCGCACCGCCTGACATAAATCATTGTCCAGCGTCTGATTAGGGTAAGTCTCTTTGGTATTGAACATCCGAATACGAGTATGGGTCGGCATAATGGTTATCCTGTTCAGTAAGTCATGATTAACGCTGGCTGGCGTCTTTGTACTGGCTATATTTACGGCGGGTAGCGATATGGTCGGCGATATGCTTCGCGTCGTGCCAGACGCCCCAGATAAAGGTTGATCCCCGGCGCGATAACCACGGCAGGCCGAGGAAGTAGACACCCGGTTCGCTGGAGACGCCGCGCTGATGCTGAGGACGGCCCTGTTCGTTGAAAGCGTTGACGTTGAGCCAGCTGTAGTCCACCGCATACCCGGTGGCCCAGATAATGGTGTTAATCCCCGCCTGCGCCAGATCGAGCGACAGGATCGGCGACGTCATGCAGTCCGGGTCCGCTAAGAATTGCCGTGCGGCGGGCTCTTCCGGTAAATCCAGGCCATTGGCGGCGATGTAAGCATCGGCGGCATCCAGCAGCGCCAGGTAGTTTTCATCGCCGAGGCGAATGTTTTCGACGAGATTATTTTTAAAGGAGACGGTGCCCCCGGCGAAGGATTCGGTGAGACCAACCAGCGTGATACCGCGATGCGCCAGCTCGCGGAAATCAACCGTGTGGCCGCCGTGCGCGCCGCTAACCGCGATGGTAACGTGCTCTTTACCGGGTTCGCTGGCCGGGGCATCCCACAGGCCTAACACCCCCAGCCACCAGCAGAAATCCCGGTTACGATAGGCGCGCGGCGGGCGGTCATGGGCGCCGACCGACAGATAAACCTTGCGGCCCGCGCGCTGCAGTTCATCGGCGATTTGCACACCGGACGAGCCCGCGCCCACCACCAGCACCGCGCCTTCCGGCAGTTGTTGCGGGTTGTAATATTTCGCCGAATGAATTTGATGGATGGCGCTGTCGCGCGGGGCGATCGGCGGGATAACCGGCTTCTGGAACGGCCCGGTCGCCGCGACAATATTCAGCGCTTCAATCACGCCGTCGGTGGTTTCAATGGTAAACCCCGGACGCCCGTGGTTACGCACCGCACTTTTGACTTCCACGCCGGTACGCACCGGAAGATTAAACTCGCGAACATAATCGACAAAGTATTGCGCAACATCATCCTTGGCAATAAAGGCATCGGGGTCGCCGCCTTTAAACTCCATGCCCGGAAAACGGTCATGCCACGCCGGGCCGTTCGCCACCAGCGAATCCCAGCGGCCGGTACGCCAGGCTTCGGCAATGCGATTCTTTTCCACGACCAGATGCGAAATACCCTGTTTACTCAGGTGCTCGCTCATGGCGATACCGGCCTGCCCCCCGCCAACAACCAGCGTCTCAATTTGTATTTTTTCTACGGTCATATATGTGTCCTTCGGATGATGTTCTGCTCATGACCGAGGTTAATAAACCGTTATACACAGGTAAATTATTATAAATTTAGTACCTGAGAATAAAATAATGATGCAGCGGTCTCTACCTGCCTTCAGGCCATTTCCGCCACGCGAATACGCAGTATTTATTTTTCAGGCACGAGATTTTGAAAGGAAAAATAACCATGACTTTCGAGGCTAATTAAAATATCGTCAAAGCCTCGTTTTTTTATAGGCAATAAAATGCAGAAAATACCGCATGAATATGTTTACCCGCGCTAATCGCGGGTAAATTTACTCATTCAGGCGACTTTCACTTCTTGCTGCGGCGGGCTCAACACCGCATTGCGGCAATATTCCATAAACAGTTTGGTCGGTTTAGTCGGTTCACTACTGCGCAGGTGAGCCATTACCAGCGCCGAATTCGCCATCTCATCCTGAATTTCCACACAGCGTACCTGCTGGCCGTCATAGGTCATGTCATTCACCGGACGCGTCACCAGCACCGAGAAGCCCAGCCCCTGGCCGACCATGCAGCGCACCATCTCAATCGACGGCGAACTGTAGGCCACCTGCGGGTTGTAGCCCTTATCTTTGAAAATGCTGATGAAGTAGTTTTTGCTTGGCACCACATCCAACAGGATCATTGGCAGATTGCTCAGCTCGGACAGCCGCACGGCGTGCCGCTGGGCCAGTGGATGGTCCGCCGGTAACAACGCATAGGGTTTCTGCGGCGCGTTGAGGCTCTCGGTATAAATTGAGGTATCCAGTTCGAGGTCGTAGAGAAAAGCCAGGTCAAAACGCCCGCGGTGCAGACCGTGTGCAATCTCGTGCTGCTCGCCGTCGTAAATTTTAATGGTGATTTCCGGATAAATTTTCTTAAACCCGGCCATCAACGATGGCATATACAGCGGCGCGGCGGTCTCAAAACAACCGATGGAAATAATCCCGGAGACCAGCTCATTATCGGCTTTCGAGTTTTGTTCAAATTGATAAGAGAGCCGCAGCAGTTCTTTGGCTTTTTCATAAAAACGCTGCCCACTCGGGGTCATTGATACCCCCTGGGCGTGGTGGCGAATAAAAAACTGCTGCTCAAACATATCTTCCAGCGTCTTCACGGCGATGGAAATTGACGGCTGCGCGATATGCAGCTGGCGTGAGGCTTCAGCAATACTTTCCGCCTCGACGACGGCAACAAAGTATTTGAGCTGTTTCAGGGTGAAATGGGGCATGTGATACCTTATTTTTTTATCATCAAGGAGGCAGGCTGATTAGCTTTAAACGATGAATACCCTGACCTGCAACCCTCTGCCGTGAAAAAGATCAACAATCCGACAGCGATCAGATTTTTACAGAAAATTAACAGATACCTGGCGAAAAAAATTGCGAGCGCCGGAGGATAGTACTTCGGCCAGTATAAGCAGGATGAGAAAAAACAAGGCATATAACTACCTTATATTACAACGTATTAATCGTGCTGCCGCTCATGAAAACAGGCTGATGAACTCGATCGTTTCACCGTTATTCATTTCCCCTTAAGTAGTATTTATATTCTCAATGCCTTAATTTGAGAATATTTAATATCACCAAAAGCACGCAGGCTCCGGTGTTGTAGAAAACTGACCGCAAATAAAAACTCTTTGCATTACAGCCTATTGAAAAATTGCACCTCCCCGATTTTTGAACGCCATCACAACGCCCGACCTCCCGCCCTGGATCACAGAAAATAGCCAATCCTGGCTAACAACGATTTTTATAGAGGTTGCCTAGATTTTTAGTCCTTTCTCGCCGCATTGGCCTCCTGCATCATGAACTCAAAGAAACAAATAAATAACAATTACGCAACATGCGAAGGAGAAGGTTCATGTCTGATAGAAACTTTTGGCAGCGCAAGCTGCAGGAGCAGCGCTTTATCAGCCACGCCATTATCGATGGTCAACCGTACGTCGCGAAAAGCCGTAAAACCTGTCCCGCCATTAACCCAGCCAGCAATACGCTGCTGGCGGAAGTCACCTCGCTGCAGACAGAAGATATCGATATTGCCGTCGCCTCCGCGCGCCGCGCGTTTACTTCCGGCGTCTGGTCGGGGCTGGCGCCGCAGGAGCGTAAACGCGCGCTGCTGCGCCTCTCGGCGCTGATCCTTCAGCATCGCGAAGAGCTGGCGCTGCTGGAGAGCGTCAGCATGGGGAAACCGGTCAACGATGCGCTGAACATTGATGTCCCCGGCGCCGCGCACATCCTCAGCTGGTATGCCGAAAGCGTAGATAAACTCTACGATGAAGTGGCTCCCGCCAGGCCCGGCGCGCTGGCGACCATTACCCGCCAGCCCATCGGCGTGGTTGCCGCCATCGTGCCGTGGAATTTCCCGCTCGACCTCGCCTCCTGGAAGTTGGGTCCGGCGCTGGCCGCCGGCAATAGCGTAATCCTCAAGCCCTCGGAAAACTCGCCGTTTAGCGCCCTGCGTCTGGGCGAACTGGCGCTGGAGGCCGGTATTCCGCCAGGCGTGCTTAACGTGGTGACCGGACTGGGAACCGAAACCGGAAGCGCGCTGGGACTGCATCACGATATCGATGTCATCGCCTTCACCGGCTCAACCGCCGTCGGCAAAGCCTTTATGGCCTATTCGGCCCAGTCCAACCTGAAACAGGTATGGCTGGAGTGCGGCGGCAAGAGCGCCAATATCATCTTCGCCGACTGCCAGGATCTCGACCTGGCCGCTGAAAAAGCAGCTTTTGGTATCTGTTTTAATCAGGGCGAAGTCTGCTCGGCAAACTCCCGCCTGTTGGTTGAGCGCCCGATTTACGCGGCCTTCATTGCCAAACTACAGGAAAAAATGCAGGCCTGGGCTCCGGCGCATCCGCTCGAACCGCAAAGCCGCATGGGGGCTATGGTCAGCGCCGCCCATGCCGAAAAAGTGATGGCGGCTATCCGCCGCGCGCAAGACGAGGGAGCAACGCTGCTTACCGGCGGCCGTACGGTGGAAATAGACGGCGTCGCCAACTACGTTCAGCCGACGCTACTGACCGACGTGAACGAAGAGATGGCGCTGTGGAAAGAGGAAATTTTTGGCCCGGTGCTGGCGGTTTGCGCCTTCGATAGCGAGCAGGAGGCGGTCCATCTGGCGAATAACCATATCTATGCGCTGGCCGCCTCGCTGTGGACCGACAATCTGCACCGCGCCCATCGCGTCGCCGCGCAGCTGACCGCCGGAACGATCTCGGTAAATACCGTCGATGCGCTGGACGTCACCGTTCCCTTTGGCGGCAACAAACAGTCGGGCTTTGGCCGCGATCTGTCGCTGCACGCCTTTGATAAATTCACCAGCCTCAAAACCACCTGGTTTCAGTTTCGCGAGTAGGCCGCAGCCTGCACCACTTTTTCAGTTCCAGCAGACAGGAGAGACGAAATGACTAATCCAAGCAATCAGAACCGTTCGACGTCCGATTACCAACATTCAGATGCGGCTCACCATATTCACGCCTTCCTGGATCAAAAAGCCCTGAACGCCGAAGGGGCGCGCGTGATGGTACGCGGCGAAGGACTATACCTGTGGGACAACGACGGGAATAAATACCTCGACGGGATGTCCGGCCTGTGGTGTACCCAGTTGGGATACAGCCGCCAGGATCTGGCGGACGCCGCCGCGGCGCAGTTTGCCAAACTGCCCTATTACAACATGTTCTTCCACACGACCCACCCGGCGGTTATCGAGCTTTCCGAGCTGCTGTTCAGCCTGCTGCCGCCGCACTACAGCCACGCTATCTACACCAACTCCGGTTCGGAATCGAATGAAGTGCTGATTCGCACCGTTCGCCGCTACTGGCAGATCCTCGGCAAGCCGGAGAAAAAGGTGATGATTGGCCGCTGGAACGGCTATCACGGCTCCACGCTGGCGGCAAGCGGGCTCGGCGGCATGAAGTTCATGCATGAAATGGGCGGCGTGATCCCGGACGTGGCTCATATCGATGAACCCTACTGGTTTATGCACGGCGGCGACCTGACGCCGCAGGAGTTCGGACTGCGCTGCGCCCGCCAGCTGGAAGAGAAGATCCTGGAACTGGGGGCGGAAAACGTCGCCGGCTTTATCGCCGAGCCGTTCCAGGGGGCGGGCGGCATGATCTTCCCGCCGGAAAGCTACTGGCCGGAGATCCAGCGTATCTGTCGGCAATATGACGTGCTGCTGTGCGCCGATGAGGTGATTGGCGGCTTTGGCCGTACCGGCGAGTGGTTTGCGCATCAGTACTTTGGCTTTGAACCGGATACGCTGTCGATTGCCAAGGGGCTGACCTCTGGTTACGTACCGATGGGCGGTCTGGTGCTGAGCAAACGCATGGCCGACGTGCTGGTAGAAAAAGGCGGCGTTTTCCCACACGGCCTGACCTATTCCGGCCACCCGGTATCGGCCGCGGTGGCGATTGCCAACCTGAAAGCCTTACGCGATGAAAATCATGTCACCCGGGTCCGCACCGATAGCGGCCCCTATCTGCAAAAAACGCTGCGCGAGGTGTTTGAAAACCATCCACTCATTGGCGAGGTACAGGGCGCCGGACTGGTGGCCGCCCTGCAGTTTGCCGAAGATAAAGCGACCCGCAAACGCTTTGCCAACGAGAACGAACTGGCCTGGCGCTGTCGCACCATCGGCTTTGAAGAAGGCGTGATCATCCGCTCAACGCTGGGGCGCATGATCATGGCGCCGGCGCTGATTGCCGGACATAGCGAACTCGATGAACTGGTTGAAAAAACCAAGCGTGCCGTTGACCGTACCGCTAAAGAGATTGGCCTGCTATAAATATTATTACGTACCCTCTTTCATAAATAACCCGCTATATGCGGGTTATTTATTAAGTTTCGAATAATTAACTAGTGCCGGCGGTGAAATGCAAAATTAAATATATCGACGATATTGTCGATGAATATCGTCGTGTACAGTAATGAGTTGGATTTTATTATTAACTTGTGAATTTTTTATGCTTATTAAATATCTCCCGGTATACGCACTGTGTATCGGTCTGCTGCCAGGCGCGATCTTTGCCCAGACGGGAGAAGTAAAAACAAACGCCGAGAAATCGGCGGATGACCCGACGAAAGTGACCACCAAATTCGGCGTGACGTGGTCAGATAACTACGATCTCAACGACAGCAACCTCGCTTTCTCCGGTTCGCTGGCTTTTGACGAAGCGCGAAAACTCAACGTGCGTATTAATAGCGACGCCACGGAATGGCGCGTCGGTGGTTCATGGCTATTTCCGATAGGTATTTTTAACTTTAACTTTGGAAAAAATGTCTATCCCGATGACTCCACACAAACCAACTATTCTATCGGTACGTTCCTGCCGCTCAGTTATTTTGGATTTGAACCAGCGGGCTTCCAGATATTCCCGATGGCCGGTTATACCTATAATACCGGCGACCATTTGGCGTGTAATAAAGCTCAGAATAGCGTCTGTTCACAGCCTGGCTTTAACGGTATGCCGTCGCCGGAAAACGGTTTTGAATCGACGAATATCTCTGGTAGCAGCGGCTATCTCGGCGCCTTTGTTCTGAAACCTTTGAGCGCAGATCTACGCCTGTTAGGTTTCGCCGGTGGATCGTATGGCTCAAAAAACGACGATGGCGATAACTATAAAGGTTATTTCGCCGGGGTCGGCGTGGGATATAACCTGACCGAGCATAACTCAGTGAAATTTATGACCTACGTGCAGGATAACAACACCTATCTCGATGAAGCCGAAAAGCGCTTCCTGTTCTCCTGGCAGTATCAGCTTTAAGACGGTGAGCGGGGCATTTCGCCCCGCTCAACGATCAGGAACCGTTATCCATCAGGCCGGTTATCCGCGCTTTTTCCCGGCCGTAATGCCCCACTGCACCCCGTTGATGAAAACGCATATACGCCAAACTTGTGACCACCAGGCTAATCATCCATGAGATGTCGGCGCCGGGAATCAGATGCGCCCACGGCCCGGTGTAAAAAGCATTTTCAACAAACGGCACCTGCACCAACACGCCGCCAAAGTAGACCAGCAGCGCACGGCGGTTCACCAGCCCGTAGCGCCCGCCATCGGCGCTAAAAATGGCGTCTATATCGTAATGCTGTTTATTGATAACGTAAAAATCGAGCAGGTTAATGACGCACCATGGAATGAGCACGCCGATTAACGCCCAGATCAAATTCAGGAAGAAAGCGACAAAATTGGCCGCCGCCGCCACCGAGACGAGCACTCCCCCAACCAGCACCACGGCAGAAAACAGCATCCGCACCCGCGCATCCGGCCGCCACTGCGGGCGGAACGTCTGCATGGCGGTAATCAACGACAGCACCGAACCGTAGAGATTCATCGAGTTATGGCAAATAATATTGAGCAGAAACAGTACCATAAGCACCGGTCCTAATACCCCGGTCGCCTGGCGCACTGCCGCCATCGCATCGCCCTCACCGCCGACGACGTTAATCGCCACGACCCCCACCAGAAAGGCCAGAATCGTGCCGCAGCAGGCTCCAGCCCAGGTGCAGATAAACGGTTTAAATACACCGATATTTTCTGGTAAATAGCGTGAATAATCAGAGGTATAAGGTGAAAAGCTCATCTGCCATACCGCGCAGATGCAGAAGGTTGCAAACCAGCCGTTAAGACTGAATGAGCCTTGCTGCCAGAAGCCGGCTGGCAAGGGTTGAGTGAGCATCATCACTAACCCCACCAGCAGCGCCGAGCCCATCACCCAGGCGCCAATTTTATTAATTCGATGAATAAATCGATAACCAATAATGCCGATCAGGGTGGCGGCAATCGCGCCAATCACCGTGGCGCTGGTCAGCGGGATTGTCGGTATCACATTATTGATGACTTTCCCGGACAGCGTGACGTTCGAAATAAAAAACCCGAGATAAATCATGGTGGTAAAAGCGACCACCAGCAGCGAACCGTAGCGACCGAACTGCGCCCGGCTCTGCACCATCTGCGGAATGCCAACCCGCGGCCCCTGTGCGGAAGTGAGCGCCAGAAAAAGCCCGCCAAACATGTGTCCGGCAATAATCGCGCTTATCGCCGACAGAATATTAAGATGGAAAGTTTGCGTAGATATCGCGCCGGTCACCACCGCCAGCGGCGCAATATTGGTACAAAACCATAAGGTGAAAAGACTGCGCGCCTGGCCGTGTCGCTCATTGGCCGGAACGTAGTCCACCGTCTTATTTTCAATTACGTGACTTCGGGACATTTTATCCTCCGTTAATGGGGATTTTTTTCTTTAATGTGTAGGGTTCGAATGTCTAAAAAAGAGCACAGCCAGCCCTGGGAACGCAGTGTTCCCAGGAATACAAGCTGGGGTTATTCCGTTAAGTGAGCTGCGGTAAGGCGCTGCTGGCCTTACCGCAACCGGCCGTCGCGCCAACCGTAGCGCGAGGAGCGAAAAGCGCCGGTTCAGCGCATGATAAAGGGATCGTCGATCGGCTCGTCGCTGGTGCGCAGCCACACGGTTTTCGTGGTGGTAAATTCCAGTGCCGCTTCCATTCCGCCCTCTCGCCCGTGTCCGGACAGACCATATCCACCAAAAGGGCGCCAACGGCGATACCATACGATAGGTATTGATCCACACGATCCCACAGCGCAGATCGCGGGTTACGCGATGCGCGCGAGCGAGATTACGCGTAAAGACGCCGGCAGCCAGCCCGTAATCGGTGGCATTCGCCAGCCGTATGGCTTCCGCTTCATCACGGAAGGTGACAAGCGAAAGCACCGGGCCGAATAGCTCGCGTACTACGCTTTCCGCCTGCGGCGTAGCCGAGCAATCAAGGATCGTTGGCGGATAGTAGTAGCCAGGGGAATCGATGGCATAATGGCCGCTCACCAGCCGGGCGCCCTGCTCCAGAGAGCGGCTGACCACCTGCTCGATGAGCCTCTTCTGGCGCTCGGTACACAGTGGGCCGAATTGCGTCGCCGCGTCGTCCGGGCTGCCGATGACAATTCGTTTAACCCGCTCGACTAATTTCTCCAGCAGTTGCTCTTTGACGCTTTCAGCCACCAGCAGGCGCGAACCGGCGACGCAGCTCTGCCCGGAGGCGGCAAATATCGCCGCAACCTGCGCATTGGCGGCGCTGTCCAAATCCGCATCCTCAAAGACGATAAAGGGCGACTTACCGCCCAGCTCAAGGGTGGTTTTGCTAAGGTTTTCCGCACTGTTGCGTACAATGTGGCGAGCGGTCTCGGGGCCGCCGGTAAAGGCGATATGGTCCACGTCCGGGTGGGTTGTTAACCGCGTCCCGCACGTCCCGGCAAAGCCAGTGATCACGTTGCAGACGCCCGCCGGGAATCCCGCATCGGCAATCAGTCGGGCAAAGGCTAGCAGCGGCGTAGGAGCGCTCTCCGCCGCTTTCACCACGATAGTACAACCTGCCGCCAGCGCCGGACCGATCTTCACCGCCGATAAAAAGAGCTGGCTGTTCCACGGAATAATCGCGGCGACGACGCCCACTGCTTCACGCCGCGTCCAGGTTTCAGTATCCGCCTTATCAATCGCCAGCGTGCGGCCTTCCAGCTTGTCAGCGAGACCCGCATAATAGCGGTAATATTCAGCCACGTAGGCAATCTGCGATCGCGTTTCGCGAATGATTTTTCCGCTGTCCAGCGTTTCAAGTCGCGCCAGCTCATCGGCGTTTTGCTCAACCAGATCAGCCAGTTTCATCAGCAGTTTACCCCGAGCGCTGGCGGTTAACCCACGCCAGGCCGGATCGTAAAATGCCCGTTTCGCGGCAGCTACCGCGCGATCAACCTCTTCTTCCCGCGCTTCGGCAATCTCCGCCCACGGTTGGGCAGTTGCTGGGTTGAGTGATGAAAAGCGCGCTGCGCCGCGCTCAAACACACCGTCTATATAAAGATCGAACGATTCCATCTCGGCACCTGTTAACGAAATTCGGGCATAACTTGCTGAATAAAGCGGGTTAGTGACGCCTTTTTCCGCTCAAACGGCATCCCGCTATCAATCCACAACGCAAATTCGTCATAGCCCAGCGCTTCATATTTTTTCAGCCGGGTGATGATTTCATTCGGCGTGCCGATGGCGAGATTTTTGCGCATGGCGGCGGCGGAATAATAGGTATTGGCAGCGATCTCTTCGTCGCTAAGCGGCTGAATCAGCCCCTGGCTTACCGGGCGCTCATTCTTAAACCAGGCGCCAAAATAGTTATAAAAACGGTTAAGTTCTTCGGCGGCTTGTTGGGCGTCATTTTCATCTTCAGCGACGAAGCCATGCTGCAGCAGCATAATTTTCAGCGGTTTCTCCGGCGCCAGGCGCTGACGGGTTTCGTGGAAACACTCCGCCAGGCGGACAATTTCTTCTTCGCCCTGATGCAGCGGCGTCACCTGCACGTTGCAACCGTTGCTGACTGCAAACTCATGGCTATTCGGGTCCCGAGCCGCAATCCAGATCGGCGGATGCGGCTGCTGCTTAGGCTGCGGCGAGGAGGTCGATGCAGGAAATTGCCAGTACTCCCCCTGATGCGTGTAATCGCCTTCCCACAATTTTTTCACCGCCGGTACCAATTCACGCATTCGCTGCCCAGCTTCCCAGGCATCGAGTCCAGGCATCAAACGCTGATACTCATAATTGTATGCCCCGCGCGCAATCCCCAACTCGAGACGGCCGCCAGTGATGATATCGGTCATGGCCGCCTCGCCGGCCAGCCGCAGCGGATGGTTAAACGGGGCAATAATGGTGCCGGTGCCCAAACGCACCCGTTTGGTGCGGTTGGCTAAATCGGCGAGGTTGATAAACGGGTTCGGCGCGATGGTAAAATTCATCCCATGATGTTCGCCGGTCCAGATAGCATGCATGCCGGCTTCATCGGCCATTTCACACAGCGTCATCATCTCGTTGTAGAGCTTATCCTGTGGCTCATCCGGCGAGATGCGTTCCATATGAATAAAAAGAGACAGTTTCATTGGGGCTCCAGTATAAATTCAGCTAGCGAATTGCTTGATTGACCCGCTTAATTCGTCACCGTAGTAGATGCTGTAATTGCCGACGGCGCTTTCCCGTACAAAACGGTTCATTAAAGATTTCAGCGCTGAATCGCCAATCGGCAGCGCCGACAGCTTTTCCAGGTCGTACCATTGCGCCTGCCGCAGGGCCGGTCGCTCACTTTCCGGCTCGGTCGGCAGCGCGCACAGCAATACGATATGCTGCTTATTGTTCTGACGGTCTTCATATACCGAATAGACAAAGCCCGGGCTGGCATTAATCCCCAACTCTGCCATGAGCGCTTTTAAGGTGTCGTCGACGCTGCCTTTCGCCACGCTGCGGGTCGGCAGACGATAACCATCGCCATGCGGCATCATCACCGCCTGACCGTTGAACTCAATCAACGCGCTGACTTCAACGCTGAGCCGATTCATCAATACCTCAGCGTTGTGGTACGGAGTGAAATAAGCGCCGCGATAGTAGCCAAGCCCCGCGGTGCCAACGGAATCAAAGCCTTCAACTCGCCCCAACAAAATCGCGTGATCGCCAGCGTCGATGACCTGATGCAGCGCGCAATCAAACCACGCGGAACTGTTATCGATAAGCGGGGTGCCGTTTTCACTCGCGCGCCAGTCGATCAGAGCGAAGCGGTCCTCAACTTTCTGCGCGAAAATATTGGAGGTTTCTTTCTGCTGTTCCGCCAGAATATTGACGGCGAAATAGTCGCACTCGGTGAAGTTGCTGAAATTGGCCGAACGCTTATCGATGCTGACCAACAGCAGCGCTGGATCCAGCGAGACCGAAGAGAACGAGTTGGCGGTAAAGCCAATCGGCTCGCCGTTTTTATCGCGGCTGGTGACGACGGTGACGCCAGTCATAAATGCGCCGAAAGCGTCGCGGAGTTGTCTACGTTTATCTATTTGCATGAGTAAGTCCCGCCGTATTGGCATTGTTGCTCTGTCGCGCCGAGCCGCACTGCAGGAAGCTCAGCATTTCATGGTTGACGCGTGGGGCATCGGTCAGACTGACCATATGCCGGGCGCCATCAATAATGATCGCCTGACCCAGCGGCGCCGCCGCTGCCATTTCCCGCGCCATTTGTGGACTGGAGTTGGCATCCAGTTCACCGGTCAGCACCAGAACCGGACAGCGGATCTCCTGCCAACGGTCGGCATAGACCCGATCGCCGCCGGCGAAGGCCTGATACGCTGCGGCATAGCCCTGCAGATTGACTTCCGCCAGCCAGCCGCCGACCTGTTCGCGCAGAATCGCTTCCTTCGCATCGTTGCTGAACCAACGCGCCAGCGGCGAATCCAACTGCGCTTCGCCGGCCGCCAGTTCACGGGCCCGCTGCAGTACGGCGCGGCGCGCCTGTTCATTGCGGCGGTAGACGCCGCTCATCACCACCGCGTGACTCACTCGCTGCGGATAATCAATGGCCAGCCCGGAGGCGATAAGCGCCCCCATCGAGTGGCCGGCTACCGCAAAACGGCGCTCAGGCTGGGTACGCAAAAAATCATTCAGCCAGGCTACGTAGTCCGTTAAGATCACCGGCTGCTGAAACGCATCGCTATCGCCATGCCCCGGCATATCAACCGCAATCACCCGGAAATAGCGGCTCAGCGCCTCAATTTGCGGGTACCAGGACGCCGCATTCATACCGACACCGTGGATCAGCACCAGCGGCTCGCCTGCGCCAGCCTCCAGATAGCTAACCCGCATCTGACGTTCAGACAGCAGCTGGGTTTTGCGCATCATGGCCTAACTCTTTCAGGTCGGAATAACGGTTGCCTATACGGTGATGCGGGCGTCCGCCCAGCGCCGCGCCCAGCGCAATAACGATTTCGTCATAACGCGGCGCATCGCAGATGTTGAACTGCATGGTCAGGTAGTGCTCACGGCTGCCTTCATCATTCTTGTTCATCATTGGGATCAGCACCGGTGAGTTCGCCGGCCCGCGAGTATTGTTAAACGCCAGATAGCTCTTACTCTGCACCGCGCTGCGGTAGTGGTTACCGAAGTGCAGCGTGTGGATAAGCGCCGAAGCGTGTTCCAGCTCGCCATCAAGGCCGACGATCGCGCTTTTACCAAACGCTTCGACTTTTTCACCGCTACCAGCTTCCTTGAGGATCAGGCCGGTGAGCAGCTCGCCAAGGATTGGCGCGAATTCACGGATTTGCGGCGCAAGGTCATCGACATAGCCCAGCCCCGCCCACGGATTGCGGATCACCGCGGCGGCGGCAATCATCACCAGCGGTTTTTCTGCTGCTTTACCGCCATCGACATACAACGTTTCCGTTGTGACTAACGTTTTACGAATTGCCGGATGCATAGCCTCTCCTCAACAAAGGTTAATAACTTGCTAATTAAATGTTTCGCAAGTGGTATAGCATCGGCGAAATTAACATGTCAAAATATGGTATACCATCATACGGTATGCTTTTTAGAACTATCGACATTACCTAATTACAAGGCTTTTTTGTTTTTAACGTAATGATTTATAGAAGATTTAAAGAAAAGGCATGGCGTTAAGCCGTGAGAAACCCGGATAAACGCTGGGGTGGGAAGCGGCGAACATTTCGCCGCTTTGAAATGAACTAAAATCAAAGTGTTAGGATAACGGCAGCCGGGTAGCGTTTTTTTCTTCAGCAGAATGCAGATTTGTGAGCCAGCGCAATTTTCTGGTTCCCGGAGATGACAATCGCCAGTATTCCGCGGTGGGCTAGCGTTGCATCGTCTGACGAAAGGGTGTTAATAGTACAGCGATTCTCCTCTGCGAGCCGTGTTGCCGCTTTGATTCATCAGATAAACACAGAGGGATTTGATGGTTGATAACCATTCACTCAAAATTGACGCCGTTCCGGTCACATTACGCGAGTTGGCGCTCACAAAAGTGCGCCAGGCGATTATCGCCGGCTATTTCAAAGCTGGCGACCGGCTGGTCGAACGCCAGCTTACCGAGCAGCTTGGCGTCAGCCGCAGCGTGGTCAGAGAAGTGATCCGCTATCTTGAGGCCGAAGGGCTGATTGAGACGCTGCCGAAAAAAGGCCCAATCGTTGCCGTTTTAAACTGGGAAAGCGCAGAGCAGATCTACAAAATCCGTATGCTGCTTGAACAAGAAGCCGCCAGCGATTGCGCCAGACTCGCTAACGATGATGATAAGCACCAGCTATATCAGCAGCTCCAGCTAATTGCCCAAGCCTCGCGCGAGCAGGATGATATTAAACGGGTTGAAGCCTCACAGGCCTTCTATGAAACCCTGTTCCGGGTTGCTAAGCACACCATTGCCTGGGAAATCGTTCAACGCCTCAATAGCCGCATTAGCCGTTTACGTGCGCTCACGCTGGCATCGCCGGAGCGGCAAGTTGCCGGCTTTGAACGGATGTCGCGCATCTATGACGCCATCGAAAACAACGATCCTCAGCAGGCCAGACAAGCGGTACTGGAGCATCTGACCGAAGCCGCGCAGCTTGCCAAACAGATTCTATCCTCACAGGAGTAAACATGGCCGCTTACTGGATTGCCCACGTCAACATTCACGATCCCGAGCAATATCAGCATTATATGGATCTCGCCCCAGCAGCGTTCAAACGCTACCACGCGCGCTTTGTCGCTCGCGGCGGCCGGGCGCAAACGCTGGAGGGACAATCCTTCGCCAAGCACGTACTTATTGAGTTTGACGATATGGAAAGCGCGCTGGCCTGCTACCACTCAGAGGAATATCAACAGGCGCGCGCCGCACGCGCGGACGTTGCCGACGCCATGATAACCATCGTTGAAGGTTTACCCGCCTGACGAAATTGGCTTGTCGGTATGCTTAAAATAAGCAGGGATATTATTTTTAACCGAAGATTGCACATTCTTTAGTGAGATCAACAAAATGATTCGCTGCCCGCTGCGCGGAAAACAGAAATTATGTTTCATTTTTCGCCAGCCAGCGTAGCCATGCCTTTTTCTGTGACGTAGGTGACGGTAAAAAGTAGTTGATCTGATACGAACAAGCTTTTATTTTGCCTGCTAGTTTTCAAACTGAGATGAAACTGATGCCTACTATTATCGCCAGTAGTATGAAAGAAGCTAAAGAACTCGTTAACGCCAGAAAGTATCGGGAAATCGTCCTGAATTTCGATGTTGACGCTGATGATTTTTTTACCCTTGCAACGGCTCAGCGTGACACTAAAATCACCATTGCAAACAAAAATAGCCACTCACCGGTTACATTAGAAAAATAATAAAACCCCTGAGGAAATTTTTATGTTGTTGTTTATTGGCACTATTGCTGTCGCTTTTCTCTCTTCCCTGATGCTTATCTGGCTTGACGATCGCATCGCCGAGCAGGAGTAACCCCTCCCCCGATTTAAAGCTCTCCGCACCGGTCATCGGTGCGGAGACAAAAGATTACAGCGATTTCGCCAGACGTTCGACGGCGGTCAGCAGACCGGCTTCAGAAACCGTCGAATAGGAAAGACGCAGGGTGCGGGTATCCGGATTATCGTTGTAGAACGCTTCACCAGGTACGTAAACCACGCCGTTTTCCAGCGTCTTTTTCAGCCACGCCATGGTATCGAACGGATAGCGGAAACGGGCCCACAGGAACATCCCCCCTTCCGGGCGGCTAAACTCAAGATGCTCGCCAAGACGGCTTTCCAGCGCCTCGGCCAGCGCAACGCACTTCTTACGGTAGTCTTCGCGGATCAGGGCGATCTGATCGTTCAGGCGATTCATTCCCAGATACTCAGCGGTGATAACCTGAGAGAGCATATTGGTATGCAGATCCGCCGCCTGCTTCACGATCACCGCCTGGTGCGCCAGCCATTCCGGCATCACGATCCAGCCAATACGCATTCCCGGCGCGAGGATCTTGGAGAACGTGGAGGTGTACACCACCCGATCTTCACAGCCTTGTTCGATCGCATGTTGATACAGCGGACGACGCACTTTATCGGTGAAACTGATTTCGCCGTAGGGATCGTCTTCGATGATCACAAAATCATGTTGCTTCGCTAAGGCTACCAGCCGCTGGCGACGATCGTCGCTGAGGGTTTTACCGCCGGGATTGCCAAATGTCGGCACAAGGTAGACCGCTTTAACCTTAGTGGTCTCCAGCAGATCGGCCAGTTGTTCAACCAGCATGCCGTTATCGTCGGTATCGACGCTCAGGATGTTCGCCTGCGCCAGCTGGAATACCTGCAGCGCGGCAAGGTAGGTCGGGCGTTCAACGACGACCGCATCGCCCGGATCGAGCAGCGTGCGGGCGACAATATCCAGCGATTGCTGCGAGCCGGAGGTGATGTACACCTGGCTTGCCGAGCAGGCCACGCCGCGCGACTGGCAGATTTCGCTCACCGCCTGACGCAGCGGCGGATAACCTTCGGTAAGGCCGTACTGGAACGCATCATTAAAACGTTCGCTCATCACCTTTTGCACCGCGAGGTTGAGACCTTCGGTATCAAACAGTTCCGGAGCCGGAATACCACCGCCAAGCGAAATAACGCCGGGCAGTTTACTGTGTTTGAGAAGTTCGCGGACGGCGGAGGGCTTAAGTTCACCCGCGCGGGCGGCGAGGCGCCGATCGTGCATATGCTTTTCCTTTTCTGTCTTGTTGTTGTGTTAGTTGTACGTTGAAGCTTTGCAGGTGCCGGGCTGCGATGCTAGCCGCTGCCCGGTTTGCGGCCGCTACTCGTCGTCTTTTAGCACGACTAACGGCTCAATATCGCTCTCTTTCTTCACCACCAGCGAATCATCGCCGCGCAGGCAGGTTCCGCCATAGTTACCGCCCACCGTAAAAGTGCACACCTGGATGTACTTGCCGTCAACCTTCGGCAGACACCACAACTGCTGGTAAATATTTTTGCGATCGACAAATTGCCCGCTGGTCTGATCCAATACCTCATCGTGCGGGCTTATCAGATCGATGTTATTACCGCAGCGCCCGGAGATCGGTTTGACCGCATAACCGGTTTTCGCCAGCTCGTCATTGACCACAAAATCGGTATCCAGCAGATAGCGATGATGCGGGAACAGCGACCACAGCACCGGCAGAATCGCCTTGTTGCCGGGGATAACCGTCCACAGCGGTTCGAATACCAATACTTCAGGGCGCAGCAGGACGTCAATCAGGCGCACCTCATTTTGCGGATGACCGGTACGAATCGGCACCGCCGCATACTCATCGGCGCTGACTTCCCGCACCTGCTCGATGGCGGTTTCCCACGCCCAGGTTTTCCACACGCAGTTAACCAGGCGGCCATCGCCGTCGATAAGCTGTCCGGCGGCATCCCAGCGCAGCTCATCAAGGCCAAAGAGAATTTTGCTCTCAAAGCCCGCCTCGGTTAGCGAACGCTGAATAAACTGGGCATGGTAGTTCTCTTCAAGATCCTTATCCTGCATGATGTGCACGAACGGCCGCGCGCGGCTGTGCTTCCACGCCCCCGCCAGCTCCTCAAGCAGATTTTCCGCCGGATTATGGCCGGTACCGCGATAGCCCTGTTTCAGCCACTGTTCGAGGATCAATCCGCCTTCCGTATGGCAAGAGGCAGAGTCGGCGTTGTATTCGTACACCTTCAGCCCGCGCTCATCCATGCAGAAATCCATGCGCCCGGTAATCATATGATGACGGCGGCGTTGCCACGAGAGGCGCAGACGAGGCCAGAGAATTTTCGGAATATCGAACAGCGCCAGCAGGTTGTCATCCTTCATCACCTTATCAGTGGCGTGCAGATACATCAGGTGCAGTTCGTTGGTCGCTTTAATCAGCTCCTGTTCGGCGCTCTCGCTGATGGTGAAGTACTGGTAAGGATCCTGATTGATGAAATGACCGTTGGCTTCAACATAGGCCTTTTGCAGCGTGTCTTTCTCGTTGAGCCAGTTACCGCGGAACTGGCCTTTATTCGGCAGCCGCGCGCCGCTGATTTTCATCTCCTCGCCGGGCAGCACCGGCTGCGGCAGGCTGTGCTCGGTATCGGCGGTCTGGATCATCCAGCCTAAAATTTCGGTATCGGCAAAGGTATCTTTGATGGTGTAGACGCCGTCTTTCACTTCCAGCGTCAGCTCGCGGGTCCACTGCTGGCCCTGCGGCAGCGGCGCGTGGATGACGTTCTGCTCGGCGATACGGACCTTATTCCCCACCAGTTGCGTAATCACCGCCACGTGGCCGGTATGTTTAAACTCGCCGCCCTTCTGCCAGATTAGCAGCGAACCGGCGATCGGCGGACGACGCGAGCCGTTGGCGAAGGCCTGCAGGGGAAGAATGTTGTCATTCACCACTTCGCGCAGAAAGCGCAGCGAGAAGATTTCATAAGCCATACCGACATCGGTAAAAACAAAGCCGTAGGTGAGGAATAAAAAGCGTCGCGCGAACTCTACGCACTGCCATTTATGCCCCATATACTCGTTGCCGATATAGCTGCGGAAAGCGGCGTCATCCGGATAATCTTGTGGATTTAAGCTACTGTAATTCGAAGAATAAATTGCCACGCCGCCCGGCGCGTAGCCTAAAAGCGTGCCGAAAGGGGCGTCAATACTGGTCGATCCTTTACTCATTTAGCCTGACCTCAAATTAATGCAGCCCGGGCAGTTGGCGGAACAAAACTCCCTCTTCTTATCCTGCCGCAGGCACTTACCAGACAGAGGTGAAATGATGATACCACTCATTCGATTCGCTAAACGTGCCCTTATAGAAAATAACCCGGCGTCCATTGGCAGAAGTGATATTGTTAGCCAACACATAACAAAAAAACATCACTACATCAGGAGTCGACAATGAGCTCACCTTCGCATCTCAATGCCCAGCCGCTGGTCTGGGGACACGGACCGCGGACTTTTGAAGTATTCCTCGAACCAACCTGTCCGTTTTCCGTTCGCGCCTTCAACAAGCTTGATGAATTGCTGGATGAAGTGGGCGCCGAGAACGTCACGATTAAGATTCGCCTGCAGTCCCAGCCGTGGCATCTGTTTTCCGGGGTGATAGTGCGCTGCGTGCTGGCCGCCTCCACCCTGCCGCACGGCAGAGAGCAGGCGCACAAAGTCCTGCAGGCGGTCGCCGATCATCGTGAAGAGTTTGAATTCACCGACCACTGCAGCGGGCCGAATATGAATACCACCCCGCAGCAAATTATCGAACGCCTTGAGCGCTACAGCCACGTGTCGCTGGCGGCGGCGTTTGCCCGTCCGGAGCTGCAAAACGAGATCAAATGGCACAGTAAATACGCCCGCCAGAACGGCATTCATGTGTCGCCGACGTTTATGGTCAATGGCCTGGTGCAGCCCGATCTCGGCAGCGGCGATGACGTCAGCGTGTGGGCCGCGCGGATTATGGCCTGAGATTAGCTGCTAGACTTTTTGTACACCTTACCAAAGAGGCAGGTCAGTATGTCCGACAATCACTACCAACCACCGAAAGTATGGGAATGGAAACAGAATAACGGCGGCGCGTTCGCCAATATCAACCGTCCGGTTTCCGGCGCGACGCATGAGAAAGTGCTGCCCGTTGGCAATCACCCGCTCCAGCTCTATTCGCTGGGCACGCCGAACGGGCAGAAAGTGACGATCATGCTGGAAGAGCTGCTGGCGCTGGGCGTCGCAGGCGCTGAGTATGACGCCTGGCTGATTCGTATCGGCGAAGGCGATCAGTTTTCCAGCGGCTTTGTGGAAGTTAACCCGAACTCGAAGATCCCGGCGCTGAGCGACCACTCCACTACTCCGCCGACCCGGGTATTTGAATCCGGCAGCATCCTGCTCTATCTGGCGGAAAAATTTGGTTTCTTCCTGCCGAAAGACCCGGCCGGACGCACCGAAACGCTAAACTGGTTGTTCTGGCTACAGGGCGCAGCGCCGTTCCTCGGCGGCGGCTTTGGCCACTTCTATAACTATGCGCCGGTAAAAATCGAGTACGCCATCGACCGCTTTACCATGGAAGCGAAACGTCAGCTCGACGTGCTGGATAAGCAGCTGGCGCGCGGCCGCTTTGTGGCGGGGGAAGAGTACACTATCGCCGATATGGCGATCTGGCCGTGGTACGGCAACGTGGTGCTGGGCAACGTCTATAACGCCGCGGAATTCCTCGATGCCGGCAGCTACGTTAACGTGCTGCGCTGGGCGCAGGACGTGGGCAATCGCCCGGCGGTGAAGCGCGGACGGATGGTTAACCGCACCAATGGCCCGCTCGACGAGCAGTTGCACGAGCGCCATGACGCCCGCGATTTCGACACGCAGACCGAAGACAAACGTCAGGCGTAATGCCTTTACCCGGCGGCGCAAAGCTGCCGGGTAAGTTGTCACATCAGTGCTTTACCTTGGTCAGGCGATCGAGATAGCCCATCACAAAGGCTGAAAGCACGAAGGTGAGATGGATAATGACGTACCACATCAGCTTGTTATCCGGCACGTTCTTCGCATCCATAAACACCCGCAGCAGGTGAATGGAAGAGATAGCCACAATCGACGCCGCCACCTTGTTTTTCAGCGATGTCGCATCCATTTTGCCAAGCCAGTTGAGCTTCTCTTTGCCTTCGTTAATATCCAGCGTCGAGACGAAGTTTTCATAACCGGAAAACATCACCATCACCAGCAGCCCGCCCACCAGCGTCATATCGACCAGCGAAAGCAGCGTCAGAATCAGATCCGACTCGCTGACGCTGAAGATATGCGGCAGGATGTGGAATATCTCCTGAAAAAATTTTATCGATAGCGCGATAAGGCCCAGCGAGAGGCCGAAATAAACCGGCGCCAGCAGCCAGCGCGAAGCATAAATAGCGTTTTCCAGAAAGCGTTCCATAAGGTCCTGTCAGTTTGTAAAAATGGCCGCCATTATATCGCAGCTGGCTCATATCAAAACGATGCGCAGGCGCCGGGGAAATAAAAAAGGCCAACGCAGTGTTGGCCTTTCGGGAGATATCCTGGGGAAAATTACTTCGCTTTGACGGTCTCTTCGCCCACCAGACCAATTTTCAGGTAACCGGCCTGATGCAGCGTATCCATCACTTTCATCATCGTCTCGTAGTCGACGGTTTTGTCGGCGCGGAAGAACACGGTGGTGTCTTTCTTACCCTGAGTCAGCGCGTCCAGCGAGGCAATCACGCTCTCTTCGGTCACCGGATCGTTGCCGAGGAACATCGATTTGTCGGCTTTCACCGACAGGTAAATCGGTTTTTCCGGACGCGGCTGCGGCTGGCTGGATGAGGCAGGCAGATTGACTTTGACGTCCACGGTGGCCAGCGGCGCCGCCACCATGAAGATAATCAACAGCACCAACATGACGTCGATAAACGGCGTCACGTTAATGTCGTGCATTTCGCCGTTATCATCGAGGTTTTCGTTAAAATGCATCGCCATAGCGGATCAACCTACCCGTAATTTCTGCGCCGGACGCAGCGGCTGAGAACCACTGGCGTTCAGGTCAAGGTCACGGCTTTGCAGCAGCATAATCTGCGCGGCCACGTCGCCAAGAGACGCTTTGTAACTGGCAATCATGCGAGCGAAGACGTTATAGATAACCACCGCCGGAATCGCGGCAAACAGGCCAATCGCCGTTGCCAGCAGCGCTTCTGCGATACCCGGCGCGACAACCGCGAGGTTAGTGGTCTGCGTTTGCGCGATACCGATAAAGCTGTTCATGATGCCCCAGACGGTACCGAACAGACCGACGAACGGGGAAATAGCGCCGATAGTCGCCAGATAACCGTTACCGCGGCCCATATAGCGGCCAACCTGCGCCACACGACGCTCAAGGCGGAAACCGGTACGTTCTTTAATACCTTCGTTATCATCCACGCCTGCCGACAGTTCCAGCTCATTATTGGCTTCGTTAATCAGCTGAGTGGTCAGGCTTTTAGCATGGAATCCATTCGCGATAGTGTTAGCCTGATCGAGAGAACGCGCTTCGCTGAGCTGCTGCTGCTCACGCTTGAGGCGACGCTTGCTGGACAACATTTCGGCGCCCTTGCCGAAGAAGATAGCCCAGGTGACTACCGAAGCCAGAATCAAGCCAATCATCACAACCTTAACGACAATATCGGCGTGATGATACATACCCCAAACGGAGAGATCCGCCTGCATCAAATTATTACCCACACTGTTTCTCCAGGACATCAATCACAAAAACTGAGCATAATAATATCAAAACGGCATCGAATTGATAGTGGTTCTCATTAGTATTTACACTGTGCAGCAAATCACGTTTATTTTCTTTGCGCTTACGCAGTAAAAAAGCGGCTGACGCCGGTTTCGGGAAAATTTTTGCCTGTATCGTTTACGACCCGGTACACAAACCGGGATTCATGGTAGTTTAGACGTCCAGACGTATAAAAACAGGTTTGCAGAACATGGCTGATAAACATCTTGATACCGCGCTGGTCAATGCCGGGCGCCGCAAAAAATATACTCAGGGTTCGGTGAATAGCGTCATCCAGCGCGCCTCTTCGCTGGTGTTCGATACCGTTGAGGCTAAAAAACACGCCACCCGTAACCGCGCCAAAGGCGAGCTGTTTTATGGCCGCCGCGGCACGCTGACCCACTTTTCGCTGCAGGAAGCCATGTGCGAACTGGAAGGCGGCGCCGGCTGCGCCCTCTTCCCCTGCGGCGCGGCCGCGGTCGCCAACACGATTCTGGCCTTCGTCGAACAGGGCGACCACGTGTTAATGACCAACACCGCCTATGAACCCAGCCAGGACTTCTGCACTAAGATCCTCGCAAAGCTCGGGGTGACCACCGGCTGGTTCGATCCGCTCATCGGCGCGGATATCGCCAATCTGATTCAACCCAATACCAAAGTGGTGTTCCTCGAATCCCCCGGCTCGATCACCATGGAAGTGCATGATGTGCCGGCCATCGTCGCCGCCGTGCGCCGCGTCGCGCCGGAAGCTATTATCATGATCGATAACACCTGGGCGGCAGGAGTGCTGTTTAAAGCGCTCGATTTTGGTATCGATATCTCTATCCAGGCGGCAACGAAATATTTAATTGGCCACTCCGACGGAATGATCGGCACCGCAGTGGCCAACGCCCGCTGTTGGGAGCAACTATGTGAAAACGCTTATCTGATGGGCCAGATGGTCGATGCCGACACCGCCTATATGACCAGCCGCGGTTTACGTACGCTTGGCGTCCGCCTGCGCCAACATCACGAAAGCAGTCTGCGCGTCGCCGAATGGCTGGCGCAGCACCCACAGGTGGCGCGGGTCAATCATCCGGCGCTGCCGGGCAGCAAGGGCCACGAATTCTGGAAGCGCGACTTCAGCGGCAGCAGCGGCCTGTTCTCTTTCGTTCTCAATAAGCGCCTCACCGACGCCGAGCTGGCAGCCTATCTGGACAACTTCAGTCTGTTCAGCATGGCCTACTCATGGGGCGGGTTCGAATCGCTGATCCTCGCCAACCAGCCGGAACATATCGCGGCCATCCGCCCCGAGGCGGAAGTGGATTTCAGCGGTACCCTTATTCGACTGCACATAGGTTTAGAAAATGTTGACGATCTGCTGGCGGATTTAGCGGCAGGCTTCGCGCGTATCGTGTAAAGTGACAGGAAGTGGCAACAAAAGCGGACGCTTTCAGAAAAGCGGCCGCTTTTGTTGCGCCCGAGATCAAGGTGCTCGGGCCGCTTCAGGAGTACACTAGTCGAAAAACGGTACCACTTAGGAAAGTCCATGGTTGTCATTCAAGAGATTGTCGCCGCGCTGTGGCAACATGATTTTGCCGCATTGGCAAACCCTCACGTTGTGGGTTTTGTATATCTGGTCATGTTCGCGACCCTGTTTCTGGAAAACGGGCTGCTGCCGGCTTCGTTTTTACCGGGCGATAGCCTGTTGCTGCTCGCTGGCGCGCTAATCGCTAAAGGCGTCATGGATTTTGTCCCCACTCTCGCCATCCTAACCGCTGCCGCCAGCCTCGGCTGCTGGCTGAGCTATTTACAGGGGCGCTGGCTGGGTAATACCAATATGGTGAAAGGCTGGCTGTCGCATCTGCCGCACAAATATCACCAGCGCGCCACCAACATGTTTGATAAACACGGCCTGCTGGCGCTGCTGGCCGGGCGCTTTTTGGCGTTTGTCCGCACTTTGCTGCCAACCATGGCGGGCATTTCCGGCCTGCCGAATCGTCGTTTCCAGTTCTTTAACTGGCTAAGCGGCCTGCTGTGGGTTGGCGTCGTCACCGGTCTTGGCTATGCGCTGAGCATGATCCCGTTCGTGAAAAACCACGAAGACCAGGTCATGACCTGCCTGATGGTGCTGCCGATCGCCCTGCTGGTGACTGGCCTCGTTGGTACGGTTATTGTGGTTATCAAGAAGAAATACTGCAGCGCCTGATTCACTCGCCCCGGATGGCCTCAATATCCCCGGTAGCGCTACCGCTTACCGGGGCTACAGGCGCCGCATCCTTATCAAATCCCCTGCATCGTGCGAATACGCGCGGCATCTTCACCCGGCGTAATACCGAAATAGCGTTTAAACTCGCGGCTAAACTGCGAGGCGCTTTCGTAGCCGACGCGCATCGCCGCCGCGCTGGCTTTCATGCCGTCATGGATCATCAGCATTCTGGCCTTATGCAGACGATAGGTCTTCAAATATTGCAGCGGCGAGGTGCTGGTGACCGATTTAAAATTATGGTGAAACGCCGAGACGCTCATATTCGCTTCCGCTGCCAGTTGGTCAACGCTAAGGTTTTCGGTGTACTGGCTTTCAATACGCTTCAAAACACGGCTAATCAGACTAAAGTGCGTCTGTCGGCTGACCAGCGCCAGCAGCGCGCCGCCGCAGGGGCCAATCAGGACGTGATAAAGGATCTCGCGGATAATCTGTTTGCCGAGAATGCGCGCGTCCAGCGGCCGCTCCATCACGTCTAACAGGCGCTCCGCCGCGCAGAGGATCTCTTCTGATAACACCGCCGAGTTGATCCCGCTGGAGGCGACCGACGGCTGAAAAAGCTCATCTTCGCCGATATCCATCAGCAGCTCCTGCAACTGCAAAATATCGACATTCAACCGCATTCCCGCCAGCGGCACTTCCGGGGTCGCGAAGGTTTCGCATTCGAACGGCAGCGGGACGGTTAACAATAAATATTCGTTGGTGTCATAACGGAAAGTTCGTTCATTGATATAGCCAATTTTATGGCCGGAAAAGAGAAAAACGATCCCCGGCTGGTACATCACCGGCGTACGGGTGCCCGGCTGCGTCCCGTAAAGCAGACGGATATCCGGCAGCAGTTCACTTAGCATTTCTTGCTTATCTTTCAGATTGTTAACTTTATCTGTTAATAGCTGGCATATCTCGGCACGGTTCATTTTCGCTGCTTCTCCGACGACTTTTCTACAAGCTTATTGTGCGTAGTTTCCTTCTTTTTCTCCAGCCCAATGGAGAAATGGGCAAGACAATGGCAGGAATGTGCATTGAGAGGAAACGGTCGCAGGAACACAATAGCCGCCATCGGGTAGAGAGTCGTCCTTTCTGCCGGGAGTTTCATCTTTATGAGGGCACCAGCCATGAATAACTTCAATTTACATACCCCAACCCGCATTCTGTTCGGCAAAGGCGCCATCGCCGAGCTGCGCGAACAAATCCCAGCCGGCGCTCGCGTGCTGGTGACTTACGGCGGCGGTAGCGTGAAGAAAACCGGCGTACTGGACCAGGTACTGAGCGCGCTGGCTGGCTTTGACGTGCTGGAGTTCGGCGGAATTGAGCCAAACCCGTCTTACGAAACGCTGATGAACGCGGTGAAAATCGCTCGTGAAGAGAACGTGACTTTCCTGCTGGCGGTTGGCGGCGGTTCGGTGCTCGACGGCACCAAGTTTATCGCCGCGGCCGCGCACTATGACGCGAATATCGACCCGTGGGAAATTCTGGAAACCTACGGCAGCAAGATTACCCGCGCTATTCCGATGGGCTCAGTATTGACCCTGCCGGCGACCGGTTCCGAATCAAATAAAGGCGCGGTTATCTCGCGTAAAACCACCGGCGATAAACGCGCGTTTATGTCCGAACACGTTCAGCCGGTCTTTGCGATCCTCGATCCTGTTTATACCTACACCCTGCCGCCACGCCAGGTCGCTAACGGCGTCGTTGACGCTTTCGTCCATACCGTTGAGCAGTACGTGACCTACCCGGTTGATGGTAAAATTCAGGACCGTTTCGCGGAGGGCATTCTGCTAACGCTGGTGGAAGATGGCCCGAAAGCGCTGCAGGAGCCGGAGAACTACAACGTGCGCGCCAACATTATGTGGGCGGCGACGCAGGCATTGAACGGCCTCATTGGCGCAGGCGTCCCTCAGGACTGGGCGACGCATATGCTCGGCCACGAACTGACGGCGATGCACGGCCTGGATCACGCGCAGACGCTGGCTATCGTGCTGCCGGCGCTGTGGAATGAGAAACGCGATACCAAGCGCGCTAAGCTGCTGCAGTACGCCGAGCGCGTGTGGAATATTACCGAAGGTTCCGAAGAGCAACGTATCGATGCCGCTATCGCCGCAACCCGGAGTTTCTTCGAGCAGATGGGCGTGCCGACTCGCCTTTCCGATTACGGTCTCGACGGTAGCTCCATCCCGGCGCTGCTGGCGAAACTGGAAGAGCACGGCATGACTAAACTTGGCGAAAATCAGGATATCACTCTGGACGTCAGCCGCCGTATTTACGAGGCTGCCCGCTAAGTTCTCCCCACCTGATTCACCTCTCCTTACGTTAAACAAACGCCGGGGAGAGGTGTTTTTACTACCGTTTTTAGCTATTTCGTCCAGACTTAATGCTACCCCTCGGCGGATTTTTCACGCTGAGTTCATTAACAGGAGGAAGGCATGACACATCCAACCGTTATAAAACTACACGACGGCAACCTGATGCCGCAGTTGGGTCTCGGCGTGTGGAAAGCAGGCAACGAGGAAGTCGTCTCCGCCATTCATAAGGCGCTGGAAGTCGGTTATCGTTCTTTTGACACCGCCGCCGCGTACCAAAATGAGGCTGGCGTCGGCAACGCGTTAAGCAGCGCGGGCGTCAATCGCGATGAGCTCTTCATCACTACCAAACTGTGGAACGACGATCAAAAACGGCCGCATGAAGCGCTAAAAGAGAGCCTGAGCAAGCTGAAACTGGACTATGTGGATCTCTATTTAATTCACTGGCCGGTGCCAGCGATAGGCCATTACGTCGAAGCCTGGCAGGCGCTGATCGAATTGCAGCAGCAAGGGCTGGCAAAAAGCATTGGGGTATGTAATTTCCAGGTGCCACATCTGCAAAAGCTGATTGATGAAACCGGCGTCGCTCCGGTGATCAACCAGATTGAGCTCCACCCGTTAATGCAGCAGCGTCAACTGCATGCATGGAACGCCACCCACAAAATCCAGACCGAATCCTGGAGCCCATTAGCGCAAGGCGGCAAAGGGGTCTTCGATCAGAAAATTATTCACCATCTGGCGGATAAATACGGCAAAACGCCAGCGCAAATCGTCATTCGCTGGCATCTCGACAGCGGACTGGTGGTGATCCCGAAATCCGTCACGCCATCACGTATTGCGGAAAACTTTGACGTCTGGGACTTCCGTCTCGACAAAGACGAACTTAGTGAAATCGCTAAGCTGGACCAGGGCAAACGTCTCGGCCCCGACCCGGATCAGTTCGGCGGTTAATCCCCTTAACTTTTGCCTTTAGCGCCGCGCGGCGCTAAAGGCTTTCGCAAATTAAATGAATATCCTCAGGCTCCAGAGCAAACAGCTCCGGGTCGGGCTTATCAATTAAACGACAGCCCTGTGAGAGATAAAAATCAACGGTGCTTTTGTTGGGGATGGACGAAATATACAGGCCGGATGCGCCAAGAGCAGGAAGCTGCTGCAGCGCATAGTCAAACAGACGTCGCCCCCATCCCTGGCCGCGCTGCGCCGCGCCCACATAAAAGAATAACAGTTGGCGCAGATCGCCCTTTTCACCCCTTGGCAAAGTATCCATCGCCGCCGCGGCAATAATTTTATTCTGCTCGAAAAAGGCGAAAAATATACCGCCGCGATCGTAGCAGGCCTCGTGAATAGGCGTATAAACCTGGCGATCGTGAGGATCCCAACCTCGCACATCATAATACTGCGGGTACGCCTGGAGTTGGCCATTATCGAGCTTATAAAGGGTGTCGATAATTTCGCTGCGGTCTATCTCCCACAACCTATCTAGCTGCTGTCGTGACAGGATTACCGGCGTCATTATCGTTCTCTCTCCTTGTGTGACAGGCTTTCCCCCGGCGATCGGAACCGCCGGGGAAGCGGCTTAGCGGGACGCCGTCTTCGGCTTGATACGCTTTTTCGCCCCCGAGGCGGCTGGCGTCTGGCGCTGATGCGCAACCGGCGTATGCTTCGTCAGCGCCGGACGGGTATGACGGTTCTGGCGACGCGCTTCACGCATCTCGTCCAGCGTCGGCGCCGGCACCAGGCAGTCACGGCGTGAACCAATCAGATGCTTTTTACCCATCGCTTCCAGCGCCTGACGGATCAGCGGCCAGTTTGCCGGATCGTGATAGCGCAGCAGCGCTTTATGCAGACGGCGCTGTTTGTCGCCCTTCGGCACCACCACATCTTCGCTCTTATAGCCGATTTTACCCAGCGGGTTCTTGCCGGTGTAATACATGGTGGTTGAGTTCGCCAGCGGCGACGGGTAGAAATTCTGTACCTGGTCGAGACGGAAGCGATGACGCTTCAGCCACAGCGCCAGGTTCACCATATCTTCATCGCGCGTCCCTGGATGGGCGGAAATAAAGTACGGGATCAGGTACTGTTCTTTACCCGCCTGCTTCGAATAGGTATCAAACAATTCTTTAAAGCGGTCATAGCTGCCCATGCCCGGCTTCATCATCTTCGATAGCGGCCCCTCTTCGGTATGCTCCGGAGCGATCTTCAGATAGCCACCGACGTGGTGGGTCGCCAGCTCTTTGATATAGCGTGGATCCTCTACGGCGATATCGTAACGCACACCCGATGCGATAAGGATTTTCTTGATACCTTTCAGGTCGCGGGCGCGACGGTACAGATTAATCGTCGGCTCATGGTTAGTGTCCATGTGCGGGCAGATATCCGGGTAGACGCAGGAGAGACGACGGCAGGTCTGCTCGGCGCGCGGGGATTTGCAGCGCAGCATATACATATTGGCGGTTGGGCCGCCAAGATCGGAAATAATGCCGGTAAAGCCGGGGACCGTGTCGCGAATCGCTTCGATTTCATTAATGATCGAATCTTCGGATCGGCTCTGGATGATGCGCCCTTCGTGTTCGGTGATCGAGCAGAAAGAACAGCCGCCGAAACAGCCGCGCATAATGTTAATGGAGAAGCGAATCATCTCGTAGGCCGGAATACGCGCATCGCCATAAGAAGGATGCGGCACACGCTTGTACGGTAACGCAAAGACGCTGTCCATCTCTTCGGTCGACAGCGGGATCGCCGGCGGGTTAACCCAGATATAACGCTCGCCGTGCTTTTGCATCAGCGCGCGGGCGCAGCCGGGGTTGGTTTCATGGTGCAGAATGCGCGACGCGTGGGCATAGAGCACTTTGTCGCCTTTGACCTTCTCGAAGGATGGCAGCAACACGTAGGTTTTTTCCCACGGTTTTGGCCGCGGCGGCTGCACGACAACGGCTTTGGCCTCGGCTTTTTTCGGGGGCACGGGTTTGTTATCGGCGCACGGTAGGTCTTCACCGTACGGATGCGGAATCGGGTCGATTTTGCCCGGCGTATCCAGACGCGTGGAATCAACGCCGCTCCAGCCCGGCAACGCTTCTTTTACCATGATCGCGGTATTACGCACATCGCGAATATCACCGATGGCCTCGCCCATCGCCAGACGATGCGCCACTTCTACCAGCGGGCGCTCGCCATTGCCGAACATCAGCATATCGGCTTTCGAATCCACCAGCACTGAGCGGCGTACGGTATCGGACCAATAATCGTAGTGCGCGGTACGGCGCAGGCTGGCTTCAATACCGCCGAGGATCACCGGCACGTCTTTCCACGCCTCTTTACAGCGCTGGGTATAAACCAGCGTCGCGCGGTCCGGGCGCTTACCCGCGACGTTGCCGGCGGTATAGGCGTCGTCATGACGCAGCTTACGGTCGGCGGTATAGCGGTTGATCATTGAGTCCATATTGCCCGCAGTGACGCCGAAGAACAGATTCGGCTTACCCAGGCGCATGAAGTCTTCTTTGCTGTTCCAGTCCGGCTGGGAGATGATCCCTACGCGGAATCCCTGCGCTTCCAGCATACGGCCGCAGATAGCCATGCCGAAACTTGGATGGTCGACGTAGGCGTCGCCGGTCACCAGAATAATGTCGCAGCTATCCCAGCCAAGTTGATCCATCTCTTCACGCGACATCGGTAAAAATGGCGCAGGGCCAAAACAGGCAGCCCAGTATTGCGGCCAGGAAAATAGGTCACGATCCGGCTGGATCAGGGATATTGCGCTCATATTGCTTCCGGGGAAAATGATAAAAAAATAACCAAAAAGGGCGTGGATTATAAGCCGGAATGATAGTGGAAATGAAGGAGGATTTTCTCAAACCCTGACCGGGTTGCGGCCAGGGTTGCGGATATTACGGCGCTGGATTCACCAGGATCTGGCCAATCGAGCCGCGGTCGGCGAGCTCCAGCGTCTGGCTCAGGTACTGGAACGGGAAGTGCGGCCAGGAAGGCTGGTTATAATACACCAGCAGTTCCACCTGCCCATCAATCCACACCGTATCTTTCCAGCCCCGATCTTCCGGGAACGGCATGGTCCCGTTGACGTTACGGATCTGGAACATCACGCCTTCAATATGGAACGACTGCGGGCGGTCGGCGCGCACGGTCCAGCGCTCCCACGTTCCCTGCTGAGCGGTGATATCAATGCGCTGCGGATCCCACAGTTGGCCATTGATGCCTGGGTCGTCGCCAAGAGTAATATCACGGCTGCGCAGCGGCGTGCCGGAGAGCAGCTCGGTCGGCAGCAGGCGCACCGGCAGGCTATCGGTAACCAGCGGCAGCAGCCCGGTCGGACGCAGCGTCAGCACCAGCGTGGAGATCAAAATGCTCGACGGCTCGAAAAAACCGCGGATACGGTCGACAATGCTCGCCGCTTCGCCGCAGGTAATCGACACTTCATCGCCGTTGGTCATATCGACCAGAATTTCACGCCGCTCGCCGGGGGCCAGCGACAATTGCTTAAGTGAGACTGGCGCCGGCAGGAAGCCCTGATCGCCTGAGATAACGTGCAGCAGGCGGCCATCGCTCATCTGCAGCTGATAGCGGCGCGAGTTAGACGCGTTCAGCAGACGCAGTCGTACCCAGCCGCGAGAGACTTCGACATAGGGCCCCTGCGCGCCGTTGACCAACAGGGTATCACCCACGAAACCACCGCTGCCCGGTTCGCTATATTCCGGAGTGCCGAAGTTATCCAGCCGCTTATCCTGAATAATCACCGGGAAGTCATCAACGCCGTAGTGGTTCGGGATCGGCAGGTTTTTGCTGACCTCGTCTTCTACCAGCCACATTCCCGCCAGGCCGTTGTAAACCTGTTTCGCCATCCGGTTCGGGGTATTCGCCTGATACCACAAAGTGGCCGCACTCTGGCGAATCGGCAATACCGGCGCCCAATCCGCATTCGGCGACATCATGCGCGCCGCGCCGCCAATCAGCGGCCCCGGCACCTGCAGGCCACGAATCGTCATGGCGACATTTTCGGTCAGGCGGTTACTGTAGATAAGTTTGACGTCATCACCATTCCAGACGCGGATGGTCGGCCCCAGGTAGCGGCCATTGATGCCCCATACCGGCGCGCGCGTTCCCTGGGTGAATGACCAGTGAGAACGTTGCAGGGTCATAAACAGCGGTTGACCGCGACGGGATTCCAGCAGAGGCGGAATGGGGAGCACCGGCTGCTGGCCGGCGGCATGAGCCTTCAGCGGCGCGGCGCCCGCGCACAGCGCTACACCTGAAGCCTTAATAAACTGACGCCGACTGAGTGACATATTAACTCCATGAAATACTGACAATGCAAAAAGGGAATTCGTTTCCCGCCAGCAATACGCTCGCGTTCGCGGCGTTTCCTGTATTATTTCTTTCCAGCCGCTTCGCGCTCGGCCACTTCTTTATCCAGCTCGGCGATTTTAGCGGACATCATCTCACGGCAGTGTGTCGCCAGCGCGCGCACGTTATCTTTACCAAACTGACTGGTATCGACCGGCGGCAGCATCTCGACAATCACCAGACCATTGTTCCAGCGATTGAGTTTAATTTTGTTCGATGTATTCGACACGCATACTGGAATAATCGGTACGCCAGCGGCGATGGCCGCGTGGAACGCGCCGGTTTTAAAGGGCAGCAGACCGCGGCCGCGGCTGCGGGTCCCTTCCGGGAACATCCAGAACGAAATTTTACGCTTTTTAAACGCATTCACCACTTCGGCAATAGTGCCGTGCGCTTTGGTTCGGTTATTGCGGTCAATCAGCAGGTTGCCCGTCAGCCAGTAAAGCTGGCCAAAGAACGGTATCCATAACAGGCTTTTTTTACCCACGGTAACCGTCGGCGGCTGCACGATGTTCGACGCTGTCACCATATCATAGTTGTTCTGGTGGTTAGCGATGTAGATCGCATTGCCGTAGCTTTCCGCGTCCGCAGGCTTACGCAGTTCGACTTTCAGGCCAAATACCGGGGACAGGCGGCCAAACAGATGACCAAACGTCGCGACGTGCTTAGGGTTGCGCGGGCTGAACAAGCAGTAAAGACTGCCAAATATGCACACGACGATGCAATAAATGACAACAAAAATTAGTCGAAAAATAAATAACATAGCTTCCTCTGAAACCCAAACCGCTTAGCGTTATACCCGTTGAATCACAGGCTCAGGACACCGCTGCCCTCTCAACGCGGGGCGGAAAAATCTCCGCCCCTGGAGGACATGTTAATCGCAATGCCTGAATAAACAACGATTTTGCGGCAAATTTTCGCATCCTCCAGCCGGGTGAAGGATGCGGATCTTACTCTTCGCTGTCGCCAGCTGAGGCGCGGCGCGGGGAGTCGATCTCCACGCGGTCGATTTTCTGCAGGCCACGCATCAGCGAACCGCGACGGCCGCGCTCGCCGGTGACTTTTTGCAGCTCTTCCGGACGCAGTTTGATCTTACGCTTGCCGACGTGGATAGTTAGCGTGCTCTGCGGCGGCAGGACAAACAGGTGCGCCAGACCATCCTGGCCGGAGGCGGCTTCCGCCGACGGAATGTTGATAATCTTGTTGCCTTTGCCTTTCGACAGCTGCGGCAGATCGCTCACCGGGAACATCAGCATGCGTCCGGCATGGGTAATCGCCAACAGCATATCGGCATCGTCTTCAATGACCAGCGGCGGCATCACATGCGCGTTCTCCGGCAGCGTAATCAGCGCCTTACCGGCGCGGTTGCGCGCCACCAGGTCGTTGAAGGTACAGACGAAACCGTAGCCGGCATCGGAGGCCATCAGCAGCCTCTGATCGTCTGCCTCCATCAGCATATGTTCTACGCTGGCGCCCGGCGGCAGCGTCACTTTACCGGTGACCGGCTCGCCCTGGCCGCGGGCGGAAGGCAGCGTAATCGGGTCGATGGCGTAGCTGCGCCCGGTGGTATCAATAAACACCACCGGCTGGTTGCTCTTGCCTTTCACCGACGCTTTCCAGCTATCGCCGGCTTTGTAGCTCAGTCCCTGCGCATCGATATCGTGGCCTTTGGCGCTACGCACCCAACCCATCTGCGACAGAACGATAGTGACCGGCTCGGACGGCAGCATATCGTGCTCGCTCATGGCCTTCGCTTCTTCGCGCTCGCGCAGCGGCGAACGGCGATCGTCGCCAAAGGTATCGGCATCGGCCTGCAGCTCTTTCTTCAGCAGGTTATTCATCTTGCGTTCGGAGGCCAGAATCGCCTGCAGCTGATCGCGCTCTTTTTCCAGCTCGCTCTGCTCGCCGCGGATCTTCATCTCTTCCAGCCTGGCGAGATGACGCAGTTTTAATTCCAGAATCGCTTCCGCCTGGGTTTCGCTGATGCCGAAACGGGCAATCAGCGCCGGCTTCGGTTCATCTTCGTGGCGGATTATCTCAATCACTTCATCAATGTTGAGGAACGCGACCAGCAAACCTTCGAGGATGTGCAGGCGCTTGAGGACTTTTTCCAGACGGTAGTTCAGGCGGTTACGCACGGTATCACGACGGAAGGTCAACCACTCCGTCAGGATTTCAAGCAGGTTTTTCACCGCCGGACGATTGTCCAGGCCGATCATGTTGAGGTTGATGCGGTAGCTCTTTTCCAGATCGGTAGTGGCGAACAGGTGGTTCATCACCTGCTCCATATCCACGCGGTTGGAACGCGGCACGATCACCAGACGGGTCGGGTTTTCATGATCCGATTCATCACGTAGATCATCAACCATCGGCAGCTTTTTGTTACGCATCTGCGCGGCGATCTGTTCCAGCACGCGCGCGCCGGACACCTGATGCGGCAGCGCGCTAATCACCACCGCGCCGTCTTCTTTCGTCCACACGGCGCGCATGCGCACCGAACCGCGGCCGTTCTGGTAGATTTTGCGAATTTCCGCGCGCGGGGTAATGATTTCCGCTTCGGTCGGGTAGTCCGGCCCCTGCACGATATCCAGCAACTCATCGAGCGTGGTTTTCGGTTTTTCCAGCAGCGTAATCGCCGCCTGCGCCACTTCACGCAGGTTGTGCGGCGGAATATCGGTAGCCATACCGACCGCAATGCCGGTGGTGCCGTTCAGCAGGATGTTCGGCAGACGCGCCGGCAGCATTTTTGGCTCCTGCAGCGTACCGTCAAAGTTCGGCACCCAATCGACGGTGCCCTGACCCAGTTCGCTGAGCAGCAGTTCGGCGTATTTCGACAGGCGGGATTCGGTGTAACGCATCGCCGCGAAGGATTTCGGATCGTCCGGCGCGCCCCAGTTCCCCTGCCCGTCTACCAGCGGGTAGCGGTAAGAGAACGGCTGCGCCATCAGCACCATCGCTTCATAGCAGGCGCTGTCGCCGTGCGGGTGATATTTACCCAACACGTCGCCGACGGTGCGGGCGGATTTTTTGAACTTGGCGCTGGCGTTCAGGCCCAGCTCGGACATTGCATAGACAATGCGGCGCTGAACCGGCTTTAAGCCATCGCCAATAAACGGTAATGCCCTGTCCATGATGACGTACATGGAGTAGTTCAGGTAGGCATTTTCCGTGAATTCATGTAGCGCGAGGCGCTCTGCCATATCGCTCATTAATCGTGGATCCTCAATCTGGGACGCGGCCATTGCGGCGGCAAAACTACCCGCGATAATACCCGATCTCACGCCCTGAGTCACAGGAAGTGAGATCGGTTAAAGAGGATGAGGATATCAATCAGGCTAGCGGCAAATAAATATCGGTGCGGAGTTCATGCTCGCCAACTTCATGCACAAAATTGAGGTAGCGGAAGTACACCGGAAAATCCCTTAGCGTCTCCCCGGAGGCGGGCAGCCAGTCGCGATAGAGAAACCAGACGCTTTGCGCCAGCGCATCCAGCGAACCGTGATGGCGGGCCACTGCGCAACGGCCTGCCGGGATCTCGCCGTTAATCACGCCAAACGCGTTTTCGCTAATCGGTTGCTCAACGGTGCCGCAGATATCAAAACGAAACGCGTCGCCTAGCGTTGTTTGCGGATCGTCCCAGGCAATGCCCCAAGTTTCGCTGGTGGCGACTGGCGACAGCCCGCTCGTTTTGCGCCATGCGATAAAACGCGCGGCGGTGGCGTTGACCAGGTCCGGGCTCCCGCGATGTTGCAATACGGCGATCCTTGTGGCTGGAAATTGAATAATGTTTACGTCCATCGAAGTTTGCTCCTGTAGCGTATGTTTCGGTACGCGCCGATGCCACTCGCCCCAATCCGGCTGCTGACGGAACTGAGTCGGGCTTTGATCAAACGCGGTACGGAAGGCGCGACTGAACGACTCCGAATTTTGAAATCCGGCATCAAGAGCAATATCGATGATTTTATCCTGCGGGTTGAAGGCCAGGCGCCAACAGGCGCGCCGCAGGCGTAACCACTGAATATACCGGTACAGCGGAACGCCGGTATACGCACTAAATTGCCGGTGAAAATGGTAAGGCGAGCTATACGCAATCGCGCTCAGCGCCTCCAGCGTTAGCGGCTCATCAAGATGGTTCTCAATGTACAAACAGACTCGCTGAAAACGCCCGACGTACGCCGGGCTGGCCTTAATATCGTTCATCGTCTCCTCCACGCGACACACTCTGCCAGAGCGAGGATAGCGATTCCTGACCGATCTTGCGCACTCTCCGGCGCGGGCATTATGGCGTGATTTTACGGATCTGCTTCACGTCGATCTCTACCGAGTTCCAGTCTTTATCGACTTCACCCTGAATTTCTACCGTATCCTGCGGGCCGACGGTCACGCCATTCCAGCGCTTGTGGTCGATATCGACGTTCACCACGCCGGAGGCATCCTGGAATTTATACAGATCATCAGAGATGCGCTCGACGATTTTACCGCGCAGGGTCACCCAGGTGTCATCGCGCAGCGACTTGGCGTTCGCCACGGTGGTCACCGCGCCGCTCGGCCCGGTGAAGCCGCCGGCCTCCGAGGTAGTGGTAGTAGACGGTCCGGTGAATCCACCCTGCCCGGCGGCCAGTACCGGCATGGAAACCAAAGCAATAATCGCGGTCATCGCAGCAATTTTTTTCATTTTATAATCTCCCTTATGTGTTGGTATGGCTCCTATTACGCCTGACAAAACTTAACGACTTCTTAAGCGGAAAAAAGAAATTTTAATGCTGTACATCCCCTGCATCAACGCGGTTTACTGCGCAAAGAAACGGGATCGTCGGAGGGAAACATGCGCATATTATTGGTGGAAGATGACAAACTGATCGGCGACGGCATCAAAGCCGGGCTGAGCAAAATGGGCTTCAGCATCGACTGGTTTACCGCAGGCCAGGAGGGCAAAAACGCCTTATATAGCGCCCCTTATGACGCCGCGATACTTGACCTGACTCTCCCCGGCATTGACGGCCTCGATATTCTGCGCGAATGGCGCGATAAAGGCCGTAATGAACCCGTGCTGATCCTCACCGCCCGCGACGCGCTTAGCCAGCGGGTTGAAGGGCTTCAGCTCGGCGCCGATGACTATCTGTGTAAACCCTTCGCCCTCATTGAGGTGGCGGCACGTCTCGAAGCGCTGATCCGCCGCGCTCACGGCCAGAGCAGCAGCCAGCTGCGCCACGGCAAGGTGAGCCTCGACCCGAACCGCTTAACCGCCAGCCTTGATGGCGAAAGCCTGGCGCTGAAGCCGAAGGAGTTCGCCCTGCTGGAACTGCTTATGCGCAACGCGGGGCGCGTATTGCCGCGTAAGCTTATCGAGGAAAAGCTTTATAACTGGGACGACGAGGTCTCCAGCAACGCCGTGGAAGTTCACGTTCACCATCTGCGTCGCAAACTCGGCAGCGGTTTTATCCGCACCGTGCACGGCATCGGCTATACCCTGGGTGACGCATGAAACGACTAGCCCGTCTGAGCCTGCGCCTGCGCCTGACGCTGCTGTTTGTCCTGCTCACCAGCGCCGCCTGGGGGATTGCCAGCGTGATCGCCTGGCAGCAGACCAGCGAAAAGCTGGATAAGCTGTTTGATACCCAACAACTGCTCTTCGCCCGCCGCCTGAGCGCCATGAATGTCGATGAGCTGCAGGCGCGACCGACGCAGATCCGCGAAAAGAAAAAAGTTAAACACGGCCATCTTGATGATGACGCGCTAGCCTTCGCTATTTTCACCCGCGACGGAAAAATGGTGCTTAACGATGGCGAAAACGGCGAAGATATTCAATGGGGTTCGCAGCGCGAAGGCTTCAGCGATGGCTACCTGCGTGGCGATGACGACGAATGGCGTTTTCTGTGGCTGACCACCGCTGACGGCCGTCATCGTATCGCCGTCGGCCAGGAGTGGGATTATCGCCGGGAAATGGCGATGGATATCGTCACCTCGCAGCTCACGCCGTGGCTGGTCGCGCTACCGCTGATGTTCGTGCTGCTCATCGTGCTATTAAGCCGCGAGCTGGCGCCATTGAAGAAACTGGCTAGAACCCTGCGCCAGCGCGCGCCGGACTCGGCGGAACGTCTGCCGGACGACAAAATCCCTTCAGAAGTTCGCCCGCTGGTCGATGCCCTGAATCAGCTATTCAGCCGTACCCACGAAACCATGCTACGCGAGCGTCGCTTTACCTCTGATGCCGCCCATGAGTTGCGCAGCCCGCTGGCGGCGCTGAAGGTGCAAACCGAAGTCGCCCAGCTTTCAATGGACGATCCCGAAGGTCGGGATAAAGCGTTGGCGCAACTACATCAGGGCATCGACCGCGCCACTCGGCTGGTCGATCAATTACTTACGCTGTCGCGGCTGGATTCCCTTGCGCAACTGGATGACGTGCAGCCGGTCGCCATCGACGACCTGTTGCAGTCGGCTGTAATGGAGATGTATCACCACGCGCAGCAGTCCGCCATTGAGTTACGCCTGCATCTGAACGCCAGCAATATCGTCCGCACCGGCCAGCCGCTGCTGCTCAGCCTGCTGGTACGCAATCTGCTGGATAATGCCATACGTTACAGCCCGCGCGGTAGCCAGGTGGATATCACCCTTTCCGCCCGCGAATTCCGGGTCCGCGACAATGGTCCAGGCATTAGCCCGCAAGCGCTGGCACGCATTGGCGAGCGTTTTTATCGCCCGCCGGGCCAGGATGCCCCCGGCAGCGGATTAGGCTTATCGATCGTTCGCCGCATCGCCGCACTGCACGGCATGCGGGTTGATTTTGCTAACGCGCGCGACGGCGGCTTCGAGGCGCGCGTTTACTGGTAGCCACATTATTGCCAAAAATGCAAAAGACTTTGCACATTTTGCTCATTTTACTGCCCCGCTTCGCGGGGTAAAATTGCCGACAAATTTAATAGGTTGAGGGCAAAAAATGAGCAACATCCTGATTATCAACGGGGCGAAAAAATTCGCTCACTCTAATGGCCAATTGAACGACACCCTGACCGAGGTCGCGGATGGTTACCTGCGCGACGTCGGGCATGATGTTAAAATCGTCCGCGCGGAAAGCGAGTACGATGTAAAAGAAGAAGTGCAGAATTTTCTGTGGGCCGACGTGGTTATCTGGCAGATGCCGGGCTGGTGGATGGGCGCGCCGTGGACCGTGAAAAAGTACATGGATGACGTCTTCACCGAAGGCCATGGTTCTCTGTACGCCAGCGATGGCCGTACCCGCTCCGATGACAGCAAAAAATATGGCTCCGGCGGGTTGATTCAGGGTAAACAGTATATGCTGTCGCTGACCTGGAATGCGCCGATGGAAGCCTTCACCGATAAAGATCAATTCTTCCACGGCGTCGGCGTTGATGGCGTTTACCTGCCGTTCCACAAAGCCAATCAGTTCCTTGGCATGAGCGCGATGCCGACCTTTATCGCCAACGACGTGATTAAAATGCCTGACGTTCCACACGTCATCGCAGAATATCGCAAGCATCTGGCGGCGATTTTTGGTTAACTAGAAGCCTACATACAGAAGGAGTTGAGTTAACCATGTTAACAGTGATTGCCGAAATTCGTACTCGTCCGGGCCAACACCACCGTCAGGCGGTACTGGATCAGTTCGCTAAAATTGTCCCTGTGGTACTGCAGGAAGAAGGCTGCCACGGCTACGCGCCGCTGGTTGACCACGCCGCTGGCGTGAGTTTTCAGACCTCCGCCCCGGATTCGATCGTTATGGTCGAGCAGTGGGAAAGCGTCGCGCATCTTGAAGCGCATCTGCAAACGCCGCACATGAAGGCTTACGCTGAAGCGGTCAAAGGCGACGTGCTGGAAACCAGCATCCGCATTCTGCAGGCTGGCGTATAAGCCCGACAGAAGTAAGAAGTAAAAAGGGAGCCTGAGGCTCCCTTTTTCGCATCTGGCGGCTGACGTCGGCTTAGGCTTCGAGATCCGCCATATCGCCTTTTTCCTGCAGCCAGTTGCGGCGGTCTTCAGAACGCTTCTTGGCCAACAGCATATCCATCACCGCGGTCGTTTGCTGCTCGTCTTCATCGGTGATGATGAGCTGCACCAGGCGGCGGGTGTTCGGGTCGAGCGTGGTTTCACGTAGCTGCATCGGGTTCATCTCACCCAGCCCTTTAAAGCGCTGTACGTTCGGCTTGCCCTTCTTACGTTTCAACTGCTCCAGCACGCCGGCTTTTTCTTCTTCCGTCAGCGCGTAGTAAACCTCTTTACCGAGGTCGATACGATACAGCGGCGGCAGCGCGACGTACACGTGACCCTCTTTCACCAGGGTACGGAAATGCTTCACGAACAGCGCGCACAGCAGGGTAGCGATGTGCAGACCATCCGAGTCGGCATCGGCGAGAATACAGATCTTACCGTAACGCAGCTGGCTTAAATCATCGCTATCCGGGTCGATACCAATCGCCACCGAAATGTCGTGCACCTCTTGCGAAGCCAGCACTTCATCGGAAGAGACTTCCCAGGTATTCAGGATCTTGCCTTTCAGCGGCATGATCGCCTGATATTCACGGTCGCGCGCCTGTTTCGCCGAACCGCCCGCAGAATCCCCTTCGACAAGGAACAGTTCGGTGCGGTTCAGGTCCTGCGCGGTGCAGTCCGCCAGCTTACCCGGCAGCGCCGGGCCGCTGGTGAGCTTTTTGCGCACCACTTTCTTGGCGGCGCGCAGGCGACGCTGGGCGCTGGAAATGGCCATTTCCGCCAGCAGCTCCGCCGCCTGTACGTTCTGATTCAGCCACAGGCTGAAGGCGTCTTTAACCACCCCGGAGACGAATGCCGCGCACTGGCGCGACGACAGACGTTCTTTCGTCTGCCCGGCGAACTGCGGATCCTGCATCTTCACCGACAGTACGTACGCGCAGCGATCCCAGATATCTTCCGCCGACAGCTTAACGCCGCGCGGCAGAATATTGCGGTATTCGCAAAACTCGCGCATCGCGTCGAGCAACCCCTGACGCAGACCGTTAACGTGCGTACCGCCCTGCATAGTCGGGATCAGGTTCACGTAGCTTTCGGTCAGCAGTTCACCGCCTTCCGGCAGCCACAGCAGCGCCCAATCCACCGCTTCCGTTTCGCCGGAGAAGTTGCCGACAAACGGTTTTTCCGGCAGCAGCGGCAGGCCGTTGACCGCCTCGCACAGATAATCATTTAGGCCGTCCGCATAACACCAGCGCTGCTCGCTGTTGTTCACCTGGTCGCGGAACACAATTTCCACGCCCGGGCACAGCACCGCTTTCGCTTTTAACAGATGAGTTAGCCGCGAGACGGAGAAACGCGGGCTATCGAAGAAGCTTTCATCCGGCCAGAAATGGACGCTGGTCCCGGTGTTGCGTTTACCGCAGGTGCCGGTGACGCGCAGGTCTTCAACTTTTTCCCCATTTTCAAAGGCGATGCTGTAGACCTGACCATCGCGGCGCACGTTGACTTCCACGCGCTTAGACAAGGCGTTGACGACAGAAATCCCCACCCCATGCAGGCCGCCGGAGAACTGGTAGTTTTTATTAGAAAACTTCCCGCCCGCGTGCAGCCGACAAAGAATCAGCTCAACCGCCGGAACCCCTTCTTCCGGGTGGATATCAACCGGCATCCCGCGCCCGTCGTCGATAACCTCCAACGATTGATCGGCATGGAGGATGACTTCCACGCGTTTGGCGTGGCCGGCCAGTGCTTCATCCACACTGTTATCAATAACTTCCTGACCAAGATGGTTAGGACGGGTTGTGTCGGTGTACATTCCCGGGCGGCGGCGAACCGGCTCAAGCCCGGTGAGTACCTCAATGGCATCAGCGTTATATGAAGATTGCGTCATGGTGTGTATTCGTAGGTCGTTCTGAACCGCTTAGCGCAGGCCCAGAAAATCGATAATCTGGGTGAAATGATCTTCAAAGCCAACAAATGCGTGATTACCGCCCTCCTCGACCGTTTGACGGCAGGAGGCGAAGTAGTCAACAGCCTGGCGGTAATCAAGCACTTCATCGCCCGTTTGCTGCAATAACCAGATAAGGTCAGGCGCTTCCAGCGGGTCGATATGCATGACTTTAAGATCGTAAATATGGCGAGACTCTAGCACATATTGCTGCCCGGTGTACGGATTCTCATTGGGGCCAAGAAAATTGTTCAGCAGTTCAAATGGCCGCACCGCCGGGTTAATCACCACCGCCGGCAACATAAAACATTGCGACAGCCAGGTGGCGTAGTAGCCGCCCAACGACGACCCCACCACGCCTAACGGCTCGCCGCCGTGCTCCAGCACGATGGCTTCCAGCATCTCTGCCGCCTGCGCCGGGAAAGCAGGCAGTTCCGGCACCACCATGTTAATTTCCGGGTGGTACTGCGCCAGCCACGTTTTCAGCGCCGTCGCTTTTGCCGAGCGCGGCGAGCTGTTAAATCCGTGCAGATAAAGAAGAGTAGACATCAGTATCCTTCTGAAGCGATATCCGGGTGAAACTCGGCGCCGCTGAGACGACAGACTTCAGTCGTCAACACGCCATCAGGATGCAGTTCAAGCCAGCGCCAGCCAGGAGAGACGGTATCGAGGGTGAAATTAGCGCAGTGCGGCTTAAACTGCACGCAGGTCGATGGCGTCGCCATCATCCGCCGCCCGTTCCAGTCGAGATCCAGCTCCTGGTGAATATGGCCGCATAGCAGGTGCTTAACCCGCGGATAGTTGCTCAGGATGTGGTCTAACGCCCCGGCGTTGCGCAGGCTATGCTGATCGAGCCAGCTGCAGCCCGCCGGCAGCGGATGATGATGCAGTAACAGCAGCGTGTAGCGCTCAGGTTCAGCATTCAATTGATGCTCAAGCCACTCCAGTTGGAAATCGCTCAGCTCGCCGTGAGGCACGCCAAAGACCTGGCTGTCCAGCAGCAGGATTTGCCAATGATCGCCCAACAGGACGCGTTTTGCGGGAGAGATGCCGGCATCGTGCAGCGTGCTGTACATCGCCGGTTGAAAATCATGGTTTCCCGGCAGCCAGACGCAGGGTGCGGCAAAGCTCGCGATGCCTTCAGCGAAATGCTGATAGGCCGCGGCAGAGTGGTCTTGCGCCAGATCGCCTGTTGCTACAATCAGGTCGCATTCACGCTGTGAGGCATGTATCGCATCCAATACAGCCTGATAACTTTCCCAGGTATTGATACCCAACAGCGTTTCATGTTTTTCAGCAAACAGGTGAGTATCAGTAATTTGTAATATCCTGACTCTGGCCTCACCAGCCAGAGGTAGGTTTAACAGGCTTTCCAAATGGTGTCCTTAGGTTTCACGACGCTAACAAACCGGAATCGCCATCGCTCCATGTGCTAAACAGTAACGCAGCCAGTCGGCCAGAAACTGATTAATTTGATGCTTTTCGTCGCGTTGATGCAACTTTTTATTAGGGTAATCATATCTCGCTTTGAAGCGAAAAATCTGCTGGCTTGAACACACTTCAGCCACCATGGCGTCGTGATACAGGCGCACCGTCATTGACGGCAGGCTCCAGTAGCTCACCGCAGGCATAGTCTGTTCTATTGTCACTAATGTAGTGTAGCGGGTCGATTCGACCACCGTTAATCGATATTGCGCCGCCCCCACCTGATAGTTCGCCATATCGCCGACCGCCTCAGTGCGAGGCAACAGGCGGCGCAGCTGGGCGAAATTGGTTTCGCACAGGCGCATCATTTCTGGGAAGTCAGGTGTATAACGCTTCATATTATTTCCACTCGTTTCGTAAGCTGTGATAATGCAGCTGCAGCCATTGCAGGGCGATGACAGACGCTGCGTTGTCGATTTTCCCCTCTTCTACCCACTGGTAAGCCTGCTCCCGACTCACCACATGCACCCGAATATCCTCGTTTTCCTCGGCCAGGCCGTGAATGCCTTTTGCCGTCGATGCATCAACTTCTCCCACCAGGATCGATAACCGCTCGCTGGTGCCGCCTGGGCTTGCCAGATAGCTTAATATTGGTTTGGTGCGCCCAACTTCAAGCCCGGCCTCTTCCAGCGCTTCCCGGCGGGCGACATCTTCTACCGTTTCGCCTTCTTCTATCATCCCGGCGACCATTTCCAGCAGCCACGGGCTCTCGCTGGTATCATAGGCGGCAATGCGGATCTGCTCGACCAGCACAACTTCATCACGCACCGGGTCAAAGGGTAGCAAGACGGCGGCGTGCCCGCGCTCAAAAATTTCGCGGGTAACCTCGCCGCTCATCCCGCCGTTAAACAGGCGATGGCGAAAACGATACAAATCGAGCGAAAAAAAACCGCGATAGAGCGTTTCCCGTGCAATAATTTCTACATCGTTTTTAGAGAAGGTAATTCCCTGCTGATTAGGTTTGCTCATTGTCTGTGTCCTGCTCATCCGAAAGTAGGGATTTATAGGCCGTTTGGCTACCGTTTTACAGCCTGTATGTTAGATTGGTGCAAATTACCGCCCTATGGCACGTAACGCCAACTTTTTACGGCGACAGAGTCGATACAATCAGCGATTATTTTTAGAATTTGAGTAGCGCTAAATGCTTCACAACAAGGAATGCAAATGAAGAAACTTTTTCCCATCCTTATCGGCCTGGGCCTGACTGGCTTCAGCGCCATGAGCCAGGCAGAGAACCTGTTGCAGGTTTATCAGCAGGCGCGTATTAGCAACCCTGACCTGCGTAAATCGGCAGCCGATCGCGATGCTGCATTCGAAAAGATCAACGAAGCGCGAAGCCCATTACTGCCGCAACTCGGTCTGGGCGCGGATTATACCTATACCAGCGGATTCCGTGATTACAAAGACCGGAACTCCAACGTCACCAGCGGTTCACTGCAATTAACGCAAACCCTGTTCGATATGTCGAAATGGCGCGCGCTAACCCTGCAGGAAAAAACGGCGGGCATTCAGGATGTCACCTATCAGACCGACCAGCAAAAGCTGATTCTGAATACCGCGACGGCTTACTTTAAAGTTCTGGCCGCTATCGATACGCTCTCCTATACCGAAGCCCAGAAACAGGCCATCTACCGCCAGTTAGATCAAACCACCCAGCGCTTTAACGTGGGCCTGGTTGCCATCACCGACGTACAAAACGCCCGCTCGCAATACGACGCCGTGCTGGCAAATGAAGTGACCGCGCGTAACGACCTCGACAACGCCGTTGAAGAGCTTCGTCAGGTCACCGGCAACTACTATCCGGAGCTGGCGTCGCTGAACGTTAACGGCTTCAAAACCAGCAAACCGCAGGCGGTGAACGCGCTGCTGAAGGAAGCGGAAAACCGTAACCTGTCGCTGCTGCAGGCGCGTCTGAATCAGGATCTGGCGCGTGAGCAGATTCGCCAGGCGCAGGATGGTCATTTACCTACTCTTGATTTGAACGCTTCCACCAGTGTCTCTAATAACCGTTACAGCGGTTCCAAAAACATCTCCCCGGACGCTGATATCGGGCAAAACACAGTCGGCCTGAACTTCACCCTGCCGCTGTATCAGGGCGGGATGGTTAACTCACAGGTGAAACAGGCGCAATACAACTTTGTCGGCGCCAGCGAGCAGCTGGAAAGCGCGCACCGCAGCGTCGTGCAGACCGTGCGTTCGTCGTTTAACAACGTGAATGCCTCCATCAGCAGCATCAATGCCTACAAACAGGCCGTTGTCTCTGCGCAGAGCTCCCTGGATGCGATGGAAGCGGGTTATTCGGTGGGTACGCGTACCATCGTTGACGTGTTGGATGCGACCACCACGCTGTACAACGCCAAGCAGCAGCTCTCCAACGCCCGTTATAACTACCTGATCAACGAGCTGAACATCAAGTCCGCTCTCGGCACGCTGAACGAGCAGGATCTGATCGCGCTGAACAACACGCTGGGTAAAGCGATTCCGACTTCACCGGACAGCGTCGCGCCGGAAAATCCGCAGCAGGACGCCGCCGCTGACGGTTATGCGAACACCGCTTCCGCACAGCCGGCTGCCGCCCGTACGACGAAGACCAGCGGTTCTAATCCGTTTAGCCACTAATCGTTGAACGCGATGACGCCTCGTCTGGCCTTCGGGTCAGGCGGGGCGTAAAACGTAAGACAACGTAAAGACCCCCGCTTTTCCCCTCTTTCGCTTCATTTTCCACCACTCATACTCTATCCTGAGCGTTGACAAACGCACTACCACTGGGTCCTGGAAGACAAATATGAAACGGACAAAAAATATTAATCATGCGTCGTTCCGCAAAAGCTGGAGCGCTCGCCACCTGACGCCGGTCGCCCTTGCCGTCACCGCCGTCTTTATGCTCGCCGGTTGTGAAAAAACTGACGAGACGGTTTCTCTGTATCAGAACGCCGATGACTGCTCCGCGGCTAACCCAAGCAAAGCCGCAGAGTGCACCACCGCCTACAATAACGCGGTGAAAGAAGCCGCGCGCACCGCGCCGAAATACGCCAGCCGTGAAGACTGCGTCGCCGAGTTCGGCGAAGGCCAATGCCAGCAGGCGCCGGCTCAGGCGGGCGTCGCCCCGGAAAACCAGGCGCAGGCGCAAAGCAGCGGCAGCTTCTGGATGCCACTGATGGCCGGCTACATGATGGGTCGCCTGATGGGCGGCGGCATGGCCGCGCAGCAGCCGCTGTTTAGCTCGAAGAACCCGGCCAGCCCGGCCTACGGCCAGTACACCGATGCCAGCGGTAAGAGCTATGGCGCGGCGCAACCGGGCCGTACCATGAACGTGCCGAAAACCGCGATGGCGCCGAAACCGGCCACCACCACGACCGTCACCCGCGGCGGTTTCGGCGAATCCGTCGCTAAGCAATCGACGATGCTGCGTAGCGCCGCGGGCTCCAGCTCCTCTTCACGCTCGATGGGCGGTTAAGCGGCATGGAAAGAATCAGCATTACCGAGCGCCCGGACTGGCGCGAGAAAGCGACCGAGTATGGCTTCAACTTTCACACCATGTACGGCGAGCCGTACTGGAGCGAAGAGGCCTACTACAAGCTGACGCTGGCGCAGGTTGAAAAGCTCGAAGCGGTCACCGCCGAGCTGCATCAAATGTGTCTACAGGTCGTTGAGAAAGTGATCGCCAGCGACGAGCTGATGACCAAATTCCGCATCCCTAAGCACACCTGGGGCTTTGTGCGTCAGTCGTGGAAAACCAACCAGCCGTCGCTGTACTCGCGTCTGGATCTGGCCTGGGATGGCGTGGGCGAACCGAAGCTGCTGGAAAACAACGCGGATACGCCAACCTCGCTATATGAAGCAGCGTTCTTTCAATGGATCTGGCTGGAAGATCAGCTTAACGCCGGTAATCTGCCTGCCGACAGCGATCAGTTCAACAGCCTGCAGGAAAAGCTGATTGAACGCTTCGGCGAGCTGCGTGAACAGTTTGGCTTCCAGCTGCTGCATATGGCCTGCTGCCGCGATACCGTTGAAGACCGCGGCACCGTGCAGTATCTGCAGGACTGTGCGGCAGAAGCGGGCATCGCCACCGAGTTCCTGTATATCGAAGATATCGGTCTTGGCGAGAAAGGTCAGTTTACTGATTTACAGGATCAGGTCATCGGCAATCTCTTTAAGCTCTATCCGTGGGAATTTATGCTGCGCGAGATGTTCTCCACCAAGCTGGAAGACGCCGGCGTACGCTGGCTGGAGCCGGCGTGGAAGAGCATTATCTCCAACAAGGCGCTGCTGCCGATGCTGTGGGAAATGTTCCCCAACCACCCTAACCTGTTGGCGGCTTACTTCAGCGAAGATAACCATCCGCAGCTTGAGAAGTACGTCATTAAGCCGATCTTCTCCCGCGAAGGCGCCAACGTGTCGATCGTTGAAAATGGCAAAGTGGTGGAGGCGGTGGAAGGTCCCTACGGGGAAGAAGGCACCATCGTGCAGGAGTTTTATCCGCTGCCGAAATTTGGCGATAGCTATACGCTGATTGGCAGCTGGCTTATTAACGACCAGCCTGCCGGGATCGGCATCCGTGAAGATCGGGCGCTGATCACCCAGGATCTTTCGCGTTTCTATCCGCACATTTTCGTCGAATAACGGCAAACCCCGGCAACCTGAGTGGCCGGGGTTTTTTCATGTGTGATGTTACGCCTCGCCTACCACCACCGATAGCATGCTCAGCGACCCCATTTCCATCCCTTCGACCGGGATCGTTATCGGCTCTTCACCATCCCACGCCCCCAGAATATAGAGCAGCGGCAGGAAGTGCTCAGCCGTTGGGTTAGAGAGCGAACCACCTTCATGGCTTAAATAATTCACCAGCGGATGCGCTTCGACCGGCCCTTTCCAGTTCAGATTCGCTTTGACATAGTCGTTAAACGACTGGGCCCACGGATACGGCGTGCTTTCGCCATGCCAGCGCGCGGTACGCAGGTTATGCACCACGTTGCCGCTCGCCACCAGCATAATGCCTTCATCACGCAGCGACGCCAGCTTACGCCCCATCTCCAGATGCCATGCCGCGGGCTTAGTGCTATCGATACTTAACTGAACCATGGGAATATCGGCATCAGGGTACATTTTTATCAGCACTCCCCACGAACCGTGGTCAAACCCCCACGCCTCTTTATCGAGGGCGACGGGCACCGGCGCCAGCAGTTCAACCAGATGCTGCGCCAGCTCCGGCGATCCCGGCGCAGGGTAGTGCGTATCGTATAAGGCCTGCGGGAAACCGCCAAAAATTCATGAATGGTTTTCGGCGCTTCCATCGCCGTCACGCCCGTCCCGCGAGTAAACCAGTGCGCGGAAATAACCACGATAGCTTTCGGCCGCGGCAGCGTTTCGCCGAGATGACGCCAGGCGCGGGTATAGATATTATCTTCCAGCACGTTCATCGGGCTACCATGGCCTAAAAACAACGCTGGCATACGGGTACGGGACATGATGGTATCCTTCAGTAGGGAGTATTTGATTCCTTCACATTACGCGCTTTTAGCCGCAGATAAACTCAGATAAGCGTGATGATCATCATCAGAAAATTTGAAGGTGAAAAATCTCTCCCATGTACCCGCAGAGAAAGCATATTAGCTCGACCCAGAAACAACAAAGCCCACCGTAAAGTGGGCTTGTCATCAGAACAGCGGTAACTTAGCTGGCTTTGCGATCGTGCTCGCGGCGGTAAGCCACCAGGTCTTCAATGGTGACAACGGCCATGTTGTGCTGCTGAGCGAACTTGATGCACTCCGGCGCGCGCGCCATGGTGCCATCGTCGTTAGTCAGTTCACAGAGAACGCCTGCCGGTTTAAAGCCCGCAAGGGTCACCAGGTCGATGGTCGCTTCAGTGTGGCCGCCGCGGGTCATTACGCCGCCTGGCTGCGCACGCAGCGGGAAGACGTGGCCCGGACGGTTGAGATCGGAAGGTTTCGCGCCATCGGCAATGGCGGCGCGCACGGTCGTGATGCGGTCAGCGGCGGATACGCCGGTGGTTACGCCTTCTGCCGCTTCGATGGTCACGGTAAAGCCGGTGCCGTAGGCGCTGGTGTTGTTCTCCACCATCATCGGCAGGTCAAGCTGCTTGCGGCGATCTTCGGTCAGGCACAGGCAGACAATGCCGCTGCCGTGACGAATGGTCAGCGCCATTTGCTCAACGGTCATGGTTTCGGCGGCGAAAATCATATCGCCTTCGTTTTCACGGTCTTCATCATCAAGCACCATCACACCGCGGCCTTCGCGCAGTGCGTCTAAAGCGTGTTCCACACGTTCAAAAGCGGTACCAAAAGAAGAAAGGAGCGTCTGATTCATGGTAAAAAAACCTCATTAAAATTATGGTTACCAGAATCAGGGCAGTCTTAGGAGTGCCGGTTTAGCGGCAAAAGTCAACGCAAGCGGATCGTAACCCGACTGAGCCGTTACTCTCTCCCATCCGGACTTTAACCGTCGGCCCCGGAATTACACCGGATCTGCTGACCTTCCCGTTTTCACTGGAAGCGCTCGCGGGCTTTCAACGCGCAGGTTGATTTACCGCCGGTGGGGAATTTCGCCCCGCCCTGAGAATAAGCGAGATAACTATAACGCCATTAACTATCTTCATCAATGGCTACTCACTCGACATCTTACATTTGTGGTTTATAGGCGCTCCCGTTCGCACTACAATGAACGCTAACTAGACCAGTGCAGGAATCCGCCATGATTGACCCGAAAAAAATTGAACAAATCGCCCGCCAGGTCCATGAATCGATGCCGAAAGGCCTTCGCGATCTTGGAGATGACGTAGAAAAGAAAATCCGCCAGGTACTGCAATCGCAGTTAACTCGTCTGGATTTGGTCAGCCGCGAAGAGTTCGATGTGCAAACTCAGGTTCTGCTGCGCACCCGCGAAAAGCTGGCTTTACTGGAGCAGCGCATTAGCGATCTGGAAAGCCGTTCAGCTGCGCCGAAGAGCGAAGAACAGCAATAAAAAAACGGGCCTGAATGGCCCGTTTGAGATTGATGATAAACCTCATGCAATCTTTGCACTTACAGATTGCACCGATAAAAAATATGGAAAATCAATTTATTGATTTTCGGCTGATAACCACAAAGAAGGAAAAACCACGCTTTTTCCTTCTTTGTCAGTAGTCTGACGGGCCTGAATGGCCCGTTTTCATTTGGCTTAGTGCTCTAACTCGGCCGGGCTATTCACCTGACGACAATAAAGCTCATAGCGTTGGCAAAACCATTCACGATGTTCCTCATCCATATTGCCGACAATAGCCTGAAGATCAACCGAATGGCCTTGCGCGTGCATCCTGGCGAAACTACGTGCCAGAAAATCGAAGTTCTTCATAGAATACATATCGTTATGGTTCATCCGCATACTCCTTCAGCCGTTGGCGTTCTGATTGGTCATATGCCTTTTACTCACTTCAGTATTTACGCTTACCTTAACGTATTTTGTACGAAAAATGCGCTTAACCGGGTTATTTATTGCGCTAAATCATTTTCCGCATGATTAAATAAAAACGGCCCGCGAAGGTATCCCCGCAGGCCGTTGTAGACCGCTCCGTTCAGAGCGGTAAAGCGTATTAATTACTTGTCGCTATCTTTCTGAATCTTCTTGATAATATTGGTAGTCGAGCAGCCATCTTCAAAGTTGAGCACCAGCACTTCGCCGCCGTTGGCCCATACCTCTTCGCTGCCGGCGATCTGCTCCGGCTTGTAATCACCGCCTTTCACCAACAGATCCGGCAGGATCCCGGCAATCAGCCGCTGCGGCGTATCTTCTTCAAACGACACGACCCAATCGACGGCTTCCAGCGCTCCCAGCACGATCATCCGCTGTTCAAGCGGATTCACCGGGCGGGTTTCGCCTTTCAGACGTTTGGTTGAGGCATCGCTGTTGACGGCGACGATCAGACGATCGCCCAGCTTGCGCGCATTGGCCAGATACGAAACGTGACCCGCGTGCAGAATGTCGAAGACGCCATTGGTCATCACCACTTTTTCGCCACGCTTACGCGCCGCGGCGACCGCCTGTTTCAGCTCTTCTTCGCTCATCACGCCAAAACCGGTATCGGCACGCCCGCGCACCGCGTTTTCCAGCTCGATTGGCGAAACGGTGGAAGTCCCCAGCTTGCCGACCACCACACCGGCCGCGGCGTTAGCGAAATAGCAGGCCTCTTCCAGGGTGTTACCCGCCGCCAGCGTCGCCGCCAGCACACCGATAACCGTGTCGCCTGCCCCGGTGACGTCATACACTTCCTGCGCCTGGGTCGGCATATGCAGCGGCGGACGACCCGGCTGCAGCAGCGTCATACCCTGCTCGGAGCGCGTTACCAGCAGTGCGGAAAGCTCGAAGTCGGCGATGATTTTCATCCCGCGTTCGACGATTTCCGCTTCATCTTTACACTTTCCGGCGACCGCTTCGAATTCAGACAGGTTCGGCGTCAGCAGCGTTGCCCCGCGGTAGCGTTCAAATTCAGTGCCTTTCGGATCAATCAGCACCGGAACGCCGGCATCCCGCGCCAGCTTAATCATGGTCTGCACGCTGGCCAGCGCGCCTTTCGCGTAGTCTGACAGCACCAGCGCGCCGATCGAACCCAGCGCCTGCTGAATACGTTCATGCATCGGCTGTGGATCAACCCCGGAGAAACCCTCTTCAAAATCGAGGCGGATCAGCTGCTGGTTGCGCGACAGCACGCGCAACTTGGTGATGGTCGGATGCGTCGGTACCGACACGAAATCACACTTCACTTTTACGTCAGCCAGCGCTTTGCTAAGCGCGCGCGCGGCATCGTCGATACCGGTCAGGCCGACCAGACGAGAAGTCGCGCCGAGCGACGCAATGTTCATCGCCACGTTAGCCGCGCCGCCAGGGCGTTCTTCGATATTTTCCACCTTCACCACCGGCACCGGGGCTTCCGGGGAAATACGGCTGGTGGGGCCGTACCAGTAGCGGTCCAGCATCACATCGCCTACCACCAACACTCCTGCACGTTCAAACTCTGGCAGCGTTACTTTCATTACTCTCTCCTGCGAGATGCAAACTTTGCGCGCGATAATAGCACACCCGATTTGTTAGTTAAGCCATCAACCACTTCCGCCAGCTAGCGCTCACCTGCTGACGTTCACCGTCGAAAGCATCCGGCGCAACGTTGCCCGGCAGCTCCTGCAGCGCCAGATGGTGCAACGCATCGCGTAGCGTAGTGTAGGCATGGGTAAGCGCCCGCGCCTCGTCCTCATCCATGATGTCGTTCTGCGCCAGCAGTTCCAGAATACGCACATTATCGGACCAGCGCGTCAGCTTTGGCTTTTCATGCGCGTAGCGCAGCACCAGATATTGGGTAATAAATTCAATATCGGTGATCCCGCCGGCATCGGCTTTGATATCAAAGCGATCGCGCTGCTTATTGCCGAGATGAGCGCGCATCTTTTCCCGCATCTCACGTACTTCGGTCTGCAGCGTTGCGCCTTCACGCGGCGTGGTCAGGATATCGCGGCGGATCGCATCAAAGCGCGCCTGCAGCGCCGGGTCGCCATACACCACCCGGGCGCGAACCAGCGCCTGATGCTCCCAGGTCCAGGCTTCATTGCGCTGATAATCGGCGAAGGCATCGGCGGTGGTCACCAGCATGCCCGCCGCGCCGGATGGACGTAAGCGAGCGTCCACTTCATACAGGATGCCCGACGAGGTGCGGGTGCTGAAAAGATGCATGATTCGCTGGGCAAGGCGCAGATAGAACTGGCGACCATCGATTTCCCGCTCGCCGTCGGTCATCACCTCCATCGGACAGTCGTGGAGGAAGACCAGATCGAGATCGGAACTATAACCCAGTTCCCAACCGCCAAGTTTACCGTAACCCACTACCGCAAAACCGCGCCCCTGGCGGTCGCGAAGATGAGTCGGCTGACCGTAGCGGGCGATCATCTGAAGCCACGCCTGCTGCACCACCGCGTCGATCATCGCCTCCGCCAGCCAGGTTAAGTGATCGCTCACTTTCATCACCGGTAGCGTGCCGGCAATATCGGCGGCGGCAATATGCAGCAATTGCGCCTGTTTAAACTGACGCAGCGCTTCCAGCTGCTGTTCTTCATCTTCTTCCGGCACGCGCAGCAAATACTGGCGCAGTTCATCGCGGTACGCATCGGTCGCCGTCGGTTGATAAAGCGTGTGCGGATCCAGCAGTTCGTCCAGCAGCAGCGGGTGGCGCGCCAGCTGGCTGGCAACCATCGGCGAAGCGGCGCACAGGCTAATCAGGTGTTTTAACGCGCCGGGGAATTCGCTGAGCAGCTCCAGATAGGTGGTACGGGTGACGATTCCGGTCAGCAACGGGGTGATTCGCGCCAGCGGCAGCGGCGCATCCGCCCGTGAGCAGACCTCGCTGAGCAGATGCGGCATCAGCTGGTCGAGTACCTGCCGCCCGCGCGGGCCAATGGTGCGCCGGTCGAGCTCTTTGCGAAAATCAGCGATCAGCGCCAGCACGCTGCGCCGATCGTTGTCATCAAGGTGCGCCAGCGCCGGCGTAGTGTCGTCTTCTTCCAGCGCGTCCTGCCACAATTCGCGCCAGTACTCTTCCAGCTGTTCATCCGGCGATTGCGCTTCATCGTCGCCAATCAGTTCGTTAAAGACGCGACGCACGCGGCGCATCTGCTCTTCCAGCTGTGCGCTTAGCGTCTGCCAGTCGGCGACGCGCATCCCCCACGCCAGACGCGCGCGGTTGAGCTCATCCTGCGGCAGGGTTTGGGTTTGCTCGTCGTTAATGCTCTGCAGCAGGTTTTCGAGACGGCGCAGGAACAGATAGGCTTCGCGCAGCTGGGCGGCATCGCCTTCCGGCAACAAATGCAGCTCGTCAATCGCCGTGAGCGTCGGCAACAGCGCGCGCTGCTGCAAGGCCGGTTCGCGACCGCCGCGGATCAGCTGGAAAACCTGAACGATAAATTCGATTTCGCGGATGCCGCCCGCGCCGAGCTTGATGTTGTCTGTCAGGCCGCGGCGGCGCACTTCACGGGCAATCATCCCTTTCATGTTACGCAGAGACTGAATGACGCTGAAATCAATGTAGCGGCGGAAGACGAACGGGCGCAGCATGGCGCGCAGTTCGTTGGCGTACACGCCGTCGTTATCGCCCATGATCCGCGCCTTTACCATCGCGTAGCGCTCCCAGTCGCGCCCCTGCTCCTGGTAATAATCTTCCAGCGCCGCAAAGCTCAACACCAGCGGGCCGCTGTCGCCAAATGGTCGCAGACGCATATCCACGCGGTAGACGAAGCCATCCTGCGTCGGCTGATCGAGTACTTTGATTAATCGCTGGCCCAGACGGGTAAAGAACTGGCCGTTATCCAGCTCGCGGCGTCCGCCCTGGGTGGCGCCGTGTTCCGGCCAGGCAAAAATGAGATCGATATCGGAAGAGAAGTTAAGCTCTCCGCCGCCCAGTTTCCCCATGCCCAGGATCATTAGCGGCTGCTCTTCGCCCTGCGCATTGCACGGCGTCCCCCACTCCCGGCAGCAGGCGGCGTACAGCCAGTCGCGGGCGGCGACGATTAAGGTCTCCGCCAGGGCGCTGAGCTGCTGCAAACTGCTCTCTTCGCTCACCAGCAGCAGCGCCTGCGCCCAGGCGATACGCACCATCATCCGGCGGCGGAACTGGCGTAGCTCGCGCATCAGCGCGGCCTCGTCAGTCACGTCTTGTAGCTGTTCCGCCAGCCAGTCGCCGTAATGGCGCCATTCGTCGGCCTGCGGCGGCGCGCTTTCCAGTTCAGCCAGCCACTGCGGCTGAGCGACCAGATTCTGTTCAACGAACTCGCTGAACGTCATCACCGACTGCGCCTGCGAACTTAACGTTTGCAGGGGAAAATCTGCCGGAAGCCGGTTAACAACCGTCTGCCAGTGCTGCTGTAACTGCGAAGAAAGCGCCATTATAGGGGTCTCCCTGGCCTGAAATTATCGTTTTCCACTATGCAGCCAGAATGGTTCCGCGGCCAGCGCCTGACGACGGAAATATTCGATGACGCTGCGGTCATTGTTCTCGATAGCGCGGCGCACCTCTTGCCAGTTTTCCAGCCAGGCCTCGGCTACCCCGGCATAGGCGCTGGAAAGCAATTGAATGCTGTCGATCTCGCGCGCCAGACGCGTGAGCCGATCGCTGTAGTCGTCCTGCGTTTGCTGGAAGTTGCTTTTCAGCTCCGCCGCCGCTCGCGACAGCTGGATATCGGCAAAGCGTTTGAACGAACCGGCGATTTTCTTTTGCCCCGCCTCGTTGAGGAACGAACGCCAACCGCGGGTAACCAGCCATTCGGTCAGCAGCAGTTTGGCGCCAACCGTGGCGCGGTTGAACAACGCCGCTTCGGCTTTCTCCGCGCCGTCCAGCGCCGCTTCGGCCTCAGTGAGCGATTCACGCAACTGTACGGTGGCTTTTCGCGGCACAATGCCGCCAAATAGCACCAGCGCATGGCGAACGCGAGCCATCGCCTGCTGGATTTCACGTTTAGCTGCCGCGTTGCCCCGGCTCCAGACTTCATCATGATAGAGCCAGTGCGCCAGCGCGCTTTCCAGCGCCGCTTCCAGCCCCTGCTCGACGCTGGCTTTCGCCGCCACGCCCACTACCGTTAACGGTTTAACCGGACGCGCTTCATTGCCCTGCGCCAGCTGATAGCCGCGCGCCGCTTTACTCAGGCTGCCCTGGCGCAATACGCCGGTTGCCAGTAAACGTCGCGCCAGCGCCAGAATGTCGGCGGTATCGCCGCTCAACAGCTCAAGCTCCAGTTCGCAAATGGCTTCCTGATGCTCACCGGCTTTCACTTCGCCAAGGTCAAGAGCTATCTCAATCTGGCTGCTGCCCTCTTTCATCACCCATTTCTCGCGGAGGAAATCAGTGCTAAACAACGGCTGCACATTTTGCGCCAGTTCTGCCGGCAACTGCCCCTGCGGCCAGACTTCTGCCGGCAGTTTATCCAGCGCCAGCTCTGCTTTTTCCAGCGGAATATTGTATTCCGGACGCTGATGCAGGCCGCCCACCACCCGACCGGCAATTTTCAGCGTCATTTCATAACGCTCCCGATCGCCGCGGATCCGCAGCCCCATGTCGTGCCGACGCAGCCAGTTATCGGCGGTTTCGTAGTAAATATTCAGCAGTTGGCCTGCCGGCGTGTGCTGCGCATCCAGCGAATTGAGATGCTGGCGCAGCGCCTCAACGCCGTCGTGGGCAACGATAAACTTCAGTTCGATTTCTTGAGCCATGGCTGAATTCTTCCACCTGATAAGCGTCGCCGGGAAAATGCGGCGAACTAATGACGATATTTTTTGTCAGTAAATAGTATTTTGCGGCGAATCGCCATGCAATGCGCATTTGCCAGCTGCATTTGGATGATTCCGATTGTGGCGGAAAACTTTGCGTCGCTCTGGCGATGCCACTACTATCGTTCAACTTTTTATGACCAAACGATGACCTGATGCCAAAATTACGCCTTATTACCTTTACATTGCTAGCGCTTAGCGCCGCTACGGCGGTTCACGCAGAAGAAAAGCGCTACGTTTCCGATGAGCTGAGCACCTGGGTTCGCAGCGGTCCTGGCGATAACTATCGTCTGGTCGGCACCATTAACGCCGGCGAAGCCGTCGACGTTCTGCAAACCAACGACAGCACGAATTACGCGCAGGTACGCGATAGCAACGGCCGTACCGCCTGGATCCCGCTGAAAGAGCTGAGCAACGAGCCCAGCCTGCGCATTCGCGTGCCGGATCTGGAAAATCAGGTCAAAACGCTGACCGACAAACTGAACAATATTGACGCCACCTGGAACCAGCGTACCGCCGACATGCAGAAAAAAGTCGCCGGTAGCGATGGCGCGATCAATGCCCTGAAAGAAGAGAACCAAAAGCTGAAAAACGAGCTGGTTGTCGCTCAAAAAAAGGTGAACGCGGCGAATCTGCAGCTTGATGATAAACAGCGCACCATTATCATGCAGTGGTTTATGTACGGCGGCGGCGTGCTTGGCGTCGGTCTGATCCTTGGTCTGGTGCTGCCGCATCTGGTACCGAGCCGCAAGCGTAAAGACCGGTGGATGAACTAATTCGTCTTCTCTGCCAGACTTACGTATCATCTTGCGAAAAGTCGATGCGGGAGAAACAGGCGTGAAGATTTATTTGGTCGGTGGTGCGGTACGAGATGCGTTATTAGGACTACCGGTCAAAGACAGAGACTGGGTGGTGGTTGGCGCCACGCCACAGCAGTTGCTCGACGCGGGCTACCAACAGGTAGGCCGCGATTTTCCCGTGTTTCTTCACCCGCAAAGCCGTGAAGAGTACGCCCTCGCGCGTACCGAACGTAAATCCGGTTCCGGCTATACCGGTTTCACCTGTTATGCCGCCACTGACGTCACCCTTGAGCAAGATCTACTGCGCCGCGATCTCACCATTAACGCGCTGGCTCAGGACACTGACGGTCAGATTTACGATCCCTATGGCGGCCAGGCCGATTTACGCCAGCGCCTGCTGCGCCACGTCTCCCCGGCCTTTAGCGAAGATCCGCTACGCGTACTGCGCGTCGCGCGTTTTGCCGCACGTTATGCCCATCTCGGTTTTCGCATTGCCGATGAAACCATGGCGCTGATGCGCGCGATGGCGGACGCCGGCGAACTGGCGCATTTGACGGCGGAGCGGGTATGGAAAGAGACGGAAAACGCGCTTGGCACGCGTAATCCGCAGGTCTTTTTCCAGACCCTGCGCGACTGCCACGCGCTGAAGGTGCTGTTCCCGGAAATCGACGCCCTGTACGGTGTCCCCGCGCCGGCCAAATGGCATCCGGAAATCGACACCGGCGTTCACACCCTGATGACGCTCACCATGGCGGCGATGCTATCGCCGGCCATCGATGTCCGTTTCGCCACCCTGTGCCACGATCTCGGCAAAGGTTTAACGCCCAAAGAGTTCTGGCCGCGCCACCACGGCCACGGCCCGGCGGGTGTAAAACTGGTGGAACAGATTTGCCAGCGCCTGCGGGTGCCGAACGATATTCGCGATCTGGCCAGACTGGTCGCCGAATTCCACGATCTGATCCACACCCTGCCGATTCTGCAGCCAAAAACCATCGTGAAGCTGTTTGATAGCATCGATGCCTGGCGCAAGCCGCAGCGCGTGCAGCAAATCGCCCTCACCAGCGAGGCCGACGTGCGCGGGCGTACCGGTTTTGAATCCTGCGATTATCCGCAGGGGCGCCTGCTGCTTGAAGCCTGGGAAGTGGCGCAGTCGGTCTCTACTAAAGAGGTGGTAGCGGAAGGTTTCAAAGGACCGGAGATTCGCGAAGAGCTGACGCGGCGCAGAATTGCGGCCGTGGGGCAGTGGAAAGAACAACGTTGCCCCCAGCCGCAAGGCTGAGGGCCAGGGCCTTAGAAGAAGACCACGTAGACGGCTGCCGCGACGATAAAGCGGTAGATTGCAAACGGAATAAACGAAATACGTTTAATCAGCTGCAGGAAGGTTTTAATCGCAATCAGCGCCACGATGAACGCCATGATAAAACCGACGGCGAACATCGGAATATCCCCGGTATTAAGGAAGCCGATGCTCTTGTAGACGTCCAGCACGGTAGCGCCCATCATCATCGGCACCGCCAGCAGGAATGAGAACTCGGATGCCGCATAGCGGCTAACGCCCATCAGCATGCCGCCGGAAATGGTCGCCCCGGAGCGAGAGAAGCCCGGCCACAGCGCCAGACACTGGAAGCAACCGATGGCAAACGCCTGACGATAGGTCATATCATCAATGCCCACCGCGCGCGGCTCTTTCGGTTTGAACAGTTCCGCAGCGATCAGCAGGAAGCCGCCGACAATCAGCGCGTACATGACGTTAACCGGGTTAAACAGCGATTTAATCAGGTCATGAAACACCAGCCCCAGCGCCACCGCCGGGATCATGCCTAACAGGATATGAATCAGCGACAAGCGCCCCTGGCTTACGCCCTCATGCTGCAGAGGACGGCCAAAATGAATGCCGATCAGGCCAAACAGTCGACGCCAGAACACCACGACGACGGCGAGAATAGATCCTAATTGAATTACAACTTCAAAAGTATTAGCGGTATCCCCTTCAAAACCAAGGAGATGACCAACGATAATCATATGACCCGTACTGGAAACCGGTAAAAACTCCGTCAACCCTTCAACCACACCCAAAATTGCCGCTATCAGCAGCGAGTGTAAATCGCCCATTCAATAAACCCTTAAAATAAAAAGTAAAATTAAAATCCAGGCACTAAGACCGGTATAAAACAAATTTGTTTAAACATTATGACGAGAAACGTTTTGTTTCAGATTACTGCCACGTTCAATGATCACGCCAACGTTGGCCGCACGGGCCACCGCACCAGGCTTGCTGACTTTAATCCGCACCCACGGAGAATTGAATTTTTGCAGCAGTAGATCGGCTATCTCTTCCGCCACCCGTTCGACCAGCGCAAAACGCCCACCCTCAACGTGGTTGATAACCAACTCGCTGATATCAGCATAGCTCAGGCAATCGCTCACATCGTCGCTGGCGGCCGCTTTGCGGTTATCCCACGCCATTTCGATATCGAACACTAATTTCTGTTCGATGGTCTGTTCCCAGTCGTAAACACCGATAGTGGTGATTACCGAAAGTTGCTCTATAAATACAATATCCATCACGACCTGCCTGCTTTTTGGCTAAACCGGATACCACTTCCGGCGAATTATGCGTATTATCCACAGATGCAAAGACATCCCCTAAAGAATTCACGTGCCCTGACAGCGGCGACGCAGCAAGATTTCGGGAACATAGCAGCATCACTATGTAACCTATCGCGCAGAGAAAGCCAACAAGCTGTTAACACGAAAATGGGTGGGGTTCTAACGACGTTTTCAAAATGGAACAGCTGATGAGTGCAATCGCGCCTGGACTAGTTATCCTCGCCTACCTCTGCGGCTCAATTTCCAGCGCCATTCTGGTGTGCCGTCTTGCTGGTTTGCCCGACCCTCGCGATAGCGGTTCCGGCAACCCCGGGGCGACGAACGTACTCCGAATTGGCGGCAAGGGAGCAGCCGTAACGGTATTAATTTTTGATGTCCTGAAAGGGATGCTGCCGGTTTGGGGCGCCTGGGCGCTCGGTCTGACGCCTTTCTGGCTCGGGCTGGTGGCGATCGCCGCCTGCGTAGGCCATATCTGGCCGGTGTTCTTTAATTTCCGCGGCGGTAAAGGCGTGGCGACCGCATTTGGCGCTATCGCGCCCATCGGCTGGGATCTCACCGGCGTAATGGCCGGTACCTGGCTGCTGACTATTCTGCTCAGCGGGTATTCCTCGCTGGGCGCTATCGTCAGCGCGTTGGTAGCCCCTTTCTACGTCTGGTGGTTCAAACCGCAGTATACTTTCCCGGTCTCCATGCTCTCCTGCCTGATCCTGCTACGCCATCACGACAATATCCAGCGTCTGTGGCGCCGTCAGGAAACGAAAATCTGGTCACGCTTTAAGAAGAAGAAAAAAACGCCAGAGCAGAAATAATCTCCGCGCCCGGCCGCCTGTGCCGGGCCCTTTTGCCGCCACAAACGCATTCTATTTCCCACTTTTTTAGCCAATCATAGCGGCAAATGAAAAAACCAAAGATAATCCTTTCACTACAATAACTTAGTTATGAGTTATAACCAAAAGTGATTTTTTCGTCCCCGCATCGCTGTTTACTCTGAAGATCTTTATAAGAGAAAAAAGCACAACACCATGACTGATGTAATTAACGCGACGCCTGCGGCAACCTCTGCGTCGCCCAGGCGGGGAAGTAAAATGGATCGGCAGCGCGGCGGACGTCTCGCGCCATCATCAACGAAGGCAGCAGCGGGCGCAATAACGCGCGTATCGTCATGGGAATCGCCCTCGGCGGTATTTTCCTTGATGCCTACGATCTTGGCTCGCTGGCCTTCGGCCTGAAAGATATCACCGGGAATTCAACCTG
>OKVS01000002.1_pt1 | contig 245189 bp, 223 predicted proteins | sample 1606911 | NCBI WGS metagenome assembly OKVS01 (sample SAMN03281016, study PRJEB24777) | human gut metagenome | isolation source: fecal sample PR161 from 1 month old female Malay infant, caesarean... | reverse complement strand
GTGGACGCATCACTGGTGTTCGGGTTGTCATGCCAATGGCACTGCCCGGTAGCTAAATGCGGAAGAGATAAGTGCTGAAAGCATCTAAGCACGAAACTTGCCCCGAGATGAGTTCTCCCTGAGACTTAGAGTCTCCTGAAGGAACGTTGAAGACGACGACGTTGATAGGCCGGGTGTGTAAGCGCAGCGATGCGTTGAGCTAACCGGTACTAATGAACCGTGAGGCTTAACCTTACAACGCCGAAGATGTTTTGGCGGAAGAGACATCGATAAGTAAGCTTGATAACAGATTAAATCGACAGGTCATAACGGGACGTGTTGATAAAACAGAATTTGCCTGGCGGCCTTAGCGCGGTGGTCCCACCTGACCCCATGCCGAACTCAGAAGTGAAACGCCGTAGCGCCGATGGTAGTGTGGGGTCTCCCCATGCGAGAGTAGGGAACTGCCAGGCATCAAATTAAGCGAAAGGCCCAGTCGGAAGACTGGGCCTTTTTGCATATGTGCGGAATAAATGCCGGATGCGACGCTGGCGCGTCTTATACTCCCACATAAGCCAGATTCAACAGCGAATACGTCTTCCCCAAATTGCCCACTTCCATACTTCCTCCTTACCAGAAATCTATCCTTAAGCTCCTTAATAACCATTTTCCTGCTAACTAAATTCATGGTTAAGGTTGTATAATGATGCTCAACAAATGTATAACATTTTCTTTACCAAAAAAATAAACAAAAGCGACCGACAAAAGCATCGGATTACGGCAGGAGACATAATGGCATGGCTGAAAGTACTGTAACGGCAGACAGCAAACTGACAAGTAGTGATACTCGTCGCCGCATTTGGGCAATTGTTGGGGCCTCTTCAGGTAATCTGGTCGAGTGGTTCGATTTCTATGTCTACTCGTTCTGTTCACTCTACTTCGCCCACATCTTCTTCCCTTCCGGGAACACGACGACTCAACTACTGCAAACAGCAGGTGTTTTTGCTGCAGGATTTCTGATGCGCCCAATAGGCGGTTGGCTGTTTGGCCGCATAGCCGATAAACATGGTCGCAAAAAATCGATGCTGTTATCGGTGTGTATGATGTGTTTCGGCTCACTGGTTATCGCCTGTTTGCCAGGCTACGAAACAATCGGTACCTGGGCTCCGGCATTATTGCTTCTCGCGCGTTTATTCCAGGGATTATCCGTTGGCGGAGAATATGGCACCAGCGCCACCTATATGAGTGAAGTTGCCGTTGAAGGGCGCAAAGGTTTTTACGCATCATTTCAGTATGTGACGTTGATCGGCGGGCAACTGCTAGCTCTACTGGTTGTCGTGGTTTTACAACACACCATGGAAGACACTGTACTCAGAGAGTGGGGATGGCGTATTCCTTTCGCGTTAGGGGCTGTGTTAGCTGTTGTGGCGTTGTGGTTACGTCGTCAGTTAGATGAAACTTCACAACAAGAAACACGCGCTTTAAAAGAAGCTGGATCTCTGAAAGGATTATGGCGCAATCGCCGTGCATTCATCATGGTTCTCGGTTTTACCGCTGCGGGCTCCCTTTGTTTCTATACCTTCACCACTTATATGCAGAAGTATCTGGTAAATACTGCGGGAATGCATGCCAACGTGGCGAGTGGCATTATGACTGCCGCATTGTTTGTATTCATGCTTATTCAACCACTTATTGGCGCGCTGTCGGATAAGATTGGTCGCCGTACCTCAATGTTATGTTTCGGTTCTCTGGCAACCATTTTTACCGTTCCTATTCTCTCAGCATTGCAGAACGTTTCCTCGCCTTATGCCGCTTTTGGTCTGGTGATGTGCGCCCTGCTGATAGTGAGTTTTTATACTTCAATCAGTGGAATACTGAAGGCTGAGATGTTCCCGGCACAGGTTCGCGCATTAGGCGTTGGTCTGTCATATGCGGTCGCCAATGCTATATTTGGTGGGTCGGCGGAGTACGTAGCGTTGTCGCTGAAATCAATAGGAATGGAAACAGCCTTCTTCTGGTATGTGACCTTGATGGCCGTGGTGGCGTTTCTGGTTTCACTAACATTGCACCGTAAAGGAAAAGGGATGCGGCTTTAGTGACGGGTCAGTTGCCAGACGGTATAGCCGGTGCTTGCACCGGCGATATCCCAGGCAAAATCCTTCCAGCTCCAGCCGCTCCCCTCAGGGCGGCTATCCCAAAGCTCTTTTGACGCCCCCAGACTGACAGAGAACATCAATCCAAACATGGCACTGCGATCCCGGCTCATCCCCTGATGCTGTGAATATTCATTTCCGGCGGCGGAAAGCATCGCCGAGGCGATAAAGTGTTGAGCTTTATCCTGCCCGCTCCAGCTATCGTTAGCCATATGGCTGCATCCAGAAAGTAACAATAGCGAACAGACAAAAAGAATACGCAAAACGTGGCCTCCAAAAAACAAACCCCGTACAGGACGGGGTTGTGATTACAGGATGCGGCTAATTAATCGGTCGATGCGGATACGGCGCAAACGGCGGATGAGTTTACGAACCTTCACCGGATAATCGGCAATACTTTGCAGATCGCGGTAGTGCTTAACGATGGTGGTATGCTCGCGGATCAGATCCAGTTCTTTCTCTCGCTGTGGCGCAAGCTCCAGTTGCGGATCGTGGATCAAAATGGCGTTTTCCAGATCCAGACGCCAGGCGCGCGGGTTCAGGTTATTACCGGTGATCAACATCCACTTATCATCAACCCACATCCCTTTCAGGTGATAGGTGTTGTCGTCATCTTTCCATAACCGAACTACTAACTGGTCAGTGTTGACGTAATACTGTAAACGACTCAGGAAACGACGCAGATTGATCTCATAGAGATAAGGCAATGCGCCAATTATCTTGAAAGGTTCATCTTCCGGAATGTAGAAGTCATTCGCGGTTTTATCACCAACAATAATTTCGACCTTTTTCCCTTCGCGCAGCAACTGGATAATATTGCGCACAAGGATTGCTGGTAGGTTGAAGTAAGGTGTGCAGATGGTTAGTTTCTGCTCGGCACAAGGCATAAGATGGAAAATAGTCTTGTTCAACAGACTCGATTTCCCCAGCCCCACTAGCGGCGTTACGGAAAGCTGATCGTTGTCGGCATCGCCCTGGAAATGATAAGCGGCATCACGCAGCTCCTGGCGGAACAGGCGAATGTCGTTCTTGATTTCCGGGCTTTTTGGCCGATTAACATCATCCAGACGATTAACGCCGCGACCATTCATAATATTCTGTGTAACCCATTCAAACATAATGTCTGACATCTTACGGTTACGGATCAGATGATAACGGTCGTAGCGATATTTATCGTGCTGATGCAGGTAAACATCGTTCAGGCTGGCACCGCTATAAAGTACGCTATCGTCGATGATAAAGCCTTTAAAGTGCAGAACACCAAGGGCTTCACGGGTATTGATTGGAACGCCATAAACCGGAACATCTACGCCCGGATTTTCCTGCGCCATGCGGCAGTACCAGTCAGCGTTAGTGTTAGATGCCGCAGCGCCAATGCGTCCACGTTGTGCACGATGCCAGTCGACCAGCACCCGCACATCCAGTTCCGGACGCTGCCTTTTAGCCTCATACAACGCGTTCAGAATGCCTTTGCCACCGTCATCCTGTTCGAGATACAGGGCAACAATGCAAATGCGCTGCTTCGCGCTGGCTATTTTTTCCAGCAACGTCTCCCGGAAGTCGGCGGGAGCGTAAAAGAAATCGACATCATCAACTGATTGAGAAATCTTGGGTAGTTGGGCAAGGTGTTGTTGATGTTTATTACGCTTAAATTTTGACAACATCACAGTGCATTTCTTCTCTGTTCATTGAAGGGTCCTCTGTGCAATGCAGACGACATAAGCGGGCAATAATAACACCAGTCCCGATTAAGTGGTCAACATTTCCAGTACCTTACTCATGATTCCTCGCGCTGGGCAAGACTTAGCGTAAGCCCAACGATCCCCTCTTCGAGCTGGATATCAACGTTAAACCCGAGCTTGCGGGCCAGCGCCACCATGCCACGATTGTTTGGCATCGTAATACCATTCAGACGTTGTAGTCCGTGATCTCGCGTATAGGTAATCAACTTTTCCATTAAGCGTCGACCTAAGCCTAACCCTTTGAGATCCGAGCGAACCAGTACGGCAAATTCGGCATCGATGTTATCAGGGTCGGAGATCGCACGTGTGACGCCGAGGATCTCTTCCGTTTGATCAATTCGTCGTACCGCTACAAATGCCATTTCCCGATCGTAGTCGATCTGCGTCATGTTGGCTAAATCTTCATGGGTAAATTCGTTGATCTCGCTAAAGTAGCGGTAATAAAGATCTTCTTTGGTGACTCGCGAAATGAATTGCTGAAGCTGTGGCTCATCTTCTGGCAAAATCGGGCGGAACAAGCAGCGTTCACCGTTTTTCAATTCTACCCATTCTTCCAGCTGATGCGGATAAGGGCGCACAGCCAGTCGGCTCTCGTTATCACCTTCAAACGGCGCGATATCCAGCGTGACATCCAGCGCGGTAAATTCACTGCCAGAAGCCAGCAAAGGATGAATATCCAGACGCTGAATTTCCGGGCAATCGACAATCAAGTTGGAAACCTGCACCAGAAGCTGGCTCAAGCCTGCAACATCCAATGGGCGTAGCGCACTGCGCGCGCGAATCTTTTTACTTTTGATCCCCTGAATAACCAGATAGCGGGCCAGGTTCATGTTCAGCGGCGGCAGTGCGACGACGGCTTGATCTTCAGGACGCCACTCCACACCGCCTTCACCCAGCATGATCAACGGCCCGAAAACCGGATCGTGCTCAACCACAACCCGCAACTCCTGAGCGCCAGCACGGTTAGCCATACTTTGCACCAACAGGCCGTGGACCCGCGCCTGCGGCCAGGCCATTTTTACGCGATCGAAAATAGCGTTTGCCGCTTGCTGGACTTCATTGGCTGTACGTAGGTAGAGCATGACGCCCTGAACTTCCGATTTATGTGGAATATCCGGCGAGCGCAATTTCAGTGCCACCGGATAGCCAATCTGTTCGGCAATATGTACCGCTTCGGTGCTATCACTGGCAATCCAGGTAGGGAGAGTATTCATACCATACGCTTGCAGGATGGGCTGAACTTCATGGGTATCGAGCGACGTAGCCCCTTCGGCAATCGCCTGTTGCAACAGAAGATGCGCTTCTGCGGTATTGGAAGTCAGATTGCTGGGCAACGCCGGCGTTTCGCGTAGTTGCTTCTGATTACGCCGGTACTCGACCATATGCATAAAAGCAGTGATGGTTCCTTCCGGAGTACGGTAGGTCGGCAGCCCGGCTTCGCTGAATAAACGTCGTGCCTCTTGCGAGGAGTGCTCGCCGCACCAGTTCGTCAGCAAAGAGACATATTTGCTGCGGGGATGATGCTTTACCGCTTCAATTAATACTTGCGCGCTTTCTGTTGCGGGAGCAGCGGCGCTGGGCGAATGAATAACCATCAGCGCATCAAAATCCTGGCTGTGGAGCAGAATGTCCAGCGTTTTGACATAATGCTCGCTGCTGGCGTCATCGCGCAGATCGAGCGGGTTAGAGATTGCCACATGCCCTGGCAGTGCATCGCGCAGTTTCTGGCAGGTTTCTTCGCTTAGCGTTGCCAGCTTGCCATTGCGTGACCATAAGGCATCCAGCGCCAGCGCGGCAGGCGCAGCACCGTTGCTGATAATCATCAACCGGTCGCCACGCAGCGGGCGCATATGGCTAAGGGTTTCCACCGCCGAAAACAGTTCGTGGGTGTCCTGTACCCGCAACAAACCGGCACGCTGAATAGCTGCATCCCACGCCGGATCCATTCCTGCCGTGGTGTTCAACAGACGTTGAGCCGCCGGGCTACGTCCGCTTTTAATCACCAAAATCGGTTTATTGCGCGAGGCACTACGGGCTGCCGAAACAAAGCGTCGCGCGTCGCTTAACTGTTCGAGATAGAGCAGGATGGCGCTGGTTTTACTGTCGCGCGCCAGATAGTCGAGCAATTCATCAACGTCGATATCCAGGCTGTCGCCGAGCGCAATAAAGTAGGAAAAGCCCATCTCACGCTGTTGCGCCCAGTCGAGGATGGTGTTGGAGACAGCAGCCGATTGCGAAATAAACGCCAGCTTGCCGCGTTTAATCGGCACAGGCGAAAAGCTGGCATTCAGACCTTGCCAGGGAGCCAGTAAGCCCAGACTGTTTGGTCCTAGCAGGCGCATGTTATGGCGCAGGGCGCAGGCGCGGAGATCTTCGTGTTGCGATGCCGGGGCGGAAAGAATAATGCAGGTTTTACAGCCTTTCTCGCCGAGCTCTTCCAGAAGAGCAAGATTACGGCTGGCATTGGTACATAAAACCGCAAGGTCGGGTGTAAAGGGCAAGCTGGCAATATCCGGCCAGGCCAACACACCCAACACCGCTTTCCAGGCTGGCGTCACCGGGAGTACCGGTCCGTTAAAGCCTCCCGCCAGCAGGTTACGCATCATCAGGTAACCTGCGCGATTGGGTTTCATCGATGCGCCAATTACCGCAATCGATTTTGGTCGCAGTAGTGCTTCCAGTCCTCGCTGACTCATACCGGTCTCCCGCAGAAGTGACCGAATGATTTTAAACGCTTTCTAACTGTTCTGCTGTGATGCTTCCCGGATGTTGCGTTTTTCCTGCCAGATAGCGTGTTTTAAAGCGGGTAAAATGCTCGCCTAACCCTGTCGCCGCCCTGGTATCGCCGGCCATATCTAACAGTGCGATGGCTACCTCGGCAGTACAATATTGGCCTTCAGCCTGGGCTTCACGCAGGCGATAGGCAGAAAGCCGAGAAAGATCGACGGAAATGACGGGAAGATTATCCAGATACGGACTTTTACGAAACATCTTGCGAGCTTCTGGCCAGGTACCATCGAGCATGATAAATAGCGGAGGCTTATCGGCAGGTGGTGTGAAGATCACTTCCCGTTGCTCATCAGCATACGAAGCGGGAAAGACCACCATTGGCTGATAGTCTGGGTTTTGCACCAGATCCAGCAAATCTTGCGAGGGTTCGGTACGCGACCATTGAAACGCAACGGTATCAGGCAAAATATCAGCAATCAGACGCCCGGTATTACTGGGCTTCATTGGCTCGGTGTCGAACATCAGCAAACAGAAGCGACTTTTTGCTTGTGCTGGGGTAATTGTCGAACAGAGACATAATTTCTCTGGCAAAAGACAGCGTTGGCAGCGACGAACGCGATTACCGCGGGCAAGAAAAGGACGTGTTGCGCGCGCAATACGCTCGGCGCGTAACTGGAGAACAGCGTTTTCGGTCATAAGAGAGCGTCGAAAAAACGCCATTGTCGCAGAGGAGAAAACGGGGCACAAGATGCGCCCCGGTAAGATTAAAGAGATTCGTTCAGCCAGCTGTCGAACGGCGCTTTCGGTACTGCGCCATTAAGCATGTCGACAACCTGACCGTTTTTGAAAATCATGATCGTCGGTATACTACGAATTCCAAAGCGACTGCTCAATTCACGTTCAGCTTCGGTATTCACTTTCACAAAGCGCACTTTACCGCTACGCTCTTGCGCGACATCTTCAAAAATTGGTGCGAAATTACGGCAGGGGCCGCACCACGGTGCCCAGAAGTCGATCACCACAGGTAGATCATCTTTCAGCAATTTGTCGAGCGTTTCACCGGTCGCATTAATCACCTCTCCGTCAAACAAGTCGTGACCGCAGCGTCCGCATTTTGCCGCATCTTCGATCCGATCGTCGGGAATGCGATTGATGGCCTGACAATGGGTACAAACGGTATTCATAACTAACCTCGGGATGAGTAAGGAGACTTATCGGCAACGACGCCGGTATGTTTCTAATATGTTACATATTATCGGGGACATTGTTCCAGACAACAATCTGTTTTATTCAATGGGTATGATAGACACAGGCTTTGGAACGAAATCATGGCGAACCGCGCGCACTTCGGGTAATCTGCGCGCTTCGCGCAGCGCTGGTGGAGAAAAGCATGAACGATGAAATGAAAGGTAAAAGCGGCAAGGTCAAAGTGATGTATGTCCGCAGTGATGATGATTCTGATAAACGTACCCACAACCCGCGTACCGGGAAAGGGGGCGGGCGTCCAGGAAAATCTCGTGCTGACGGTGGCCGTCGCCCCGCCCGCGATGACAAACAGAGTCAGCACCGTGACCGCAAGTGGGAAGATTCGCCGTGGCGCACGGTTTCCCGCGCGCCGGGTGATGAGACGCCGGAAAAGGCCGATCACGGTGGCATCAGTGGTAAAAGTTTTATTGATCCGGAAGTTTTGCGTCGTCAGCGTGCGGAAGAAACCCGCGTCTACGGCGAAAACGCCTGTCAGGCACTGTTCCAGAGCCGTCCGGAAGCGATTGTTCGCGCCTGGTTTATCCAGAGCGTAACGCCACGTTTTAAAGAAGCCTTGCGCTGGATGGCGGCAAACCGCAAAGCGTACCATGTGGTGGATGAAGCGGAACTGACAAAAGCGTCAGGCACGGAACATCACGGCGGCGTTTGCTTCCTGATCAAAAAGCGTAACGGTACAACCGTGCAGCAGTGGGTAAGCCAGGCAGGCGCGCAGGATTGTGTACTGGCCCTGGAAAACGAATCTAACCCGCATAACCTGGGCGGCATGATGCGTAGCTGTGCGCACTTCGGCGTGAAAGGTGTTGTGGTGCAGGATGCAGCACTGCTGGAGTCTGGGGCGGCTATCCGTACCGCAGAAGGCGGCGCAGAGCACGTTCAGCCGATTACTGGCGACAACATTGTTAACGTGCTGGATGATTTCCGTCAGGCGGGTTACACCGTAGTGACAACTTCCAGCGAGCAGGGTAAACCGCTGTTCAAAACCAGTCTGCCAGCGAAAATGGTACTGGTGCTGGGTCAGGAATATGAAGGGTTACCGGATGCCGCACGCGATCCGAACGATCTGCGCGTGAAGATTGATGGTACTGGCAACGTTGCCGGGCTGAATATCTCTGTCGCAACCGGCGTTCTTCTTGGCGAATGGTGGCGTCAGAATAAAGCCTGATAAATCAGCCGGGTGGCAACTCTGCCATCCGGCATTTTCCCGCAAATTTACTCACTCTCTGCCGGTAATACTGGCATCCAGTCAATCGGCGTCTCGCCACGTTGTTCCAGCCACTGATTTGCCAGCACAAAATGGTTGCAGCCAAAGAATCCACGATGCGCCGAAAGCGGCGACGGATGCGGTGCTTTCAGTACATGATGGCGTTGCTTATCTATAATCGCCCCTTTCTTTTGCGCATGTGATCCCCACAACAAAAACACCACGCCTTCGCGATGCTGATTTATGAGGCTGATGACTTTATCAGTAAACGTCTCCCAGCCGAGGCTGGCGTGGGAATGCGCCTGACCAGCGCGAACCGTCAAGACGGTATTGAGCAGCAGAACACCCTGACGCGCCCAGCTTTCAAGATAACCATGATTAGGGCGGGTGAAACCGGGAATAGTATTTTCCAGCTCTTTATACATATTCAGCAGTGACGGTGGTGTCGCAATGCCGGGGCGAACGGAAAATGCCAGACCATGCGCCTGTCCTGGTCCGTGATAAGGATCCTGACCGAGAATCACCACTTTAACGTCACCCAACTCCGTAAAGCGGAATGCGTTAAAGACATCTTTTTGTGGTGGATAGATAGTGACGCCGGACTGCCGCTCGCTGGCGACGGTCTGAAGGGTATTAAGAAAATAGGGTTGCTGCTTCTCTTCAGCCAGCACATCATGCCAGGTTAATTCGTTAGCCATCTCGCTCTCCTGCGAATCTTTAATCCGCCTAGCTTAACTGCTTCTTTCTACAGAACAAAATCATGCTCATTTTATAGACAAAAAGACATGCAAAAAAATGTAAATTGGTAAAATTTCACATCTGCATAAGTTGATGTAAAACAATAAAATCCATTTGTGACCACACTTGATATGTGGTTTTTGTTGATTTAAATCAAAGAATCAAGGGTGTTTGAAGAGTATATATACACTCAAGCAACAATGGTTTTACCAATTGGCCGCGACAGGCTGAACAAATCAAATAATTTTGCCGGGGAGGCATCACATGATTACAGGTATCCAGATTACTAAAGCCGCTAACGACGATCTGCTGAACTCTTTCTGGTTGCTGGACAGCGAAAAAGGCGAAGCGCGTTGCATCGTTGCGAAAGCAGGTTTTGCAGAAGACGAAGTGGTTGCAGTAAGCAAACTGGGTGACATTGAATACCGTGAAGTTCCAGTAGAAGTGAAACCAGAAGTTCGCGTTGAAGGTGGTCAACACCTGAACGTTAACGTTCTGCGTCGTGAAACTCTGGAAGATGCAGTTAAGCATCCGGAAAAATATCCGCAGCTGACCATCCGTGTATCCGGTTATGCAGTTCGCTTTAACTCTCTGACTCCGGAACAGCAGCGCGACGTTATCGCTCGTACCTTTACTGAAAGCCTGTAAGGCTTAAGTAGCAAGTTACTAAGCGGAAGAGGGCGACCTCTTCCGCTTTTTTTGTTAATAGAAAATGCGTACCGCGCAATAGACCAGCAACAGGGCAAGCACGATATTTAACTGGCGACCATACTGGCGAAACAATCGCTGAAACAGATGCCCCGCCAGCGCCCAGCACACATTGCCAAACGTCCCAATCATCGCCAGCAAAACGCTGACGCCAACTACCCAGCTTAGCGCCTGTGTTTGCGGCAGAACAAACGTCGACAGTGCCGTAACACCGTACAAAATGATTTTGACGTTCACAAACTGCAAAGCAAAGCTGGTCCAAAAACTGATTGGTTTTGTCTGAAGTCCGTCTTCCTTTGTTGGGCTGGTGGCGATTTTCCACGCCAGCCAGACAATATATGCCGCCCCCGCCCAACTCAAAAGGTGTACCGCTGCCGGGTCAATCACTGCCAGTGAAAATGAAATGCCCGCACACAGTAACATCACAATCAAAAATCCCAGACTCATCCCTGCCAGCACGCGGGTACTTTGACGAAATCCATGCGACGTAGCAGAGCTAAGGGCGAGAATATTGTTCAGTCCTGGCGTCATGGCGGTAATCAGGGTGTAAGTCCAAAAAGCACTTAAAAGGGTCGGTGTCACTTGTTATCTCCTCTGTTTTGGTAGACAGTACCCGACACGAAACATTTAAAAAAATGAATGTTTTTACATTCTAAATTCGATATTTTCGATGGGTTTGGGGTTATGGATCTGCGCCGTTTTATTACGCTTAAAACCGTGGTGGAAGAGGGTTCCTTTTTGCGAGCTTCGCAAAAATTGTGCTGTACACAATCGACGGTGACTTTTCATATTCAGCAGCTTGAGCAGGAGTTCTCGGTACAATTGTTTGAGAAAATTGGTCGACGAATGTGCCTTACCCGCGAAGGACAAAAGTTGCTGCCGCACATCTATGAACTTACCCGAGTGATGGATACGCTTCGTGAGGCTGCGAAAAAAGAGTCGGATCCGGACGGGGAACTACGCGTTGTTTCAGGCGAAACGTTGCTCTCTTATCGAATGCCGCAGGTGTTGCAGCGTTTTCGGCAACGCGCTCCAAAAGTGCGTTTATCGTTGCAGTCGCTGAACTGTTACGTGATCCGTGATGCGCTACTGAATGATGAGGCCGATGTCGGGGTTTTTTATCGCGTAGGGAATGATAATGCTCTGAACCGACGAGAGTTGGGTGAACAACCGCTGGTGCTGGTGGCTTCACCGCAAATTGCAGATGTCGATTTTACTGAGCCGGGAAGACATAACGCCTGTAGCTTTATTATCAACGAACCACAATGTGTCTTCCGGCAGATATTTGAGAGCACGCTGCGCCAGCGGCGGATCACGGTGGAAAACACCATTGAGCTTATAAGTATCGAAAGCATCAAGCGTTGTGTCGCGGCAAATATCGGAGTCAGTTACCTGCCGCGTTTTGCGGTGGTAAAAGAGTTGGAGTGCGGAGAATTAATTGAATTGCCTTTTGGCGAACAGTCGCAAACCATTACGGCCATGTGCGCTCACCATGCCGGAAAAGCGGTTAGCCCGGCGATGCACACTTTTATTCAGTGTGTTGAAGAGTGTTTTTTGCCGGGATAAAAACAATGCCGGGCTTAAACCCGGCATTGAGATTACTCTTCTGTCGTTTGCGGTGGCACGCCCGTTCCGCTTGGTTTACGGCGCTTACCAATATTTTTAGTGTCGCGATGGCGTTTTTTCACCCGCGGCTTCTCTTTCTCTTTAGCTTTTTTCTTCTCGGCACGTTTAGCCAACACTTTCTTCGATGGCTTGCCGGTCTGCTTCTCGCTTGGCGCACGCGTTTTCGGACGTAACTCATCAATTACGCGAGCTTTAATTGGCTCTTCAATATAACGACCAACTTTGCCCAGCAGCAGATGGTCATGGGCTTCCACCAGCGAAATCGCGGTGCCTTTACGACCGGCGCGCGCGGTACGTCCGATACGGTGCAAATAAGTATCGCCACTGCGCGGCATATCGAAGTTAAAGACGTGGCTGACGTCAGGAATGTCGATACCGCGCGCGGCAACATCGGTAGCAACCAGTACGTTTACGCGGCCTTCGGTCAAGCGTTTAATCGCTTCGTTACGCTTGCCTTGTACCATCTCACCTTCGAGATAGCAGTTGTTGATGCCTGCTTCGCGCAGCCAGTTTGCCAGCTCATGCACACGCTCACGCTTACGCACAAACACAATTGAGCGGGTCGCTTCCGGCTGTTTTAACAGATGCACCAGCAACGCGGTTTTATGCTCAAGATCATCGGCGCGGTAATACCACTGATGAATTTTTTTGCGCTCACGGGTGGACGGATTGGCAGAAACTTCCACCGGATCTTCCAACAGACGCTCGGCAAAGTCCTGAATCGCATTGCCTTCCAGCGTTGCCGAAAAGAGCAGGGTCTGTTTACGCCAGCGCGTTTCGCCAGCAATATGTTCGATATCCTGGGCGAAGCCCATATCCAGCATACGGTCTGCTTCGTCGAGGATCAGCGTTTCAACCGCGCGGCAATCGAAGTTCTCTTCTTTTATGTATTGCAGCAGACGTCCGGTCGTGGCGACCACAATGTCCTGGTTTTCGCTGAACACTTCTGCGTGGTTCATATAGGCCACGCCGCCGGTGATGGTGGCAATATCCAGATGCGTATGTTTCGCCAGTTCGCGGGCATGATCGGCCACCTGCATCGCCAGTTCGCGAGTCGGGGTAAGGATCAAAATACGCGGCGGACCGGATTTCTTACGTGGGAAATCGAGCAGGTGCTGCAACGCTGGCAGCAGATACGCCGCCGTTTTACCGGTGCCTGTCGGCGCAGAACCGAGTACATCACGGCCATCGAGCGCAGGCGGAATGGCGGCAGCCTGAATGGCGGTCGGGCGAGTGAAACCTTTATCCTGGAGGGCTTCCAGCAGGCTTTCGTCGAGTTCAAGTTCGGAAAAAGTCGTTACAGTCATGTTCTACCTCTGTGTGGGGCGCTGATTATAGACGTTACGGCTGCAATCTTCATCTGTTTGTATGGATATCGCTTCTCGGGTATTGTTCTCACCCGGTGCTATCGCCGTTTTTCCTGCAAGGTTTTATTTTCATGTCACAGTCTACATCCGTGTTTCGTCGTAATGGATTTACTTTTAAACAGTTTTTTGTTGCTCACGATCGCTGTGCGATGAAAGTGGGAACGGATGGCATTTTGCTGGGCGCATGGGCACCGGTAGCTGGGGTAAAACGTTGCCTTGATATCGGCGCGGGTAGCGGGTTGCTGGCATTAATGCTGGCGCAGCGAACAGATGACAGCGTGATGATTGATGCAGTTGAACTGGAAAGTGAAGCTGCCGCGCAAGCGCAGGAAAATATCAACCAGTCCCCGTGGGCAGAGCGGATTAATGTCCATACGGCGGATATTCTGCAGTGGATCACACAGCAGACAGTACGCTTCGATTTAATCATCAGCAACCCACCTTACTATCAGCAGGGAGTAGAGTGCGCGACACCTCAACGGGAACAGGCTCGCTATACCACTACGCTTGATCACCCATCGTTGCTGACTTGTGCGGCGGAGTGCATTACCGAAGAGGGATTTTTCTGCGTGGTGCTGCCAGAGCAGATTGGTAATGGTTTTACTGAACTGGCATTAAGTATGGGCTGGCATTTACGTTTGCGGACGGATGTGGCGGAAAACGAAGCGCGACTGCCGCATCGGGTGCTGCTGGCATTCTCCCCGCAGGCGGGAGAATGCTTTAGCGATCGCTTAGTCATTCGTGGGCCAGACCAGAACTATTCCGAAGCGTATACGGCGCTGACCCAGGCTTTTTATCTGTTTATGTAATGATTGCCGGCAGAAAGGATCGATGGACCGGAATGCGTGAGCAGTTCCGGATAATCCAGCGTGAAATGCAGGCCACGGCTCTCCTTGCGCATCATCGCACAGCGAACAATCAACTCGGCAACCTGTACCAGATTACGCAGCTCCAGCAAATTATTTGAGACGCGGAAATGGGCGTAATATTCGTCTATTTCTTGTTGGAGCATGGTTATCCGCCGCAGGGCGCGTTCCAGGCGCTTCGTTGTGCGAACAATGCCAACGTAATCCCACATAAACAGACGTAGCTCGTGCCAGTTATGCTGAATTACTACCCGTTCGTCAGGGTTCTCAACGCGGCTTTCATCCCACGGCGGTAACGTACTGACGCCGTGGGCATAAGGTATACGTCTGCTGATATCTTCTGCCGCCGACCAGCCATAGACCAGACACTCCAGCAATGAATTCGAGGCCATGCGGTTAGCGCCGTGTAAGCCGGTATAACTCACTTCGCCAATGGCATACAAACCCTCGACGTCCGTACGCCCATGATCATCAACCATTACACCACCGCAGGTATAATGTGCAGCAGGCACAATCGGCACGGGTTCTTTCGTGAGATCTATCCCCAGCCCGAGCAATTTTTCATAAATCATCGGGAAATGCTGGCGAATAAAATCGGCGGGCTTATGGCTGATGTCGAGGAACATACAATCTGCGCCGAGGCGTTTCATTTCATGGTCAATGGCGCGGGCGACAATATCGCGCGGGGCCAGTTCGCCGCGCTCATCAAAATCGGGCATAAAACGCGTGCCATCCGGGCGCTTGAGATAAGCGCCTTCGCCGCGCAGTGCTTCCGTTAACAGGAAATTGCGTGCCTGTGGGTGATACAGCGCGGTAGGGTGGAACTGATTAAATTCGAGATTGGCAACCCGGCAGCCTGCGCGCCACGCCATAGCAATGCCATCGCCAGAAGAAATATCCGGATTGGTGGTGTACTGATAAACTTTTGAAGCACCGCCGGTTGCCAGTACCACTGCTTTTGCGTGGCAGGTTTCAACCGTTTCTTTATTTCGGTTCCATACCCACGCGCCAACAACCCGTCGCGTGCCCGGCAGGCCAATTTTGTCAGAAACAATCAGATCAACCGCGTTGCTGCGCTCCAGCACGCGAATATTCGGATGGTTCTGCGCCTTGCCCACCAGCGTGGTTTCTACTTCTCTACCGGTGGCGTCGGCGGCATGAAGAATACGACGGTGACTATGTCCACCTTCACGAGTCAGATGGTAGCTTTCTTCGCCATTCGGCTGAATGTGGGTATCAAACAACACCCCCTGGTCGATTAGCCATTGCACACAGGATCGTGCATTACTGGCGACAAATTCAACTGCATGGCGATCGCAAATACCAGCCCCGGCAATCAATGTGTCTTCCACATGCGAGTCAATGCTGTCAGTTTCATCAAACACGGCGGCAATACCGCCCTGGGCATAAAATGTTGAACCTTCCGTTACCGGGCCTTTACTTAGAACGATGACCTGATGCTGGTCAGCCAGGCGTAGCGCCAGTGAAAGTCCAGCTGCGCCGCTACCGATAATCAACACGTCACATGAATGTTCAGGGAGAGTATTCATTTTCTTTGTTTAATTTACTAAACACGGTTTGGTCAGCATAACATCATGTTGTGCAAATAAACACCTGCTATTTTAATATTTGTTACAGTGACTAAACACGCTGGCTCAGGGCGGCGAGAAAAAGAGAAGTTACTGGCTGGTGGAGGATTAGGTGGTGAAATAAAAAGGCCGTTGGGTTACTCTTCAGGCAGTTAAATGGGCATTTCTACACAGATAATGCGATGTTCAGATTCTGTAGACTTATAATGATAGATAATGATCCGTCTACAGCATGACAAACAAAAACAGATGCGTTACGGAACTTTACAAAAACGAGACACTCTAACCCTTTGCTTGCTCAAATTGCAGCTAATGGAGTGGCGTTTCGATAGCGCGTGGAAATTTGGTTTGGGGAGACTTTACCTCGGATGAGCGAGCAGTTAACGGACCAGGTCCTGGTTGAACGGGTCCAGAAGGGAGATCAGAAAGCCTTTAACTTACTGGTAGTGCGCTATCAGCATAAAGTGGCGAGTCTGGTTTCCCGCTATGTGCCGTCGGGTGATGTTCCCGATGTGGTACAAGAAGCTTTTATTAAAGCCTATCGTGCGCTGGATTCGTTCCGGGGAGATAGCGCTTTTTATACATGGCTGTATCGGATTGCTGTAAATACAGCGAAAAATTACCTGGTTGCTCAGGGGCGTCGTCCACCTTCCAGTGATGTGGATGCCATTGAAGCTGAAAACTTCGAAAGTGGCGGCGCGTTGAAAGAAATTTCGAACCCTGAGAACTTAATGTTGTCAGAAGAACTGAGACAGATAGTTTTCCGAACTATTGAGTCCCTCCCGGAAGATTTACGCATGGCAATAACCTTGCGGGAGCTGGATGGCCTGAGCTATGAAGAGATAGCCGCTATCATGGATTGTCCGGTGGGTACGGTGCGTTCACGTATCTTCCGAGCGAGGGAAGCTATTGATAACAAAGTTCAACCGCTTATCAGGCGTTGACGATAGCGGGATACTGGATAAGGGTATTAGGCATGCAGAAAGAACAACTTTCCGCTTTAATGGATGGCGAAACGCTGGATAGTGAGCTGCTTAACGAACTGGCTCATAACCCAGAAATGCAGAAAACCTGGGAAAGCTATCACTTAATCCGTGACTCAATGCGGGGTGATACTCCCGAGGTGCTCCATTTCGATATCTCTTCACGCGTGATGGCCGCCATTGAAGAAGAGCCAGTACGTCAACCGGCGACATTGATCCCGGAAGCCCAGCCTGCGCCGCATCAATGGCAGAAAATGCCATTCTGGCAGAAAGTACGTCCGTGGGCGGCACAGCTTACCCAAATGGGCGTAGCAGCATGCGTATCGCTTGCAGTTATCGTTGGCGTCCAGCACTATAATGGGCAATCTGAAACGTCCCAGCAGCCCGAAACGCCAGTATTTAATACACTGCCGATGATGGGTAAAGCCAGCCCGGTTAGTCTGGGAGTACCTTCTGAAGCGACCGCAAATAATGGTCAACAGCAGCAGGTACAGGAGCAGCGTCGTCGCATTAATGCAATGTTGCAGGATTACGAACTGCAACGCCGACTCCACTCTGAACAGCTTCAGTTTGAGCAGGCACAAACTCAGCAAGCCGCTGTACAGGTGCCAGGAATTCAAACTTTAGGAACGCAATCGCAGTAATGAAGCAACTTTGGTTTGCCATGTCATTAGTGACAGGTAGCCTGTTATTCTCTGCTAACGCCTCGGCCACTCCCGCGTCCGGGGCGTTATTACAGCAGATGAACCTGGCCAGTCAGTCACTGAATTACGAGCTGTCATTTATCAGCATCAATAAACAGGGTGTTGAGTCTCTGCGTTATCGACATGCACGCCTCGATAACCGTCCTCTTGCACAATTGTTGCAAATGGATGGCCCGCGCCGGGAAGTGGTACAGCGCGGCAATGAAATCAGCTATTTTGAACCGGGACTTGAACCGTTCACGCTTAATGGCGATTACATTGTTGATTCTCTGCCATCGCTCATCTATACCGATTTCAAACGCCTTTCTCCTTACTACGACTTTATCTCTGTCGGGCGCACGCGTATTGCTGATCGTCTTTGCGAAGTCATTCGTGTGGTTGCCCGAGATGGTACACGCTACAGCTACATCGTGTGGATGGACACCGAATCGAAATTACCGATGCGGGTTGATCTCCTTGATCGCGATGGTGAAACGCTGGAACAATTTCGCGTGATTGCTTTTAACGTCAATCAGGATATCGGCAGCAGTATGCAGACGCTGGCGAAGGCAAATTTGCCGCCGTTGCTTTCTGTTCCTGTCGGTGAAAAAGCTAAATTCAGCTGGACGCCAACCTGGCTGCCACAGGGTTTTAGCGAAGTTTCCAGTAGTCGACGTCCGCTACCGACGATGGACAACATGCCTATCGAATCACGTCTCTATTCCGACGGATTATTCAGCTTCTCGGTAAACGTTAACCGCGCTACGCCATCGAGCACAGATCAGATGTTGCGCACCGGACGCAGAACCGTCAGTACAAGCGTACGTGATAACGCCGAAATCACCATTGTTGGTGAACTGCCGCCGCAAACGGCGAAACGCATTGCCGAGAATATTAAGTTCGGGACAGCGCAATGATCAAAGAGTGGGCTACCGTCGTCTCCTGGGAAAACGGGCAGGCGCTGGTCAGTTGTGATGTTAAAGCCTCATGCAGCAGCTGCGCTTCACGCGCCGGTTGCGGTAGCCGTGTGTTGAATAAACTTGGCCCGCAAACCACGCATACCATTGTCGTACCCTGTGATGAGCCGCTAGTGCCGGGGCAAAAAGTGGAATTGGGGATCGCCGAAGGCAGCCTTCTTAGCTCCGCATTACTGGTTTATATGTCGCCGCTGGTGGGATTATTCCTCATCGCTTCGCTATTTCAGCTACTCTTTGCTTCTGACGTCGCAGCATTATGTGGTGCGATCCTCGGCGGTATTGGTGGGTTCCTGATTGCGCGCGGCTATTCGCGTAAGTTTGCTGCCCGGGCAGAATGGCAACCGATCATCTTAAGCGTGGCATTGCCGCCTGGCCTTGTGCGATTTGAAACATCTTCGGAAGACGCGAGCCAGTGATTTCACTGGCTTTGTTGCATTTTGCATAACAAATGCGAGGACGTTTCCATATACCACAATCCATACGGTATGAACATTTCCTCGCCTCAATGTTGTAGTGTAGAATGCGGCGTTTCTATTAATACAGACGTTAAGCTCAGAACAGCGACTTCTAAAAGCCTGGTTAACCGGGCATTAAGGCACAATAATCATACTTTATGAAGAATATACGTAACTTTTCGATCATAGCTCACATTGACCACGGTAAATCGACGCTGTCTGACCGTATTATCCAGATCTGCGGTGGCCTGTCTGACCGTGAAATGGAGGCGCAGGTTCTCGATTCCATGGATCTTGAGCGTGAGCGTGGCATTACCATCAAAGCGCAAAGCGTGACGCTGGACTACAAAGCGTCTGATGGCGAAACCTATCAGCTTAACTTTATCGACACCCCGGGCCACGTAGACTTCTCCTATGAGGTTTCCCGTTCGCTGGCTGCCTGTGAAGGTGCACTGCTGGTGGTCGATGCCGGGCAGGGCGTTGAAGCGCAAACCCTGGCAAACTGCTACACCGCAATGGAAATGGATCTCGAAGTCGTTCCGGTACTGAACAAGATTGACCTGCCGGCAGCCGATCCTGAACGCGTGGCGGAAGAAATTGAAGATATCGTCGGCATCGACGCCACCGACGCGGTGCGCTGTTCAGCGAAAACCGGCGTTGGCGTGCAAGACGTTCTCGAACGCTTGGTGCGCGACATTCCGCCGCCGGAAGGCGATCCGGAAGGCCCATTGCAGGCGCTGATTATCGACTCTTGGTTCGACAACTACCTGGGCGTTGTTTCACTTATCCGTATTAAAAATGGCACCCTGCGTAAGGGCGACAAAGTGAAAGTCATGAGCACCGGGCAGACCTATAACGCCGATCGTCTGGGCATCTTCACGCCGAAGCAGGTTGACCGCACTGAACTGAAATGTGGCGAAGTAGGTTGGCTGGTATGTGCGATTAAAGATATCCACGGCGCTCCAGTAGGCGATACCTTAACGCTGGCGCGTAATCCGGCAGAAAAGGCGCTGCCTGGCTTTAAGAAAGTCAAACCTCAGGTATATGCTGGTCTGTTCCCGGTAAGTTCCGACGACTATGAAGCCTTCCGTGACGCGCTGGGTAAACTCAGCCTGAACGATGCCTCACTGTTCTATGAGCCGGAAAGCTCCAGCGCGTTGGGCTTTGGTTTCCGCTGCGGCTTCCTTGGCCTGCTGCACATGGAGATCATCCAGGAACGTCTGGAACGTGAATACGATCTGGATCTGATCACCACTGCGCCGACTGTAGTGTATGAAGTTGAAACCACGTCAAGAGAAGTTATCTACGTCGACAGCCCATCCAAGCTGCCAGCGGTAAATAACATTTACGAACTGCGCGAGCCGATTGCAGAGTGTCACATGCTGCTGCCGCAGGCATATCTCGGCAACGTTATTACGCTGTGCGTAGAAAAACGCGGCGTGCAGACCAATATGGTTTACCACGGTAATCAGGTGGCGCTGACGTACGAGATCCCGATGGCGGAAGTGGTGCTCGACTTCTTCGATCGCCTGAAATCTACCTCGCGTGGTTATGCGTCTCTGGATTACAACTTCAAACGCTTCCAGGCGTCCGACATGGTACGTGTAGACGTATTAATCAACGGTGAACGTGTTGATGCATTGGCGCTGATCACCCACCGTGGTAATTCGCAAAACCGCGGTCGCGAGCTGGTGGAGAAGATGAAAGATCTGATCCCACGCCAGCAGTTTGATATCGCCATTCAGGCAGCGATTGGTACGCACATCATTGCGCGCTCCACCGTGAAACAGCTGCGTAAAAACGTACTGGCTAAATGTTATGGCGGCGATATCAGCCGTAAGAAAAAGCTGCTGCAGAAGCAGAAAGAAGGTAAGAAACGCATGAAGCAGATCGGTAACGTCGAGCTGCCGCAGGAAGCGTTCCTCGCCATTCTGCACGTCGGCAAAGACAACAAATAACCCTTAGGAGTTGGCATGGCGAATATGTTTGCCCTGATTCTGGTGATTGCCACACTGGTGACGGGCATTTTATGGTGCGTGGATAAATTCTTTTTCGCACCTAAACGGCGGGAACGTCAGGCAGCGGCGCAGGCGGCTGCCGGTGACTCACTGGATAAAGCAACGCTGAAAAAGGTTGCGCCGAAGCCTGGCTGGCTGGAAACCGGTGCTTCTGTTTTTCCGGTACTGGCTATCGTATTGATTGTGCGTTCGTTTATTTATGAACCGTTCCAGATCCCGTCAGGTTCGATGATGCCGACTCTGTTAATCGGTGATTTTATTCTGGTAGAGAAGTTTGCTTATGGCATTAAAGATCCTATCTACCAGAAAACGCTGATCGAAACCGGTCATCCGAAACGCGGCGATATCGTGGTCTTTAAATACCCGGAAGATCCAAAGCTTGATTACATCAAGCGCGCGGTGGGTTTACCGGGCGATAAAGTCACTTATGATCCGGTCTCAAAAGAGCTGACGATTCAACCGGGATGCAGTTCCGGCCAGGCGTGTGAAAACGCGCTACCGGTCACTTACTCCAACGTGGAACCGAGCGATTTCGTTCAGACCTTCTCACGCCGTAATGGTGGGGAAGCGACCAGCGGATTCTTTGAAGTACCGAAAAACGAAACCAAAGAAAATGGAATTCGTCTTTCCGAGCGTAAAGAGACACTGGGTGATGTGACGCACCGCATTCTGACAGTACCGATTGCGCAGGACCAGGTGGGGATGTATTACCAGCAGCCAGGGCAACAACTGGCAACCTGGATTGTTCCGCCGGGACAATACTTCATGATGGGCGACAACCGCGACAACAGCGCGGACAGCCGTTACTGGGGTTTTGTGCCTGAAGCGAATCTGGTCGGTCGGGCAACGGCTATCTGGATGAGCTTCGATAAGCAAGAAGGCGAATGGCCGACTGGTGTGCGCTTAAGTCGCATTGGCGGTATCCATTAATAGCCATCTTCGTTCACGTTGTCGCCGTTATGGCGACAACGTGAATTATTTATGAGATAAATCTCCCGTGGCTAACGACATCCCCCGTCGTTGTGTATAGAATATTCCCCCGAAGTTTAAGGTTGGCACCTCCAGGTTGCCACGGCACACGAAACAGCGTTGGTCCCCATATACCGGTAAACTGAAACTGCAGTGAAGCAGTTAGCCGAGCCATGTATATCAGGTCTGTTTCGTGTGCTGAATTGTTGACGCATTTATTTATTGGTATCGCATGAACCCCATCGTAATTAATCGGCTTCAACGGAAGCTGGGCTACACTTTTAATCATCAGGAACTGTTGCAGCAGGCATTAACTCATCGTAGTGCCAGCAGTAAACATAACGAGCGTTTAGAATTTTTAGGTGACTCTATTCTGAGCTACGTTATCGCCAATGCGCTTTATCACCGTTTCCCTCGTGTGGATGAAGGCGATATGAGCCGGATGCGCGCCACGCTGGTCCGTGGTAATACGCTGGCTGAACTGGCGCGCGAATTTGAGTTAGGTGAGTGCTTACGTTTAGGGCCAGGTGAACTTAAAAGCGGTGGATTTCGTCGTGAGTCAATTCTCGCCGACACCGTCGAAGCATTAATTGGTGGCGTATTCCTCGACAGTGATATTCAAACCGTCGAGAAATTAATCCTCAACTGGTATCAAACTCGTCTGGACGAAATTAGCCCAGGCGATAAACAAAAAGATCCGAAAACGCGTCTGCAGGAATATTTGCAGGGTCGCCATCTGCCGCTGCCAACTTATCTGGTAGTCCAGGTACGTGGCGAAGCGCACGATCAGGAATTTACTATCCACTGCCAGGTCAGCGGCCTGAGTGAACCGGTGGTTGGCACAGGTTCAAGCCGTCGTAAGGCTGAGCAGGCTGCCGCCGAACAGGCGTTGAAAAAACTGGAGCTGGAATGAGCATCGATAAAAGTTACTGCGGATTTATTGCTATCGTCGGACGTCCGAACGTTGGCAAATCCACATTGTTGAACAAACTGCTGGGGCAGAAGATCTCCATTACCTCCCGCAAGGCGCAAACAACTCGTCACCGCATTGTGGGGATCCATACTGAAGGCGCGTATCAGGCGATCTACGTTGATACCCCAGGCCTGCATATGGAAGAAAAACGCGCTATTAACCGTCTGATGAACAAAGCGGCGAGCAGCTCCATTGGCGACGTTGAGTTGGTGATTTTTGTCGTAGAAGGCACCCGCTGGACGCCGGACGATGAAATGGTGCTCAACAAGCTGCGTGATGGCAAAGCGCCGGTAATCCTCGCGGTGAACAAAGTGGACAACGTGCAGGAAAAAGCCGATCTGCTGCCACACTTACAGTTCCTGGCAAGCCAGATGAACTTCCTCGATATCGTGCCGATCTCTGCCGAAACCGGGCTGAATGTCGACACTATTGCGGCAATCGTGCGTAAGCATCTGCCTGAAGCGACCCATCACTTCCCGGAAGATTACATCACCGATCGCTCACAGCGTTTTATGGCGTCTGAAATTATCCGCGAAAAACTGATGCGTTTTCTCGGCGCTGAACTGCCGTACTCCGTGACCGTGGAGATCGAACGTTTCGTCTCTAACGAACGCGGCGGTTATGACATCAACGGTTTGATTCTCGTTGAGCGTGAAGGGCAGAAGAAGATGGTCATTGGCAACAAAGGGGCCAAGATCAAAACCATCGGGATTGAAGCGCGTAAAGACATGCAGGAAATGTTCGAAGCGCCTGTTCACCTTGAGCTGTGGGTAAAAGTGAAATCCGGTTGGGCCGACGACGAACGCGCACTGCGCAGTCTCGGTTACGTTGACGATCTTTAAGAGTAACTCCGATGGAAGGCTGGCAGCGCGCATTTGTCCTGCATAGTCGCCCGTGGAGCGAAACCAGCCTGATGCTGGACATCTTCACGGAGGAATCGGGTCGTGTGCGTCTGGTTGCCAAAGGCGCACGCTCTAAACGCTCTACTCTGAAAGGTGCATTACAGCCTTTCACCCCTCTCTTGCTACGTTTTGGCGGGCGTGGCGAAGTCAAAACGCTGCGCAGTGCTGAAGCTGTCTCGCTGGCGCTGCCATTAAGCGGTATCACGCTTTACAGCGGTCTGTACATCAACGAACTTCTCTCCCGCGTACTGGAATACGAGACGCGCTTCTCTGAACTCTTTTTCGATTACTTGCACTGCATTCAGTCTCTTGCCGGGGTCACTGGTACGCCAGAACCCGCGCTGCGCCGCTTTGAACTGGCACTGCTCGGGCATCTGGGCTATGGCGTCAATTTTACCCATTGTGCGGGTAGCGGCGAGCCGGTAGATGACACCATGACGTATCGTTATCGCGAAGAAAAAGGGTTTATCGCAAGCGTCGTTATCGACAATAAAACGTTCACCGGAAGGCAGTTAAAAGCGTTAAACGCGCGGGAATTTCCTGACGCAGACACACTGCGCGCCGCGAAACGCTTTACCCGCATGGCGCTTAAGCCGTATCTTGGCGGTAAACCATTAAAGAGCAGGGAACTGTTCCGGCAGTTTATGCCTAAGCGAACGGTGAAAACACATTATGAATGATGAGGATTGTCATGGCTGAATTACTGTTAGGCGTCAACATTGACCATATTGCAACACTGCGTAACGCGCGCGGTACTGCTTACCCGGATCCGGTGCAGGCGGCGTTTATTGCTGAGCAGGCGGGAGCGGACGGCATTACCGTGCATTTACGTGAAGACCGCCGCCACATTACCGACCGCGATGTGTGCATCCTGCGCCAGACGCTGGATACCCGCATGAATCTGGAGATGGCGGTGACCGAAGAGATGCTGGCGATCGCCGTTGAGACGAAGCCACATTTTTGCTGTCTGGTACCGGAAAAGCGTCAGGAAGTAACAACCGAAGGCGGCCTGGACGTCGCAGGGCAGCGTGAAAAAATGCGCGATGCCTGCAAACGTCTGGCGGAGGCCGGGATCCAGGTTTCTCTGTTTATCGACGCCGATGAAGAGCAGATCAAAGCTGCGGCAGAGGTTGGCGCACCGTTTATCGAGATCCACACAGGTTGCTATGCTGATGCCAAAACTGACGCCGAACAGGCGCAAGAGCTGGCGCGTATCGCCAAAGCCGCGACCTTTGCCGCTAGTCTCGGTCTGAAAGTTAACGCTGGTCACGGTCTGACCTATCACAACGTGAAAGCTATTGCTGCCATCCCTGAGATGCATGAACTGAATATCGGTCATGCCATTATTGGTCGTGCAGTGATGACCGGACTGAAAGATGCGGTGGCAGAAATGAAGCGTCTGATGCTGGAAGCGCGTGGCTAATGGCAATATTAGGTTTAGGTACGGATATTGTGGAGATCGCTCGCATCGAAGCGGTGATCGCCCGATCCGGTGAGCGCCTGGCACGCCGCGTATTAAGCGATAACGAATGGGCAATCTGGAAAACGCACCACCAGCCGGTGCGTTTTCTGGCGAAGCGTTTTGCTGTGAAAGAAGCGGCGGCAAAAGCGTTTGGCACCGGGATCCGCAATGGTCTGGCGTTTAATCAATTTGAAGTATTCAATGATGAGCTCGGCAAACCACGGCTACGGCTATGGGGTGAGGCGTTAAAACTGGCGGAAAAGCTCGGCGTTGTAAATATGCATGTAACGCTGGCAGATGAACGTCATTATGCTTGCGCCACGGTAATTATCGAAAGTTAAAATAATACCGTTCTCTTTAAAAGTAAAACCCCCGAACTGGTAAGGAACAGGGGGGTTACTTTACAACTTTAATTTTGTGCAGCACACGATTCCAACGGAAATGATTATGGATCAATTTCGTTATCCTGTACAAGCAACTTGCAATCTCTGACATAAAAAACGCGAGCCTTTACGAAGAAATCGACATTGATGAAAAGATTAACGTGACCGCTTTTTGATAAGTACATTAAAATCGGTTTCGTTATTGGCAATTTTGCTGTGTTTTACACCATGCCACTGAATTCCCCCATTGAAACGAGTGGTGTCGTCAAAGCTCTGGTGTGGAGTGCAGCACTCGATTCCAATAACTCGCACGTTCAGTTTTGGGGTGATGTAAGGGCTAATCTGAACGGCTGCATTCCTTGTTTAAGGAAAAACGAATGACTGATTGCCGATACCTGATTAAACGGGTTATCAAAATCATCATTGCTGTTTTACAGCTGCTCCTTTTGTTCTTATAACACAAGGAAACGTACTTAAGGTGCGTCCGGTGAACCAGTCGGACGCGCCTTTAATAACTATAAATAAGTGTCTGGGCAGATACTATATAAATTAACTTAGTGAATAATTATGCTAATGTCATCAATCAAATAAATATAATAGCGTTAAGGTTTCTCTATAAAATAATTAACACTCTACATCCAGAGTAGAATATTAAATTTTATCCGCGTGGTGCATAAGCACAAATTTATCCCACAACTGTTCTTCCGTCTCGACATGCGCCGGATCTTTCACAATAGTATTGGGGATCGGGCACACCTTCTGGCAGGTTGGTGTCTCGTAGTGCCCTACGCATTCGGTACACTTATCGCTGTTAATCTCGTAGATATGATCTCCCATTGAAATCGCCTCATTCGGGCATTCGGGTTCACACATATCACAATTAATACAGCGTTTAGTAATTAGTAAAGACATTTCAATGGATTACCGTTAAATCATTTTAAAATCAGTAAGTTGTATCGAGTTTGTATGCTTTACTGTCATTAACTTACTGTATGTTGATCCAGTGTATTTAACCTTGATAAACTCAGTCCAGCAACACAAAACCGCAACACATTGCATTTTGTCCCGTAGAAAAGACTTGTATGTGTGAGCTTGTTTTCTGCGCCTACGCAGATAAGGATTGAGAATGCCGCGCACTGTAACACATAATCCGGATAGCCCCAATAATGACGATGTTTTAGCCGCTTCTGAAAAATGGGACGCCTGTAAACCCCCTTATACCAGCGCACACATGAAAATCTGTGTTGCTGCCGCCAAAATCATCCTCGCTGCTTCCGGCGTGGCTCGCCGTTCCAAATACGAAAAAGAGAACTATCTCCGTATCGATTTCAGCAAAGCCGGTAAGGTTACATTTTACGCCGAGTTTCCAAAAAAGATGGGCCTCAAAGGTAAAAAGCTCGGCGAGTGGCCGGAGCTCGCTATCCAGCTGGCGCGCGAAAAAGCACTAGGTATGGCTGACGGTGGACTGCGGGCAGAGTCCGTACATGCAGCGCTGGAAATGTACCGGGATGACCTCAAAGCCAAAGTAGCCCGTCAGAAGCTGAGCCCGGACAGTTTCACAACCTACGGGGTGCGTATCGACCGGATTAAATCAACGTTCGGCGAGCGCGAGGTGTTCAGCGACGTAACATACAGTCGGCTGGTGGAAGTGCTGGACGAGTGGATCGCCACTCGCTCGAACAATAACGCCCTGGAGTTGTTTGCCGAGCTCCGTCGGTTCTGGAAGTTCTGCGCACCTACTCTTTGCAACGGCCGCAATGTTGCCGCCAGTCTGCCAGATGATTATGTTTCCTCCCGCGTACAGAAACCTACCCCCACACGGCTTTTTACCGATATTGAATCAATCGCCCGACTCTGGCTCAATGTTGCTGCCTGCACCTCTGTACACCAGAAGAATGCTGTTCGTTTCATGATCATCACTGGTGTTCGTCCGATTAATGTCCATAACCTGCGCTGGGACTACGTTCACGAGGAGGCTGGTGAAATTGTTTATCCGGAAGGGGTTATCGGCATGCGAGGGGCTATGAAAACACAAAAGGCTTTCCGCCTGCCGATAACGCCTGAGATCCGGCGGATTATCGACGAGCAGAAAGCCTGGCGTGATTCAGTTCCTGAGTGCAACAGGGATTATGTATTTTTGCAGCCACGTGATCCAATGCAGCCATTTTCAAAACGATCACTGGATAAGCTGGTGAAAACATACAGCCCGGACGGGGCTGTAAAAGGAATAAAACATGATGGGACTGTTAAAGGGAAAGACGGTGCATTTAATACGATGTGCCGTAAATTCCTTAAGAGCAATGTTATTGCCTTGATGAAGGAAAGAGGCTATTCCCGCTCAGACCGAAGGGAAATCAGCCTCCTTTGCCTTCACCACTCCAGCAAGTCAGATGACCCGATGGCAGAACATTACGACTTTTCTGATGAGATTTTACAGGAAGAGATTGCGTTGAAGCGCGAAGCTTTCGAGGCTCACGAGCGGAGCATACTTGCGCAGGTGGCATTGCTACGGCGGCGAGGTTAATACTGGCTGCGACATTTTTGAATAAAAGCGTCGACATTTCGGCGCTCATAACGAACTACTTTTGCACTGAAACGAATTGGTGCCAGGATAGCCCGATGACGATGCTTAATATTCCACTCACATAGCGTTTTCTGTGTAATACCTAACTTTTGGCATACTTCATCCGGGGTGAGTAAATCGTCGGGTTTCTCGCTCATGCTATACCTCTCTTTTTCATGGCATCGAGCAGGATGTCCTGCACTGTTCGTTTTGAGTTGCGCCGCTCCATCACCATTTCGTCCATAGTGTCGGCAGCAATAATGTGGTGAATAAATACCGGACGATTGTGTCCGGCCTGTATCTGTCTGGTTGGGCCGATACGTTCAATAATTTGCTGATATTGCTCCAGGTCCCACCAGTGTGAGAAAAATACCAGTATATTTCCGCCGTCCTGCATGTTCAGGCCGTGGCCCGCGCTGGCTGGGTGTGCAAAGAGAACAGGAATCTTTCCGGAATTCCAGTCGCGCAGTGTCTGTGGAGCCTGGTCGAGGTGACGACCGCGAGGGAATGCTTTAAGCAAGCGTTCAAGATCGTGTTTCCAGTGATAAGCAACCAGCACAGGTGCGCCAGCTGCTTCGGTCAGTATGCTGTCCAGCGCCTGTAGTTTGGTGTCATGCAGTTCTGACCAACTTCCGGTGTCATCTGTGTATACTGCGCCGCTGGCGATTTGCAGACACTTCAGTGTCTTTGCCGCGGCGTTCGGTGCTTCGATGCCTTCGCCATTCAGCTCGAGGAACATTTCCTTTTCCATTTCACGATACTGCTGACGGGCCTTCGGCGGCATATCCACGCGGATTACGTTATGGATGGGGTCTTTGATATCGAACCAGTCGGCCGCATCCAGCGAGAGGGTCACATCGGCTAACGCTCGCTGTATTTCACCCTGTGAGTGAGCAAAAGGCTCCAGTTTGGTCCAGCTCTGCCCCGGAAACTGTATCGATTTGAACCAGCGTGAGGTAAACGCGCCGTAAGTGCGCCCGAGACGTTGCCCCTGGTCCACAAACCACGATTGTCCCCACAAATCTACCAGGCCGTTCGGTGCTGGCGTACCGGTGAGATTTATCCAGCGCCGGACATACTTGTGCGCCACTTTGCCCAGCGCCGCCGCGCGCTTACCACCACCTCGCAGCCGGAAGGATTTTAGCCGGGTGCTTTCATCTGGAATGACAGTACCGAACGACCATCGTTCTCCCAATTCTTCAACCAGCCAGACAAGGTTATCGTAGTTGATTGTGAACACGCTCGCGTTGCTGTTCGCCAGCGCTGTAGAGCGCGCTTTGGCGTTACCGATGATCGGCTGTACCTCAATATTACGCAGATGCCCCCATTTAACAGCTTCATCAGGCCAAGTGCTTGCTGCAACGCGTAGCGGCGCGAGGACCAGCGCGGGGCGTGTTTCTGCTCCAGCCATGAAAAGATCTTCCAGCGTGGTGAGTGTCGCTACGGTTTTACCCATCCCCATCCCTGCCCAGATGTTGCCGCGCAGGGTCTCGATTTGATGATTGATGATGAGATCTTGGTAGGGACGTGGTTTAAAAGTTATCATGAAGAAAATCCCTGATTAGAAAGGTGCTCTTGAACATCATGAATGTAAAAGATTTATCAATTACAACGGTTCTCTTGGCCGCCCTTTATTTTATGGCTTTTTCTTTTTACAAAGGGTACAGCTCATTTTATGGATTCCCTGTAAGTTTTATTTCTATTGGGATTGAGGAAATAGTTAAATTTTCTGTTATTGCATTAGGACTTTTGTGCACCTTAGTCGCTTTGCTGCATATTGATACTGAAGAGAAGAATATTCCATGGTGGGTGTATTTATTTTTCTTCATTTTGGCCTCTTTGCTTTCATACTGGACAATGTATTTATATGGCGGTAGCTCATACCTTTATGAAAAATCCATAAGGGATGTGGCTACCCAAGCAATACTGTTGGGATTTATTAGCCCTATCAGTGTCAGGGCAGTATCTGTTTTTATTAGGAATGAATTTAGAATAAAAAACAAAACTCATGGGGTTATGCTTTTTATATCCATAGCAATGCTTCCTTCAGTCCTTGGGTGGGCATGGGCATACTTATCAGATGAGCCTCTTTTTTATTCTAAAAAATATGATGCTTATATTATCGAAAGCTATAACGGAAAATTTGTCTTGGGGAACTGTAAAAAAAATAGCTCTGAATTTATGAGTGTCGAAGGAATTGAGGGGAAATTAATTCCTGTAAGCATAAAAGAAACACAACAACTAAAAGTATGTTTTTTAAAAGCTTCTAAGCTCAAGAAAAATCGCTCAGAATGATTGTCTCACAATATCCCCTCTAAATTTTTGCTATCCAGCACCACCACGGTAAAGCCCAGTTTTCGCAGACGTTCATGTTCGCGCAACTGGTCAGGCCGTGGTGGCTTGCCGGGAGATTTACATTCAACGAAAACGATACGACCGCCTGGTAGCAGGACAATGCGATCCGGTACCGAGCGGTGACCGGGAGATACAAACTTAAAGGCCACTCCGCCAGCTTTTTTCACTTCAGCGACGAGGTGCTTTTCGATAAGGCTTTCACGTTCATAGGCCATCTGAATCCCACTCTTCAAAAAGCACATTCAATTCCAGTTTCTCTGCCAACGCGTTTTCTGCACGTGCGCCAGCAGAGTACTCCCACTCTTTGAGCATATAAATCGTATCGGCACAGCGAAGCATTGCGAGGCAGATGTCCATGTACTGAGCCTGTGTCAAACCATTGGGTAAAGTTGCGGGGTTAAGCACAACATATCCCTTGTCCGTTAGCCTCTTTGCTGCGGAATGAAAGGCCGGGCGGTTAAATTGCTCGTAACCGCTCATCGGCCCGGCAACGTAAACGATCATTCTTCGACCGCCTTACGCTTTTCACGCATGTTCTGCATCAGGCAAAAATCAGATCTGCGTTCACTCCATTCCTGATTCAGTTCGTGATGTGATTCGCGGTTGGCTTTTGCCCAGACCTCCGCTGCCCGGTCATATTCGCCGGATTGTTCAAGTCGCAAAGCTTCCCTTGCAGCCCTGTAATAAAGTGGATTGTCCCGGTATTTAAATGACATAGGAGTTAATCCTTACGGTAGTGGTACGCCTCAAAACCGCCAGCGTTCAGTGGGATATCGGGCGCCCATTCGGGGTTAGTGGAGAGAAGTGCGGAAAGCGCTTTATCGTTGAAATCTTCTGTGTCAGGTGCTTCGGTGATCACCTCGTCGTGTACCGTCAGCACAATGCTGTAACCGGCATCTTCGATAAGCGGCATGTTTCCGGCCAGAATGTCGCGGGCGGCCGCCTGGGTGATGTTCTCCACCAGCTTTCCGCCGTAGGTTTTGAGTCGTTGCCATTTACGCGAATAAGAGTTAACCCCCATGTAGGTGATATTCCCTTTTTCGATAACCGGAGACGGGTAGCATACAGCGCGTCCGGATGGTAGCTGTATGCGCAGCCACGCGCCATCGCGGCGGATTTTAAGATAACCGCAATACAATGTTTTTTGCGGTGTGGCGATTGCAGTGCGGACGGTGCGCTCCAGTTCGTACCAGAAATCACAGGTCGCGGGATGCGCCCGGCGCCAGAGACGTTTAAGTGAGTCGCAGGCGATAAATACCCGTTCAGAAAGCCCGTAGGTTGACTTGCGTTTAACAGATTCGTCGTACCAGCTTTTCGCCTCGCGGATAACATCGCGGGGAATGTTTGGTAGTGCGGCGTTCGCCAGCTCGTCGAGATCGAGACCGTAAACCAGTGCAAAAGTGATGAAGGCCGACACACCACCACCATAACCCAGACCGAGTTCCATGACTTTACCGATCTGACGCATGTGTTTATCAACATCATCTGGTGCAATATCGAAAGCTTTTGCATACGCCAGTTTATATAAGTCCGGACCCGTTCCGGCGTCGTACTCTCTGAATGCATTCAGTTTCCATTCTTCTCCCGCCAGCCATGCCAGCATACGGCCTTCAATGTTCGACAAGTCACTTACCACCAGCTTTTTGCCTGTTGGCGCGATAATGCAGCCACGTAACGCTGAACTGGTTAGTTCCATGATATTGTCAAACAGCAGGTCTGCACATCCGGCTTTCAGTGCTTCGATGCCTTCGTCTATTTGTTCCTGTTTTAGTGAAGGGCGGGGAAGGTTCTGGGGCTGGAATAGCCGTCCGGCCCAACGACCGGTACGTGACGCCCCGCAGAACTGTAGCGTACCGCGTAAGCGCCCGTCGTGGCTTACGCCTTTCATCAGTGCCTTGTATTTACTGGTGCTGGTAGTACTGGCCTGCAGGCGGATAGCCAGCAGTTCTTTCACGGCAGATGGTAAATCGGGGTCGGCAATACGACGTTCCAGAGTACTGCGTTGCATGTCTGGTAGCTCCACACCGTAGGATTCAACAATGTGCTTAATCAACGCGTCTCGTTGTGTGGCTGCCTGCACTTCGCCATCAGTCATTTCCTGTGTACGCTTTGCCAGGCGCTTTTGCTCCTGGTCTACCGCTTCGATCGCAGCGCGCGCGAGTTGCATGTCCATGCAGACGCCCCGGTCGTTGATCTGCTGATCACGATGCCAGAGCGCCAGCTCTGTCCCCTGATAATTCCACTTCGGCAGACGTTTATAGACTTCGCGCATTGCCTCGATATCCAGTCCGGCGTAAGCAACAAAGCGCCGCCATTCTTCCGGGTGGGTTTTGCTGGTGGCACGGCGCAGTTTGCTGTTTTTCGGGCGGGGCTTACAGAACAGCTGGATCAGCGCTTTACCTTCTTTGTCCTTCGCTTTGTCTTGCGGGACGCCGAGTATTTCGCAGAGTTCCCCCAGAGACCCCGGGAGACCGTGCGCCAGCGCCTGCACCATTGTGTCGCGCCAACGTTCGACTGGCGGTGCCAGGCGCGGCATTGCATAACGCAGGACGGTGCGGTCGAAGTGAGAGTTATGAAAATAAAGCAGGGTTTCAGGGTCTGCGATTGCTTCGTATAAGCCGTGTGGAATACCACCACCGGCAGTGATATCCCACACGTTTACTGGCCCGTCGTTGATAGCCCATGCGAAAAGCATCACTTCAACGCCTTCGGCATACGCATGGGTACCGTTCGTAATAGGGATTTCGCAATAGGTTTCCAGGTCGCCCCATAGTATATTGGACATGTGTTTACCTTGGTTTTTATTCTATTAACTGATTAAAAGATTAATTATGCATATGATCCAATACTTGATTGACCATACAGAGCATCTGGAGAAAATAGCTGGATATATTTTTTCATGTTTGATTGTTATGGGAGTCTGGATAAGAAAGATTATTTTTAATTATAAGTATAAAGAGCCTAAATATGTCAAGAAGTTAATTTTATATTTAATTAAGTATGAACGTTATCTGGATAAGGAGGATAAGAAAGCCATAGAAAAAAGAATAAATGATAAAATTATTCGTGATGCGCTGAAATTGCAATCCTCTTATAACCGAAGAGATGTTATTTACATTTGCAATAGATTAGAAAAAAGACAGTATATAAATCAGTTGATTAAGCTTCAGAATTATATAGAGAAAGATAACGGAGTGTTTTTTATTAATGTTGATTTTTCAGGTTTTTTATTTATTATTAGTCGTCTGTTTTCCTTTCTGTGTTTTGTGCTGTTTACCCTTTTTTCTATTATCTGCATTATTTCCATAGGGCAAAATGAAGGCCTTTTAAATTATCTTGTGTATATGGTTATGATAATAGTTTTAGAGACTGTTGGTTTTTGGATGTATGATACTTTCCCGTCTAAGAAAAAGATCTGTGAACTAAATAAAGAATTGAGAAAGATTAAGATTCCTGAGTGATTATACGCCTAATCAGTAGCCCGGTGTTTAACCGGGCGTCTATGAAGTAGGGTTAAATTAGTGCTTCAGCATCAGCACCTTCGCTGATATCGTCGAAATCGTCAGCGCTTGCCACTCCGCCGCCAGCGAATGCATCGCCGTCTCGCAGGAACTGGACTCCGCCGAGTGAGGCATTAATGCGTTTACCGAAATTATTGTCCTGTGCCCAGATATCGATAACGGCGTTTACATAGCACCCTGCATAAGGACGTCCGTCAGCCTGAATAAGTGGCGAACGATCGCGATCAAGAACAGCTGGGCGCGCTTTGTTAGCAGCATTCAGGAAGAAATTGCCGGGGAAGCCTTCATACTCTGCTTTTTCATCACCATCATGCAGGCACAGATTGAGTTTTTTCTCCAGCTGGTTATAAATGGGCTCCCACTTCTCTCCCCATTTTTCCTTCGCTACCTGCTTCATAGCTTTACGGATTTCTTCCAGTTGTGGGTGTTTGGGAGACATTAAAAATACTGCGGAGAAACGCGGATCGCCTTCGCCGTTTACAGTTTTAGCTTCAAACAGAGACGGGAAGGCCAGACGAACATTGTTCAGCTTCAGTTTCATGGGTATTTCCTTAAATCAGATGAGGTCTGCGGTTAGCGTATCGTCGGATACGTCGTCGAAATCATTTACAGGGTTGATATTGAGTGCGGGGCGTGGGTCTGACTCGGGAACGACGGTTGGTTTACCATCAGCTCGTGTTATCAGTGCCTCGACTTTTGACCAACGGCGTGGACTGGCCTTTTTGATAAGTTTTTCGGCTTTTGTGGGACTAATAAGTTTAAAGTCGAATACTTCTTCAGTTTTGTACCTGAACTGGTCCTTCAGAAGTGCGCGAGCTGCCTCTTCATCACTCCAGGCCCGGTTACCTTGTTTTCCTGTTACCAGTTTAAACCCCGGTACCGGATGTCCGGCATTGAGTTCATTGTGAACCCGGTCCCGTACTGCCTTTAGCCAGGACTCAATAAAGTCGGCCTGGCTATAGATCTCCGCAAGCTGCTCAATGGTTAACAGAGGTACACGTGCGCTGGCATTGGTGATTATTTCGCTGACAGGCTTTGTCAGATCTTCAAAGTCGCTGGCCGCTGTTTGTAAATGCTGCATTTTCTGGGCAGTGCAAATAGCTTTTGCTTTACAGAAGCGGCACTGTTTTTCTCCAGGTATGAAGTTTTCCAGCGGTAGTGTCTCAATGCCTTCGCATTCAGCAATATTGAGAACAAGGATCGCACTGGTTGCGGCCTCCTGTGCTCGTTTACCGAAAGACTGAAGTTCCTGCACGGTTAACGACCATTCTGAAACGTGGTTGAGCCTTGGCTGGTGAATAAATAATCTTACAGTCTCAAAGTCATACAGCATGCTGAATTGTTCGAGCGCACCCAGAGCATACAGTTGTAGTTGCTCATTTTGTTCTGCATCAATGCGGACGCCTTTGCCATATTTCAGGTCGTGGATTTGTAATTCGTTACCAGCGATGATTATGCCGTCGGCAGTTCCGAAAGATTCTTCCACCCCCGTTATATGTGAGAAATCAACACGTTGTTCAACCAATAGTTCATTATTCTGTGCAAGAGTCCAGACCGTATCAACATACCGGCCAACGGCTTCGACCATTTCATCATCCACCTGTGGGCCAGATGTATCATCAGGATTTTCGCGAAGGGGGTATGAGCCGAGAAACATAGAAACATTGCATCCGGCGTAGTGTTCCGGGTGGCTTTGCCTGTTTCGTAGAACTTTTTCAGCAAGCGCGTGCGCTGCAGTGCCCTCGATTGCAAAAGTTGTTTCTTTATCCGGTTGTGTGGCCTCCAGCGCCAGACTTCCTGGGCAGCGCATCCATCGATGCGCTGATGATGGAGAAAGTTGTGCATGAACGTCTGGCATGATTAACCCTCCAGTGCTTTTTCAGCCAGGGTGATTACTTCAGCGAGATTTTCATCCGTTACTTCACCAAGTTTCCTGGCTCCCTGTTTTTCCAGAATTGCAATAGCTTCTGCCCGGTAACCCCCTTTTGCTAACTGGAGGATCAACCCTTCAGCTTGTTTGCGTAGTGCAGCGAAATCAATTGTATGGTCATCTTTGGCGTCATTATTCTGGCTGGAATTTGCTGCGTCTCTGCGTGCAAATTCTTCCTGCAGCTGAAGGTACTCAACACGGTTGATCTCGATATGGCCTTTTTTAAGCATCTCGTTCAACTTGCGTAAGGTGTGGAGTTCACTGGCTGCTGTGCCGGATACATTTTTGACGTAAAACGGCCCCGTGCGTTCTCCATCTTTGTTACTGGCCTTTTTCGGCTTAACTTCATCACGCCCATCTGCAGGTGCATCAAGTAGTTGCTCGGCAAAAGCACGTCGCTCGCCGATGGTTGGCAGGTCGTCCCAGAACTTAAGAATGTTACGGGACAGGTCCAGAAGAGCGGGTTTATGCAGTGCCCTGGCTCGTTTGACGCCCTGCAATGCGCTGTCGAGAGCATCAATCTGAACTACTCGTTTATCGCCTTCAGCATCACGGTAGGCAACAGCACGTTGCAGCATGTCTTCTGTGATAGGGGTGGCTACCGGGTAGAAACCAGCCAGTGCGATAACGTCGCTGAACTCCAGATCATCCAGTGTCATTGCCGCTGACATATTTTCAGTTTCAGTTGCTGTATCCCGACATTCCTGCACTCGTGAAATCGTGTCAGGATGCATAACAATACCTGATGCCATCGTGCGGATAAGACGTTCAAGCAGCGCATTATGTTGTGCCAGAAGTTGATTATTAAGTTCGAGACTGGTTTCTAAACTCATACTGTGGTCCTCGCTACAAGGAGAATGAAAGTGATGATCAGACCGAGCGCAGTGGCAACGGCCAGACCGGTCATCAAATCGAAGTTTTTACGGCGATAACGGAGAACATCGCGCCCCGTCAGTCGATAGAGGTGTTCAGGTTTCATCGGTTGTATTCCTTTTTTCATATCGGGGAGCGCGCTGTTGCGAGTGCGCTTTCAGACATAAAAAAGCCCGTCACTTGCGGCGGGCAAAGACTACACACAGCAATTACATGGATGATTCAGTTGGTATTGTGCGTACGTGGTACCACAAGGTTGAAGCGGACACGCCAGTGCGTTGCAATGGTATGCAGGAAAGCACCACATCCAGGGCAGTGCTCATAACATTCGTTGATTTGGTATCGTTTTGGCTTTGGTGTCTGAAGCTGTGTTTGGCAAGCAGGGCATTCACCTTTGAGCGGTTTATACGTTTTCACGCCGTTTCCTCATTCAGTTCACTTTGGTGGTTCGGCGGCTTCGACTTGTATCAGTAGACAGTGCTTCGCCGCACCCCAAAGGGAACTTACTGACCCGTATTGCCGACATCCTGTCCCGCCACGGTCCCGACGCATGGTTTAGAGTCGCGCCGTTCGACTTGTGGCTAAAGATACAATTTGAGTTGTATTGTGTAAACCACAAATGTGGTATTTTGTGGGGTGTGAATACTACTTTATTGATATTTAAGTGAATTTAATTTGTAAGACTTTACAAATGGGGTAAGGGAGGCTGTTACGCCTCCCGATATTTACGGTGGGAATACTAACGTTTACGGCGGTAAATACGGTGTTCGATCATTACACCTATGATCTGTAAGTTCATATCTGCACTACGAAAAATAGGGTAATCAGGATTTAGGGGGATTAATTCAAAGTCGTCGATGCCGATTCCTAATGGACGGTATTTTTTAAATGTAGCTTCGTGACCGTCGTTTTTGGCGACAACAAACTCCCCTGGTGCAGGACATAGATCAGGATCGATGATAACAATGTCTCCTTCTTTAAACTCTGGTTGCATGCTGTCGCCATCAATACGTAATGCGAAGCATGTTTCTGGAATGTCAGAGTCTGCCAAAATATATTCAAATTCCCCTGTCAGATCTGTTATGTCTCTTGCTTCTGTAAGCTCTCCTGCCTGAACGTAACTTAATATAGGTATGCGTCTGGTACTTATCTCCGCGAGAGGCATAATATTTTTACCGTTCAGTAGCCAGTCTGGGCTACATTTCAAGGCCTTAGCCAGATCCAGAAGATTGCGTGGCTTTCTGGTTCGTCCACTTTCGATGGATTCTATGGATTGTTGGCTAACCCCTGCAGAATTCGCTACTTCCACTTGAGTCATTCCTAATTCCAAACGACGTGCTTTAAAACGGGCTGCGAGAGACATGGGATTAGTCCTTCTGGGTTGTATTAATGTGTATACCCACATTAAAAACAATTTTTGTTGTATTTGACAAACCTCGTTTGTTGTTGCTAAATACCACTAAAATTGTATGAGGTGAAAGCAATGACCTTAGCGACCCGAGTAAAAGAACGACGTAAAGAACTCAAAATGACGCAAGTTACGTTGGCTGAGCTCACAGGAGTGAGCCAGCAGGCAATAAACAGAATTGAAAGTGGTGTTATTGCTCGGCCACGTTATCTTCTTGAAATGTCTATAGCATTGGATTGCGACCCTAATTGGCTGTTGTATGGCTCACAAAACGATAAAAAGGCTTAACCCATGTCCGATAGCAAACCATGGGGAGCTACGCCTGATGAGTGGTTTCATTTCGACCTGGTATTGGGGAGAACTGAGCATCTTCTCCCAGTTGTATGTAACCCCGGTGCGACCATATCCCCTGATAGTAAACTGAAAGCGCTGGGTAAGACGCCAAGTCGCTATAACCGGGACCGCCAGGTCACCGGTATTGCTCAATGGACCGGGTATGTTGTTACTGAGCATGATTTTGCCCGCTGGTCGAATGAACCGGATTATGGCATCTGCGTGCGTACAGGCCATGGCTGGCTGGCGCTGGACTGCGATAGCGAAGATGAAGACATTCAGGCAGATATTCGCAAAACGCTTGTGCAACTTCTGGGGGAGTTGCCGCCGCGACGCTGGCGAGCAAACAGTAATAAGTGTCTGTATCTGCTGGCCGTTGATGGTGATTTCCGTAAGCGTATCCATCGCCTGGCGGGGGATATGGGCATTATCGAGTTGCTGGCGAACGGGCAGCAGTTCGTTGCCTGTGGTACGCACAGCAGCGGCGCGCGTATTGAATGGGACGGTGGTTTGCCGGATGAACCTCCGGCTATTACTGGTGAGCAGCTTGAAACGCTGTGGCAGCGCCTGGCTGAACAACTCCCTGTGTCGGTAACCACCGAAGCGGGCAACACGAAGATGCGCGACCGATCAGCATTCACGCCCGGCGCGACGGATGATACAGCTGAATATCTTGATGCCAATGGCTGGACGCTGCTGGATGGCGCAAATGGTGAACGATATATCCGCTGTCCGTTTGAAGACGGCCACAGTAGCGGGGGCGATCCAACAAGCACAGCTTATTTTCCTGCGGGAACCGCGGGCTTTGAGCAGGGGCATTTTAAATGCCTGCATGCCAGTTGTGCGCATCGTGATGACGGAGATTTCCTTAATGCCATCGGGATCCGCAACGACGATTTCGAAGATCTGACCAGCACCGAAGTGGCGGAACCTTTACCGCTGCCTGCTTTCGAGCGTGATAAATGGGGGCGTATCGAGGCAACCATCAGCAACGCAGCCAAAGCAGTAGTACGCCCTGATTTTGTGGACATCGATATTCGCTTTGACCAGTTCCGCGACGAAATCATGTTTGCCCCTGCAGGATCCGGACAATGGCGAGCATTCACCGATGCGGATTATGCGCGCCTGCGCATCACGATGGAAAAGCGGGGATTTAAACCTGTTGGTCGTGAACTTATTCGCGATGTGGTGTTACTTGCAGCCGATGAACAACCATTCGATTCAGCGATCACCTGGCTGAACGGGCTGGAGTGGGATGGCGTGCCGCGCATCGAATGTTTCTACCATACGCACTTCGGTACAGCCGACACGCCTTATACCCGTGCGGTGTCTATGTACATGTGGACCGCGTTGGCGGGGCGAGTACTGGAGCCAGGCATCAAAGCGGATATGGTGCCGATCCTCGTTGGTCCGCAGGGCTGCGGTAAGTCTTCCGGAGTGGAGGCACTGAGCCCTGATCCTGCGTTTTTTACTGAAATCTCTTTTGCCGAAAAAGACGATGATCTCGCTCGAAAAATGCGTGGTCGGCTGGTGGCAGAGATTGGTGAACTGCGCGGACTTAATACCAAAGAGCTGGAGTCAATCAAAGCGTTTGTGACGCGTACTCACGAAAACTGGATCCCGAAATACCGGGAGTTCGCCACCCAGTTTCCTCGTCGCCTGGTGTTCGTTGGTACCACCAATGAGGACGAATTCCTTGCGGACAAGACTGGTAACCGTCGCTGGCTCCCCGTGGAAGTGTCGAAAGTCGACGTGAAAGCGATAAAAAGAGATCTCCTTTTACTTTGGGCTGAGGCTCGTGAGGTGTTTCAGCGTCTGGGGGGTATCCAGTTCCGTGAGGCTGAACAACTGGCAGCGAGTGTCCATGAACAGTACACCATCAAGGATGCTTGGCTTGAAACGGTAGAGAAATGGCTCGACACGCCAGACCTGATGGCTAATGAACTTCCGCGAAATTGCGAATTTTTACGCGCAAGTGATGTTTTGCGTGATGCGATTGGGCTAAATCCTGACCGCATCGGAAAACGCGAAGAAATGCGAATTAGTAATGTTTTGCAAAATTGCGGGTATAAGCGTGCCCAAAGGCGAATTGGGGGGAAAAAATGCAAGGTTTGGGAACCGCTGGAACCACGCGGAACCACCTAAAAGAGAAGGAGGTTCCACCTTGCAGACCTTGTGGCAAGCGGGGCGGAACCACTGGAACCACTGGAACCGCCTTTCTACTAGAAACCCCATATATATATATAAGTCGATTGAGGGAAAGGTTAGGAAAAGGTGGTTCCAGGTGGGGGCAGGTGGTTCCACTCCGCATTAGCAACTTTTTGCATGTTGATACATGCAATATGCGAATCGGAACTGCGTTATCCACACCCACGGATATACAGACGTAGTTCTCAGAAAATTTTTTCGTAGCAAAACGTAGAGGTCAGAGCTATGCGTAATATTCAACAGGTTTTAGAGCGCTGGGGTGGCTGGGCAGCGAGTGAAGGTGGTAGCGTCTACTTTCCTCCTGTTGCAGCCGGGTTTAAGAATCTGCTACCCGCGACGCAGTCTGGAAGGCTGAAATGCAGTGACAATGACGGTCTTATCATCAACTCCGCTATGAGCTGCCTGAAGAAAAAAGATCCGTATCTGTGCACGCTCCTTGAGTGGCATTACGTCCAGGCCATGCCCGTGAGGGCGATGGGTGAGAAGCTCGGCGTATCTCACACCCACGTTCTGAAGAGGCTTCAGGCGGCAGAGGGATTTATTGACGGTTGCTTAGCCATGCTGGATGTGGTGCTCGAAATGGATCAGTCGGTTCAGTCAAAGCCTCAGGCTATCAGGACTTTGCGTAGGAGCTGCTCGGCGGCATAATATCCAGCAATCAATCACGTAAGGGAACCAGATGGCTCTGATCAGCGTTCGCAACAGATTTGAAAGCTTCATGGAACAGAGGTACCCAGACCTGTCGTTGCAGGCCAAAGGTAATATTGGCGCATCAATGAAGGCTCAACTTGGCATCAGGATTGAACGAGAATTGTACAGTGAAGATGTTACTTACTGTGATTCAGCAGTTCAGTTGATGTGGACACTCTTTCAGGCAGGTGTTCTGGCCGAACGAAGAGCTACCAGCGTTACGCTTCCTGCGCTGAAGGCAAAGCCGGATAGCTTCTACGATGCGGGTTATAACGAAGGTATTCAGGACTGTCGTAAACATCTGACGGCATCAGGCATCAAGGTAAGATAAAAAATAGTTGTGGAATTCCAAAAAGCCGATTAGCCTGATATCTGTTGAAAACAGTTCATCACGAAGAGGCTCCCGCAAGGGGGCCTTTTTTAATGCTCTATTCTCAGTAAAAGTTAATAAAACAGGGTTTTCGTCGCGAAAAAACGCTATGCAGTTTTTGCCCTTTTTTATGCACCTTTTATTCACTCGAATTTCGTCATTCTGGACCACTTAAGTTGATTAAATAGGCCTTTCATCGCAAATCTATTGCGAGCGGGGATCGTGTGGTTCCTATAACGTACATTATGTTAAATAACTTCCTTTTTTAACAAATTTAACAAGGTTCGCTATGGCGAACTTTTTTTGTATTCAGGGCCCACCGAAGGACGGCTCATAACCCAATCCTACGGGCGTATACGCAGGGCCCGCCTTTCAACAACACCCCGTAATGGCGGAGGTGGGAAGTATGAAAATGCACAATGCTCCTCATTCCTGGCCTGACTTACTGGAACTCTTACAAAGTTGGTGGCGTGGAGATACGCCGTTGGGCGCAGTGGTTATGTCAATTGTTATGGCTGGCTTGCGCATTGCCTATTTTGGCGGTGGCGGCGGCTGGAAACGAAAAACGCTTGAGATTTTGCTCTGTGGTGCTCTGACGCTGACCTTTGCATCCGCTCTTGAGTATGTTGGATGGCCTAAATCGCTTTCTGTTGCCATTGGTGGTGGTGTTGGGCTGATCGGTGTCGATGCTATTCGTGGGGCTGCAATGCGAGTAATCGGTAACAAGTTTGGTGGCTCTAAGGAGTAATTCATGCAGACACTAAATTCCCAACGTAAAGCTTTCCTGGATATGGTGGCATGGTCAGAAGGAACGGATAATGGGCGACAACCGACACGTAATCACGGTTATGACGTTATCGTCGGAGGTGAGTTGTTCACTGATTACTCCGATCACCCTCGCAAACTTGTCACGCTAAACTCGAAGCTTAAATCAACAGCTGCAGGCCGGTATCAGCTTCTTTCACGCTGGTGGGATGCCTACCGCAAGCAGCTTGGCCTGAAAGATTTTTCGCCAGAAAGTCAGGACGCTGTGGCGCTGCAGCAGATTAAAGAGCGTGGCGCTTTACCGATGATTGACCGTGGCGATATTCGTCAGGCAATCGACCGTTGCAGCAATATCTGGGCGTCGTTACCTGGCGCAGGTTACGGTCAGTATGAACATAAAATCGGTGACCTGATTTCCAGGTTTAAAGATGCTGGTGGGGTGGTAAATGAAGCTGACTTATAAGATTGTCATCGCGGCATTTTTCTTCTCTGCCTTTGGGGCGCTCGTCTGGTCTGCAAACCATTACCACAGCAAGTATCAGGCAGAAAAGTTGCGGGCTGATAAAGCGGAAGGTGAAGCTGAATATCAAGGGAAAGTGATAGCTAATCAGGCATTAAACTTCAATCGTTTTAACCAGATAGCAGAAAACGCAAGCCGATTAAATTCTCTGGTCGACATCGGTCACGAGAAGACAGTCATCAAATACCGTGAGGTTCTGCTCCGTGAAAAGAACTGTGATTTCCCTGTTCCTGCTGATATTGCTGTCGGGTTGCTCAACTACGCGAACCGTTTACGCGCCAGCGCATTGCACGCCGATTCCGGGGACATTGACTCAGCCAGTGATCGTGCCACTACCACCAGAACGTTGACATATTGCCAGGCTGTTCTGTGGATTAACCCACTGTTGGCAGCCATCGAGAAGGCGAATAACCAGTTGGCTGGTGTCCGACAAATAGAACAGTCCCGGTAATAGCATTACAGAAGCTCTTCCAGGAGGGGCTTCGATAATGACCTGATAACTGGAAAATAAAATGACTAAGAAGCTGAAAGCAAAACACGAGGTGTTTTGTCGCGAGTTTCTTGTCGATCTGAATGCTACACAAGCAGCTATTCGCGCAGGCTATGCCTCCAGGCGAGCACATGTTACGGGGGCTGAACTATATGGTAAACCTGAGATACGCGCCCGCATTAACGAGCTAAAGCAGGAGCGTATTGATCAACTGGGCATTGATGCGAATTATGTGCTGATGCGACTGGTTGAGATCGACAGGCTCGATGTGGCTGACATCCTGGAGGACGATTTAAGTATTAAGCCTCTGTCTGCGTGGCCGGAATCGTGGCGTCGGTACCTGAGTGGATTTAACCTCGCTGAAATGTTTGAGGGGCGAGGAGATGACAGAGAAATGGTCGGGATCCTTAAAAAGATTAAGTGGCCTGATAAGGTTAAAAACCTTGAGTTGCTTGGGCGTCATGTTTCTGTTCAGGCGTTTAAAGACAACGTCAAAAATGAAGTGACTGGCGCTGATGGAGGACCAGTCAGAACAGAAATTACCAACTTAACGCCGGAGCAGGCTGCAGAGGCGTATAGAAAAATGATGGGCTAAGTATGCCGCTCGTGGAGAGAGCGGCATTTTTACTTATTTGCTCCGAAAAATACGTCCGAGAGCTTTGGTTGCTGCAATTCTAATGTCGTTATTTGAATCACGAGTTAACTCAAGAAGACGGTTAACGGCTGATAGCGTAGCATTACCTCCTTCTCCTAAAGCATAGATAGCAGCGATTCTAATATCGTTATTTAAATCACGAGTCAGTTCTAATAATCGGGTACTAACTGCGGGCGTCATAAAATCTCCTTTTCAAATAAACATAAGTAATATGCTTCCAGTTTATAATAACTTCAACAGTTAGGGCTAGGTATGCCGTTACCATTTCCCTTCGATTTTAAACATCCTGATTACCAGATGGTTTTTGAATGGCGGATGGAACGCCTACAGCGCATTCGCCAGAATCCTGAAATATTGCCCGTATTGAAGCAGTTTTACCGTACCAACCCGGCTCAGTTCATCATCGACTGGGGCATGACAACAGACCCGCGTAATATTGATTATGGCCTGCCGGTGACCATTCCGTTTTTACTCTTCCCTAAACAGGAGGAGTGGATCCACTGGATTATGGAACGCTGGGGCAATCGGGAGAATGGTATTACCGAAAAATCCCGTGAAATGGGGCTCAGTTGGACCGCGATCGGACTGGCCTGCTCGCTTTGTCTCTTCAACAAAGAAATGGTTATCGGTTTCGGCTCCCGTAAAGAGGAATACGTCGACAGCACCGGTGACCCGAAAGCATTGTTCTGGAAGGCGCGCAAGTTCGTGGAAACACTACCTGTAGAGTTTCGCGGTTCGTGGAGCGAGAAGAAGCACGCGCCATATATGCGTGTTGAGTTTCCTGAAACTGGTGCCGTTATCAAAGGCGAGGCTGGCGATAATATTGGTCGTGGTGACCGTACCACGCTTTATCTGGTTGATGAGGCTGCATTCCTTCAGCGTCCTCTGCTGATTGATGCGGCGTTGTCACAAACGACGCGTTGCCGTATTGACCTGAGTTCAGTTAACGGCATGGCTAACCCGTTCGCTCAGAAGCGTCATGGCGGGAAGATACCGGTATTCACATTCCACTGGCGGGATGATCCTCGCAAGGATGAAGAGTGGTATCGCAGGGAATGCGAGAAAATCGATAATCCGGTGGTGGTGGCACAGGAACTTGATCTGAACTACAGCGCATCAGCGGAAGGCGTCCTGATTCCATCCGAATGGGTACAGGCTGCCGTTGATGCGCATATCAAACTGGGTATCCAGCCAACAGGCAAACGACTTGGCGCGATGGATGTCGCCGACGAAGGCAGGGACAAAAATGCCTTTTCCACCCGTCATGGCTTCCTCCTGGAAAATGTGCGGGAATGGTCTGGTGTGGGCAGCTACATTTATCAGTCCGTCGAGAAGGTTTTCGGCTTTTGCGAACAGGATAACCTCGAAGAGTTTCGCTTTGACGAGGACGGGCTGGGCGCTGGCGTTCGCGGCGATGCACGCGCTATCAACGAACTGCGTAACGCTGCGCGTCGACCGTCAATACTCGCCACACCGTTTCGAGGTAGTGGCGCGGTATTTGATCCGGATGATGAAGCTGTTCGCGGGGACAACGGGCAAGCCGCACGTCTGAACAAGGACTTCTTCGCTAACGCCAAAGCCCAAAGCTGGTGGCGGTTACGTAAACTTTTTCAGAATACCTGGCGCGCCGTGGTTGAAGGTATGGCTTACAACCCGGACGAAATCATCTCAATCAGCAGTAGCATGGCACTCAAAGATAAACTCATCATCGAGCTTTCGCAGCCGACCTATTCCATTAATGGTGTGGGAAAAATCGTTATTGATAAACAGCCTGATGGGACCCGGTCGCCAAATCTTGCCGACTCGGTGATGATCAACTATGCCCCAATGAATTCAGCCCTGAACATCTGGGAGCTGCTAGGGAGACAGGTCTGATGGCACGAAACAAACAAGCCCTGCGGCGAACTGCGCAGGCCACAGCTGATGGTTATGAGAATTTTATTGCCCGCGTAGGGATGCAGACACCTAACCAGCACTCAGCATCCACCTACCGGGCTAATTTCACCAGTCGTAACCGCATGCTGGTGGAATGGTCCTATCGTTCATCCTGGATTATCGGCGAAGCAGTCGATGCTATCCCGGATGATATGACCCGCAAAGGCATTCGCATCACTTCGGAAATTGATGCAAAAGATCGTGGCATTCTCGAATCACAACTGGATGAGTTGCAAATCTGGGATGCGCTGAATGACGTGCTGAAATGGTCGCGCCTCTACGGCGGCGCGGTGGGTTTCATCATGATTGAGGGGCAGGCACCAATGACCCCGCTGCGACCCGAAACCATCGGTAAGGGCAAGTTTAAGGGGATTCTCCCGCTCGACCGCTGGATGATCGACCCGGTACTGACCCGCCGCATTAAAGATATGGGGCCGGACCTGGGTAAACCTGAGTTTTACGATGTGGTGACCACAGCAACGGGAATTCCTGCCTGGCGCATTCATCACAGTCGCCTGATTCGCTTTGATGGCGTCACGTTGCCATTTCAGCAGAAGATGACCGAGAACGAATGGGGAATGTCGGTTGTAGAGCGTATCTGGGATCGTCTTACTGCGTTCGACAGCGCTACTGTCGGCACGGCGCAGCTGGTCTACAAAGCGCATTTGCGTACCTACAGCGTGGAGAAGCTACGCGAGCTTATCGCATTTGGTGGTCCTGCGTATGAAGCGTTGCTGAAGAATATTGACCTGATTCGACAGTTCCAGAGCAATGAAGGCATGACTCTCATGGACTCGCGGGATAAGTTTGAAACCCATCAGTACAGCTTCAGTGGTCTGGATGACATCCTTTCACAGTTTGCAGAACAGATTAGTGGCGCTGTTGGTATCCCTCTGGTGCGGTTGTTCGGACAGTCCCCGAAGGGATTTTCTACCGGCGATGCAGACCTTGCCAACTATTACGACCGGGTAAGCTCGTTGCAGGAGAGGCGTTTACGTCTTCCGGTGCGGCGGATACTGGACATCATGCATCGTTCGGAACTTGGCAAGCCGCTCCCGGATGATTTCACGTTTGAGTTTAACCCGCTCTGGCAAATGTCTGATGTCGATCGTTCAACGGTGGCGCTAAATACCACCAACGCAATCAGTACAGCGCTGGGTGATGGTCTGATGACACTGAAAGCCGCTATGACTGATTTGCGCGAAAATTCTGACGTAACCGGCATCGGGGCATCCATTACCGACGAGGACATAGAGAATGCCGAAGACGAAGCGCCGCCCGGCATCGGCGAACCTGATGACGAACCGCAGGAACCGTCAGGCGGAAATCCGGTATCGAACCAGTCTACGCAGGATAGCGCGGGCGGTCGGGGACATCGTAAATGGTCGCTACGATGGTTCAAATGACAGTATCACGGAAATTATTGAGGCGCTGGAACGCTACAGTGAAATCATCACCCCCTGGGCGACAAAGGTCGCGGAAAACTTTACCGCCGACATTGTGCGCAAGAATGATGAGCAGTGGCGTAAACACAGCAAAACCATCAGCCGTGAGCTACGCAATCTGGTAAACAGTGCCCCTCCAGGGCAGGTGATGAAATCCATCGTTGCTGAACAGGTTAAGTACATCAAATCGCTACCCCTCGAGGCGGCTGACAGGGTGTACGACATCCAGAATCGGGCGACAGAAGCTGTTGTTACCGGTGGGAGAGCGGAACATTTTGCTAAAGAAATAGCCGCATCGGGTGATATAGCAAAGTCCAGAGCTGACCTGATTGCCCGTACTGAACTTGGACGTGCAACCGGAGCGCTGGATCAGGCGCGTGCGCTGTCAATTGGTTCGAATGGTTATATCTGGCGTACAGCCGAAGATGGTGACGTCAGGCATTCTCATCAGGAAATGGAAGGTAAATTTGTCGAATGGGGCAAACCTCCAACGCTTGACGGCATGACAGGTCATGCTGGCGAGCTCCCGAATTGTCGCTGTTATAAAGAAATCGTTTTTCCCACCTCCCAATCTTATCCCGCCTGAATCGCAGGTAACCCATGAAATATTTTTTCAATACCCGGCTGGGAGAAACCCGCTACCAGCTGGCTGACGGCTCGTTGCTGTGCAGAGACGTGCCGATAGGACGAACAGGTAAGCAGCTCTATGGTGCTGATGATCTGCCAAAACTGAAACCCGATAAGTTCGGTGAAATAGTCGTCACGCGTTCTCCTGAGCAGGTATTCCATCCGGCCACGCTTGCCTCATTCGAAGGGATGAGCATCACGATCCTGCATCCTGAAGATGAAAACGGGAATGTGCGGCTGGTAAATCCCGAGAACTGGAAAGAGCTTGCTGTCGGGCACCTCCAGAATGTCCGGCGCGGGACGGGTGAGCAGTCTGATTTAATGCTGGCTGACCTTATCGTCAAAGACGAAAACGCCATTCAGCTTATCGAAGATGGCCTGCGTGAAGTGTCGTGCGGCTATGACGCGGAGTACGAGCAGACCGAGCCAGGTAAAGCCGAGCAGGTCGATATTACCGGAAACCATGTGGCTCTTGTCCCCAAAGGCAGAGCCGGAAATCGTTGTGCAATTGGAGACAGAGACACAATGGCAAATCAAAAGAAAAACTGGTGGAACCGCATGCGTGCAGCCATCAAGACAGGAGATGCCGACACCATGAACGAACTGGTGGAGTCGGCTCCCGCATCGGTTACAGGAGATGAGGGAGATTTGCCGCAGGGCGTTAATCTCAACATCAACCTGTCCCCGCAGCAACCACTACCGGACAAAGCACCAGAGATGGGTGGAGGTCCAACCGGCGACAGTGATGATGACCTCAAAACATTACTGAAAGCCCTGCTGGCTAAGCTGGAAGGAAATGCCACGGGTGATAACGATAATAAACCTGACGATAATCCGACCGGTGACGGCGAGGACGATGAAGAGGAAACCACGATTACTGGTGACTCAGCCTGGCGTGCCGAAGTTATCGTTCCGGGTATCGATCTGAGCCGTAAGATGAAACCGACCGAGTTCAAACGCGAGGTTCTGGCTTCCGCAGATAAAACGCTGGTTCGCCAGATCGTCGGTGATGCGGATATCCGCAAATTGCCGAAACAATCGGTCGACATGGCGTTTAATGCCGTGTCTGAGATTGCCAAAGGGCGAAACACCCGCGCCACCACCGGCGATGCACAGCGCCCAAACATGGGCATGACCAGTATCGCTTCCCTGAACAAACAAAACGCTGAATTCTGGGCAAACCGTAAAGGGTAAAAAATGAATAATGTATTTCTGTACCGGATGCCTGTTGGCATTGCCGGGGCTATCTCTCGCCCGCAGGACTTAACCGTCGAACCGGTGGTCCTTAAATCCGATAACGCCTTCGCTGCCTATGGCCTGGCTGGTAAATACGATGATGACGGTTTTTTCGTGCCGCTGGCAGATGGTGATACCGCAGACAAGGTGAAGGGGATCTACGTGCGCCCTTATCCGACCACGTCGCAGCCGGACATGGTTCGCCAGGTGGGAACAGGCAAGAACTTCCCGGGCGACGCCATGAAGCGTGGCTACGTGACTGTTAATCTCGGTTCTGATTTTGATGCCAGCACCATCAAAAAAGGCGACCCGGTATACGTTGTCGTCTCCACTGATGAATCCATCAAAGTGCCGCTGGGTGGATTCATGTCCACGTCAGTCAGTGGCAAAAATGTGGTGCTGACCAACGCTGAATTCACAGGTGCCGGTGATGCTGACGGCAATGCAGAAATTTCCTGGAAGATTTAAGGAACAGACGAATGATTACTTTTGATCAGGCAACCGTTGACAGCTCTGGTGCCTTTCTCATCGGGGAGCTGGAGCGACTCGACCAGACGCTGAACCTGCCACTGGTGGGGTACACCTGGACCCGCGATATTCAGTTGCGTGAAGATGTCTCCATCGCAGATGACATTTCCAGCTGGACGAATACCAGCTTCGCCGCTGCGGGTACTGGTGCAAATCCGAATGGCAAAAACTGGGTAGGCAAAGACTCAACCGCTATTGCTGGCGTGAACGTGGATATCGGCAAATCCGGTAACCCGCTGAACCTGTGGGGGATGGAACTTGGCTGGACGGTCATAGAATTGCAGGCTGCTCAGCAGGTCGGCCGCCCGATTGATACGCAGAAGTATGACGGTATGCAACTGAAATGGCAGATGGATAACGATGAACAGGTATATGTTGGCGATTCCGCATTAAACCTGAAAGGCCTTGTTACCCTGGACGGCGTGCCTGTCAACAACGCTGCTAAAACGTGGGCAACCTCAACACCGGACGAAATCCGCGCAAGCATTAACCAGGTGCTGTCTGATGCGTGGGCCGCTTCCGGTTACTCTGTGGTTCCGCGTGATTTGCTGATCCCGCCTGAGCAGTTTGCTCTGTTGTCCAGCATCATCGTTTCATCTGCGGGTAACCAGTCCCTGTTGACGTATCTTCAGACCAACACCATCAGCTATCACCAGAACGGTGTTCCGCTGAATATCCGCGCGGTTAAATGGCTGAAAGGCCGTGGTGTGGGGAAAAAGGATCGCATGGTTGCGTACACCAACGATAAAAAATACGTCCGCTACCCGCTGGTTCCGCTTCAGAGCGTGCCGGTGCAGTATCGCGGTCTGTATCAGATCGTCACTTACTACGGCAAGCTGGGTGCGGTTGAGCCAGTGTACAAAGAAACCATTTCGTACGTTGATGGCATTTAACAGCCACATGGCCCCCTGGCGGGGCCATTAAGGATGACCCGATGGCAAAAAATAATGCAGTAATACACGTACATACCCCGTTTGTGCTCACGCTTCCCGACGGTTCACGGCGCGAGTTTGTTAAAGGCCGTCATGCTGTGGAGGAAGAAGTTGCCACGCACTGGTTCACTCGTGCGCACGCGGAAGTATCCGTTGGCAAAGCCACAGACGCGCGTAACGAGGTAAAAAATGCCAAAGAATCAAAGTCTGCCAGCGGTAAGTGATTTTCGCCGCGACTTCCCGCAGTTTGCTGACCCTGCCAAATATCCCGAAGCGCAAATCCAGTTTCGTCTGAATCTGGCCGATGAACTGCTGAGTGAAAACGTCACCGGCAAAAAGTTGTTTCCGTACTTTGCCGGATTGTTCGTTGCGCACTACATGACGCTCTGGGCGGCAGACAGCAGAGCGATGCTGGCTGGTGGTCCGGGCGGTTCAACCAATGGTGTTCAGTCCTCAAAGTCCGTGGATAAGGTAAGCGTCAGCTATGACACCAGCGCGACGCTGAATCCTGATGCAGGTTTCTGGAATAACACCCGATATGGCGCTGAATTTTATCAGTTGATCACGATGTTCGGTGCAGGCGGTCGCCAGCTATGAGTTTCAAAAGCGGTGTAACAACGAGGGTGGATAACGCTAAGGCCATTCTGGATGCGCTCAGGTCGTTAACCAAAAAAGATGTGCTGGTCGGCATCCCTTCGGAAGACAGCGAGCGGGATGATGTTCCGTTTGGTAATGCGGGCATCGGTTACCTCAACGAATACGGCTCACCAGAGCAGAACATCCCGCCACGACCTCACCTGGTCCCCGGCGTTAAATCGGCAGAAGAGCAGACGGTGCCGCAGCTCAAAACCGCGGCGCAGGCTGCTCTTGATGGTAATGCTGCGGGAGCAGAACGCGCACTCAACCGTGCCGGAACGCTGGCCGCTAATGGCGTCAGGCGTTACATGACTATTACCGGCTTTACGCCGCTTGCTGACAGCACTGTTGAAGCCCGGGCTCGTCGGGGGCGCAAGGGGGCAACACTGGAACTTTCCCGGCGTGTTGCTGGCGAATCTCCCGGAACCGATCTGGCGAAACCATTAATTGACACCGGGCAATATCGCAGAGCGATTACCCATGTAGTGAGGGATAAAGATGCCGACTCTTGATGTAACAGATGTGCTTTTTGACCCCGATTTTTGCGACTTCAATTTGTGGGTAACACGCCGAGTGCAAACGGTGGATGAGGACGGGATCGGCAGCGACAGTGAAGTTAAAAAGCAGTTTGCCGGAGTCGTAACTGTTGATCGCTCTCTGGAAAACCGCCGTATGCAGGCAGGGCAGGTAATCAGCGGTGCAATTCTGATTGTGACGACTGAGCGACTGACGCAGGGACAGACTGGCCGTGATGCCGATATCGTGACGTATCAGGGCCGTGATTATCGTGTGACCTTCGTCGACCCGTATACAGCTTATGGGGCCGGATTCGTTCAGGCGCATTGTGAGTTGATGCCGTTTGATGGGGGAACTCCGGTTGAGCAATAACACCAGTACAGAGCGCGGATGGTTAATACCAACCAGTGGCGATCCGGATTATGACGAAGCGCTCGACAGGCTGTTAAGCCAGTGGATGCGTAACGTTTCCGGTCTGTCTGCCGGGATGGTTCGCCCGCGCTGGCAGAAAGAGCAGCCGCCACTGCTACCGGTTGAAACGAACTGGTGTGCGTTTGGGGTTATCGGATGGTCAGGTGATGACAGTCCGGCATTCACCAGACAGACCGATGATGGCTCTCAGCTCTGGCGGCATGAAACGATTGAGTGTATGGCTTCGTTTTATGGACCGGCGGGGATGGTGTATGCGTCCCGGTTTCGTGACGGTATATCTGTGCCGCAGAACAATGCAGCACTGAATGCGCTGGGGCTGTCTCTTGGCGATTACACAGGTCTGACTCCCTTCCCTGAACTTATTAATCAGCAATGGGTCCGCCGCTACGATATGACGGTGCGTCTGCGCCGGAAGGTTGTGCGCGAGTACGGTATTAAATCGCTGGTGGAAGCACCAGTCACCTTTTTCGGAGATTAAGCTATGGCACAGGGCTTGCCTGTATCAAACGTTGTTAATGTTGATGTGATCATGTCGCCGCGTGCAGCATCAGGGCGAAATTTTGGTGCATTACTCATTCTCGGCCCGTCCACAATCATTCCGGTAAGTGAGCGCATTCGTCGTTATTCTGCCGCGGAAGATATTGGAAAAGATTTTGGCGTGGAATCACCAGAATATAAAGCTGCGCAGGTGTTTTTCTCACAATCACCGAAACCTCAGGAGGTTTTTGTTGGTCGTTGGGTGAAAACGAAGGGAGACAGCGAACAGGCCACGCCTGAGACGCTGGAGCAGGCTGTGAATGCCATGCTCGATTATACTTCATGGTATGGGCTGGGGATTGCAGACGATGAAGATATTCCGGATGCAGACTGGCTGAAAGTGGCTGCGGCGATCGAATCCTCTTCTGTAAGCCGTATTCTGGCGATTACGACAAGCGATGATAAATGCCTGCAGACTGCATCCAGCGATGATTTGGCATCAAAACTGAAAACCGCCGGATATTCACGCAGTTTTATTCAGTATTCATCGGGTAATAAATACGCTGCGTTATCTGCATTTGGCCGGGTATTCACGGTTAATTTCAATGGCAGTAATACCGCGATTACGCTCAAGTTTAAGCAGGAGCCGGGTGTCGGGTATGAAACACTGACAGTCAGCCAGGCATCGGCACTTGATGCAAAAAACTGCAATGTATTCGTGTACTACCAGAATGATACGGCTATCCTCCAGCAGGGAGTGATGGCTAACGGCGATTTCTTTGATGAACGCCACGGCCTGGACTGGTTACAGAATTATGTGCAGACCAACCTCTATAACCTGCTTTATACCAGCACCACGAAAGTTCCCCAGACTGAAGCCGGTATTACCCGACTGTTATCAAATGTTGAAAAATCACTGGATCAGGCCGTTCAGAATGGACTGATTGCTCCGGGCGTATGGAGCGGGGGCGACCTTGGTCAGTTGTCATCAGGTGACACACTGCCCAAAGGTTATTACGTATACGCCCAGCCGCTGGATGAACAGGCACAATCAGAACGTGAAGCCCGTAAGGCTCCGGTGATTCAGGCTGCAATAAAACTTGCAGGCGCGGTTCATTACGCTGACGTACAGATTAACGTTGTTCGCTAAGGGGAAGTGAATGTCTACCTATTCTTTTATGGATGTCACTGCGACGCTGACCGGGCCGACAGGTTCGATTGACCTCGGGTACGGTTCGGCAAGTTCTGAAGAGGGGATTGTGGTTGCGATGGGCGGTCCTAAAAACACCATGACCATCGGTGCTGATGGCGAAGTGATGCACAGTCTCCATGCAGATAAAAGCGGGACGATTACCGTTAACCTTCTGAAGACATCACCGACAAATAAAAAATTGTCGCTGGCGTATAACGCACAGAGCCAGTCTTCTGCCACATGGGGGAATAACGTTATCGTGATCCGCAACAAGGTCAGCGGCGACATCATCACGGCACGCAGTGTTGCGTTCCAGAAGCAACCGGATAACGCCAACGCTAAAACCGGTAATACGATGCCGTGGGTGTTTGACTGTGGCAAGATTGACCAGGTTCTCGGGGAGTTTTAATACATGGAATTCGAAATTAAAGGCGTGAAATATCGCGCGGCAAAACTCAGCGTTTTTGACCAGCTGAAAGTGACCCGCAAACTTCTGCCGGTGCTGGCAGGAATGATGTCAGATTTCGGGAGCATTCGCTCCCGTTTGCCTGCTGATGGCAAAATCGACACCGTGAAATTCGAGCAGTTAAAACCGGTGTTTGAAACCATGCTCCCGCGTATCGCTGAGGAACTGTCTTCCCTGACCGAAGATGACACCGATGCGATTATTCATCCCTGTCTTGCGGTGGTATCGCGGCGTCATATGGACGGATGGGTTCCGGTATTTACCCAGGGTGAACTGATGTTTGATGATATTGACCTGCTGGTCATGCTGCAGCTGGTGGCGCGGGTGGTCGCCGATTCGCTGGGAAATTTTTTGCCTACACCCCTTACCAGCACGACGCAGAGCCTGCAACAGGGCTGACGTTTAACAGCCTGCCGGACGGGCTGTCCTACCTTCTCAATCCGGTTGACGCCGGGTTAATTCCCTATACAGCACTTAAAGATGGCTCTGTCGATTTGTATGACATTGCTCTCTTGAATGACCATCTGGCGGTAAAAGCAGATAACCAGCGGCGCATTGAGAAATGGAGAGAGGATAATGAACGCTGAAACTATTAAAGATTTCCTCGTCTCGCTTGGCTTCAGTGTGGATGATGCAGGAGCGAAAAAGTTCGGTTCTGTCCTCGCCGGTACAACTGCAAATGTCATCAAAATGGGACTGGCCGTTGAAGGAGCTGCGCTGTCCGTGGTGGCCTTCACGGCTAAGATCGCCTCCGGCCTGGATAATCTTTACTGGGCGTCACAGCGCACCGGCGCGACAGTCCAGGGAATTCAGTCTATTGGCTATGCGGTTTCGCAGGTTGGCGGCAGTGTGGACGCTGCGCGATCTTCTCTGGAAAGCCTCTCCCGGTTTATTCGTAACAATCCCGGAGCAGAAGGCTTTCTGAATCGCCTGGGCGTACAGACCCGTGATGCCAGCGGCAACATGCGTGACATGGCCGCTATTTTTACAGGTGTAGGCCAGAAGCTCAGCGGTATGCCGTATTACCGGGCTAACCAGTATGCGCAGATGCTGGGCATTGACGAAAATACCCTGATGGCCATGCGTCGTGGTGTGGGGCAGTTCAGCGCTCAGTATTCAGAAATGGTGAAAGCGATCGGATTTAATGCCGATCAGGCTGCCTTATCGTCAAACCGGTTTATGACCTCGCTGAAATCGCTCGGTGAAATGGCCGGGATGGCGCGGGACAAAATCGGATCGAATCTTGCGGACGGACTGGCGGGGCAGATTGATAACCTGCGCAAAAAGATAATTGAAAATTTTCCCAAAATTGAAGTCACCATCACAAAGGTCATAAAGGGGATCCTCTGGCTGGGTGAGATAGTCGGGCGGGTAGCATTTCGGATAGTCGATGGTGTCGGCGATATCATCGAGTGGTGGGGGAAACTGGATGCCGAAACGAAAACCCTGATAGAGGTTATCGGCGGTCTGGTTGTCGCCATGCGGATACTTAACTCTACTTTCTGGATGTCACCTATAGGGCTGATTACCGGTCTGATCGTGGCTCTCGGTCTCTTGTGGGAAGACTACAAAACATGGAAAGAAGGCGGTAACAGTCTTATCGACTGGGAAAAATGGCAACCGGCAATAGATAAAGCGAAGGATGCGATCACCTGGCTTCGTGATCACCTTCTGGAACTAAAAGATGGTGTTGGCGGCTGGCAAAATGCACTGGAAATCCTCGGTACATTCATCGCGGGTGTCTGGGTATCCAAGGTTCTGGGGGCTTTCGGAAAAATATCAGGTTTACCGGTCCCACCCTGGCTTAAATTGTGGGCGCTTTACGCGGGCTATATTGTTAGTGACAGAGAAAATATTGCCGATAGCGCAAAATCTTCACTGAGGTATACGAAGCGAATTATCGGCGACACGCTGGCTGCTATTGGTATAAAAACAGATATCGGACGCAGGGATGTCAGTGAGGTCCGTGAATGGCCTGCGTGGATGGACTGGTTGCACGGGGGACCCGGTAAAGTTATCCGGCAGGGACAGAGTAACGGTGTAGTGCATGGCTCCAACGTCCAGCCCGACATCCCCGGCGGCGGTACTCTTGCTGATCGCAACAATAACCCCGGGAACATTCGCCCGGTGAGCGGTAAAGGGTTCCGGTTTTTCGAATCAGCTCTTGAGGGCTGGGAGGCGATGAAAAATCAGCTCATGCGTTACTTTACCGGGAAAACAACCGGACGAGCATTACAGACTATTCAGGATATTGTCAGTACCTGGGCCCCGGCAGGTGATAACAACGATCCGAAAAAGTATGCACAGGATGTTGCGAAATGGATGGGAGTATCACCGAATGCAATATTGAATCTTACAGATCCCCAGACTATGGGAGCATTGATGCAGTCGATGGCGCGCAAAGAAGGTTATTCAAACTGGAACAGCCCGCTGGCGTATCAGGCCGCCGCTGGCAGCCTTAACCAGCAGACTGTTATAAATGTTCATGGAGTTAACAACCCTCAGGAGGCGGCTAATCTGATCGCTGACAAGCAGGGGGCTGTAAATGCCAGGGCGGTACAGCAATTGAAAGGACCTGCGTAATGGACTTTTTATCTGTTTTACTGCAGCAGCGAACCCGCTCAATAGGAATCATTATTCCTGATGTGGTTATTACCGAAAAGCACACTGACGCCCTGGAAATTACGGAACATCCGGTTGAACAGCCCACGAATGCTGGTGCCAGTGGTGAGGGCGCTGGTTATATATCAGAACACGCATTCAGGCGCCCTTCTGAGGTTGTGATGGAAACCGGTTTTTCCGGAGGCGGATCGCTGCTTGATTTTGCCAGTAACCTGACGGCTACCAGTTTACTGGGGCTGAGCCCGAAAGAACTGTATCAGGAACTGCTTAACCTGCAGCGGAATCGTATTCCTTTCGATGTGACAACCGGCAAGCGTATTTACAACAATATGTTGATAAAAACGCTGGAGGTTACGACCGATAAGAGTAGTGAAAATGTGCTTCTGGCGACATTTACCCTCAGGGAAGTAATTATTACCTCCACGCAGTCAGTCAGGGTTGCCCCGAAAAACAATATGACCGAGGGAGTCGGAACGTCTGCTGTGCAGAATACAGGCACCAAAACAACGGTGCTGCCGAATAATTCCATTCTGAAATCGCTGCCACAGATGGCGCAAGAAGGTATCTCCACTGTTGATGGGTATTTGAGCAATTTATTTCTGGGAAGGTGATTCATGCAAGCCGTAGAAATCCCACTGGTTGCTGACAATCAGACTTTTGCCACCACAATTAACGGTTCGGTTTATCACCTGTCTGTCATCTGGCGAGGCGAGTACTGGGTTCTGGATCTTGCTGACAGCAATGGCTCCGCCATTATATCAGGTATACCGATGATTACTGGGGCTGACCTGCTGGCACAGTATCGATATATGGATCTGGGTTTTTCTCTGGTGGTGCTCTGCGACGTGGCAGGGCAGGAGAATCCGACGCAATTCGATCTTGGAACGCTCTCACACCTCTATGTTTTCACGGAGTAACAATGTCGAAAAACTGGATGCGTCACTTTGAATTATTACTTGTTGATGATAAGGGCGACGGGATAAAATTTTCTGAGCTTAAAGTCACTTTCAATATTCAGAAAATGCCTGCGACCATATTTAATGGATTCGTTGGAAATTTTAAGGTTTATAACCTGTCTCCTACCACTCAGAACCGGATTATGCAGAAGGAGTTTTCGCGTATACAGGTTATTGCCGGATACAAGGGGCAACCGGATGCAGCAGGTAATTATCCTGATGAAAACGTTGGTATGATATTCAATGGAGATATCCGTTTTACTGTCACTGGTAAAGATAATGCCACAGACAGTTGGATCATGTTGCAGTGTATTGACAGCTGGGAAGGCCACCTGAACGCAAGTGTGAAAACCACAGTGGCAGCTGGCTGGAAGTACAGAGATCTTTTCAGTCTGGGTATGAAATCATTCGAACCATATGGCATCGAATCCGGCGCAGTTCCTGACATGCCTGAAACGGTATTTCCCCGGGGGCGCGTTGTTTATCAAAACACATCAAGGTTGATGAATCATATCGCAGGGCAGTGTAAGGCTAACTGGTGGTATGAAAATAATCTGGTAAATATTGTTCCTGAAGATAAATATATTGGTGTTGCTACGGTGTTGAATGCTAACACCGGGCTTATCGGTATGCCACAGCAGACGATGGGAGCTGGCGTAAATGTCAGATGCCTGATTAATCCAAATATTAAGCTCGGTGGGCTTATTCGTCTGGATCAGGCATCTGTATACCGTGCCTCTTTGAGTAATGACCAGGTAGCGAAATCGCCAGCACGACTGGATGAGTCTGAAAGCGACGGTAATCTCTACGTTAACGGTCTGCCAGGCATGTCACAGCCTGCCAGCATTAATACTGACGGTGATTACATTGTGGGCAGCATTGATTATACTGGCGACACCCGAGGGCAGGCGTGGTATATGGACCTGCTTTGCCTGGCTAAAGGTGGCAAAGAACTATTGGCAAAAGGCACTTTGGACAAAGTCGGAGATGTAGAGTGAAAAAAGTATTTTTTTGTTTATTCTTGGCCCTGCCGTTAACAGTTTCGGCGGCAACGCAGTGCGGACCATTCCGCTTTGATGCTGGTAATGATGGCCTCATGCACATCAATGGTCAAAAGCCAGAAACACAAAAAATGACCTTTTTGAAACAAAAAGACGATTTCGATAATGTCATGATGCAATGGATGTTACCTGATCCTAATACTGGACGTTGGTTAGGTATGGACTACATCAAACGAAACAAAAAAGCGATCCTCAACGTTGAAGTTATCCGCAAAAATATGGACGAGCCTCGGGAGTTCTGGACGTATGATTGCCGGAAGGTGAAGTGAATTACATTTGCGTCCAGCTTCTGCAGAACAGCATGGATGCGCCGAAAATCATCGGTTCCTTTCCATGCAAAAAGATTGTTGATTAATCACCCGTAATTATAATGTGATACTTCTACTTTCACGATAAGGAATTTGTCGCATGTTCGGATTTGATAAATTAATAACTCCAAAAATCATCAACGTTCTGTATGGCATCACAATGTTACTTCTGGTTGTTGCCGCCATTATAACGTTTGTTAATGGGAAGGCTGCTGGCGCTTTAGTGCTTTTGTTATGTGCTGTATTTTGCCGAATATTCTTTGAGTGCATCATGGTTTCATTTAAAAACAATGAGTATCTTCGCCGAATAGCTGAAGCGTTAGAAGCAAACAAGCAGTAATGAAACTTCAATAATGAACCCGCCACCCGGCGGGTTTTTTACTTTCTGGAGACATATGAATGCCCGTTTCTTTAAGCGCTCAACTTGGTAGCAAAGAACAGGCCGATGTAAGACTTGCTGGCTCTGTCATGTCGGCGCTGCGTGTTTCTATGCCCGGCATCGTCCAGTCATTTGATCCGGACACGGTAACAGTGGTTGTTCAACCTGCGATTAAAGGCTATGAGCCGGACTCAAATGGAATCAACCAGTCGACGACATTACCCCTGCTGGTGGATGTGCCAGTGGTATTTCCGCGCGGCGGAGGCTGTACGTTGACTTTTCCAGTTAAAGCCGGTGATGAATGTTTGGTGATTTTTGCCGATCGTTGTATTGATTTCTGGTGGCAGAGTGGCGGGATACAGGAGCCGGTCGATGACAGAATGCATGATTTATCGGATGCGTTTTGTATTGTCGGTCCCCAGTCGCAGGCAAGGAAGATTAGCGGTATTAATACCAGTGCCACACAGTTGCGTAGTGATGACGGCAGCACCTATTTTGAGCTTAATCCTGATACCAGGAAAATTAAAATTGTCGCTCCGGGGGGCCTTGATGTGGTTGCCCCTCTGGCTGATTTTTCTGAGAAAGTAACCATTCATGGCCTGTTAACCTGGATGGGGGGCATGGTGGGGTCTGTGGTTTCTGGTGTGGCTTCAAAAATCACTGGTGCTGTTGAGTTTTTGGGTAGCGTGAAGGCTAACGGCAAGCTAATCGATGATACGCACACTCATGGTGGTGTTCAGCGCGGTGGAAGCAATACCGACGGAGTAAACTGATGCGATACAGACGTGAAGACGCCGATGGCGATTACACCTTTGGCAGCGGTGATGACACCTGGCTGATTAACTCACCGGAGGCCGTGGCGCAGGCGGTAAAAACGCGATTCGAATTGTGGTATGGGCAATGGTTTCTCGACACCACCGAAGGGACTCCATGGATCCAGTCCGTGCTGGGCAGGCAGAAGCCGGAAACCTACAACCTGGCGATCCGTAAGCGCATTCTGGAAACGCAGGGCGTTAAATCAATCCTCTATTTCAATACGACGGTGGATACCACGACCCGACGTGTCATGTTTTCCGCTGAAATCGACACTCTTTATGGAATAACGACTGTTACATCGGAGGCGTAATGGCTCTGAACCTTGATTCTCTCGGTTTATCTGCAAAGGTAACCGCGGAGGGGATCAGTGCGCCTGATTATCAGACGATACTCAGCACCCTGATTAGCTATTTTCAGCAGATTTATGGCAGTGATGCCTACCTCGAACCGGATAGCAAAGACGGCCAGATGGTGGCTCTGATGGCGCTGGCGATTCATGATGCCAATAATATGGCGATAACTGTCTACAACTGTTTTTCACCGGCAACCGGCTATGGGGCTGCACTGACCTGTAACGTGAAAATAAATGGTATTTCACGTAAAGGCGCGACGAACTCTACGGTTGATTTGCTTCTTACAGGAACTGCCGGAACAACCATCATTAATGGCAGCGTGAAAGACAGTAATAATGTGATATGGCGTTTGCCTGCTTCAGTGGTGGTAGGCGTGGATGGTACAGTGATGGTGACCGCAACATGTTCCGTCAGTGGTGCAGTGGCGGCGCTGGCTGGAACTATCACTGAAATTAATACGCCAACCCGTGGCTGGGTTTCGGTAACCAATCCTGCTGCAGCCACTGTGGGCACTCCGGCAGAAACTGACGCTGAGTTACGTATCCGCCAGTCGCAAAGTGTTGCGTTGCCATCAATAACCCCATTTGAAGCACTGGATGGTGCTGTTTCTAATGTTACCGGTGTAACCCGCCACAAACTCTATGAAAACGATACTGGTTCGGAGGACGGTAACGGGTTACCGCCACACTCTGTTGCTGTAATTGTGGATGGCGGTGATGTAACGGATATTGCTCAGGCTATCAGAGGGAATAAAGGCCAGGGGACAGCCACTCACGGTACAACATCCGTTACGGTTCCGGATAAATACGGCAATCCCCATGTAATCAAATTCTCGCGTTCCAGTGATGTGCCTGTTTATGCCCTGATTAAATTAAAAGTTTTTACGGGTTATACCTCACAGATAGGGCAGCAGATCCAGCAGGCTATTTCCGACTATATCAATAGTCTGATGATTGGTGATTCGGTCCTTTTAAGTCGCATTTACTCACCGGCGAATCTTGGCGTGGTGAGTGGCGGGAATGCACGCTATTACGATATTCAGGAACTGACGATTGGGAAATCCCCGGGGGCTTTGTCGTCATCAAACATTGATATCAGATACAACGAATCTGCGTCCTGTACCCCGAAAAATATCGTTATAACGGTGGAGTCATGAGCAAATACACCGAACTAATCACGAACTACCACGCCACCAAACCTAAATTTCTTGCGCATGTTGATCTGATGACCCGGCCACTTATTGATGTTGCGGCTGCCACCAGAGGGCTGATTAGTGCATTTGATATTGACTCTGCGGTTGGTGTGCAACTTGACATCCTTGGATTGTGGATCGGACGTAGCCGTGTTGTCAGCCAGCCTATCTCAGGTGTCTATTTCAGCTGGGATACCGACGGGCTTGGATATGATCAGGGGGTATGGCAGGGACCATACGATCCTGATTCAGGATACATGTATCTCAGCGATGAAACTTATCGTGTCATTCTTAAAGCGAAGATTGCGATTAATAACTGGGACGGACGGAATGATTCGCTTCCGGCAATTCTTGACGCGGCAACAGCAGGATCCGGGCTGCGAATGCAGATAGTCGATAACCAGGACATGACGATATCGGTCTGGGTCTTTCCTGATACTGATATTTCAGATGTATCGCGTGAGTTAATTGCGGCAATTAAACAGGGGTATCTCACAGTAAAAGCCGCCGGGGTATGGGCGGGTGGCATTGAAACACCTTCGGTGGAAACCCCATCGGAAGGCTCAAAATTTTTTGGTTTTGATATGGATAACGAATTCATCAGTGGTTTTGATGTAGGAGCATGGGGAGTATTACTCTGATGGCGAAAAATGACTTTAAAGCGTTTGCAACGGATCGAAATGCCAATGTTATATCGCAGGAGGAATGGGAAGCGTTGCCCGCGCTTTTATCTGGATTTACAGCAGGGAAAGCCTCCAGTGCGCAAGTCAATAAGGTTATTCGGCAGGCCAGCTTTATTGCTGCAGCTCTGGCCCAGTTTGTAAGTGATAAAACGCAACGGGATGTGCTTGATAATGGTGATCTGCCCGGTTTTGTTGAATTGCTGGGATCGGGGTTTGCTGTTGAATACCTGAGCCGCAAGAATCCGTTTGGCGATATCAAATCGGACGGCACGGTGAAAACAGCTCTCGAAAACCTTGGTTTGGGAGAAGGTGCTCCAGCTATTGGCGTTCCGTTCTTCTGGCCGTCCGCTGCAATGCCAAATACTGTAATCGACAGCTGGTCCAGTATGGTGTTTTTGAAGTTCAACGGCGCGAAATTCTCTGCCACTGATTATCCTGTGCTGGCGAAAGTATTTCCTTCGCTGGTATTACCTGAAGCCCGCGGTGATTTCATTCGTATCTGGGATGACGGGCGAGGTGCAGACGGTGGTCGCGAATTATTAAGCTGGCAGGCAGCTACAAACTTTTCTCAGTTTGCCGGGAATGTAGGCGAAGGTGCGGGACACGCAATTAACTTTCATGATGGCATCGCCGGAAATCAGCCAGGATTTTCACGATTTAATTTCACCAGTAACTCTGTGGGTGATGGTGTGAATTTTGTTGCTGTCAGACCGCGAAATATTGCATTTAACTTTCTGGTGAGGGCTAAATAATGAAACCTGTTTTTGATGAAAATGGGCTGGCTACAGTGCCGGGCGATATGCGTTGTTTTTATTATAATGCAGTAACGTATGAATATACCGGCTGGTCTGATGAATATATTAATACTGGCGTAAGTATACCCGCCTGTTCCACTGGTATTGACCCGGGCGAAAACATTCCGGGAAAAGTGGCAGTATTTACGGGTAAGGGATGGAGCCATGAAGAAGACCATCGCAATGAGACCGTTTACTCAACTGAAAATGGCGCAGCTGTTACAGTGGATTATATCGGTGCCATCAAAGACGGTTATGTCACGATTTCACCGTTAACGCCATACGATAAATGGGATGGTGAGAAATGGGTGACAGACACTGAGGCACAACACAGTGCCGCAGTAGACGCGGCAGAAGCACAGCGCCAGTCACTGATTGATGCAGCAATGGCTTCCATTAGTCTGATTCAGCTGAAATTACAGGCCGGGCGGAAACTGACGCAGGCAGAAACAACCCGACTTAACGTCGTGCTGGATTACATTGACGCGGTGACGGCAACAGATACCAGCACCGCGCCTGATGTCATCTGGCCTGAGCTGCCGGAGGCGTAGGCCATTCAATATCGGGTGCTGTTGACGTATCAACACGCATCAGCAGCACACGGTATTTCTTCCATTGGGTGAGAGTTGAAGTTTCTTCATCAGTTGCGATACCAGCATCAACAGCATCCTGACGCCAGGATATTTCACTGTCAGCTTTTGCACGAAATGTGGCTTTCATGTTTTCTGCATCTGATATTTTCTGTTCTGGTGAAAGCGGCGGCTCATCAACCCATGCAAGGGTCCCTGAAACCATTCCCAGCATTTTTCCTGTTGGCTTATTTCCCCCATTAAATCTGACAGCATCCTCATCGCTGATTTCAATACCATCCTGCGGCCATGTCCCCTCCTTGATATAACTTTCATATAGCGCTGCGTTGTAGATTGCATTTTCGGACGGGCTGTAAACACTTTTAACTTTATTCATTCTGTTATCTCCCTTTCGCTATATAGCAAAGATTAAACCCACCGGCGCCTGACATACGGGCTGTAAAACCCGTTCTTGAAGTACCAGTTGAGTTAACTCCATAAGCAGGCATGGTTGCTGGAGAAAGCAGAGACTCCTGGATATCTGCCATTGTCAGTGTAATTGATTCGACCCGCGCGGGGAAAGGTAGCGGGAAAACAACATTCGTCCCTGTCTGTCCAACGGGGAAACCGAAAATACCCCATTGTGTAATTACCCCATCCGGCCCCTTACTCCATCCAGATTTAGGATTCGGCCAGTCTGCTGCTCCAGAGTGCCCCGTTGTAAAACTACTCATATCTGGTACTTGCCCGGTATCCGTTCCGACGTTCCTCGTTGCCGCTTCTCCCAAACCAACGTTTATGAAAATGCAGAAATAACGAGCAAATGGCATCATTCCTGCTTTTGTCAGAGGGATCCACTATGCTTATTGGCTATGTACGTGTGTCAACAAATGACCAGAACACAGATCTACAACGTAATGCGCTGAACTGTGCAGGATGCGAGCTGTTTTTTGAAGACAAGATAAGCGGTACAAAGTCCGAAAGGCCGGGACTGAAAAAACTGCTCAGGACATTATCGGCAGGTGACACTCTGGTTGTCTGGAAGCTGGATCGGCTGGGGCGCAGTGTGCGGCATCTTGTCGTGCTGGTGGAGGAGTTGTGCGAACAAGGTGTTAATTTTAGTAGTTATGTTATTACAGGTGGGGGATTTCTCCCCCTTATGCAGATTTTCTAGTTAACTATTGGCGAAGTGGCCATATTTTTCTGTTTTTTAAAAAACTATCTTCAACTATATAACTGCAACAATGTTCACTAAGGCCATAAAAACTAATTATTCCATATTTATGAGAAGCTATATCAGACAGTTCTGCTAATACTGTGGCAAGCCAACGAGCGATGCTAAGAGAATAGAATCTTCCCCACTTTTGAACAATGGTATTTTGTCCAGTACGGATGGAGGCTGATATAAGGTCTTGCATAATGTTGGTACTTTCATTCATATACATGACCGTTGTATACGGTGAAAGAGTGGCATTGATAAACCTAGCATTTTCTTCAACACGTCTTTGTTCAACTGTATAATAATAATGTTTTTCAAGGATACTCTCGGCTACTTCTCCCCACCATTTATTAATAGGTTCATTATTGGTTAAATTGGGGCTGCTTAATGAGGAGAAATTTGCGTAACGTCCCCGTCGGGCATCAGCAAAGGAATCTAAACATTCAAGTATTTTGTAGGTAATTTTATGTGTAGGACGTGAATATCTCAGAGATAGTTGCATTTTTTTAGAAATACTATCAACCTCGTTGGTTAATTCAATGAGCTTATGTCCAAATTTTCTTACAATATTCTCATCAGGCATTTTCCCTTTGTGTTCAATGGCATAGTGTGCAACAAGTATTAGTTTAGCAAGTCTCTCAAAACCTACAGAAAGCCCAAAAAATGCTGTGTAATATTCACCTATTTTGTCTGCATAATTGGCTTTACCTATGGCTGTTGCCCCAGAACCAATGAGCTGTGTAACTAAAGATGCTTCTCGGCCCAGAGCGTGCCATGCTGGAATATCCCAGGGATTTTTATTCACTTTATTATTTTCCTTTGCTCATAAATTTAAATTGTTTGAGTATCTCATAAAATATAAGGAGGTGGTTAAGGTTGTTGATCGCATATAATAGCTATTGAAAGTCAAGAACTCGGTTTTATGTTCTACCACTAATTAATATATTGTGAGTCTGACAATATATTAATTAGTATGATCAAACCAGCCATCAACTGATTCCTTGTATCTTTCAGAGTCTCCAGAACAAAAGCCTTAACGAATTCCTTATTTGTGAGTGCCTTACCAAAAGCCCATTGTTGCAGGGAACGAGTATAAAACTCGCCAGCTACTGGAGCAGGCTACCTGATTGTCGATCGATTCCTGCGTCCATATAGTCGATGGTCTTCTGGAGCTCTTCGATTAGGGCAATAGCTTTTGCTCGAGAAATGCATATTAGTTGATCCGGAAATTCTTGTAAGGGCCAGTTTGGTATACAGGCCATGTTATCAGTGAAGGATGCAGACAAGTAAACTTCATTGGTAACTAGGGAATAGCTTACCTCAAAATTGGTGAGTTCCGGCAAACTGCTAACGTTTGATTCTTTTCTGCGCATAATATTATCCATGACTGTAATTATGTACAGTTAATGGTCTTCAATTTCGAAGAGGGAGTCAAGGGGGAGTCTCAAATGAACCTTTATAGAAAGGGGAGCTCTTTGTGTTGCTGAACGTATGCAAAATTTTTTTGCACCATAAATTCAATAACACATTCAATAACACATTACTGCATCACCATGAAAATAAATGTATTTTTATTTAATTTCACACATATCACAATTGATGCATTTTTTAGTGATTAACAGCGCCATAAGGAAACTCTCAAAACAACACAAACCGGGCGGGCATTATACGCGCATTATTTACTCAGACCAGTTTTTTCACCAGCGCTTCGCTATGACGAATACGTTCTGGAGCCAGTTCCAGATCCTGCTGAATCAGCGCAATGAACAGCAAATCCGTTAACATTCCCTGCGCGTGACAAGCAGAGATTGAAGCACTGTTTGTCGCTTGTTCTTCGGCAATGGTATACAGGCAATGAGAAGCACGCTGTTGCAGGGCATTGGGAGTAAAGCCGGTAATCGCCAGCACTTTTCCGCCCACTCGCAGCATCTCATCTGCCGCCAGGTTTAACTCGCGCCGTACACCGGTGTAGGAAATGGCTAATAACAGATCGTCAGGGGACGACGCCTGTACTGTAGCGAGTAGCGCATGCATATCGCGCACTGCGGCAGCATTGAAGCCAATCTTCATCAGCTTCCAGGCAAAGTTTTGCGCCACCAGACCCGAAGCGCCAATACCGGTCAGAATTATCCGCCGCGCAGAGCGCAACATTGCCACGCATTCATGCAGTTTCTCTTCACTATTAACGTTTAACGTTGCGTACATAGCGGCAGTATTTTCTTTAATCAGTTTTTCGCCGACCAGCCGTAACGGATCATCACCGCGGATTTGGTTATGAATGGGCACGGAGGGAGATTCCGGCTGGCTTGCCAGCGCTTCACTCAACGCCAACTTTAGTGCCGGAAAACCTTTATAGCCGAGTTTTTGCGCGAACTTCACGACGCTGGACTGACTGACTCCGGCTTCGTTGGCCAGTTGCTGAGAGCTTAAATGGCGCGCCGTATCAGGTTGTAGCAGCAGATAATCCGCCAGTTTTTTATCACTCTGGGCAAGCCCCTGGTAACGCTGACGGATACGAAGTAAGCCGTTCATATCTTTCCTCGCGATGAAATAATGGCGACAACAGGCAATATGAGACACACGCGAGTGAATTTTATATTCCATTGCCGCTAATTGCCATGAATTAAAAATTCCAGTTAGCCATGATGCGGTCGATTGTTGCCGGAAAAGTGATGATCTATCTGTTAGGCTATGTAGTAGCGAAAATTAATCAGGATGTTTCAGTCCAGAGGAGTATGGTTTGGCAACTCACGAGCGTCGTGTGGTGTTTTTTGACTTAGATGGAACATTGCATCAGCAGGATATGTTCGGCAGTTTTTTACGTTATTTACTGCGTCGCCAACCGCTGAATGCGTTACTTGTTCTGCCGTTGTTGCCGATCATAGCCATTGCGTTATTGATAAAAGGTCGTGCGGCACGCTGGCCGATGAGTCTGCTTCTGTGGGGATGCACTTTTGGTCACAATGAAGCGCGTTTGCAGGCGTTGCAGGCCGATTTCGTACGTTGGTTTCGTGACAATGTTACCGCCTTTCCGCTGGTTCAGGAGCGATTAACCACCTACCTGTTAAGTTCCGATGCTGATATCTGGTTGATTACCGGCTCTCCGCAGCCGCTGGTTGAAGCGGTTTATTTCGATACGCCCTGGCTGCCGCGGGTTAATCTTATCGCCAGTCAGATTCAGCGTGGATATGGTGGTTGGGTATTGACGATGCGTTGTCTGGGACATGAAAAGGTCGCGCAACTGGAGCGCAAAATCGGCACGCCGCTGCGGCTGTACAGTGGCTATAGCGACAGTAACCAGGACAACCCGCTGCTTTACTTTTGCCAGCATCGCTGGCGGGTAACCCCGCGCGGTGAACTCCAGCAACTGGAATAGAGTAAAGCATAGCGTCCGTGTATAATGCGCCGCGCTTTTATAACCGGAGTTTTCTTTTTGTCTGAAGTCGAATTTAGCTACGAATACTGGATGCGTCATGCAATGACGCTGGCGAAGCGTGCCTGGGATGAGCGGGAAGTACCGGTCGGCGCGGTATTAGTGCATAACAATCGTGTTATTGGCGAAGGCTGGAACCGTCCGATTGGTCGACATGATCCCACCGCACATGCAGAAATCATGGCCCTACGGCAGGGCGGTCTGGTGATGCAAAATTATCGTCTGATCGACGCCACGTTGTATGTCACGCTTGAACCCTGTGTAATGTGTGCCGGAGCGATGATCCACAGTCGCATTGGTCGCGTGGTCTTTGGTGCGCGTGACGCGAAAACTGGCGCTGCGGGATCTTTAATGGATGTGCTACATCATCCGGGTATGAATCACCGGGTGGAAATTACGGAAGGAATACTGGCGGATGAGTGCGCGGCGTTGCTCAGTGACTTCTTTCGCATGCGCCGCCAGGAAATTAAAGCGCAGAAAAAAGCGCAATCCTCGACAGATTAATTTTGTTTCTCTTCACTCCCTTTTCTGGAAAACAGCAGAGAGGGAGAGTGGGTCAAATAGTTTGATGACGACTGGGAAAGAAACGAGAGAAAAGGAAATTTCTCTTTGCCCAGCTCCGTAGGCGATACCGCCGGATAATCCTGCGCCAGTTGCATCGCCGCTTCTGTAGCCTGCTTCTCTTTCTCCTGCAGATAACCCACCAGGCTAATCTGATACTTACGAATATTTTCGACATAAGCGTAGGCTTCATGCCCACGAGCGTAGCCGTAAGTCAGCTTGCTGTAATAGGGTTTCTGGCTAAGTAAAGGCAGACGCTGTTTTACGTCAGCCCAACTGTCAGGATTACCTTTGGTTTTTGCCGTCAGGGCGCGGGCATCCAGCATATGCGCATAGCCCATATTGTACGCGGCGAGGGCAAACCAGATCCGTTCGTTCTCCGGCACACTTTCCGGCACTTTACTCATCATATCCTGTAAATAACGCACGCCGCCGCTGATGCTCTGTTCGGCATCGGTACGATCCGTAATGCCGAGGCTTTGCGCGGTGTTTTTGGTTAACATCATCATGCCGCGCACACCCGTCGGTGAAGTGGCCTGCGCATCCCAGTGCGATTCCTGATAAGCAATAGCGGCCAGCAAACGCCAGTCAATTTCTTCGGCGTATTTCTCAAACAGGGGCTTTAACTGCGGCAGTACCGCATCGACGGCGCGTAAAAATGTGCGCGTATCGACGTAATCAAAATCATCGCCATGCCCCAGGTATTTCTCTTCAATGCGTGCCAGTGTACCGTCTTCATTCATTTCGTTGAAGAAGTCGAGCAGGGCGGCGGAAAGGGTATTATCGCCATCTAACGGGCTAAACCAGGTCACCGGTTGTTCATCGGTGATATCGAGCGCTACGGCGAGTTCCGGGTGAACGCGCTGAAACAGGCTGATGGCGACAGAATCAGCAATGGTGTAATCGAGTTTTCCTTCGATGACATCTTCCATTAATTCCGCAGAGCCTTTTTTGTCGTCTACCTTCCAGCTTAATTCCGGGAATTTTGTGTCTTTCAGGGTCTGGAGATCGTTAACCACCACGTGACCCGGTGCAACGGTGAGTTGCTCCGCCGTCAGGTTGCCCAGCGTACGTGGGCGATACTGACCCACTTTATAAACCAGTTGTTGTGACACGGAATAATAGGTAGGACCAGGCTGATAATTTTTTACCCGCTCACTGTTATAGACCAGTCCTGCCGCCAGCAGGTCGGCGTTACCATTATCGAGGTCGTCAAACAGCTGGCTGATATTCTGCCGCACGGTCACTTTCAGTTTTACACCGAGGTAATCGGCAAACTGTTTCGCCAGTTCGTAATCCAGGCCAAAAGGTTTCCCGTTGATTTCGTTATAAGTCAGGGGAGTATGAATGGTGCTCACACGCAACTCTCCCCGCGCTTGAATGGCGGCGATACGGTTGTCGGCTTTACCAAACCAGGGAATGGATGGCCAGAGAGCGACCGCGAGCAGCAGTGCCAGAATGCCGATGAACAGATAATTAATCTTTAATTTTTTCAATTAGTTAATTCTCTGTGTCGTGCGCGTCCCAGCTTGAAAAAACGTAATAATAGTGAAAGGTTTACTCATAAATGAGCGGCATTTTGCGTAAACCTGCGCCAGATGGCAACTTATTACAGCCATTGGCGGCACGCGTTGCTAATTCACGATGGTGATTTTATTTCCACGCAAACGGTTTCGTCAGCGCATCAGATTCTTTATAATGACGCCCGTTTCCCCCCCTTGGGTACACCGAAAGCTTAGAAGACGAGAGACTTATGATGGAAATTCTGCGTGGTTCGCCTGCATTGTCGGCATTCCGAATCAACAAACTGCTGGCACGTTTTCAGGCTGCCAGGCTCCCGGTTCACACTATTTACGCCGAGTATGTCCATTTTGCTGACCTCAATGCGCCGTTAAACGATGATGAGCACGCACAACTTGAACGCCTGCTGAAATATGGCCCGGCACTCGCCAGCCACGCCCCGCAAGGCAAACTCCTGCTGGTGACCCCGCGTCCTGGCACCATCTCTCCCTGGTCTTCGAAAGCGACCGATATCGCCCATAATTGCGGTCTACAACAGGTAAACCGCCTTGAGCGCGGCATGGCTTACTATATAGAAGTCGGTACGCTGACCAATGAACAATGGCAGCAGGTGACCGCTGAACTGCACGACCGCATGATGGAAACGGTCTTTTTTGCTTTAGATGATGCAGAGCAGTTGTTTGCACACCATCAACCGACTCCGGTCACCAGCGTTGATTTGCTGGGGCAGGGCCGTCAGGCGCTAATCGACGCTAACCTGCGTCTTGGCCTGGCACTGGCGGAAGATGAAATTGACTATTTGCAGGATGCTTTCACAAAGCTTGGTCGTAACCCGAACGACATCGAACTGTATATGTTTGCCCAGGCGAACTCCGAGCACTGCCGCCACAAAATTTTTAACGCCGACTGGGTTATCGATGGTGAACAGCAGCCGAAATCGCTATTTAAGATGATCAAAAACACCTTCGAAACCACGCCGGATCACGTTCTCTCTGCTTATAAAGATAACGCCGCCGTAATGGAAGGTTCTGAAGTGGGCCGCTACTTTGCTGACCACGAAACGGGCCGCTACGATTTCCATCAGGAACCGGCGCATATTCTGATGAAAGTCGAAACTCACAACCACCCGACGGCGATTTCTCCGTGGCCGGGCGCGGCGACCGGTTCCGGCGGTGAAATCCGCGATGAAGGTGCCACCGGGCGTGGCGCAAAGCCGAAAGCCGGTCTGGTTGGTTTCTCCGTATCCAACTTGCGTATTCCGGGCTTTGAACAGCCGTGGGAAGAAGATTTCGGTAAGCCTGAGCGCATTGTCACCGCGCTGGACATCATGACCGAAGGCCCGCTGGGCGGTGCGGCGTTTAACAACGAATTTGGTCGTCCGGCACTGAACGGCTACTTCCGTACTTATGAAGAAAAAGTGAACAGCCACAACGGCGAAGAGCTGCGCGGTTATCACAAACCGATCATGCTGGCGGGCGGGATCGGCAACATTCGCGCCGATCACGTACAAAAAGGCGAGATCAACGTCGGTGCGAAGCTGGTCGTTCTCGGCGGCCCGGCAATGAACATCGGTCTTGGCGGCGGCGCGGCGTCTTCCATGGCGTCTGGTCAGTCTGATGCCGACCTCGACTTTGCTTCCGTACAGCGCGACAACCCGGAGATGGAGCGTCGCTGCCAGGAAGTGATCGACCGTTGCTGGCAGCTTGGTGATGCCAACCCAATCCTGTTTATCCACGACGTTGGCGCAGGCGGTCTTTCTAACGCCATGCCGGAACTGGTGAGCGACGGCGGGCGCGGCGGTAAATTCGAACTGCGCGATATTCTGAGCGACGAGCCAGGCATGAGCCCGCTGGAAATCTGGTGTAACGAATCCCAGGAACGCTACGTGCTGGCAGTTGCTGCCGATCAGTTACCGCTGTTTGACGAACTGTGTAAGCGTGAACGCGCACCGTACGCGGTGATTGGTGAAGCGACCGAAGAACTGCATCTTTCTCTGCACGATCGTCATTTTGATAATCAGCCGATTGATCTACCGCTGGACGTACTGCTTGGCAAAACGCCGAAGATGACCCGCGATGTGCAAACGCTGAAAGCGAAAGGCGACGCGCTGGCCCGTGAAGGGATCACCATCGCTGACGCGGTGAAACGCGTGCTGCATCTGCCGACCGTGGCGGAGAAAACTTTCCTGGTGACCATCGGTGACCGCAGCGTAACCGGCATGGTGGCGCGCGATCAGATGGTGGGGCCGTGGCAGGTGCCGGTCGCTAACTGCGCGGTCACTACCGCCAGCCTCGACAGCTACTATGGCGAAGCGATGGCAATTGGCGAACGTGCGCCAGTTGCGCTGCTGGATTTCGCCGCTTCTGCCCGTCTGGCAGTCGGTGAAGCGCTAACCAACATCGCCGCAACACAAATTGGCGATATCAAACGCATTAAACTTTCCGCCAACTGGATGGCGGCGGCAGGCCACCCTGGTGAAGATGCGGGCCTGTATGAAGCCGTTAAAGCTGTGGGCGAAGAACTTTGTCCGGCGCTGGGCCTGACGATACCGGTGGGTAAAGACTCTATGTCGATGAAAACCCGCTGGCAGGAAGGTAACGAAGAGCGCGAAATGACGTCGCCGTTGTCGCTGGTGATTTCCGCATTTGCCCGCGTGGAAGATGTACGTCACACCATTACGCCGCAGCTTTCTACCGAAGATAACGCACTGTTGCTGATTGATTTGGGCAAAGGCAATAACGCGCTGGGCGCAACGGCACTGGCGCAGGTTTATCGTCAGCTTGGCGACAAACCGGCAGATGTACGCGATGTTGCCCAACTGAAAGGCTTCTATGACGCGATTCAGGCGCTGGTTGCACAGCGTAAGCTGCTGGCGTATCACGACCGCTCTGATGGCGGCCTGCTGGTAACGCTGGCGGAAATGGCCTTTGCTGGTCATTGTGGCATTGACGCGGATATCGCCTCTCTGGGTGACGATCGCCTGGCGGCGTTGTTTAACGAAGAACTGGGTGCGGTGATTCAGGTTCGAGCTGCTGATCGTGAAGCCGTTGAAGCGGTACTGGCACAGCATGGCCTTGCTGATTGCGTCCATTATGTTGGCCAGGCGGTTTCCGGTGACCGTTTTGTGATTACCGCCAACGGGCAGACTGTATTTAGCGAAAGCCGCACCACGCTGCGTGTCTGGTGGGCAGAAACGACCTGGCAGATGCAGCGCCTGCGTGACAACCCGGAGTGTGCCGATCAGGAGCACCAGGCGAAATCAAACGACGCCGATCCGGGCCTGAATGTGAAACTGTCGTTTGATATCAACGAAGATGTGGCAGCACCGTTTATTGCCACTGGCGCGCGCCCGAAAGTTGCCGTGCTGCGTGAGCAGGGCGTGAACTCGCATGTTGAAATGGCGGCAGCTTTCCACCGTGCAGGCTTCGATGCTATCGACGTGCATATGAGCGATCTGCTGGCTGGACGCACGGGCCTGGAGGGTTTCCACGCCCTGGTCGCGTGTGGTGGTTTCTCCTACGGTGATGTGCTGGGCGCTGGTGAAGGTTGGGCGAAGTCTATCCTGTTCAATGACCGTGTACGCGATGAGTTTGCAACCTTCTTCCATCGTCCGCAAACGCTGGCGCTGGGGGTATGTAACGGTTGCCAGATGATGTCTAATCTGCGTGAACTGATCCCGGGTAGCGAGTTGTGGCCACGTTTTGTGCGTAACACCTCCGATCGCTTTGAAGCGCGTTTCAGTCTGGTAGAAGTAACCCAAAGCCCGTCGCTGCTGTTGCAGGGGATGGTGGGCTCGCAGATGCCGATTGCTGTGTCTCATGGTGAAGGGCGCGTGGAAGTGCGTGATGCGGCGCATCTGGCGGCACTGGAAAGCAAAGGGCTGGTGGCACTGCGCTATGTCGATAACTTCGGCAAAGTCACTGAAACCTACCCGGCTAACCCGAACGGTTCACCGAACGGTATTACGGCGGTCACGACTGAAAGTGGTCGAGTCACCATTATGATGCCGCACCCGGAACGAGTTTTCCGTACTGTCAGCAACTCCTGGCATCCGGAAAACTGGGGCGAGGATGGCCCATGGATGCGCATTTTCCGCAATGCACGTAAGCAGTTGGGGTAAGTCGTCAACCCATTGGTATTGCAGCCCGGATGAGGCATTCACGCCGCATCCGGCATTAAGCACCAACCGCTATTATGAGCTCCCAACTTCGGGAGCTTTTTTGTGTCTTTAAATCACGACAATGGGTGGTTTGCCGTGTCGCTTTTTGGTGACACTTAACTCATTGATTTTAATATTATCTAATAAGTTTATCTTAAGTTGTCTCTTTTTAGCGACACAGTGGCTGATTTACATTCAAATAGCGGAGAAGCCATAAACCCCTCAAAGCAGCGTATAATCAGTATGTTACCAAACTATTTTCTTTATTGGCACAGTTACTGCATAATAGTAAGCAGTGGCTCATTCACCGACTTATGTCAGCCCCTTCGGGACGTGCTACATAAAATTCGAATGACGCACAACAAGGTGCCTGCCGTCCAACTTCTGATATCAGCGTAGCTATATCAACCATCGGGCGAAACGTCGAGTTAGGCACCGCCTTATTCCATAACAAAGCCGGGTAATTCCCGGCTTTGTTGTATCTGAACTTCCCCTCGGTTAGCATCAGGCTATTCGCGTCTGACGAGAGTAACGCCTTGAAACGCTGGCCCGTTTTTCCCCGCTCATTACGACAACTGGTAATGCTGGCATTTTTGCTGATTCTGCTGCCCCTGTTGGTGCTGGCATGGCAAGCCTGGCAAAGCCTGAATGCACTTAGCGATCAGGCGGCGCTGGTTAACCGCACTACGCTTATTGATGCCCGGCGCAGTGAAGCGATGACCAACGCGGCACTGGAGATGGAGCGCAGCTACCGTCAGTACTGCGTGCTGGACGACCCTACGCTTGCGAAGGTTTATCAAAGCCAGCGCAAGCGTTACAGCGAAATGCTCGATGCCCACGCAGGCGTGCTGCCGGACGATAAACTCTACCAGGCATTACGTCAGGATTTGAACAATCTGGCTCAACTTCAGTGTAACAACAGCGGTCCCGATGCTGCTGCCGCCGCGCGTCTGGAAGCCTTTGCCAGTGCCAATACCGAAATGGTGCAGGCCACGCGCACAGTGGTGTTCTCTCGTGGGCAGCAACTTCAGCGTGAAATCGCCGAACGTGGGCAATATTTTGGTTGGCAATCGCTGGTGCTATTTCTGGTGAGTCTGGTGATGGTACTGCTTTTCACGAGGATGATTATCGGTCCGGTGAAAAATATCGAGCGCATGATCAACCGGCTGGGGGAAGGGCGTTCTCTGGGCAATAGCGTCTCGTTCAGTGGACCGAGCGAGTTACGCTCGGTTGGGCAACGTATTCTTTGGTTAAGTGAGCGCCTGTCATGGCTGGAATCCCAACGCCATCAATTTTTAAGACATTTATCTCATGAATTAAAAACGCCACTGGCGAGTATGCGCGAGGGCACTGAATTACTGGCTGATCAGGTTGTCGGGCCGCTTACGCCAGAGCAAAAAGAGGTGGTGAGCATTCTTGATAGCAGCAGCCGCAATTTGCAAAAACTGATCGAACAACTGCTTGATTACAACCGTAAACAGGCGGACAGTGCGGTGGAACTGGAGAATGTTGAGTTAGCACCGCTGGTGGAGACAGTGGTTTCTGCTCATAGCCTGCCCGCACGGGCTAAAATGATGCATACCGACGTTGATCTCAAAGCAACAGCTTGCCTGGCGGAGCCAATGCTGCTGATGAGCGTACTGGATAATCTTTACTCCAATGCGGTGCACTACGGGGCTGAATCCGGTAACATTTGCCTTCGCAGCAGTTTACATGGTGCGCGGGTTTATATTGATGTCATCAATACAGGCACGCCCATTCCGCAAGAGGAACGCGCCATGATCTTCGAACCTTTTTTTCAGGGAAGCCACCAGCGAAAAGGGGCGGTGAAGGGCAGCGGTCTGGGATTAAGCATTGCCAGGGATTGTATTCGCCGTATGCAAGGGGAACTGTATCTGGTCGACGAGAGCGGGCAAGATGTTTGTTTCCGCATTGAATTACCGTCGTCGAAAAACACGAAATAATGCTAACAGCCTATCCCATCAGGCTATTTTATTTGCCAGTTTGGCCCCGGGCAGTGCTCGAAATCTTCACGTACGACATGTACGCTCCGGTTTCTCCGCGCTGTCCATGTCCAAACTGCCTGCAACAATTACGCCCACTGGGATAGGTTTTAAGTCTGGTGAATATGCGACACATTTTTCAACGATTATTGCCCCGACGGCTGTGGCTGGCAGGGCTGCCATGTCTGGCATTGCTGGGTTGCGTGCAGAGTCACAATAAGCCAGCCATTGATACGCCAGCAGAAGAAAAAATTCCGGTTTATCAACTGGCTGACTATCTTTCTACTGAATGTAGCGACATCTGGGCGCTGCAAGGTAAATCAACCGAAACCAATCCGCTTTACTGGCTGCGGGCGATGGATTGTGCTGATCGTTTAATGCCTGCGCAGTCGCGTCAGCAAGCGCGCCAATATGACGACGGCAACTGGCAAAATACCTTTAAACAAGGGATTTTGCTCGCCGACGCCAAAATTACGCCGTATGAGCGCCGCCAGCTGGTCGCGCGCATTGATGCGCTAAGTACCGAGATCCCGGCACAGGTTCGCCCACTGTATCAACTTTGGCGCGACGGTCAGGCGCTGCAACTGCAACTGGCGGAAGAGCGCCAACGCTACAGCAAACTCCAGCAGTCCAGCGACAGCGAGCTGGATACTTTGCGCCAGCAACATCACGTTCTACAACAGCAACTGGAACTCACTACCCGCAAGCTGGAAAACCTGACCGATATTGAACGCCAGCTCTCGACCCGCAAACCGGCTGGAAATTTCTCGCCGGATACGCCGCACGAGAGTGAAAAGCCCGTGCCATCCACCGATGAGGTCACTCCTGATGAGCCATAAACCTGCGCATTTATTACTGGTCGATGACGATCCGGGATTGCTGAAACTGCTTGGCCTGCGCCTGACCAGCGAAGGCTACAGTGTGGTCACGGCGGAAAGTGGTGCTGAAGGATTGCGGGTACTGAATCGCGAAAAAGTAGATTTAGTCATCAGCGACCTGCGGATGGATGAAATGGACGGTATGCAGCTGTTTGCTGAAATCCAGAAAGTGCAGCCGGGAATGCCAGTAATTATTCTTACCGCGCATGGTTCTATTCCTGATGCCGTTGCTGCAACACAGCAGGGCGTGTTCAGTTTTCTCACCAAGCCTGTCGATAAAGATGCGCTATATCAGGCAATTGACGATGCGCTGGAACAATCCGCGCCAGCCACCGACGAACGTTGGCGCGAGGCGATTGTCACCCGCAGCCCGCTGATGCTGCGCTTGCTGGAACAGGCGCGGCTGGTGGCACAATCAGACGTTAGCGTTTTGATTAACGGCCAGAGCGGCACCGGGAAAGAGATTTTCGCCCAGGCTATCCACAACGCCAGCCCGCGCAACAGCAAGCCATTTATTGCTATTAACTGTGGCGCATTACCCGAACAATTGCTGGAGTCGGAGCTGTTTGGTCATGCACGTGGCGCGTTTACTGGCGCTGTCAGCAATCGCGAAGGTTTATTCCAGGCGGCGGAAGGCGGTACGCTATTTCTCGATGAGATTGGCGATATGCCCGCACCGTTGCAGGTCAAACTGCTGCGCGTGTTGCAGGAGCGTAAAGTGCGCCCGCTGGGCAGTAACCGCGATATTGATATCGACGTGCGGATTATTTCTGCGACCCACCGCGACCTGCCAAAAGCGATGACGCGCGGGGAATTCCGTGAAGACCTCTATTACCGCCTCAACGTTGTCAGCCTGAAAATTCCGGCCCTGGCAGAGCGCACAGAAGACATTCCGCTACTGGCAAATCACCTGTTGCGCCAGGCGGCAGAGCGACATAAACCGTTTGTCCGCGCGTTCTCCACCGATGCGATGAAACGCCTGATGACCGCGAGCTGGCCGGGCAACGTGCGCCAGTTGGTCAACGTGATTGAACAGTGTGTGGCGCTGACCTCATCTCCGGTAATTAGTGATGCGCTGGTGGAGCAGGCGCTGGAGGGCGAAAACACGGCGCTGCCAACCTTTGTTGAGGCGCGTAATCAGTTTGAACTCAACTATTTGCGTAAGCTGCTGCAAATCACCAAAGGCAACGTCACCCACGCGGCGAGAATGGCGGGGCGCAACCGGACAGAATTTTATAAACTGCTTTCCCGACACGAACTGGATGCAAACGATTTCAAGGAATGAATTGGCGTTATGTGTTACGTTTAGCAGATCAAAAGACAGGCGACCTTTTCAAGGAATAGCATGAAAAAGATTGATGCGATTATTAAACCCTTCAAGCTGGACGATGTCCGCGAAGCACTGGCTGAAGTCGGTATTACCGGCATGACGGTCACTGAGGTGAAAGGTTTTGGCCGCCAGAAAGGCCATACCGAGCTGTACCGCGGTGCGGAGTATATGGTGGATTTTCTGCCGAAAGTGAAAATTGAGATTGTCGTACCGGACGACATTGTCGATACCTGTGTCGATACCATTATTCGCACGGCGCAAACCGGCAAAATCGGTGATGGTAAAATCTTCGTCTTCGACGTGGCACGGGTCATTCGCATCCGTACCGGTGAAGAGGACGACGCGGCAATTTAAAACGCGTCAAGGGTTGCCGGATGTGTCCATCCGGCAACATCAAATCACAGCACCTTATGCGGGCCAAAGCATTCGTAATGAATGTTTTCCTGTTTCACGCCCAAATCCACTAACTGTTTCGCGGCAAACTGCATGAAGCCAACCGGGCCGCAGAGATAGAACTGCATTGTCGGATCGCTGAACGCACCTTCCAGTTTGCTCAAATCCATCAGACCTTCGCTATCAAACTGACCTTTAGCGCGATCGGCTTCGCTCGGCTGACGATACCAGGTGTGTGCGGTAAAGCGTGGCAGTGATTGACCCAGTTCCTTAACTTCATCGGCAAAGGCGTGAACATCGCCATTTTCTGCCGCATGGAACCAGTTCACTTGTGCTGTGTGGCCTGCTTTTGCCAGCGTGTCGAGCATTGCCAGCATTGGCGTTTGACCGACACCGGCAGAGATTAACGTCACTGGTGTGTCATCTGCGACAGCCATAAAGAAATCACCTGCCGGAGCGACCAGTTTCACGACATCGCCAACATTGGCGTGATTGTGCAGCCAGTTGGATACCTGCCCACCCTCTTCGCGTTTCACCGCAATACGATAGCCTTTGCCATCCGGTTTGCGAGTCAAAGAGTACTGACGAATTTCCTGATGCGGGAAACCTTCCGGCTTCAGCCAGACGCCGAGATATTGCCCCGGACGGTATTCTGCCACTGCGCCACCGTCGACCGGCTCCAGTTCGAAGCTGGTGATAAGTGCGCTGCGTGGTGTTTTAGCCACAATGCGGAAATCGCGAGTACCTTCCCAGCCACCGGCTTTGCTGGCGTTTTCGTTATAGATTTCCGCCTCGCGATTGATAAATACATTAGCCAGTACGCCATAGGCTTTACCCCACGCGTCCAGCACTTCCTGCCCCGGGCTGAACATTTCGTCCAGCGTTGCCAACAGGTGTTCACCGACGATGTTGTACTGTTCCGGTTTGATCTGGAAACTGGTGTGCTTCTGCGCGATTTTTTCTACCGCTGGCAGCAGCGCAGGCAGGTTTTCAATATTGCTGGCGTAGGCGGCAACAGCGTTAAACAGGGCTTCACGTTGATCGCCATTACGCTGGTTACTCATGTTAAAAATTTCTTTGAGTTCTGGGTTATGAGTAAACATACGGTCGTAGAAATGGGCGGTTAACTTTGGTCCCGTTTCCACCAGTAAAGGGATGGTGGCTTTTACTGTAGCGATGGTTTGAGCGTCAAGCATATGGTCTTCCTTTTTTTTGCATCTTAATTGATGTATCTCAAATGCATCTTATAAAAAATAGCCCTGCAATGTAAATGGTTCTTTGGTGTTTTTCAGAAAGAATGTGATGAAGTGAAAAATTTGCATCACAAACCTGAAAAGAAATCCGTTTCCGGTTGCAAGCTCTTTATTCTCCAAAGCCTTGCGTAGCCTGAAGGTAATCGTTTGCGTAAATTCCTTTGTCAAGACCTGTTATCGCACAATGATTCGGTTATACTGTTCGCCGTTGTCCAACAGGACCGCCTATAAAGGCCAAAAATTTTATTGTTAGCTGAGTCAGGAGATGCGGATGTTAAAGCGTGAAATGAACATTGCCGATTATGATGCCGAACTGTGGCAGGCTATGGAGCAGGAAAAAGTACGTCAGGAAGAGCACATCGAACTGATCGCCTCCGAAAACTACACCAGCCCGCGCGTAATGCAGGCGCAGGGTTCTCAGCTGACCAACAAATATGCTGAAGGTTATCCGGGCAAACGCTACTACGGCGGTTGCGAGTATGTTGATATCGTTGAACAACTGGCGATCGATCGTGCGAAAGAACTGTTCGGCGCTGACTACGCTAACGTCCAGCCGCACTCCGGCTCCCAGGCTAACTTTGCGGTCTACACCGCGCTGCTGGAACCAGGCGATACCGTTCTGGGTATGAATCTGGCGCATGGCGGTCACCTGACTCACGGTTCTCCGGTTAACTTCTCCGGTAAACTGTACAACATCGTTCCTTACGGTATCGATGCTACTGGTCATATCGACTACGCCGATCTGGAAAAACAAGCTAAAGAACACAAACCGAAAATGATTATCGGTGGCTTCTCTGCATATTCCGGCGTGGTTGACTGGGCGAAAATGCGTGAAATCGCTGACAGCATCGGTGCTTACCTGTTCGTTGATATGGCGCACGTTGCGGGCCTGGTTGCTGCTGGCGTCTACCCGAACCCGGTTCCTCATGCTCACGTAGTAACTACCACCACTCACAAAACCCTGGCGGGTCCGCGCGGCGGCCTGATCCTGGCGAAAGGTGGTAGCGAAGAGCTGTACAAAAAACTGAACTCTGCCGTTTTCCCTGGTGGTCAGGGCGGTCCGTTGATGCACGTAATCGCCGGTAAAGCGGTTGCTCTGAAAGAAGCGATGGAACCTGAGTTCAAAACTTACCAGCAGCAGGTCGCGAAAAACGCCAAAGCGATGGTAGAAGTGTTCCTCGAACGCGGCTACAAAGTGGTTTCCGGCGGTACTGATAACCACCTGTTCCTGGTTGATCTGGTTGATAAAAACCTGACCGGTAAAGAAGCAGACGCCGCTCTGGGCCGTGCTAACATCACCGTCAACAAAAACAGCGTACCGAACGATCCGAAGAGCCCATTTGTGACTTCCGGTATTCGTGTAGGTACTCCGGCGATTACCCGTCGTGGCTTTAAAGAAGCCGAAGCGAAAGAACTGGCTGGCTGGATGTGTGACGTGCTGGACAGCATCAATGATGAAGCCGTTATCGAGCGCATCAAAGGTAAAGTTCTCGACATCTGCGCACGTTACCCGGTTTACGCATAAGCGAAACGGTTAATCTGTTGAAAAAAGGCTTCCTTCGGGAAGCCTTTCTACGTTATCGCGCCATCAAATCTGCCGTAACTGCGCCTCAACATACAAATAGCCAATTCCCAGTACCTGTTGTGCGCGGCTTAATTGCCCAAAGCCAATCTGTGTCGCTTTCACGCTCGGTCCTTCGTCGCGGTCGAACGGGTTAAATCCCGTCTGGCGAATAATGGTATTAAGCCAGTTCTCACCAAAGGCACAACTGCGACCGTACAACCAAATCTGATTAATATTGAGGATGTTGAGGAAGTTATACAGACTCAAACCAATGGCGTTGGCACTGTGGTCAACCCAACTGGTGAACCACGGTTCTCCACTCTGCCAGGCAGCGATTAACTGCGCGGTAGTCAATTTTTCAGGATTAAGCTGAGTATTAACCGGTTGTGATTTTAGCCATACCCGCGCCTGTTTTTTTAATGCGCTTAACGAGGCGACGGTTTCCAGGCAGCCATAACGCCCGCAGTCGCAGACGACGCCATCCGGATTAACGATGGTGTGGCCAATCTGTCCACTGCCATACAAACTGCCGCGATAAATTTGCTCGTTAATCACGAACGACGAGCCAATGCCGTAATCAACGTTGATTACGCAGAAATCACGCACTTGCGAATTATTTTGCCATTTCTCCGCCAGCGCCAGCATCACGCAGTCATTATCGACCATTACCCGAATACCCAGCTTCTCTTCCAGCAGGTACTTCACCTCAATCGGTGTTGCCCACGGCGCTTGCGGCATGGTTTGCGACACGCCGGTCACCGGATCCACCTGACCGTGGATTGCCAGAGCCAGATTGATGGTGCGATCCGGCCACAATTTACGGTGGCGATGCCAGCATTTTTCGATTTCGGACAGCAGCGCCTGCGGCGTCGGTGCATCAATCTGTAAATACTCAAATTCGCCTTTCGGACTTAAACAGGCATTAGCGACCTGACACTCAATGCTGGTGGGCGTCACGTTCAGACACAGCGTCCAGTCACCTTCCGGCGCAATCAGCCATGTACCGCTACTATGTCCGCGCGTCTGACTTTCATCGTCGATATTCACCACCCGTTTTTCGCTTTCCAGTTCCTGCAAAATATTACTGACCGCCGGAATCGAAATTTGCGCCAGCCGGGCCAGCGTTGATTTATTGGCGCGCTTTTGCCGGTACAGCAGTTCCAGAATCACGCATTTGTTATGGTGGCGAATCTGTTGATTGTTAATGCAGGCTCTCATCTTCACTAAACCTTGTTTAGTTAATTGCGTGATTATTCCGCGAAAACATTGCCAGATTGTTCAATACACTGCCACAAATCTTTTAATTCAGTATGTCTTGTTAATATTGAGGGCACCATGACTCCAGTAAAAGTGTGGCAAGAGCGCGTTGAGATCCCGACCTATGAAACCGGGCCGCAGGATATACATCCCATGTTCCTGGAAAATCGCGTTTATCAGGGATCGTCCGGCGCGGTTTATCCCTACGGCGTGACCGATACGCTGAGCGAGCAGAAAACCCTGAAATCCTGGCAGGCGGTGTGGCTGGAAAACGACTACATCAAAGTGATGATCCTGCCGGAACTGGGCGGTCGGGTGCATCGCGCGTGGGATAAAGTGAAACAGCGCGATTTTGTTTATCACAATGAAGTCATTAAACCGGCGCTGGTGGGACTGCTGGGGCCGTGGATCTCCGGCGGGATTGAGTTTAACTGGCCGCAACACCATCGCCCGACCACCTTTATGCCCGTTGATTTCACCCTCGAAGCCCATGACGACGGCGCACAGACGGTGTGGGTCGGCGAAACGGAGCCGATGCACGGTTTACAGGTGATGACAGGTTTCACCCTGCGCCCTGACCGGGCGGCGCTGGAAATCGCCAGTCGCGTCTATAACGGCAACGCCACGCCGCGTCATTTCTTGTGGTGGGCCAACCCGGCAGTGAAAGGGGGGGAAGGGCATCAGAGCGTCTTCCCGCCGGATGTAACGGCGGTGTTTGATCACGGCAAACGGGCCGTCTCCGCTTTCCCCATCGCCACCGGCACTTACTACAAAGTGGACTACTCCGCCGGAGTGGACATTTCTCGCTATAAAAATGTGCCCGTTCCAACCTCATATATGGCTGAAAAATCACAGTACGATTTTGTTGGCGCGTGGTGTCACGATGAAGATGGTGGTTTGCTACACGTTGCCAACCACCATATTGCGCCAGGTAAAAAACAGTGGAGCTGGGGACACAGTGAATTTGGCCAGGCGTGGGATAAGAGCCTGACCGACAATAACGGTCCGTATATCGAACTGATGACCGGTATTTTTGCCGATAACCAGCCTGATTTTACCTGGCTTGATGCTTACGAGGAGAAGCGTTTCGAGCAGTATTTCCTGCCTTACCATTCTTTGGGCATGGTGCAAAACGCCTCCCGCGATGCGGTGATTAAACTCCAGCGTAGCGAGCGGGGGATTGAGTGGGGGCTGTATGCCATCTCTCCGTTGAACGGATACCGTCTGGCGATCCGCGAAATCGGCAAATGCAACGCGTTGCTCGATGATGCCGTGGCCCTGACACCAGCGACCGCCATCCAGGGCGTGTTGCACGGTATCAATCCTGAAAGGCTGACCATTGAGCTCTCCGATGCCGACGGCAATATTGTACTGAGTTATCAGGAACATCAGCCGCAAGCGTTGCTGTTGCCGGACGTCGCCAAAGCGCCACTGGCAGCACAAGACATTACCAGTACAGATGAAGCCTGGTTTATCGGTCAACATCTGGAGCAATATCATCACGCGAGCCGTTCACCGTTCGATTACTACCTGCGCGGCGTGGCGCTGGATCCGCTGGATTATCGCTGTAATCTGGCGCTGGCAATGCTGGAATATAACCGTGCCGATTTCCCGCAAGCGGTGGTATATGCCAGTCAGGCACTGAAACGCGCACATGCGCTGAACAAAAATCCGCAGTGCGGACAGGCGAGTTTGATTCGCGCCAGCGCTTACGAACGTCAGGGGCAATATCAACAAGCCGAAGAGGATTTCTGGCGTGCGGTCTGGAGCGGCAACAGTAAAGCGGGCGGCTATTATGGTCTGGCACGACTGGCGGCGCGTAATGGTAACTTCGACACTGGTCTGGATTTTTGCCAACAAAGTCTTCGCGCCTGCCCAACCAATCAGGAAGTGCTTTGCCTGCATAACCTGCTACTGGTGTTAAGTGGTCGTCAGGACAACGCGCGTTTGCAGCGCGAGAAACTGCTGCGTGATTATCCGCTGAACGCCACTCTGTGGTGGCTGAACTGGTTCGATGGTCGTAGCGAATCAGCCCTCGCGCAGTGGCGAGGTCTTTGTCAGGGACGCGACGTTAACGCCCTGATGACCGCCGGGCAACTGATTAACTGGGGCATGCCCGCCCTGGCGGCAGATATGCTGAACGCACTGGACTGTCAGCGCACGCTACCGCTTTACCTGCAAGCCAGTTTGCTACCAAAAGCTGAACGCGGAGAACTGGTCGCAAAAGCTATTGATGCCTTCCCGCAGTTTGTCCGTTTCCCGAATACGCTGGAAGAAGTGGCGGCGCTGGAGAGTATCGAAGAGTGCTGGTTTGCCCGGCATTTACTGGCCTGCTTCTACTACAACAAGCGTAGCTACGGCAAAGCCATTGCCTTATGGCAGCGTTGCGTAGAGATGTCGCCGGAGTTTGCCGACGGCTGGCGCGGGTTGGCGATCCATGCGTGGAATAAGCAGCACGATTATGAGCTGGCCGCGCGTTATCTTGATAATGCTTATCAGCTTGCGCCGCAGGATGCACGTCTGCTTTTCGAACGGGATTTGCTGGATAAGTTAAGCGGTGTCACACCGGAGAAACGACTAGCGCGTCTGGAAGATAATCTGGAAATTGCGCTGAAACGCGACGACATGACCGCAGAACTGCTCAATTTGTGGCATCTCACGGGTCAGGCAGACAAAGCGGCGGACATTCTCGCCACGCGCAAATTCCACCCGTGGGAAGGTGGGGAAGGGAAGGTCACCAGCCAGTTTATCCTCAACCAGTTATTACGCGCCTGGCAGCATCTTGATGACAGAGAGCCGCAGCAGGCCAGCGAACTGCTTCATGCCGCGCTGCATTATCCGGAGAATTTAAGCGAAGGCCGTTTACCGGGGCAAACTGACAACGACATCTGGTTCTGGCAGGCAGTATGCGCCAACGCGCAGGGCGATGAAACTGAAGCGACGCGTTGTTTACGTCTGGCGGCGACCGGCGATCGCACCATTAACATCCACAGTTATTACAACGATCAGCCGGTTGATTATCTCTTCTGGCAAGGAATGGCGCTGCGACTGCTGGGCGAACAACAAACTGCACAGCAACTGTTTAGTGAAATGAAACAGTGGGCACAAGAGATGGCGAAAACCAGTATCGAGGCGGATTTCTTTGCCGTCTCGCAGCCTGACTTGTTGTCGCTGTATGGCGATTTACAACAGCAGCATAAAGAAAAATGCCTGATGGTGGCGATGCTGGCGGCCGCGGGATTAGGGGAGGTTGCACACTATGAATCTGCTCGCGCTGAATTGATGGCGATTAATCCAGCCTGGCCGAAAGCGGCATTATTCACCACCGTGATGCCTTTTATTTTTAGCTACGTTCACTAAACCCTATTAACTGTAATATTTGAGCGGCACGTGCTGCCGCTCACGCTCAAATAATTAAAATAAGCCGTTGTAAATAAAAACCCTACAGGAGGCGCTATGCCTAAAAAAATGACAAGAACCCGTAATTTATTATTAATGGCTACACTATTGGGTAGCGCACTATTTGCCAGGGCTTCTGATAAAGAAATGACTATTGGCGCAATATACCTTGATACCCAGGGATATTACGCCGGAGTGCGTCAGGGCGTTCAGGATGCGGCAAAAGATTCTTCAGTACAGGTACAGTTAATTGAAACTAACGCTCAGGGCGATATTTCGAAAGAAAGTACCTTTGTTGATACCCTCGTGGCGCGTAATGTCGATGCCATTATTTTATCGGCAGTGTCTGAAAATGGCAGTAGCCGTACCGTTCGTCGCGCCAGTGAAGCGGGTATTCCGGTGATTTGCTACAACACCTGTATTAATCAAAAGGGTGTCGATAAATATGTCTCGGCATATCTGGTTGGTGACCCGCTGGAATTTGGTAAAAAACTGGGTAACGCTGCCGCCGATTATTTTATTGCCAACAAAATTGACCAGCCGAAAATTGCCGTCATCAATTGCGAAGCCTTTGAAGTTTGTGTGCAACGTCGTAAAGGGTTTGAAGAAGTATTAAAAACCCGCGTTCCCGGCGCGCAAATTGTCGCTAATCAGGAAGGGACTGTTTTAGATAAAGCGATTTCTGTCGGTGAAAAACTGATTATCTCCACGCCGGATCTCAACGCCATTATGGGGGAATCGGGCGGAGCGACACTCGGCGCGGTAAAAGCGGTACGTAATCAAAATCAGGCCGGAAAAATTGCTGTTTTCGGTTCTGATATGACCACTGAAATTGCTCAGGAGCTGGAAAACAACCAGGTGCTGAAAGCGGTGGTGGATATTTCCGGTAAGAAAATGGGCAATGCTGTTTTTACGCAAACATTGAAGGTTATCAATAAACAAGCCGACGGTGAAAAAGTGATTCAGGTGCCAATCGATCTCTATACCAAAACGGAAGACGGTAAACAGTGGCTGGCAACGCACGTTGATGGTCTGCCCTAATCGCTGATTCGCAGAGGTCCCTATGTTCACGGCAACAGAGGCAGTCCCGGTAGCAAAAGTGGTGGCAGGAAATAAGCGTTATCCCGGCGTCGTTGCGCTGGATAACGTTAACTTCACGCTCAATAAAGGCGAAGTTCGTGCGCTGTTAGGCAAAAACGGTGCGGGAAAATCGACCCTCATTCGAATGCTTACCGGTAGCGAACGTCCGGATAGCGGTGATATCTGGATTGGCGAGACGCGACTGGAAGGTGACGAAGCTACGCTGACTCGCCGTGCCGCTGAACTGGGGGTACGCGCGGTTTATCAGGAGTTAAGTCTGGTGGAAGGGCTGACAGTGGCGGAAAACCTCTGCCTCGGTCAGTGGCCCCGCCGCAACGGCATGATTGATTACCTGCAAATGGCGCAGGATGCCCAACGTTGCTTACAGGCGCTGGGCGTTGACGTTAGCCCTGAACAACTTGTTTCAACGCTAAGCCCGGCGCAAAAGCAACTGGTGGAAATTGCGCGGGTGATGAAGGGCGAGCCGCGCGTGGTCATTCTTGATGAACCCACCAGCTCGCTTGCCAGTGCGGAAGTTGAACTGGTGATCAGCGCGGTGAAAAAGATGTCGGCACTGGGCGTGGCGGTGATTTATGTCAGCCACCGGATGGAAGAAATTCGCCGCATTGCCTCCTGTGCCACCGTTATGCGCGATGGTCAGGTGGCGGGCGATGTGATGCTCGAAAACACCTCTACGCATCATATTGTGTCGCTAATGCTCGGGCGCGATCACGTTGATATTGCGCCGGTTGCCCCTCAGGAAATTATGGATCAAGCCGTGCTGGAAGTCCGTGCGTTACGCCATAAGCCCAAGCTGGAGGATATCAGTTTTACGCTACGTCGTGGCGAAGTGCTCGGCATTGCTGGTCTGCTGGGGGCAGGGCGCAGTGAATTGCTGAAGGCGATTGTTGGGCTGGAGACGTATGAACAGGGCGAAATTGTTATCAACGGCGAGAAAATCACGCGCCCCGATTACGGCGACATGCTGAAACGCGGCATTGGCTATACGCCAGAAAACCGCAAAGAAGCGGGGATCATTCCCTGGTTGGGCGTTGACGAAAATACAGTGCTGACCAATCGGCAAAAAATCAGCGCCAACGGTGTACTGCAATGGTCCACCATCCGCCGCCTGACCGAAGAGGTGATGCAGCGGATGACGGTCAAGGCCGCCAGTAGCGAAACGCCCATCGGCACGCTTTCTGGCGGCAATCAGCAAAAAGTGGTGATCGGTCGTTGGGTCTATGCCGCCAGCCAGATTTTGTTGCTCGACGAGCCAACGCGCGGCGTCGATATCGAAGCCAAACAGCAGATTTACCGTATTGTCCGCGAGCTGGCTGCCGAAGGAAAAAGCGTGGTGTTTATCTCCAGTGAAGTGGAGGAGTTGCCGCTGGTGTGTGACCGCATCCTGTTATTACAGCACGGCACGTTCTCGCAGGAGTTTCACTCGCCGGTCAATGTGGATGAGCTGATGTCCGCCATTCTGTCTGTGCACTGATGAATTTTACCGAGGAACCTGAAGATGTCTGCTTCGTCATTACCATTGCCGCAGGGCAAGAGCGTCTCGCTCAAACAATTTGTCAGTCGCCATATTAATGAGATCGGTTTGCTGGTGGTGATTGCCATTCTTTATCTGGTCTTCTCCCTGAATGCGCCTGGCTTTATCTCATTGAATAACCAAATGAACGTGCTGCGCGATGCCGCCACCATCGGGATCGCCGCCTGGGCGATGACGCTGATTATTATCTCCGGTGAAATTGATGTCAGCGTTGGGCCGATGGTGGCTTTTGTTTCAGTGTGCCTGGCGTTTTTGCTGCAATTTGACGTTCCGCTGGCGATTGCTTGTCTGCTGGTGTTGCTGTTAGGTGCGCTGATGGGAACGCTCGCCGGGGTGCTGCGCGGCGTGTTTAACGTGCCAAGTTTTGTTGCCACGCTGGGTTTATGGAGCGCCCTGCGCGGAATGGGGCTGTTTATGACGAACGCCTTGCCAGTGCCAATTAACGAAAACGAAGTGCTGGACTGGCTGGGCGGACAATTTCTCGGTGTGCCGGTATCCGCGCTGATCATGATGGTGTTATTTGCGCTGTTTGTGTTCATTAGCCGCAAAACCGCCTTCGGGCGCTCGGTTTTTGCTGTTGGCGGTAATGCCACTGCAGCGCAGTTGTGCGGTATTAACGTTCGTCGGGTACGCATTCTTATTTTTACCCTTTCGGGATTATTAGCGGCGGTGACCGGCATTTTGTTGGCGGCGCGCCTCGGTTCCGGTAACGCAGGTGCCGCAAACGGTCTGGAGTTTGACGTCATCGCCGCGGTCGTGGTCGGCGGTACGGCGCTTTCCGGTGGTCGCGGCTCGTTGTTCGGTACGCTGCTTGGCGTACTGGTGATTACGCTAATCGGTAACGGTCTGGTGCTGCTCGGGATTAACTCCTTTTTCCAGCAGGTGGTGCGCGGCGTCATCATCGTGGTGGCGGTGCTGGCGAATATCTTGCTGACCCAGCGTAGTAGTAAAGCGAAACGCTAAACCTTAACGCCCCTGGCGCGGGTGCGGCAGGGATGAAAATTAATCGTATTGTTAATGAGGGATTTATGAAAACGATGCTGGCAGCTTATTTACCAGGAAATTCGACCGTCGATCTGCGGGAAGTTGCGGTGCCGACGCCGGGGATTAACCAGGTACTGATCAAAATGAAATCCTCCGGGATTTGCGGAAGCGATGTCCACTATATCTACCACCAGCACCGCGCTACGGCGGCGGCACCCGATAAACCGTTATACCAGGGATTTATCAACGGTCATGAACCGTGCGGGCAGATTGTGGCGATGGGGCAAGGCTGCCGCCATTTTAAAGAGGGCGACCGCGTGCTGGTGTATCACATTTCCGGCTGTGGTTTTTGCCCGAACTGCCGTCGCGGTTTTCCTATTTCTTGTACTGGCGAAGGAAAAGCGGCTTACGGCTGGCAGCGTGACGGCGGCCATGCTGAATACCTGCTGGCGGAAGAAAAAGATCTGATCCTCCTGCCGGATGCACTGAGTTACGAAGATGGTGCGTTTATCAGTTGCGGCGTTGGTACAGCGTATGAAGGGATTTTGCGCGGCGAAGTTTCCGGCAGTGATAACGTACTGGTGGTCGGTCTGGGGCCGGTCGGCATGATGGCGATGATGCTGGCGAAAGGTCGCGGTGCAAAAAGGATCATCGGCGTTGATATGTTGCCGGAACGTCTGGCGATGGCGAAACAGTTAGGAGTGATGGATCACGGCTATTTAGCGACCACCGAAGGTCTGCCGCAGATAATCGCCGAACTCACTCACGGCGGCGCGGATGTTGCGCTTGATTGTTCCGGTAATGCCGCAGGTCGCTTACTGGCACTGCAATCCACCGCTGACTGGGGACGCGTGGTTTACATTGGTGAAACCGGAAAAGTCGAGTTCGAGGTTAGCGCCGACCTGATGCACCATCAACGGCGGATTATCGGCTCCTGGGTGACCAGTCTGTTCCATATGGAAAAATGCGCCCACGATTTAACGGACTGGAAACTGTGGCCGCGTAACGCCATTACCCACCGTTTCTCGCTGGAACAGGCGGGAGATGCTTATGCACTGATGGCAAGCGGCAAATGTGGGAAAGTTGTGATTAATTTCCCGGATTAAGGAGTCTGCGGATGACCATCTATACCTTATCTCACGGGCCGCTAAAGCTGGACGTTTCTGATCAGGGCGGCGTAATCGAAGGCTTCTGGCGCGATACGACGCCGCTGCTACGTCCTGGTAAAAAAAGCGGTGTGGCAACCGATGCCTCTTGTTTTCCGCTGGTACCATTTGCAAACCGGGTGAGCGGCAACCGTTTTGTCTGGCAGGGGCGTGAGTATCAACTGCAACCGAATGTTGAGTGGGATGCGCACTATCTACACGGCGATGGCTGGTTGGGCGAGTGGCAATGTGTCTCGCGCAGCGATGATAGCTTGTGTCTGGTGTATGAACATCTCAGCGGTGTTTATCACTATCGGGTAAGCCAGGCATTTCATTTAACGGCGGATACGCTGACGGTGACGCTCGCTGTCACCAATCAAGGGGCAGAGACGCTGCCATTTGGTACCGGCTGGCATCCTTATTTTCCGTTGTCGCCGCAAACGCGGATTCAGGCGCAGGCAAGTGGTTACTGGCTGGAGCGGGAACAGTGGCTGGCAGGTGAGTTTTGCGAGCAGTTACCCTGGGAGCTGGATTTCAATCATCTCGCGCCGTTACCGCGCCAGTGGGTAAACAATGGTTTTGCCGGATGGAATGGTAAGGCCCGCATCGAGCAGCCGCAGGAGGGTTATGCCATCATCATGGAAACGACGCCACCTGCACCGTGTTATTTCATCTTTGTTTCAGACCCTGCGTTTGATAAAGGATATGCGTTTGATTTCTTCTGTCTGGAACCGATGAGCCATGCGCCGGATGACCATCATCGTCCGGAAGGTGGTGACCTCATTGCGCTTGCACCAGGGGAATCAACAATTTCAGAGATGTCGTTGCGGGTTGCGTTGCTGTAATTTATAAAATGCCGGATGCACAGGCCTACGGGGTAATTTCGATTTTGTAGCACTCGGTGCACGATGCCTGATGCGACGCTTGCTGCGTCTTATCAGGCCTACAATCGGTGTTGGAGCGGTAGGCCGGATAAGGCGTTTACGCCGCATCCGGCATCTTTCCTAACGCCGATCGAGAGAAATCGCCCCCGGCCCGGTAATTGCCAACAGCAGGAATGCGCCAGCGATACTGACATTCTTCCAGAAATTAATCATATTTGGCCCAACCGCATCGCCGGTCATATCCCAGTAATGGTGACCAATCACCGCCGTACCCAGCGTGTAGAAAATAAACAGCACCGCCAGCGGACGGGTGAAAAAGCCAAGCACGATTAATATCGCGGCGGGCACTTCCATAACTACCGCAATAATCGCTGCCAGCATCGGCATTGGCGCGCCCAGCGAGGCCATATATTGGACCGTACCGTCAAAACCCATCATTTTGGGAAAACCAAAAATAATGAAAATTAAGACCACGGCGATACGGGCAATTAATAACAAAACGGGGCGTGCAGCACCAAAATCAAAATAACGTAGTGAGTTCATAACCAATCCCTTTGCAAGATAATGTGATTTAAACGTAATACACACTCTGGTACCTCGCCACGCCCCAGGCGTTGAGATATTCGCTAATTATCCTGGTTACAGTGATTTAAGCGCGATGTCCTCATCTATCAGCAGTTTCGCATCAAACGTTTTGCCGCTCTGGATCCATTTGCGGATTAAGCGAATCTCACGCCCCTGATTCAGCGTTACCGCACCGATAAGCACGCCGTTTTGCAGATTAAACCAAATCGCCTTCTGAGTTTCCGGGTTGCCACGACAAAGCCAGTCATCGCCACGCATATCGCCAATAAACTGTAAGTTATCACTGTACTGATCGCTCCAGAACCACGGCGGCGGCAGTCGCGGAAGCGGTAGCCCCAACATTGCGGCAGCGGCAATTTGCGCCTGGTTATTGGCGTTTTCCCAGCTTTCGCAGCGGTGTAGTGCGCCATTTTCAAGACGGGTGATTGCCACATCGCCACCGGCAAAGATCGCGGGATCGCAGGTGCGGCAAGCCTCATCAATGACAATGCCATTGGCAGTATCAAGGTTGGCCTCGCGAGCCAGTTGGTCGTTGGCGCTGATACCAATACCGTAAATCACCACATCGGCCTGAAGCGTTTCGCCACTTTGCAGCGTCAGTTCTACTTTTTCACCATCGACCACATGTTCAATGGCATTATTGAGCAGAATGTGCACACCAGCCTGCTGATGGCGCTGCAAAAGATAGCGTTGTACGGGCGGTGGTGCATTACGGCCCATGACGGTTGCCGCCAGTTCAATCACTGTCACCTTACATCCGCGCTGCGTGGCGCTGGCAGCCAGTTCCAGACCAATAGTTCCGGCACCGACAATCACGACTGACCGTTCGGGCTGCAGAACTTCTCTCAGTCTGGCGGCATCGCCGGCATGGCGCAGGGTAAAGCAGCGTTCTCCCAGTGCATCAAGCAACGGCAGCGGTCGAGCTGCCGCGCCGGTTGCTATAAAAAGCTGATCCCAGTGCCAGCTTTCGCCGTTGGCTAACACTAACTCTCGTGTGTCGCGGCCCAATGTTTTGATGGTTACACCGGAATGCAGATGAACATTGTTTTCCTGCCACCAGTGAGCGGGTAACACAGACTGCAACTGTGGGGAATCTTCCAGCAACATGGATTTCGAGAGCGGAGGGCGTTCATAAGGAAGATGTTGCTCATCGGAAAACAGATGCAGCTCACCGGTGAACCCTTGCTGGCGTAGCGAGGCCGCAGCCATTGCCGCCGCTTGCCCGCCCCCGACAATAATGATCGTTTTTTCTTTCATCGTACGTCCTTAAAGATCCAGCCCAGCCGCTACGTGGCGAATGCCGCGAATCGCTAAACCCGCATCAGCGTTGATCATCACACCGCTTAATGCGCGATTATTGCGCCGCGATGCCAACATCACATACGGACCCGTAAAATCCGCCGGTTGCGGGAAAAATTGCAGCGGTAATATGGCGGCAATTTTCTCCGGCGTCAGAGACTGCATTATCGAGGTTTCACTTTGCCCGAGCGCCTGTGGGCCGCGCAGGTCGCTAGCCATACCACACGGGCCGACGCCATTCACCCGCACTTTCGGTGCCAGTTCATAAGCCAGTTGGCGAATAAGTCCGGTTGCGGCATGTTTACTGGCGGTGTACAGCGGGCCACCGCCGCCGGGATACCAGGCGGCGTTTGACAGTGTGAAAATCATGCTGCCTTCACTGGCGATTAACGCCGGAGCGCAGGCTTTTGCGCCCAGCAGGTAACCGAGTACGTTGACATTAAACAGCTCGTGGAAGCCGGTTTCGAGCGTCTCTGCGGGAGTATTAACCAGTGAGGCATTGTGATCCCAGATGCCCGCATTGCCGATAAAACAATCCAGCTTGCCGGAACGAGTCAGGATCTGATCGATCGCGCGTTGATAATCGGCATAACAGGTCACGTTGCCTTCCACCGCCAGAATATGTTCGCCAAATCGCTGACGCAGACTGGCGACTTTTGCCGCCGACAGTTCCAGCGTGGCAACCTGCGCGCCTTCTTCGATAAATCGCTCGACCAGCGCCAGGCCTAACCCCGATCCGCCGCCGGTAATAAAGATGGACTCGTTATGCAGATCGCTCATGGCTGCGCCTCCGGTAAGTCGATGAAGATGTCACCACCTTCAACGTGTACTGGATAAGTGGTGAGCGGATCGGTGGCGGGCAGGCATAACGCTTTCCCCGTTTTCAGGCAAAAACTGGCGGCGTGCAGCGGGCACTCCACCGTGGCGTCATCTTCCAGATACCCTTCTGACATCGACGCATTACCATGGCTGCAACGATCGTTAATGGCATAAAACTCGCCGCCTACGTTGAACAGGGCGATGACGGGCGAGGTATCGATCCGGAGAGCCTCACCCTCCGGCACATCCGCAACGGGACACGCATAAATTCGATTCATCAGAACAGTACACTCAGGTTATGGGAGGAGATGACCGCTTGATCCAGGACGATATCCCGTTCCAGCAAGCGCCAGTTCCCGTCCTCCAGACGGCGAACTTTGTCGAAACGCGTTCCAACATAGAATGTTTCATCGCGCTCTTTTTGTGCCCGATAAAGCAGATAATTTACCCTCACGGCAAATACGTTTGGTATGTCGGTTTCGCTTACCTGGCAGTTGCTGATTAAGTGACGGGTGCGTGACGGCGGCTCTTCTGCCCAGGCCATGCCCGTTTCCAGACGGGCGATTCGCCGCTCCAGCTGGTCTTTGGTGTCATTAAAAATCCAGGTCGTCGGCGGCTGAACGCCTTTGCGGCGGTCGCGCGTTTGCGCGTTAACTGTGGTGCGCATGGTGTAACGAATCTCTTCGTCGAGCTGCGCCAGCCAGTCACGAAATTTCCAGTCATCCAGCAGACTGGCTTCGTGAAAGAGAAACTGGCTAATGCGGTGATGTAACTCCAGTGAAACTTGCGCACTCATTTCATCACCTCCTGCTGGTAAGCGGCGGTTTTATCGAGCACTTCCTGCCAGCTTTCGCTACTCAGGAGATCGGCCCAGCGTTGGTACATTCCACGAGCGGCCGTTTCTGAGAAGATATAGTTAGTAATGCCTGGAATGCCGTCGTCGCGACGCTTTTCCTGACCAAGCCCCATTTCCAGACACAGTTTGCTGTTGCGGGCGCGGTGACCTTTCAGCAATTTCTGGATTTCACACCAGTTCTCCGAGTCATCCTGCTCAAGAAAACCTGCAGGACCGAAAGCACGAGTGGCGCTGTTTTCAAAAGCAGCTTTAACTTCATCGGAGGCGGCTTTGTCAGTAATACAGAACGCCCACACTTCGACTTGATCAGGGCCGCGCGGATGCCAGACGCGGAGTGTGGCAGTGCCGTTTAGCCATGAAAGCGTGGGGAAAATATTGTTATGACCCGCCAGGCGCAGGGCGCGAACTTCACCTAAACGTTGTTCTGCTTCGGCATAGGTTTCGCGGTAATAGCTGGAAACCGCGCCATCGACCCAGACATTAGCATCCGGTTTTTCAGTAAAGAAGAAACCGCTACCGTGACCGTCCTGACCAAATTGCAGCGCATCTTTGGCGGTTTCCCACACCGGGCGGGCGGTTTGTCCATCACCGAGACGCTTATCGCTGCCATCATCTTTCGCCCCTAATACCTGAACGGCAGAAGCATGGCTGAACAGAGCATGATACTGGTCACTGGCGAACTGCTCTGCCGGGAATTTCCAGTTGCAGTTGATCACCCACTTTTGTACACCGCCGACAATTTCGGTGCCGCCTTCGCGACGATCCAGCATGCCATCCAGATACCAGGCAATGTCACCCAGGTAATCACGCAGGCCCGGTGCGCTGGTATCCCAGTTGCCAAAAATCAGCCCTTTATAACTCTCCACACAAGGAACTTCGTTTAGTCCCCAGTGGGATTTACACAACCCTTGTGGGTAGGCGCGAGGTTCCAGCGGTACATCGATCAACTCGCCGTTAATGCCATAAGACCAGCCGTGATACGGACAGGTAAAGGCGCGCGTGTTGCCGCAATCTGCATAACTCACACGCATGGCCCGGTGGCGGCATTGGTTGAGAAACGCCTTAATGCTGCCGTCTTTCTGACGCACTACGACAACCGCATCTTCTCCCATGTAGGTGTTAAAGAAATCACCGGGTTTTGGGATCTGGCTTTCGTGGGCGAGAAATAGCCAGCAACGACCGAAAATGCGCTCAAGCTCCAGTTGGTAAATATCCGGGTCGGTATAAATACGCGGAGTGACCCGACCGTTTTGGGTGTCAATCAGTTGGTAAATGTTCAAATCTGAGGGTGTGGTCATATTTTTTAATCCTGAAAGATAAGATGTATTGACCTTCTATTTTTGTGCCATAAGGATGTTGCTGGTTGGTTGCTAATATGTGAAATAGTTAATTTCTACCAGCTGAGACGTTTTTTCGATAACAAGGGGAAGGTGATGGAACTACGACATTTACGCTATTTCGTCGCAGTGGCGCAGGCACTGAACTTTACCCGTGCGGCGGAAAAACTGCATACCTCACAGCCTTCGTTAAGCAGCCAGATCCGCGATCTTGAAAACTGTGTCGGTGTTCCGTTGCTGGTGAGGGATAAGCGCAAAGTCGCGTTGACGGCGGCGGGAGAATGTTTTCTCCAGGACGCGCTGGCAATCCTCGAACAAGCGGAAAATGCCAAATTACGGGCGCGGAAAATTGTTCAGGAAGACAGACAATTAACCATTGGCTTTGTGCCATCGGCGGAAGTGAATTTACTGCCAAAAGTATTACCGATGTTTCGTCTCAGACAGCCAGACACCTTAATTGAGCTGGTGAGTTTAATCACCACGGAACAGGAAGAAAAAATTCGCCGTGGTGAACTCGACGTCGGCTTAATGCGCCATCCTGTTTATAGCCCGGAGATTGATTATCTGGAGCTTTTTGACGAACCATTAGTGGTGGTGTTACCGGTTGATCACCCTTTAGCACATGAAAAAGAGATCACCGCCGCGCAACTGGATGGCGTGAATTTCGTCAGTACCGATCCGGCGTATTCCGGTTCGCTTGCGCCGATCGTTAAAGCGTGGTTTGCGCAAGAAAACAGCCAGCCAAATATCGTCCAGGTGGCAACGAATATTCTGGTGACCATGAATCTGGTGGGGATGGGGCTGGGCGTCACTTTGATACCCGGTTATATGAATAATTTTAATACCGGCCAGGTGGTATTTCGACCCATTGCCGGAAATGTGCCTTCCATTGCTTTACTGATGGCGTGGAAGAAAGGGGAGATGAAGCCGGCATTACGCGATTTCATCGCCATTGTGCAGGAACGTTTGGCAAGCGTAACGGCATAATTACGCATTATCTTTGCAACATGCGTCACGGATCGCAGTTTTTGAGTGCTTGTGAACTGGCGTTACAGACATCGGGAAGCAGGCTCGAATATTCTTATTTTTCAACTTGCACCAACATTCGATTAACTCCAGACTAACGCCTCCTGACGGGAGGGACTCATGGTTTTGCAATCCACGCGCTGGTTGGCGCTCGGCTATTTCACATACTTTTTTAGTTACGGCATTTTTCTACCTTTCTGGAGCGTCTGGCTTAAAGGGATTGGTTTAACGCCAGAAACCATCGGCCTGTTATTGGGGGCGGGTCTGGTTGCCCGTTTCCTCGGGAGTTTGCTCATCGCGCCCCGCGTCAGCGATCCTTCCCGCCTGATTTCCGCCTTGCGCGTGCTGGCACTGCTGACACTTCTCTTTGCTGTCGCCTTCTGGGCGGGGGCGCACGTAGCGTGGCTAATGCTGGTGATGATTGGCTTTAACCTCTTTTTCTCACCGCTGGTACCGTTGACCGATGCACTGGCGAATACGTGGCAAAAGCAGTTCCCGCTTGATTACGGCAAAGTGAGACTGTGGGGCTCGGTGGCGTTTGTCATTGGCTCGGCGCTGACGGGCAAACTGGTCAGTATGTTTGATTATCGGGTGATCCTCGCGCTGTTGACGTTGGGCGTGGCATCCATGCTGCTCGGCTTTCTCATCCGTCCGACGATTCAGCCACAAGGGGCAAGCCGCCAGCAGGAGAGCACCGGCTGGTCTGCGTGGTTGGCGTTGGTTCGCCAGAACTGGCGCTTTCTGGCCTGCGTTTGTTTATTGCAGGGGGCACATGCGGCCTATTACGGTTTTAGCGCCATTTACTGGCAGGCAGCTGGCTACTCGGCCTCAGCGGTGGGGTATTTGTGGTCGCTGGGCGTGGTGGCGGAAGTCATTATCTTTGCGCTGAGTAATAAACTTTTCCGCCGTTGTAGTGCACGCGATATGCTGTTGATCTCGGCGATTTGCGGCGTAGTGCGCTGGGGCATTATGGGAGCAACGACGGCGTTGCCGTGGTTGATAGTGGTGCAAATTCTGCATTGCGGTACCTTCACGGTCTGCCACCTGGCTGCCATGCGCTATATTGCTGCTCGCCAGGGTAGCGAAGTCATCCGTTTACAGGCGGTTTACTCTGCCGTCGCGATGGGCGGCAGTATCGCCATCATGACCGTTTTCGCCGGTTTCCTGTATCAATATCTCGGCCACGGCGTGTTCTGGGTGATGGCGCTGGTGGCGCTTCCGGCAATGTTTTTGCGCCCGAAAGTTGTTCCCTCATGCTGATTCGAGCATTTTGCGGATCTGCTCCTGTTGATGTGTTGTCAACGTCAGGTCCGTATAGATCAGCGGTGGTGAAAAGAGCGGTAACGGCATGGTATAAGGCGCAATAATCAGTGCCGCGCCGCGCGGAGCGCCTGTCTGCAAAAATGCCTTTACCGACATATGTTTAATGTTGAGCGGCAGTAACGTTAGTTCGCGTAGCTGCTGCTCAATCTGCGCTTCTCGCTCGCTATCATTCCCGGTCAGTAGAATAATCTGTTTCTCATGCAGGTCGTTTTCCTGCATTAGCCAGGCACCAAAAATCACCGCGACCAGACCGCTTTCCTCATCAGAAAGATGGACGCCGTATTCACTTTCAAATCCGGCCAGCGCCGCGCGGGTGGTGCGCACCAGGCGTGGATACAGGCGGGCGAACTCTTCCGGCAGGGTGTTATCAATACCGATGGCAAACAAACTGCGATTTAACGCCTGGGCGAGGTGGGTATAAAGCTGATCGCATAACCCCTGTTCATCATAAAAACGAACATTTCCCAGCTCACGAAAATGGTTTACCAGACGTTTGATAGACTGACGCAGTTGTCTGTCCCGCTGATGCGCATCCCGCAGTGGATCGGGAACCCGCAACATGGAAAAAAGTAGTGCCATAAATAGTGGCTCATCAGGCGGTACAGGCTGGAGCGCCCGACGCTGCCAGTGGCGTCCAATTTCCTGCGCTACCTGAAATTCAAGGCAGGATTCCGCCCAGCGACGTTGGAGCGGATTAAACTGAGGCGTAATTCCAGCGTGATGTTGCAACAAACAATATTGCAAATACAGACACAGGAAATGAATATCGCGCGTTTCAAAGCGTTTTTGCAGCCGTCGGGAGCAGAGATTCACTAACGCTTGTAGATTGGTATCGTCGTAAAAGTTACGCGCAATTCCGCGCCGCTTCAGTTCACTCTTCAGGGCGGGGGTGAATCGGCTGGTAATAAATGACGGACACAGACGGAAACCACGTCGTAGCCAGTGAAATAAACACAAACGTTGGTTAAGCACTGTACCTTCAACCCGGTAGCTGCCGTCATAACCAGTCGTCAGTGTGAGTTGATGATAGCGCAGGATCTCCCGTCCTGTTTCGCTGATATCAAGACTGGCGATATCATCATCCACACCATTAAGCTCGCTGAAAGTTGCCGTGGTGGCGGTCAACCCCGGCTGAAAGAGCGTCAGCAAGATCTGGCAGCGGCGCTGGGGAGCCGAAAGGACAGATGGTGGAGCAAGCGTAGGCATCATCTGTAGATCTCCCATAAGCATAATTGATAAGAATAGCTAAAGTTTGCTCAGGGAAATGGCGAAGGGAATGCTAATCATCAGAAATGTTGGCAAGCATCACAGAATTTTTCTCATCTTAAACTGTTCTGACCAGTGGATTAGCATGTCTTAAGGTGGTTTTGTGAATGATTATCGTGCTAGCGATCATGGGTTAGTTCTGCGGATTCAATGCGCTAAGGATAAAATCCACCATCTGTTCGCGATAAACATCGCCGTGACGATCGGAAAAAGCATCAATGTGTTCGCCATCCGGGATTAGGATCAACCGTTTTGGCTCTTTTGCCAGGCTATACAACTTTTCGCTGTGCTGCCATGGGATAACGTGATCAGCTTTACCGTGAATGAGTAAAAGCGGGATCGGGCTGACGCTGGCGATGTAATTTTCGCCGCTGTAACTCTCATCAAGTAAGTAGCCACTGCCGGGGATCATCTGGTTGGCAATGGTCGCATAAGAGGCAAAGGTGGAGTCTAGGATCACCGCACGTATGCCTTCACGATCACCCTGACCAATAACATCCAGAATATTCGCCCCGCCAATACTCTGCCCGAACAGCACCAGCCGTTGTGGGTTTACATCACTGCGATGGCGCACCACATTGATGGCACTTTGCGTATCGTCCAGCAATCCGGCCAGGGACGGCGTGCCTTTTGATTTACCAAACCCGCGATAATCAAACATAAAAACGTTGAAATTACGCTCGGGTAACCAACTGACCAGCGGCCAGTGGGCGGACATATTTCCGGCATTGCCGTGAGCATGAATGATGGTTGCGATGGCGTTGTCAGCAGGGCCCGTCGAAGAAGGAATAAACCAGCCTTGCAGACGAGTACCGTCCTTAGCCGTAAATTCGACGGATTCCGCCGACCAGGGGTCGGGACCGTATATTTTATCGTCAGGATAATAGAAGAAGTTGATGGCGACGCGCGGCACTAAATAAACGCAGAAGGCAACAACAAAGAGAATAAACAGAATTTTGAGAACGCGTTTGTTCACTGGCAGCGCCATAACCTTTCCTTGCGACTTCTTTATCATCCATTAATCGGCGAAAGATGGTGGGAGAGTGACGAAAGAAAGTAAAGCGGTGAGGAAGTATTTCGGAATAGCGCCTGAAAGGCGAGGGCGGGTGAGTGATATCACCCGCCTGAGTCATTAACGCTTCAGAGCGTCGCTTAACTCGTCACGCATGTTCGCCAGCATGGCTTTAACAACGCGCGGGTTACCAGCAACGATGTTACCGGTCAGCATATAGTTATGACCACCGGTGAAGTCGCTGACGATGCCGCCTGCTTCACGAACCAGCAGCTCGCCTGCCGCGAAATCCCACGGGCGCAGACCGATTTCAAAGAAACCGTCAACACGACCCGCAGCGACGTAAGCCAGATCCAGCGCCGCAGAACCGGTACGACGGAAGTCTGCACATTCGTTAAACAGTTTGCCGACGATGTTGATGTAGGTAGTGGCGTACTGTTTTGCTTTGAACGGGAAGCCGGTCGCCAGAATAGTACCGTCGAGATCGCGAGCGGTGCTGCCGCGCAGACGGTAGCCGTTCAGCTGTGCGCCCTGACCGCGAGTGGCGGTGAACAGTTCGTTACGCATAGGATCGTATACCACAGCAACTTCGGTGCGGCCTTTGATACGAACGGCGATAGATACCGCGAAGTGCGGCAGACGTTTGATAAAGTTGGTAGTGCCATCCAGTGGATCGATAACCCATTGAACATCCTGATCAGTACCTTCAAGTTCACCGCTTTCTTCGGTGATGATGGTGTGCTGTGGGTAAGATTTACGAATCGTGTCGATAATCACCGCTTCGGCAGCTTTATCTACGTTGGTCACGAAATCGTTACTGCCTTTCTGGCTCGCTTCTACAGCGTCCGGGGTTTCATAGTTTTTGGCAATTAAATTACCCGCCTTGCGCGCTGCGCGCACGGCGATGTTCAGCATCGGATGCATCGGTCTCTCTCACTGGATGTTAAAGAACGGGAAAACGGCGCAGAGTATAGCAGCGAGATCGGCATCTGTCTTCGTTTTATGATAAGATGCGTGAATAATCTTTAGATGAAGAAAGACAATGCTGCAAAATATTCGAATTGTGCTGGTGGAGACGTCACACACCGGCAATATGGGTTCTGTTGCCCGTGCCATGAAAACAATGGGATTAACCAATCTGTGGCTGGTTAATCCACTAGTGAAACCTGACTCCCAGGCGATTGCCCTGGCAGCAGGGGCCAGCGATGTGATTGGTAATGCTCACATCGTCGATACGCTCGACGAAGCGTTAGCCGGTTGTAGTCTGGTGGTGGGCACCAGCGCTCGCTCCCGCACGCTGCCGTGGCCGATGCTCGACCCGCGCGAATGCGGTCTGAAAAGCGTCGCTGAAGCGGCAAATACCCCGGTGGCGCTGGTGTTTGGTCGCGAGCGCGTCGGCTTGACCAATGAAGAGCTGCAGAAATGCCATTATCATGTCGCAATTGCGGCTAACCCGGAATACAGTTCGCTGAACCTGGCGATGGCGGTTCAGGTTATTGCCTATGAAGTGCGCATGGCCTGGCTGGCAACTCAGGAAAATGGCGAGCAGGTCGAGCATGAAGAGACGCCGTATCCGCTGGTCGATGATCTGGAGCGTTTTTATGGTCATCTGGAGCAAACGCTGCTGGCAACCGGTTTTATCCGTGAAAACCATCCGGGACAGGTGATGAATAAATTGCGCCGTCTGTTTACCCGTGCGCGCCCGGAAAGCCAGGAATTGAATATCCTGCGCGGGATTCTGGCTTCTATTGAGCAGCAGAATAAAGGTAACAAGGCCGAATAACAGTGGTTGCCTGATGCGATGCTTAACGCGTCTTATCAGGCCTGTAAGTGCACGGAATCCCAGGTCGGATAAGGTGTTCACACCGCATCCGACAACAGGTACAAACGCCACGATAAAAAAATGGCACTGAAGGTTAAATACCCGACTAAATCAGTCAAGTAAATAGTTGACCAATTTACTCGGGAATGTCAGACTTGACCCTGCTATGCAATACCCCCACTTTTACAATAAAAAACCCCGGGCAGGGGCGAGTTTGAGGTGAAGTAAGACATGAGACTGACATCTAAAGGGCGCTATGCCGTGACCGCAATGCTTGACGTTGCGCTCAACTCTGAAGCGGGCCCGGTACCGTTGGCTGATATTTCCGAACGTCAGGGAATTTCCCTTTCTTATCTGGAACAACTGTTTTCCCGTCTGCGTAAAAATGGTCTGGTTTCCAGCGTACGTGGACCAGGCGGTGGTTATCTGTTAGGCAAAGATGCCAGCAGCATCGCCGTTGGCGAGGTGATTAGCGCCGTTGACGAATCTGTAGATGCCACCCGTTGTCAGGGTAAAGGCGGCTGCCAGGGCGGCGATAAATGCCTGACCCACGCGCTGTGGCGTGATTTGAGCGACCGTCTTACCGGTTTTCTCAATAACATTACTTTAGGCGAACTGGTTAATAACCAGGAAGTGCTGGATGTGTCTGGTCGTCAGCATACTCACGACGCGCCACGCACCCGCACACAAGACGCGATCGACGTTAAGTTACGCGCTTAATAAAAAGAATTCAGAATCAGGCCGGAGTGCTAAACACTCCGTAAACACGGTCGTACATCCAGCCGGTAGCCTGGTTCCTTGCATTGAGTGATGTACGGAGTTTATAGAGCAATGAAATTACCGATTTATCTCGACTACTCCGCAACCACGCCGGTGGACCCGCGTGTTGCCGAGAAAATGATGCAGTTTATGACGATGGACGGAACCTTTGGTAACCCGGCCTCCCGTTCTCACCGTTTCGGCTGGCAGGCTGAAGAAGCGGTAGATATCGCCCGTAATCAGATTGCCGATCTGGTCGGCGCTGATCCGCGTGAAATCGTCTTTACCTCTGGTGCAACCGAATCTGACAACCTGGCGATCAAAGGTGCAGCCAACTTTTATCAGAAAAAAGGCAAGCACATCATCACCAGTAAAACCGAACATAAAGCAGTACTGGATACCTGCCGTCAGCTGGAGCGCGAAGGTTTTGAAGTCACTTACCTGGCACCGCAGCGTAACGGTATTATCGACCTGAAAGAACTCGAAGCAGCGATGCGTGACGACACCATCCTTGTTTCCATCATGCACGTAAATAACGAAATCGGCGTGGTGCAGGATATCGCGGCTATCGGCGAAATGTGCCGTGCTCGTGGCATTATCTATCACGTTGATGCAACCCAGAGCGTGGGCAAACTGCCTATCGATCTGAGCCAGTTGAAAGTTGACCTGATGTCTTTCTCCGGTCACAAAATCTATGGCCCGAAAGGTATTGGTGCGCTGTATGTGCGTCGTAAACCGCGCGTACGTATCGAAGCACAAATGCATGGCGGCGGTCACGAGCGCGGTATGCGATCCGGCACTCTGCCTGTTCACCAGATCGTCGGTATGGGCGAAGCCTATCGCATCGCAAAAGAAGAGATGGCGACCGAGATGGAACGTCTGCGCGGCCTGCGTAACCGTCTGTGGAACGGCATCAAAGATATCGAAGAAGTTTACCTGAACGGTGACCTGGAACACGGTGCGCCGAACATTCTCAACGTTAGCTTCAACTACGTTGAAGGTGAGTCGCTGATTATGGCGCTGAAAGACCTCGCGGTTTCTTCCGGTTCCGCCTGTACGTCAGCAAGCCTCGAACCGTCCTACGTGCTGCGCGCGCTGGGGCTGAACGACGAGCTGGCACATAGCTCTATCCGTTTCTCTTTAGGTCGTTTTACTACTGAAGAAGAGATCGACTACACCATCGAGTTAGTTCGTAAATCCATCGGTCGTCTGCGTGACCTTTCTCCGCTGTGGGAAATGTACAAGCAGGGCGTGGATCTGAACAGCATCGAATGGGCTCATCATTAATCGGTATCGGAATCAGGAGAATTTATAATGGCTTACAGCGAAAAAGTTATCGACCATTACGAGAATCCGCGTAACGTGGGTTCCTTTGACAACAACGACGAGAACGTCGGCAGCGGCATGGTGGGTGCACCGGCCTGTGGCGACGTGATGAAGTTGCAGATTAAAGTCAACGATGAAGGTATCATTGAAGACGCGCGTTTTAAAACTTACGGCTGCGGTTCCGCTATCGCTTCCAGCTCCCTGGTCACCGAATGGGTGAAAGGGAAGTCTCTCGACGAAGCGCAGGCGATCAAAAACACCGATATTGCTGAAGAACTTGAACTGCCGCCGGTGAAAATTCACTGTTCTATTCTGGCAGAAGACGCGATCAAAGCCGCCATTGCGGACTATAAAAGTAAACGTGAAGCAAAATAAGAGTTGAGGTTTGGTTATGTCGATTACACTGAGCGACAGTGCAGCAGCGCGAGTAAATACCTTTCTGGCTAACCGCGGTAAAGGGTTTGGCCTGCGTCTGGGCGTGAGAACCTCCGGGTGTTCAGGTATGGCTTATGTACTGGAATTTGTTGACGAACCGACGCCGGAAGACATCGTGTTTGAAGACAAAGGCGTGAAAGTCGTGGTCGATGGCAAAAGCCTGCAATTTCTGGACGGTACGCAGCTGGACTTCGTCAAAGAAGGCCTTAACGAAGGGTTTAAATTCACCAACCCGAACGTCAAAGATGAGTGTGGTTGCGGCGAAAGCTTCCACGTTTGATGCGCATACCGATAACCCCACCGTGGTCGCCTGCGCGTGGGGTTTGTTTTACCTGATTCGCCGTTATCGCGGCGGATCGCAGCCCTGAGAATGTTATGGATTACTTCACCCTCTTTGGCTTGCCTGCCCGTTATCAACTCGATACCCAGGCGCTAAGCCTGCGTTTTCAGGATCTACAACGTCAGTATCATCCTGATAAATTCGCCAGCGGAAGCCAGGCGGAACAACTCGCCGCCGTACAGCAATCCGCGACCATTAACCAGGCCTGGCAAACGCTGCGTCATCCGTTAATGCGCGCGGAATATTTGCTTTCTTTGCACGGTTTTGATCTCGCCAGCGAGCAGCATACTGTGCGCGACACCGCGTTCCTGATGGAACAGCTGGAACTGCGCGAAGAACTGGACGAGATCGAACAGGCGAAAGATGAAGCGCGGCTGGAAAGCTTTATCAAACGTGTGAAAAAGATGTTTGATACCCGCCATCAGTTGATGGTTGAACAGTTAGACAACGAGACGTGGGACGCGGCGGCGGATACTGTGCGTAAGCTGCGTTTTCTCGATAAACTGCGGAGCAGTGCCGAACAACTCGAAGAAAAACTGCTCGATTTTTAATTTCTGGAAGCTAAACATGGCCTTATTACAAATTAGTGAACCTGGTTTGAGTGCTGCGCCGCATCAGCGTCGCCTGGCGGCCGGTATTGACCTGGGCACAACCAACTCGCTGGTGGCAACAGTGCGCAGCGGTCAGGCCGAAACGTTAGCTGACCATGAAGGCCGTCACCTGCTGCCATCTGTTGTTCACTATCAACAGCAAGGGCATTCGGTGGGTTATGACGCGCGTACTAACGCAGCGCTCGACACCGCCAACACCATTAGTTCTGTTAAACGCCTGATGGGGCGCTCGCTGGCTGATATCCAGCAACGCTATCCGCATCTGCCTTATCAATTCCAGGCCAGCGAGAATGGCCTGCCGATGATTGAAACGGCGGCGGGGCTGCTGAACCCGGTGCGCGTTTCTGCGGACATCCTCAAAGCACTGGCGGCGCGGGCAACTGAAGCCCTGGCAGGCGAGCTGGATGGTGTCGTTATCACCGTTCCGGCGTACTTTGATGATGCCCAGCGTCAGGGCACCAAAGACGCGGCGCGTCTGGCGGGGCTGCATGTTCTGCGCTTACTTAATGAACCGACCGCTGCGGCTATTGCCTACGGGCTGGATTCCGGCCAGGAAGGCGTGATCGCTGTTTATGACCTCGGCGGCGGGACGTTTGATATTTCCATTCTGCGCTTAAGTCGCGGCGTGTTTGAAGTGCTGGCGACCGGCGGTGATTCCGCGCTCGGCGGCGATGATTTCGACCATCTGCTGGCGGATTACATTCGCGAGCAGGCGGGCATTCCTGATCGTAGCGATAACCGCGTTCAGCGTGAACTGCTCGATGCTGCCATTGCGGCCAAAATCGCGCTGAGCGATGCGGACTCTGTGACCGTTAACGTTGCGGGCTGGCAGGGCGAAATCAGCCGTGAACAATTCAATGAACTGATCGCGCCACTGGTAAAACGAACCTTACTGGCTTGTCGTCGCGCGCTGAAAGATGCGGGCGTAGAAGCTGATGAAGTGCTGGAAGTGGTGATGGTGGGCGGTTCTACTCGCGTGCCGCTGGTGCGTGAACGAGTAGGCGAATTTTTCGGTCGTCCACCGCTGACTTCTATCGACCCGGATAAAGTCGTCGCTATTGGCGCGGCGATTCAGGCGGATATTCTGGTGGGTAACAAGCCGGACAGCGAAATGCTGTTGCTGGATGTGATCCCGCTGTCGCTGGGCCTCGAAACGATGGGCGGCCTGGTGGAGAAAGTGATCCCGCGTAATACCACGATTCCGGTGGCCCGCGCCCAGGATTTCACCACCTTTAAAGATGGTCAGACGGCGATGTCTATCCATGTGATGCAGGGTGAGCGCGAACTGGTGCAGGACTGCCGCTCGCTGGCGCGTTTTGCGCTGCGAGGTATTCCGGCGCTACCGGCTGGCGGTGCGCATATTCGCGTGACGTTCCAGGTCGATGCCGACGGTCTTTTGAGCGTGACGGCGATGGAGAAATCCACCGGCGTTGAGGCGTCTATTCAGGTCAAACCGTCTTATGGCCTGACCGATAGCGAAATCGCCTCGATGATCAAAGACTCAATGAGCTATGCCGAGCAGGACGTAAAAGCCCGAATGCTGGCAGAACAAAAAGTAGAAGCGGCGCGTGTGCTGGAAAGTCTGCACGGTGCGCTGGCTGCTGATGCCGCGCTGTTAAGCGCCGCAGAACGTCAGGCTATCGACGATGCTGCCGCTCACCTGAGTGAAGTGGCGCAGGGCGATGATGTTGACGCCATCGAACAAGCGATTAAAAACGTAGACAAACAAACCCAGGATTTCGCCGCTCGCCGCATGGACCAGTCGGTTCGTCGTGCGCTGAAAGGCCATTCCGTGGACGAGGTTTAATATGCCAAAGATTGTTATTTTGCCTCATCAGGATCTCTGCCCTGATGGCGCTGTTCTGGAAGCGAATAGCGGTGAAACCATTCTCGATGTTGCGCTGCGTAACGGTATCGAGATTGAACACGCCTGTGAAAAATCCTGTGCTTGCACCACCTGCCACTGCATCGTTCGCGAAGGTTTTGACTCGCTGCCGGAAAGCTCAGAGCAGGAAGACGACATGCTGGACAAAGCCTGGGGGCTGGAGCCGGAAAGCCGTTTAAGCTGCCAGGCGCGCGTTACCGACGAAGATTTAGTGGTCGAAATCCCGCGTTACACTATCAACCATGCGCGTGAGCATTAACAGAGGTTAGTATGGGACTTAAGTGGACCGATAGCCGCGAAATTGGCGAAGCACTGTACGATGCGTATCCCGATATTGATCCGAAAACGGTTCGATTCACCGATATGCATCAGTGGATTTGCGCTCTGGAAGATTTCGACGACGACCCGCAGGCATCGAACGAGAAAATCCTCGAAGCGATTTTGTTGGTCTGGCTGGACGAAGCCGAGTGAATGAACGGGCTGCCTGGGGGTAGCCCGTTTTGCTGTTAAACGAATAAGGATAACTAAAATGACAGAAGCGATGAAAATTACCCTTTCTACCCAACCTGCCGACGTGCGCTGGGGAGAAAAAGCAACTTACAGCATTAATAATGATGGCATTACCCTGCATTTGAACGGGGCAGACGATCTGGGGTTGATCCAGCGTGCGGCGCGCAAGGTTGATGGTCTGGGCATTAAGCATGTTCAGTTAAGCGGTGAAGGCTGGGATGCGGATCGCTGCTGGGCATTCTGGCAAGGTTACAAAGCCCCGAAAGGCACACGTAAAGTGGAGTGGCCAGAGCTGGACGATGCCCAGCGTCAGGAACTGGATAACCGCCTGATGATCATTGACTGGGTGCGTGACACCATCAACGCACCGGCAGAAGAGCTGGGACCATCGCAACTGGCACAGCGTGCTGTTGATCTGATCTGCAACGTCGCAGGGGATCGTGTGACTTACCGGATCACCAAAGGCGAAGATCTGCGTGATCAAGGTTATATGGGGCTGCACACGGTCGGGCGCGGTTCAGAACGTTCCCCGGTATTGCTGGCGCTGGATTACAACCCAACTGGCGATAAAGAAGCGCCAGTGTACGCGTGCCTGGTTGGTAAAGGCATCACTTTTGACTCCGGCGGCTACAGCATCAAACAGACCGCATTTATGGACTCGATGAAGTCGGACATGGGCGGCGCGGCAACGGTTACCGGGGCGCTGGCGTTTGCCATTACGCGCGGACTGAATAAGCGCGTGAAGCTGTTCCTCTGCTGTGCGGATAACCTGATCAGCGGCAACGCGTTCAAACTGGGCGATATTATTACCTATCGCAACGGTAAAAAAGTCGAAGTGATGAACACCGATGCCGAAGGGCGTCTGGTGCTGGCCGATGGCCTGATTGATGCCAGTGCGCAGAAACCGGAACTGATCATTGATGCGGCGACCCTCACCGGGGCGGCGAAAACTGCGCTGGGTAATGATTATCACGCGTTGTTCAGTTTTGACGATGCGCTTGCCGGTCGTTTGCTGGCGAGTGCCTCACAAGAGAACGAACCGTTCTGGCGTCTGCCGCTGGCGGAATTCCACCGCAGCCAGCTGCCGTCTAACTTTGCCGAACTGAACAATACCGGAAGCGCGGCGTATCCGGCAGGTGCAAGTACGGCTGCGGGCTTCCTGTCGCACTTTGTTGAGAACTATCAGCAAGGCTGGCTGCATATCGACTGCTCGGCGACTTACCGTAAAGCGCCGGTTGAACAGTGGTCTGCGGGTGCTACGGGACTTGGTGTGCGCACGATTGCTAATCTGTTAACGGCGTAAACTAATATGCCGGATGCGGCGTAAACGCCTTATCCGGCCTACAAATTGCGAAAATCCAATAGATTGCGACTCCCTTGTAGGCCTGATAAGCGTGGCGCATCAGGCACTTGCTCCCCGAACGTTGAATGAATGGTGGTTCTTATGTCCGAAACAAAAAACGAACTTGAAGACCTGCTGGAAAAAGCAGCAACCGAACCGGCGCACCGCCCGGCCTTTTTCCGTACTCTACTGGAATCCACCGTCTGGGTGCCTGGTACGGCGGCGCAGGGCGAGGCAGTAGTTGAAGATAGCGCGCTTGATTTACAGCACTGGGAAAAAGAAGACGGCACCAGCGTCATTCCTTTTTTTACCTCGTTAGAAGCACTTCAACAGGCGGTTGAAGACGAACAGGCATTTGTCGTAATGCCCGTTCGCACATTGTTTGAGATGACCCTTGGCGAAACGCTCTTCCTTAATGCCAAACTGCCAACCGGTAAAGAGTTTATGCCGCGTGAAATCAGTTTGTTGATTGGTGAAGAAGGGAATCCGCTGAGTAGCCAGGAAGTACTGGAAGGCGGTGAATCGCTGATATTATCGGAAGTCGCAGAGCCGCCAGCGCAAATGATTGATTCACTTACCACCTTATTTAAAACCATTAAGCCGGTGAAGCGTGCTTTTATTTGTTCAATTAAAGAGAACGAAGAGGCACAGCCTAATTTACTTATTGGCATTGAAGCCGATGGTGATATCGAAGAAATTATTCAGGTGGCGGGAAGTGTAGCGACCGATACATTACCTGGTGATGAACCCATCGATATTTGTCAGGTGAAAAAAGGGGAAAAAGGAATTAGCCACTTTATTACCGAACATATTGCGCCATTCTATGAACGTCGCTGGGGTGGTTTTTTGCGTGACTTTAAACAGAACCGGATAATCTAAAATATGCCGCCCCAAAGGGCGGCATTCGGGCTTACTTGCTGCTCTGAAGGTTGTTAACCACCAGTAAATTGTCGCCGAAGAGACTTCGGTTATTATTTACCTCGGTTAACAGCGCACCAGAAACAATAAGTACGATACAAAAGCACCGTATCTTCATTGTGCGGTCCATGCGAAGACCGCATCACGACAGCACCACTGGCGATATTGCCGCGATAGCAAGCGCTGAGACGCGCTTGCCCTAACGGTCGCGGAACATCCTTTCCTTAAGCCAGCGCCCGCTTGCGAGACGGCGGAAAGGGCCGCAGTGGATAATACACTAACAGAACAATAATAACTCTCTTTTACTTGACAAAAAGAGAGTTACTGGCGAGTATTGTGTCCGCTGAGACGCGCTTGCATTACTACGGTAATACAACCTGCTGGAAAGGCCGCGAACCAGACCAGCAATAAAAAACCGCCAAATTCGGCGGTTTTTTATTGCCTGTAAAAAGCTTATTTTACGGGCTCAACCGGTAAATCTGCCCGTGCGCCCCATTCACTCCATGCGCCGTCGTACAGTTTCACGTTTGGCACATCCAACGTCGCAAGTGCCAACAAAACCACGGCTGCTGTTACACCAGAACCGCAGCTGACGATAATTGGTTTGTCATAGCTGACACCGCGACCAAAAAATATCGCATCCAGTTCATCGGTCGTTTTTAGTTCGCCTTCACGTACCAGTTCCGTCCACGGAACGTTCAATGCACCGGGAATATGTCCGCGACGTAAACCTGGGCGAGGTTCATCAACTTCTGCGTTAAAACGTGTAGCCGGGCGGGCATCAATAATTTGCGCCGTATTTTCATGGCTTGCCAATAATACATCGGTTACTTTCACCACGGCTTCAGGATTAAACGCGGCGTTAAACTCTCCTTCCGGCAGCTCTACTGCGCCTTCTTCTAATAGCAGATCATCACGCAGCCAGCCTGCAAGTCCACCACCCAGAATCGACACTTTCTCTACACCAAAGGTGCGCAGCATCCACCATGCTCGTGGGGCTGAGAAAAGATTACCTTCGTCATAGACAATCAGGTGCTTATCCTGGTTAACGCCTAATTCACGCATCGCCACGGCGAACGTTTCCGGGCGCGGCAGCATGTGCGGAAGCGGGGAAGTGTGATCAGAAAGCGCTTCGATATCAAAAAACACTGCGCCGGGAATATGTCCATTCAGATACTCCTGAGCAACGTTACGATCTTCCTGTCCAGGCGACGCCATGCGGGCATCGATAATCTGAATTTCCGGGTCATCAATATGTTCGGCGAGCCAGTCGGCTCCTACAAACCATGTCGTGGACATAGGCATCTCCATTTTTGCCGGGGTTAGGCTAAATTGTCGGATGTTTAGTGAAAAGCGACAAGCAAAAGAGGCTGATTTGGCTGTCTGAGCCACAATTCTCACTAAAATTCGGATTGTATGGGCGTGATACTGAATTACATAACGTAAATTCTCACGCATAATAATTATTCGACGTTGCTAACGGGCCATTGTGGCAGGGATGAAAAATGAAAAAGTTACGCGTAGCCGCCTGCATGCTAATGCTGGCGCTGGCAGGGTGCGACAACAACGATAACGCGCCAACAGCGGTGAAAAAAGATGCGCCTTCTGAAGTTACTAAAGCGGCCTCTTCAGAAAACGTGAGTTCAGCAAAACTTTCCGCGCCGGAGCGACAAAAACTGGCCCAACAGAGTGCCGGTAAGGCGCTGACATTGCTGGATCTCTCTGAAGTTCAACTCGATGGCGCAGCCACGCTGGTGCTGACGTTCTCCATCCCTCTCGACCCGGATCAGGATTTCTCACGCGTTATTCATGTCGTCGATAAAAAAAGCGGCAAAGTGGATGGTGCCTGGGAGCTGTCAGATAATCTTAAAGAGCTGCGTTTACGCCACCTCGAACCGAAACGTGATTTGATCGTCACTATTGGCAAGGAGGTCAAAGCGCTCAATAACGCAACCTTTAGTAAAGATGACGAAAAAACTATAACTACCCGCGATATCCAACCCAGCGTCGGTTTTGCCAGTCGTGGTTCGTTGCTTCCTGGTAAGGTCGTTGAAGGGCTGCCGGTAATGGCGCTTAACGTTAACAATGTCGATGTTAACTTCTTCCGTGTGAAACCAGAATCACTGCCCGCTTTCATTAGCCAGTGGGAATACCGCAATTCGCTGGCGAACTGGCAGTCAGATAAACTGCTGCAGATGGCGGATCTGGTCTACACCGGACGGTTTGATCTCAATCCTGCGCGTAACACCCGTGAAAAATTATTGCTGCCGCTGGGCGATATCAAACCGCTTCAGCAGGCGGGCGTGTATCTGGCTGTGATGAATCAGGCTGGACGTTACGATTACAGTAATCCCGCGACGCTGTTTACGTTAAGTGATATTGGCGTTTCAGCTCACCGTTATCACAATCGTCTGGATATCTTTACCCAAAGTCTGGAAAACGGCGCGGCCCAGCAAGGAATTGAAGTCTCTTTATTAAATGAGAAAGGGCAGACTCTGACTCAGGCAACCAGTGACGCTCAGGGGCATGTGCAACTGGAAAATGATAAAAACGCGGCATTACTGCTGGCGCGTAAAAACGGTCAGACAACGCTGCTCGATTTAAAACTCCCGGCGCTGGACTTAGCGGAATTTAACATTGCTGGCGCGCCAGGCTATAGCAAACAGTTTTTCATGTTTGGCCCGCGCGATCTTTATCGCCCGGGTGAAACGGTCATCCTCAATGGTTTGCTGCGTGATGCAGACGGTAAAGCATTGCCCGATCAACCCATCAAGTTAGACGTGATTAAACCCGACGGGCAGGTACTCAGGAGCGTCGTTAGTCAGCCGGAGAATGGCCTCTACCACTTTACCTGGCCACTCGATAGCAATGCGGCAACCGGTATGTGGCATATTCGCGCTAACACGGGCGATAACCAGTATCGGATGTGGGATTTCCACGTCGAAGATTTTATGCCAGAGCGTATGGCGCTGAATCTGACCGGTGAGAAAACCCCGCTAACGCCGAAAGATGAAGTGAAATTCTCCGTGGTGGGGTACTACCTGTATGGTGCACTTGCGAATGGTAATACTTTGCAAGGGCAACTTTTCCTGCGCCCACTGCGTGAAGCTGTGTCAGCCTTACCTGGTTTTGAATTCGGCGATATAGCTGCCGAAAATCTTTCCCGCACGCTGGATGAAGTTCAGTTGACGCTGGATGATAAAGGGCGCGGCGAAGTTTCTACAGAAAGCCAGTGGAAGGAAACACATTCTCCATTACAGGTTATTTTCCAGGGTAGTTTGCTGGAATCGGGCGGTCGCCCGGTGACGCGCCGTGCTGAGCAGGCTATCTGGCCTGCCGATGCATTGCCGGGGATCCGTCCGCAGTTCGCCTCGAAATCGGTTTACGATTATCGCACCGACAGCACGGTGAAACAGCCCATTGTTGATGAAGGCAGTAACGCCGCTTTTGACATCGTTTATAGCGATGCGCAAGGCGTGAAAAAAGCCGTGTCGGGCTTGCAGGTGCGCCTGATTCGCGAACGCCGCGATTACTACTGGAACTGGTCGGAATATGAAGGCTGGCAGTCACAGTTTGATCAAAAAGATCTGATCGAAAATGAACAAACTCTGGATCTGAAAGCGGACGAAACCGGTAAGGTCAGTTTCCCGGTAGAGTGGGGCGCTTATCGTCTGGAAGTTAAAGCGCCGAATGAAGCGGTCAGTAGTGTGCGTTTCTGGGCTGGTTATAGCTGGCAGGATAACAGCGACGGGGGTGGTGCAGTGCGACCCGACCGTGTCACGCTGAAACTGGATAAAGCCAGCTATCGCCCTGGCGATACCATTAAGTTGCATATTGCCGCGCCAACGGCGGGTAAAGGTTATGCGATGGTCGAGTCCAGTGAAGGGCCGCTGTGGTGGCAAGAGATTGATGTTCCGGCTCAAGGGCTGGATCTGACGATTCCGGTCGATAAAACCTGGAATCGTCATGATCTGTATTTAAGTACGCTGGTGGTACGTCCTGGCGATAAATCTCGCTCCGCGACGCCAAAACGCGCGGTTGGGGTCTTGCATCTGCCGCTTGGTGATGAAAACCGTCGCCTCAATCTGGCGCTGGAAACCCCCACCAAAATGCGCCCCAATCAGCCATTAACCGTGAAAATTAAAGCCAGCAATAAAAATGGTGAGATGCCAAAACAGGTGAATGTGCTGGTGTCTGCCGTTGATAGCGGTGTGCTGAATATTACTGATTATGTCACGCCAGATCCGTGGCAGGCGTTCTTTGGTCAGAAACGCTATGGCGCAGACATTTACGATATTTACGGTCAGGTCATTGAAGGTCAGGGGCGTCTGGCAGCTCTGCGTTTTGGTGGTGATGGTGATGAGCTGAAACGTGGTGGTAAACCGCCGGTCAATCACGTCAATATTGTCGCGCAGCAGGCGCTGCCGGTAACGCTCAACGAACAGGGCGAAGGCTCGGTTACACTGCCAATTGGCGATTTTAACGGTGAATTGCGCGTCATGGCGCAAGCCTGGACGGCAGATGACTTCGGAAGCAACGAAAGCAAAGTGATTGTTGCCGCACCGGTGATTGCTGAACTGAACATGCCGCGCTTTATGGCGAGTGGCGATACCTCGCGCCTGACGCTGGATATCACTAATCTTACCGATAAACCGCAAAAACTTAATGTTGCTCTGACCGCCAGTGGCTTGCTTGAACTGATGAGTAATTCCCCCGCACCTGTTGAATTAGCGCCAGGGGTGCGTACTACGCTGTTTATCCCGGTGCGTGCATTGCCGGGTTATGGCGATGGAGACATTCAGGCCACCATTAGCGGGTTAGCGTTACCGGGGGAAACCGTTGCCGATCAGCATAAGCAGTGGAAAATCGGCGTCCGTCCGGCATTCCCGGCACAAACGGTCAATTACGGTACGGCGTTACAGCCTGGTGAAACCTGGGCGCTCCCGGCTGATGGATTGCAAAACTTCTCGCCTGTTACGCTGGAAGGGCAGTTATTGTTGAGCGGCAAACCACCGCTGAACATCGCACGTTATATCAAAGAGTTAAAAGCGTATCCGTACGGCTGTCTCGAGCAAACCGCCAGCGGCCTGTTCCCGTCACTTTATACCAATGCAGCCCAACTGCAGGCGTTGGGCATCAAAGGCGACAGTGATGAGAAACGCCGTGCATCGGTCGATATCGGCATTTCCCGTTTGCTGCAAATGCAACGTGATAACGGCGGCTTTGCGCTGTGGGATAAAAACGGTGACGAAGAGTACTGGCTGACGGCTTACGTGATGGATTTCCTGGTCCGCGCAGGCGAACAGGGTTACAGCGTACCGACAGACGCCATTAACCGGGGTAATGAGCGTCTGCTGCGCTATTTACAAGATCCGGGCATGATATCGATCCCGTACGCTGATAATCTCAAAGCCAGTAAATTCGCCGTACAGTCTTACGCTGCGCTGGTGTTGGCCCGTCAGCAAAAAGCACCACTGGGTGCGCTGCGTGAAATCTGGGAGCATCGTGCAGATGCCGCTTCTGGTTTACCGCTGCTGCAACTTGGCGTTGCGCTGAAAATCATGGGTGATGCAACGCGTGGTGAAGAAGCGATTGTGCTGGCGCTGAAAACGCCGCGTAATAGTGATGAGCGGATATGGCTGGGTGATTACGGTAGTCCACTGCGCGACAGCGCGTTGATGCTCTCATTGCTGGAAGAGAACAAACTGCTACCCGATGAGCAGTACTCCCTGTTGAACACACTTTCGCAGCAGGCGTTCGGTGAACGCTGGCTATCGACGCAGGAAAGTAACGCGTTGTTCCTGGCTGCCCGTACTCTTCAGGATTTACCGGGCAAATGGCAGGCGCAAACCACTTTCTCTGCTGAGCCGCTGACAGGCGAGAAAGCGCAAACCAGCAATCTGAATAGCGATCAACTTGCCACCTTGCAGGTGACCAACAGTGGCGATCAGCCGTTATGGCTGCGTGTGGATGCCAGCGGTTATCCGCAATCCGCACCTTTACCGGCGAGCAATGTGCTGCAAATTGAGCGTCATATTCTGGGTACTGACGGTAAGAGCAAATCGCTGGACTCGTTACGTAGCGGCGATCTGGTGCTGGTGTGGTTGCAGGTTAAAGCCAGTAACAGTGTACCGGATGCGTTAGTCGTGGATCTGTTGCCTGCGGGGCTGGAACTGGAAAACCAGAATCTGGCGAACGGCGGCGCCAGCCTGGAGCAAAGTGGTGGTGAAGTGCAGAACTTGCTGAACCAGATGCAGCAGGCGAGCATTAAGCACATAGAGTTCCGTGACGATCGCTTTGTGGCGGCGGTTGCCGTTGATGAATATCAACCGGTAACGCTGGTGTATCTGGCGCGGGCGGTGACGCCGGGAACGTATCAGGTGCCGCAGCCTATGGTGGAATCAATGTATGTTCCTCAATGGCGGGCGACTGGTGCGGCTGACGATCTGTTGATAGTCAGACCGTAAATGCCTCGCCTGTTAACCAAACGCGGCTGCTGGATAATGCTGACAGCCGCGCCTTTTATCATCATTCTGGCAGCATGGGCAGCAGATAAACTCTGGCCTCTGCCATTGCAAGAAGTGAATCCTGCACGCGTGGTGGTGGCGCAGGATGGTACGCCACTCTGGCGTTTCGCCGATGCTGACGGCATCTGGCGTTATCCGGTAACAATCGAAGATGTTTCTCCACGTTACCTTGAAGCGCTGATCAATTATGAAGATCGCTGGTTCTGGAAGCATCCGGGGGTGAATCCATTCTCGGTGGCGTGCGCAGCATGGCAAGATCTCGCTTCGGGACGGGTTATTTCCGGCGGCAGCACGCTCACCATGCAGGTGGCGCGCCTGCTTGATCCTCATCCCAAAACGTTTGGCGGCAAAATTCGCCAGCTCTGGCGCGCGTTGCAACTGGAATGGCATCTGTCTAAACGTGAAATTCTGACCTTGTATCTTAACCGTGCCCCGTTTGGCGGTACGTTGCAGGGGATTGGTGCGGCAAGTTGGGCTTATCTCGGGAAATCGCCTGCGAATTTAAGCTATTCCGAGGCGGCAATGCTGGCGGTGTTGCCGCAAGCGCCCAGCCGTCTTCGCCCGGATCGTTGGCCGGAGCGTGCCGAAGCCGCGCGTAATAAAGTGCTCGAACGGATGGCCGTGCAAGGTGTGTGGTCCCGTGAGCGGGTAAAAGAGTCAAGGGAAGAACCCATCTGGCTGGCACCCCGACAAATGCCGCAACTGGCACCGCTGTTTTCGCGCATGATGCTCGGTAAAAGCAAAAGCGACAAAATCGTTACTACGCTGGATGCCGGTCTTCAACGACGTCTGGAAGAACTGGCGCAAAACTGGAAAGGACGATTGCCACCGCGCAGCTCACTGGCGATGATCGTGGTTGATCATACCGATATGCGTGTTCGCGGCTGGGTGGGATCAGTTGATCTCAACGATGATTCACGCTTTGGTCATGTTGATATGGTCAATGCGATCCGATCGCCAGGATCGGTGCTCAAACCGTTTGTTTATGGTCTGGCGCTGGATGAAGGCTTGATCCACCCGGCATCGCTGTTGCAAGACGTCCCCCGACGCACCGGTGATTACCGACCTGGCAACTTTGACAGCGGTTTTCATGGCCCGATCAGCATGAGTGAGGCGCTGGTGCGATCGCTGAACTTACCTGCTGTGCAGGTGCTGGAATCCTATGGACCGAAACGGTTTGCGGCAAAGTTACGCAATGTTGGATTGCCGTTATATTTGCCCAACGGTGCTGCACCGAATCTTTCGCTCATTCTCGGCGGCGCTGGCGCAAAACTGGAAGATATGGCGGCAGCGTATACCGCGTTTGCTCGCCACGGCAAGGCAGGTAAATTGCGCTTACAGCCTGACGATCCGCTGCTTGAACGGCCTTTAATGTCGTCGGGGGCTGCGTGGATCATTCGCCGGATTATGGCTGATGAAGCGCAACCCTTGCCGGATGGTGCCTTGCCGCGCGTCGCCCCACTGGCATGGAAAACGGGCACCAGCTATGGCTATCGTGATGCCTGGGCGATTGGGGTTAACGCTCGCTATGTCATTGGGATCTGGACTGGCAGACCGGACGGCACGCCCGTTGTTGGTCAGTTTGGCTTTGCCAGTGCCGTACCGCTGTTGAATCAGGTTAATAATATCTTACTGTCGCGCAGTGTGAATTTGCCGGAAGACCCACGTCCTGACTCTGTAAGTCGTGGCGTTATCTGCTGGCCGGGCGGACAGTCTTTGCCGGAAGGTGACGGTAACTGTCGCCGCCGCCTGGCAACCTGGCTGCTGGACGGGAGCCAGCCGCCAACTCTATTACTGCCGGAGCAGGAAGGCATTAATGGCATTCGTTTCCCCATCTGGCTGGATGAAAACGGCAAACGTGTTGCCGCTGATTGCCCTCAGGCGCGACAAGAAATGATAAATGTCTGGCCGCTACCGCTGGAACCCTGGCTGCCCGCATCAGAACGTCGCGCTGTGCGCTTGCCACCGGCCTCGACAATTTGCCCGCCATACGGTCACGATGCACAACTCCCGCTGCAGCTAACAGGTGTGCGCGATGGCGCGATTATTAAACGTTTACCGGGCGCAGCGGAAGCGACTTTGCCGTTGCAATCAAGTGGAGGGGCAGGTGAACGCTGGTGGTTTCTGAATGGCGAACCGTTAACTGAACGTGGGCGCAACGTGACCCTGCATTTGACGAATAAAGGCGATTATCAATTGCTGGTGATGGATGACGTGGGGCAAATAGCGACAGTGAAATTTGTCATGCAATAGTCTGTTTTGTCCCTGATTGTTGCTTAAACTGGGTTTATTTTAAAAAAATGTTACCTTCATCAATAGTCAACGGCCCTGTTGCTCATTATAATCCGCGCCATCTCGTACGCTGGTACAGACAACAACAGAACAATTTACAGAGGTAAAAATGGCTATTGAACGTACTTTTTCCATCATCAAACCGAACGCAGTAGCAAAAAACGTGATTGGTAGTATCTTTGCGCGCTTTGAAGCTGCAGGGTTCAAAATTGTCGGCACCAAAATGCTGCACCTGACCGTTGAACAGGCTCGTGGCTTTTATGCTGAACACGATGGAAAACCGTTCTTTGATGGTCTGGTTGAATTCATGACTTCTGGCCCGATCGTTGTTTCCGTGCTGGAAGGTGAAAATGCTGTTCAGCGTCACCGCGATCTGCTGGGCGCGACCAATCCGGCAAACGCACTGGCCGGTACTCTGCGTGCTGATTACGCTGACAGCCTGACCGAAAATGGTACCCACGGTTCTGATTCCGTCGAATCTGCCGCTCGCGAAATCGCTTATTTCTTCGGCGAAGGCGAAGTGTGCCCGCGCACCCGTTAATAATTTCGTAAATGCCGCGTGCAAACGTGGCATCCGTGCGCCAGAATTTGTACAATGCAGCGCCCCCGGACGAGCAGCCGCTCACCGGGGCGTTTCTTTTTTCAACCCTCCAGGGGCCATAACGTGTAATAACGAGGCCGGAATAGCATATGTCTGAACAATTAGTCACACCTGAAAACGTCACCACGAAAGATGGAAAAATCAACCTGCTGGATCTCAACCGTCAGCAGATGCGGGAGTTTTTTAAAGATTTAGGTGAAAAACCCTTCCGCGCCGATCAGGTGATGAAGTGGATGTATCACTATTGCTGCGACAACTTTGATGAGATGACCGACATCAATAAAGTGTTGCGCGGCAAACTGAAAGAGGTGGCGGAAATCCGTGCACCGGAAGTGGTTGAAGAACAGCGTTCATCTGACGGCACCATTAAATGGGCGATCGCCGTTGGCGATCAGCGCGTTGAAACGGTGTATATCCCGGAAGACGACCGTGCCACGCTCTGCGTCTCTTCGCAGGTGGGGTGTGCGCTGGAGTGTAAATTCTGTTCCACCGCCCAGCAGGGCTTTAATCGCAACCTGCGGGTATCGGAAATTATCGGCCAGGTGTGGCGTGCGGCGAAAATTGTCGGCGCAGCAAAAGTCACCGGTCAGCGCCCAATCACTAACGTAGTGATGATGGGTATGGGCGAGCCGCTGCTCAACCTGAACAACGTCGTTCCGGCGATGGAAATCATGCTTGATGATTTCGGTTTTGGCCTGTCAAAACGTCGCGTCACGCTTTCCACTTCCGGTGTGGTTCCGGCGCTGGATAAACTCGGCGATATGATCGACGTTGCGCTGGCAATTTCCCTGCACGCGCCGAACGACGAAATTCGTGACGAAATTGTGCCGATCAACAAAAAGTACAATATCGAAACGTTCCTTGCGGCGGTGCGCCGTTATCTGGAGAAATCCAACGCCAATCAGGGCCGAGTCACTATTGAATACGTGATGCTTGACCACGTTAACGACGGCACTGAACACGCGCACCAACTGGCAGAACTGCTGAAAGATACGCCGTGTAAGATCAACCTGATCCCGTGGAACCCGTTCCCGGGCGCGCCGTATGGACGCAGTTCGAACAGCCGTATCGACCGTTTCTCAAAAGTGCTGATGAGCTACGGTTTCACCACTATTGTGCGTAAAACTCGTGGTGATGACATTGATGCTGCCTGTGGTCAGTTGGCGGGCGATGTTATCGACCGTACGAAACGTACCCTGCGTAAACGGATGCAGGGTGAAGCCATCGACATTAAAGCGGTCTGATAGCCATTACGCCACGGTTACTTTATGTACCGTGGCGTAATCTTTTATGAATGAAGTATTAAGTTGCAATTGTCTGGTCAATATTAACGGTGCGTTTTTGCTGACTTTAAGGCAGTATGTAACGATGCAACAGTAAGTTAGCCTTAGCGAATGTGGGCTTTGTCACGAGCACATAGACGGTCTTATACTGTATGATAACGGTTAACTTAACGGATGTTTCGCGGTGTGGGTGAGCATGATGGTTCACCGGCATCTCAATTCTCATTTAAACGTACCTGCAGCGAATGAATACTGAAGCCACGCACGACCAAAATGAAGCACTTACTACCGGCGCTCGCCTGCGTAATGCTCGCGAACAACTAGGACTTAGTCAACAGGCCGTTGCCGAGCGACTTTGCCTGAAGGTTTCCACGGTACGCGACATTGAAGAAGATAAGGCACCCGCCGATCTTGCTTCAACATTCCTGCGCGGATATATCCGCTCTTATGCGCGTCTGGTACATATTCCAGAAGAAGAACTGCTGCCAGGGCTGGAAAAGCAGGCTCCACTACGGGCTGCAAAAGTTGCGCCGATGCAGAGTTTTTCCCTCGGTAAACGCCGCAAAAAACGTGACGGCTGGCTGATGACCTTCACCTGGCTGGTGTTGTTTGTGGTTATTGGTCTGAGCGGTGCCTGGTGGTGGCAAGACCACAAAGCTCAGCAGGAAGAGATCACCACTATGGCCGATCAATCTTCTGCGGAACTGAATAATAATCAAAGCCAGAGTGTACCGTTAGATACGTCGACAACCACAGATCAGGCTATGGCGACTACGCCGACATCACCTGTGGATACCACCGCAACCAACACGCAAACACCTGCCGTAACTGTGCCAGCACCAGCTGTTGATCCGCAACAGAATGCGGTTGTTCCACCTTCGCAGGCAAATGTTGATACCGCTGCGACTCCGGCACCAGCGGCAACAACAACACCAGATGGCGCTGCGCCGTTGCCAACCGATCAGGCTGGCGTGACCACGCCGGCGGTTGACCCGAATGCGCTGGTGATGAACTTTACTGCCGATTGCTGGCTGGAAGTCACCGATGCTACCGGTAAAAAACTGTTTAGCGGTATGCAGCGTAAAGACGGTAATTTGAACTTAACCGGCCAGGCACCGTACAAACTGAAAATTGGTGCGCCAGCCGCAGTACAGATCCAGTATCAAGGGAAACCTGTCGATCTGAGTCGTTTTATCAGAACTAACCAGGTTGCGCGTCTGACCCTCAATGCCGAACAATCACCGGCGCAGTAACAGACGGGTAACGCGGGAGATTTTTCATGCATAACCAGGCTCCAATTCAACGTAGAAAATCAACACGTATTTACGTTGGGAATGTGCCGATTGGCGATGGTGCTCCCATCGCCGTACAGTCCATGACCAATACGCGTACGACAGACGTCGAAGCAACGGTCAATCAAATCAAAGCGCTGGAACGTGTTGGCGCTGATATCGTCCGTGTCTCCGTACCGACGATGGACGCGGCAGAAGCGTTCAAACTCATCAAACAGCAGGTTAACGTGCCGCTGGTGGCTGACATCCACTTCGACTATCGCATTGCGCTGAAAGTAGCGGAATACGGCGTCGATTGTCTGCGTATTAACCCTGGCAATATCGGTAATGAAGAGCGTATTCGCATGGTGGTTGACTGTGCGCGCGATAAAAACATTCCGATCCGTATTGGCGTTAACGCCGGATCGTTGGAAAAAGATCTGCAAGAAAAGTATGGCGAACCGACGCCGCAGGCGTTGCTGGAATCCGCCATGCGTCATGTTGATCATCTCGATCGCCTGAACTTCGATCAGTTCAAAGTCAGCGTGAAAGCGTCTGACGTCTTCCTCGCTGTTGAGTCTTATCGTTTGCTGGCAAAACAAATCGATCAGCCGCTGCATCTGGGGATCACCGAAGCCGGTGGTGCGCGCAGCGGGGCAGTAAAATCCGCTATTGGTTTAGGTCTGCTGCTGTCTGAAGGCATCGGCGACACGCTGCGCGTATCGCTGGCGGCCGATCCGGTCGAAGAGATCAAAGTCGGTTTCGATATTTTGAAATCGCTGCGTATCCGTTCGCGCGGGATCAACTTCATCGCCTGCCCGACCTGTTCGCGTCAGGAATTTGATGTTATCGGTACGGTTAACGCGCTGGAGCAACGCCTGGAAGATATCATCACTCCGATGGACGTTTCGATTATCGGCTGCGTGGTGAATGGCCCTGGTGAGGCGCTGGTTTCTACACTCGGCGTCACTGGCGGCAACAAGAAAAGCGGCCTCTATGAAGATGGCGTGCGCAAAGACCGTCTGGACAACAACGATATGATCGATCAGCTGGAAGCGCGCATTCGTGCGAAAGCCAGTCAGCTGGACGAAGCGCGTCGAATTGACGTTCAGCAGGTTGAAAAATAATAACGTGATGGGAAGCGCCTCGCTTCCCGTGTATGATTGAACCCGCATGGCTCCCGAAACATTGAGGGAAGCGTTGAGGGTTCATTTTTATATTCAGAAAGAGAATAAACGTGGCAAAAAACATTCAAGCCATTCGCGGCATGAACGATTACCTGCCTGGCGAAACGGCCATCTGGCAGCGCATTGAAGGCACACTGAAAAACGTGCTCGGCAGCTACGGTTACAGTGAAATCCGCTTGCCGATTGTAGAGCAGACCCCGCTATTCAAACGTGCGATTGGTGAAGTCACCGACGTGGTTGAAAAAGAGATGTACACCTTTGAGGATCGCAATGGCGACAGCCTGACTCTGCGCCCTGAAGGGACGGCGGGCTGTGTACGCGCCGGCATCGAGCATGGTCTTCTGTACAATCAGGAACAGCGTCTGTGGTATATCGGGCCTATGTTCCGTCACGAGCGTCCGCAGAAAGGGCGTTATCGTCAGTTCCATCAGTTGGGCTGCGAAGTTTTCGGTCTGCAAGGTCCGGATATCGACGCCGAACTGATTATGCTCACTGCCCGCTGGTGGCGCGCGCTGGGTATTTCCGAGCACGTAACTCTTGAGCTGAACTCTATCGGTTCGCTGGAAGCTCGTGCGAATTACCGCGATGCGCTGGTGGCATTCCTTGAGCAGCATAAAGAAAAGCTGGACGAAGACTGCAAACGCCGCATGTACACTAACCCGTTGCGCGTACTGGATTCAAAAAATCCGGAAGTGCAGGTGCTTCTCAACGACGCTCCGGCATTAGGCGATTATCTGGACGAGGAATCTCGTGAGCACTTTGCCGGTCTGTGCAAACTGCTTGAGAGCGCGGGGATCGCTTACACCGTAAACCAGCGTCTGGTGCGCGGTCTGGATTACTATAACCGTACCGTTTTCGAGTGGGTGACTAACAGCCTCGGTTCCCAGGGCACCGTGTGTGCAGGTGGTCGTTATGACGGTCTGGTGGAACAACTGGGTGGTCGTGCAACACCGGCAGTCGGTTTTGCGATGGGCCTCGAACGTCTTGTATTGTTAGTTCAGGCCGTTAATCCGGAATTTAAAGCCGATCCTGTTGTCGATATATACCTGGTGGCTTCAGGTGCTGACACACAATCTGCGGCTATGGCATTAGCAGAGCGTCTGCGTGATGAATTACCGGGCGTGAAACTGATGACCAACCACGGCGGCGGCAACTTTAAGAAACAGTTTGCCCGTGCTGATAAATGGGGTGCCCGCGTTGCTGTGGTGCTGGGTGAGTCTGAAGTGGCTAACGGCACAGCAGTAGTGAAGGATTTGCGCTCTGGTGAGCAAACTGCAGTTGCGCAGGATAGCGTAGCCGCGCATTTGCGCACGTTACTGGGTTAAGGAAGGAGAAGGACAGCGTGGAAATTTACGAGAACGAAAACGACCAGGTTGAAGCGGTTAAACGCTTTTTTGCTGAAAATGGCAAAGCACTGGCTGTTGGGGTGATTTTGGGCGTTGGCGCACTGATTGGCTGGCGCTACTGGAATAGCCATCAGGTTGATTCTGCACGCTCCGCTTCTCTTGCCTATCAAAATGCGGTTACCGCAGTGAGCGAAGGCAAACCGGATAGCATCCCAGCGGCGGAAAAATTTGCTGCTGAAAATAAAAATACTTATGGTGCGCTGGCTTCTTTGGAACTTGCGCAGCAATTTGTTGACAAAAATGAACTAGAGAAAGCTGCCGCCCAGTTACAACAGGGGCTGGCAGACACGAGCGATGAAAATCTCAAAGCCGTGATAAATCTGCGTCTTGCTCGCGTTCAGGTACAGCTCAAGCAGGCTGATGCCGCGCTAAAAACCCTTGATGCTATCAAAGGTGAAGGGTGGGCTGCCATTGTTGCCGACCTGCGTGGTGAAGCATTGCTGAGCAAAGGTGATAAGCAAGGTGCGCGTAGTGCATGGGAAGCAGGCGTGAAAAGCGATGTTACCCCGGCACTGAGCGAAATGATGCAGATGAAAATTAATAATTTGTCCATCTGAGAGGGACCCGATGCAATTGCGTAAATTACTGCTGCCAGGACTGCTTTCCGTTACCCTTTTAAGCGGCTGTTCGCTGTTTAACAGCGAAGAAGATGTGGTAAAGATGTCCCCATTGCCAACCGTTGAAAACCAGTTTACGCCGACTACTGTGTGGAGCACTTCCGTTGGTAGCGGCATTGGCAACTTCTATTCCAATCTTCATCCGGCACTGGCGGACAACGTTGTCTATGCAGCGGACCGCGCTGGTTTAGTAAAAGCGCTGAATGCGGATGACGGCAAAGAAATCTGGTCTGTCAACCTGGCCGAGAAAGATGGCTGGTTCTCTAAAGATCCTGCATTACTTTCTGGCGGCGTGACCGTGTCTGGTGGGCATGTCTACATTGGCACCGAAAAGGCGCAGGTTTACGCGCTGAATACCAGCGATGGTACTGTGGCATGGCAAACTAAAGTCGCGGGTGAAGCACTTTCGCGCCCGGTGGTCAGCGACGGTCTGGTGTTAATCCACACCAGTAACGGTCAGTTACAAGCGCTGAACGAAGCTGACGGCGCTGTCAAATGGACAGTTAACCTCGATATGCCTTCGCTCTCTTTGCGTGGCGAGTCTGCGCCGGCAACGGCTTTTGGTGCGGCCGTCGTGGGTGGCGATAATGGTCGCGTCAGCGCAGTGCTGATGGAACAGGGCCAGATGATTTGGCAGCAGCGTATTTCCCAGGCGACCGGTTCTACCGAAATTGACCGTCTGAGCGATGTTGACACGACTCCCGTCGTTGTTAACGGCGTTGTTTTCGCGCTGGCCTATAATGGTAACCTGACGGCGCTTGATCTGCGCAGTGGTCAGATTATGTGGAAACGCGAACTGGGTTCGGTGAATGATTTCATCGTCGACGGCAACCGCATCTATCTGGTCGACCAAAATGACCGGGTGATGGCGTTGACCATTGATGGCGGCGTTACGCTGTGGACACAAAGCGATCTGCTGCATCGCCTGCTGACTTCTCCGGTGCTGTATAATGGCAACCTGGTGGTAGGTGACAGTGAAGGTTATCTGCACTGGATTAACGTCGAAGATGGTCGTTTCGTTGCCCAGCAAAAAGTTGATAGTTCCGGTTTCCAGACTGAACCGGTTGCCGCTGACGGCAAACTGCTGATCCAGGCAAAAGACGGAACCGTGTACTCTATTACACGTTAATCGTCTCTGTCGTTCACTTTGAAAACGGCTCCTGGACAGGGGCCGTTTTCCTGTTTTTAACAACGACACGAATATAGCGTGCGTTGTCTGATGATTTATAAAAATGAGGCTTTAAACATGGTACCTGTGGTCGCGCTTGTCGGGCGCCCTAACGTAGGAAAATCCACGTTATTTAACCGTCTAACTCGCACCCGAGATGCGCTGGTTGCGGATTTCCCGGGTCTGACTCGTGACCGTAAGTACGGTCGTGCGGAAATTGAAGGCCGTGAGTTTATCTGCATTGATACCGGCGGGATTGATGGCACAGAAGACGGTGTAGAAACCCGCATGGCGGAACAGTCGCTGCTGGCGATTGAAGAAGCGGACGTCGTACTGTTTATGGTGGATGCGCGCGCGGGCCTGATGCCGGCGGATGAAGCGATTGCTAAACATCTGCGCTCCCGTGAAAAACCGACCTTCCTGGTGGCAAACAAAACTGACGGTCTGGATCCCGATCAGGCAGTGGTTGATTTCTACGCGCTTGGTTTAGGTGAAATCTACCCGATCGCCGCGTCTCACGGTCGTGGCGTATTAAGTCTGCTGGAGCACGTGCTGCTGCCGTGGATGGAAGATCTCGCACCGCAAGAAGAAGTCGACGAAGACGCCGAATACTGGGCGCAATTTGAAGCGGAAGAGAACGGCGAAGAAGAAGAGGAAGACGACTTCGACCCGCAAAGTTTGCCGATCAAACTGGCGATTGTGGGTCGTCCGAACGTAGGTAAGTCTACACTCACTAACCGTATTCTTGGTGAAGAGCGCGTTGTTGTTTACGACATGCCTGGCACGACGCGTGACAGTATCTACATTCCAATGGAACGCGACGGACGTGAGTATGTGCTCATTGACACCGCTGGCGTACGTAAACGCGGCAAAATCACCGATGCGGTAGAGAAATTCTCGGTAATCAAAACGTTGCAGGCCATTGAAGATGCCAACGTGGTGATGTTGGTGATTGATGCGCGTGAAGGTATTTCCGATCAGGATCTCTCCTTGCTGGGCTTTATTCTCAATAGTGGGCGCTCACTTGTGATTGTAGTGAACAAGTGGGACGGCCTGAGCCAGGAAGTGAAAGAGCAGGTGAAAGAGACGCTGGACTTCCGTCTGGGCTTTATCGATTTTGCTCGTGTGCACTTTATCTCTGCCTTGCACGGCAGTGGTGTTGGTAACTTGTTTGAATCAGTACGTGAAGCGTATGACAGCTCCACCCGTCGTGTGGGGACCTCTATGCTGACGCGCATCATGACGATGGCTGTTGAAGATCACCAACCACCGCTGGTACGCGGTCGTCGTGTGAAGCTGAAATACGCCCACGCCGGGGGTTATAACCCGCCGATTGTGGTGATTCACGGCAATCAGGTGAAAGACCTGCCTGATTCCTACAAGCGTTACCTGATGAACTACTTCCGCAAATCCCTGGACGTAATGGGATCGCCGATTCGTATTCAGTTCAAAGAAGGGGAAAACCCGTATGCGAACAAGCGTAATACCCTGACGCCGACTCAGATGCGCAAGCGTAAGCGTCTGATGAAGCACATCAAGAAAAGTAAGTAATCACTTATCTGGTTTCCCTTTCCACACGGAGAGGGAAACCGAATAACACGCGAGGAGTATTTATGGCACTCAACTGTCCAACCTGCAAAACCCCTCTCGAACGCAATGGCGAGACTGCTCACTGTGCAACTTGCGACAAAGACTTTACCGTCCAGGCACTTTGCCCTGAGTGTCATCAGCCGTTACAAGTGTTAAAAGCTTGTGGTGCTGTGGATTATTTCTGCCAACATGGGCACGGTTTAATATCTAAAAAACGCGTTGAATTTGTTATTGCTTAATATCACTTGAATGTATTGTTTTGTCATTTGTATTTAATGTGCAAATGATAAAACAATCTGTTATGGTGGAATAACTAATGAAAGCGAGCGAAATCACTAATTTAAATAATTAAGAATATATTTATTCTTTATAACATGTCTTTCTGAAAAATCAGGAATATAATATTAAAAATTATTTTTGACTTTATCGTCACAGGGAAAGCACATGCTGCGATGGAAACGCTGTATTATGCTAACATTTATCTCTGGTGCTGCTTTCGCGGCACCAGAGATAAATGTTAAGCAAAACGAATCGTTACCTGATTTAGGTAGCCAGGCAGCACAACAGGATGAACAAACCAACAAGGGTAAATCGCTGAAAGAGCGCGGAGCCGATTACGTCATCAACTCCGCCACGCAAGGGTTTGAAAACTTGACCCCTGAGGCGCTGGAATCTCAGGCCAGAAGCTATCTGCAAAGTCAAATCACCTCAACCGCACAATCTTATATTGAAGACACACTCTCTCCCTACGGTAAGGTCCGTTCGAACCTCTCCATTGGTCAGGGCGGCGATCTGGATGGCAGTTCCATCGATTATTTTGTTCCCTGGTACGATAATCAAACCACTGTTTATTTCAGCCAATTTTCTGCGCAACGAAAAGAAGATCGTACGATCGGAAATATAGGGCTTGGTGTAAGACATAATTTTGATAAATGGTTATTGGGTGGAAATATATTTTATGATTATGATTTTACCCGTGGACATCGCCGTTTAGGTATAGGCGCTGAAGCGTGGACTGATTATTTAAAATTTTCTGGTAACTATTATCATCCGCTTTCTGACTGGAAAGACTCTGAAGATTTCGACTTTTATGAAGAACGCCCTGCGAGCGGTTGGGATATTCGTGCCGAAGCCTGGCTTCCCGCTTATCCGCAGCTTGGCGGTAAAATCGTTTTCGAACATTATTACGGGGATGAAGTTGCGCTATTTGGTACCGACAATCTAGAGAAAGATCCCTTCGCTGTCACGTTAGGCGTGAAATACCAGCCTGTTCCGCTCATTGCTGTAGGTACGGACTTCAAAGCAGGAACCGGTGATAACACCGATACCACGGTCAACGCAACGCTTAACTACCAGTTTGGCGTCCCGCTCAAAGACCAGCTTGATCCTGACAAAGTGAGCGCGGCTCACTCACTCATGGGCAGCCGTCACGACTTTGTTGAACGTAACAACTTTATTGTTCTGGAATATAAAGAGAAAGATCCCCTCGATGTCACTTTGTGGCTGAAAGCTGATGCGATGAATGAACATCCCGAGTGCGTGATTAAAGATACGCCAGAAGAAGCTATCGGGCTGGAAAAATGTAAATGGACCATTAACGCGCTTGTCAACCACCACTACAAAATTGTCGCTGCGTCATGGCAGGCGAAAAACAATGCCGCCCGCACGCTGGTGATGCCGGTTATCAAAGAGAATACCCTGACAGAGGGCAACAATAACCACTGGAACCTGGTGCTGCCCGTCTGGCAGTACAGCTCTGACAAAGCCGAACAAGGAAAACTCAATACCTGGCGGGTTCGCCTGGCGCTGAAAGATGAAAAGGGCAACCGACAGAACTCAGGCGTGGTGGAAATCACCGTTCAGCAGGACCGTAAAATTGAGCTGATTGTTAATAACATCGCGAACGTGCCGGAAGAGAACAACCACAGCCACGAAGCCAGTGCACAGGCTGATGGTGTAGATGGTGTGGTGATGGATCTCGATATTACTGATAGCTTTGGCGACAACACTGACCGCAACGGTAATGTCTTGCCGCAGGATAATCTCAACCCGCAGCTGTTTGATGCCAACGATAAAAAAGTGACGCTGACGAATAACCCCTGCACTACCGAGACTCCCTGTGTCTTTATCGCCAAACAAGATAAAGAAAAGGGGACCGTTACGCTCTCCAGTACGTTGCCTGGCACCTTCCGTTGGAAGGCGAAAGCTGCCCCCTATGATGACAGTAACTATGTTGACGTAACGTTCCTGGGGGCTGACATCGGTGGGCTGAATGCCTTTATCTATCGCGTTGGTGCGGCTAAATCCGTGAATCTTATCGGCAATAAAGAACCGTTGCCCCTCAATAGCCGATATCGCTTTGTGTTGTGGCGCGACGCTAACAAAGACGGTGTGTTCCAGCTATCTGAAAAGCTCACTGACGAAGAGATGAAACAGTATGACTACCAATGGGAATTCACGGGGCATAGCGTAAATGGCAATACTGGCGCGCAAGCCAATACCACTAACGTCGATATCGAGATCCCGGCAACGAACAAGGAAGCGGCAGCGAAGTTTAGTGCCCAGGTAACCGATGGTGTGCAAGGGTACGGTTTGCAGGTCAATTACAGCAAGACATAGGAACAGCGCCATGGCTGATCGGGCCACCGCTGAATGTTAACCAAGGAGAGTGTTTATGAAACCTCATATGAAACGTGGCCTGACAAAAGTCGCGCTGGCACTGATGCTGGCTGGATACTGTGCCGTACCAGTCGCTATGGCGGAAGATGCTGCCTGGGTCGCCAGTGGAACGACAGCTGAATTCGAGGGGACCATACCCTGGCTCTATCGCGAAGGGGGGAATGCTACGATTAACTCGGAAGATGCGGATCACATCAAAGTGACATCTGATAGTAAAGGTATCCGTCCTGCAGGTAGCGAGTCTGATAAACGCCTTTACTCAGGGGATACCATCACGCTGGGTTGGGATATCGGCGATACCGAAGGGGATATCGATGATGGTTCCGCAGGCATTGATGCGAAAACGACGGCGACCATCAAATGGTACAGCTACAGTGATAATGCGGGTGGCGGTAAAACGGAGTTGACTGCGGCGGCAGGAAAAACCAGTTATAAAATCACCGATGGCGATCGTGGACGCTATATCGGTGTTGAAATCCAGCCTATCACTCAGACCGGTAATCCCTTCCAGGGAACTTCGCTGACTCTGCTGGATATTTCTACGGCCAGCGGTGGCGGCAGCGATACGGATAATGTCGATCCTGGTCCGGTTGTTAACCAGAACCTGAAAGTTGCCATCTTCGAGAAAGACACCAGTACCAACCTTATCGGTGGTAATACAGCCATTGCGCTTAACAAAACGTATGTGGCCAAACTGTACTCGGATGAAAACCAGAACGGTAAATACGACGCGGGTACGGATGTGGACGTTACCGCTAACTACGACTTTGCGTGGGTCTTTAACGGTAACAGTAAACAACTTGCGGCGGCGGGCGGTATTGCCAACGCCAGCTTCGATAACAATGACATTGTTATTCCGCAAACTAACGAACAAGCAAGAACCAGCCTTAACGGTAGTGACCGTAATGGTAAGACCGGCCTTGCAATCCCGGCAAACGGCGACGGCGTTCAGGGCTATACGCTGTCTATCATTTACAAACACCACTAATGCGCACAACAGCATTCCCGTATGGGAATGCTGTTTTCCGCCTGTTTTGCTTAGCGACGCGTTAAGCAAAACGGGTTGACGTTTTGTTTATCATGCTGGAGTTTTCTACATGTCGGTATGTCTGAAACCAGGAAAAATCATTGTGCTTCTGGGCATGTTGGCAGCCTTTATGCTGTCTGACTTTGCACGGGCAGGGGTGGAATGGCAGACATATCCTGGTTCTACAGGCGAGTTTAACGGTACAGTTCCTATTGCCGATAGCGCCAGCGTACCCGTTTATCAGGGAAGCGTTCAGCTTGATCCTGCTGCATCTCATGATGTGGCGTTTTCTGCTAAACCGAATGAATTTAGCGTTGACGATGACGCTGCTAACCTGATAGTTGCTAATCCTCAGGACAGTGAAGGCGACCAGTTTTCTACACCACCTGCGCTGCGCTGGGAAAACCAGACGCCGCCGACCGTCAGTCTGGTGTGGGCGGATGCCGCCACGCCGGATACGCCGCTCAATCCACAGCCTATCGCCAACCGCAGCTTTTGCGCGCAAGGTCTGGCCGGGCGTTCGCTGGTGGCCTGGCCACAGATTGATGCGCAGCAGACCATTCCACTGCTTTATCTGCTGACCTCGACCGGTTATCCCTATGAGGGGACGGTGGTGCTGGCTGACCAGAAAGTGACGCTGAATATCGCGCCCGCGCAGGGCGATTTAATTTCGGTGAGCGCCAGTGGTTATAACGAAACGCTCGGCGCGGCAAAAACCACCGTTGGCGGCACTATCACGCTGACCGTCACCACCAAAGATTGTCAGGGTAACGTCGCGGGTAATATTCCATTTATTATCAAGCGTAAAGATGCCCAAAACCGTCAGGGCGCGGTAAATAATACCGCGCCGGTGGTGCTGGATAGCACCGAGTTAACGACGACGGTAACCGAGTATCGTGGCACATCGGATGCTAACGGTACGGCAACCATCACGGTGACCCAGCCTAACGGCCCCGGTGTTAAAACGCCGCTGGTAGTCGGCATCTCCGGCATTGCACAAACCAGTGAGGCGGCGGTGATCTTTACCGTGCTCACCAGCCCGGACGTGGCGCAGGCCACGATGTGGGGCCATATGGCGGAGACGGTGGAAGCCCATGGTTACACGTTCAGTAGACCAAAACTGGCGGCGGAAGTCAGTAACGAAAATGCCACGGTCGTCGATCACAATGAAACCTGGTCCACCTTTACCTGGAGCGGCGCAGATAGCCATTGCACCGTGCTGCCGGGCATGCGCCACTTCGGCGCACTGGCGACGGTGATTCCCTCCACGGTACAGACTGTGCTCGGCTGGCCGATGCAGGGCGATTATTACTGGTCATCGCTGGCGGGGCTTACCGGGCAGCACCATGCGGCAGATGTCTCTAACCGTGGCGAAACGCAGAAGCCGGACAGCACCACGTTCCTCGTGAGCTGCGTGGATAAGCCCGCGCCTGACGTCGAGCCGAAAATCGTCCTCACGCCAGAAAACTATGATGACACGGCGCAGGCGATGAAAGCGAAGGTGGGCGAGGATGCGACGATGCGTCTGGCCATCACCGACACGAAAAACAACGATCAACCGCTGGCGTATTACTACTTCTCGCTACATCTGGATGATGGCGTCAATCGTAAGAATCAAACCGACACTGCCTGGGAAGCCCATCCGGTACAGATTGCTGGCGGCAGTAATTTTCGCCAGGTCGACGCACATACCTATGAAGGCATGACCGACGCCAACGGCCAGGCTTCGCTCACCCTGAGCCAGCCCGGCGGCGCGGGGGTGAAAACCCATATCACGGCAAGAATGCGCAGCGATTTTAACGCCACAGATGCCAAAGATGTGATTTTTACCGTAATCACCAGCCCGGACAGTGACAAAGCGCGGATGTGGGGCCATATGCGCGGCATTGTTGAGTCCGGCAGCCTGTTCAAACGCCCATTGCTGGCGGATGAAACCGAACATGAACTGGGATCGGTGCGGGAAAACAACGAAGACTGGGCGCTGTACGATCAAAACACCAGTATGCAGGCGGAATGCGGCGTCGGTCATATACCGCGCCAGAGCTCACTGGAAAGTCTGTTTTCAGCCCATCCCGGTAACGCGATTGGCACTGAATATGGCTGGCCCACAGCACAACAGGGCTATTTAAGCGCGGTGGAGCAAGCCACGCATTCATCGGTGGAACTGGGGAACGGGAGCGTCGACAGCTATTCCGGCTTTAAGCAGAATTACCTCTCCTGTTCGGGGAATGAGATGGTAGCGAATGTTGAAGTCAGCACCGATCATGATGTGTCTGTTGGCACTCAAGCGCAAGCCAAAGTGGGTGACACCATTGTGATGACCGTGCGTACGATTAACTCGCTCAATAATATCCCTGTACCCTTTACTGCATTCACCATTACCAAAGGTATGGGGTATAACCGAGCGGGGCAGGTGAGCGGGTTTGATGACCCGAGCAGTGGTGCAATCACGATGGATAACACGCAATACGGCACATCACAGTCATCGAAGGTTTATGCGGGAATAACCGATGCCCGGGGCGTGGCGACGGTCGAGATTAAGCAACCACAGGGCGTCGGGCTAAAAACGGTGCTGAGCGTAACGCCGGTAAATTCCTACCTGCCGAATACCGTTAACTACAGCGTTATTTTTACTACCCCAACCAGCCCGGACGTTACCGGCGCGCAGATGTGGGGCCATATGGATGAAACGATCACCGTTGATTCATCAACCTTTACCCGGCCTAAACTGGCGTCGGAAGTCGCCAGCCCGGACGGAACCCTGACCGAAAATAACGAAATCTGGGCGCGCGTGAGCCAGGCCAATACGTCCAGTACCAGTAAAGGTGGCTGCGACACCAATATGTTGCCACGTCGTTCCCAGCTAAGTGCGCTGTATAACGCCAACAGTGGTAACGCGGTGCAAACGGCGCACGGTTGGCCAACACAGCGTCAGCCTTACTGGAGCAACTCACCGGCAGATAAAACTCCACACTTTTTCACGATAGCGCTGAACGATGGCGCACAAACTATTGGCGGCGATACGCCGGTTTACGTCAGTTGCCTGAAGACGGCGAACAAACCTGCCAGCAGCATTACGCTGGAGGTGGTTGATAAAGCGCAATGGAATACCGGGAATAGCGCGGCAACGCTGAAAAAAGGCGAGACGCTACAGGTTAAAGTGACGGTAAAAGACGCACAGGGCAACGCGTTAGCGGATATGCCATTTACCCTCAATCGCGGTGATGGCTATACCCGTAGCGGCGAAAAACACGTGGCGGGTAGCGGCGATGCGCTGGTTGCGCCGGTGGTAGTCAATGGCGGGCTGGCAGATGAAACCACGTTGAACGACACTGCAACGGTGTATACCGCCATGACCGACAATGACGGCAGCAAAATTCTCAATATTACCCGCCCGGATACTCACGGCACCAAAACGGCGCTGACGGCAACGCTTTACTCTGATGCGACGAAAAAATCCAGCATCGACACAATCTTTACGGTGGTGACCAGCCCGGATAGCCGCCTGGCAAAAATGTGGGGACATATGCCGGAAACGGTGACTGCTGCGGACGGTACGGTATTTAAGCGTCCGCTGTTGTTGAAGGAACTGGCCTATCAGACTGGGCGAACATCAACGTCTGAAGACAATGAAAACTGGGCGTTGTTTAACATTAATTATGCAAGTTTTTCCACGACGTACAGCGGCTGTGGAACCAACTATATTCCGACTCAGGCCGGTCTGACGTCACTGTTTGCTAATAATGCGGGCAACACCATGAAAACCGTGCAGGGCTGGCCGGTGGCAACGCGCTATTTATCCAACACTTCCGACAACGGCAGCATGGAGCAGCGTAACTACAAGGCGGTAGATCTCAGCAATGGCACGAGTGCGGCAGTGTCATCAACGGCGCTGCAACTGCTGACCTGCCAGACCACGCCGGTAACCACGGTGAGCCAAATCCTGCTGGAAGCGGCAGATCCGGTGACGCTGGATACCACCTATAACGTGGTAAAAGCGAAAAAAGGCGAAGAATCCGTGGTGCGCGTCATCACCAAAGATGCGCAAGGCAACCTTGTGGGCAATACGGCATTTATCCTGACGCGAGCCAACAGTGTAAGTCGGGCTAATTCATCAGCGACGATGAGTGTGGGCGCGCTGACGGTGACGGATGCGTGGGGAAATACGCGAAATAATTTCCAGTCAACAAGTGAAACCATTTACGGCGTGACCGGTGCCGACGGGTCAACGACATTTACCCTAAAACAGGATAACAGTACCGGGTTAAGAACCGATCTCACGGCAAAACTGGATACGTCCAGCAGCGTCAAGGCGATGCTACCGGTGGTCTTTACCGTCGTGACCAGCCCGGATTCGCCAAAAGCGAATTTTTGGGGACATATGGCCGAAACGGTGACGGCCTCCGATGGTTCGGTTTATAAGCGACCGTTGCTGTTTGGCGAGCTTACCAACAACTATGCACGATATAGCACGTTTGAGAACGGTGAAAGTTGGGCAAGATTCACCTCGACTCAGTCGGCTGACACCAGCATGAATGGGTGTGGTACAGATTATATGCCAACGCTGGATGGTCTGAAGTCTTTGTATGACGCCAATAGAGGTAATGCGATGAATACGGTACAGGGATGGCCGGTAAATATGAGTTATCTCACCAATACCCCGAGTAATACACAAACAGGGAGCCGTTACTACAATGTGGTGCAACTAAATTCTGGCGCAGTTTCGCAAATCGTATCCACCGTGCTGGCGTTACAAACCTGCCGTACAACGCCGTTGATGACTGCCAGCCAGATTACGCTGGAAGCCTCAGACCCCGGGCAGTTTGTCAGCATTGACAGCACACTTAGCGCCGTCAAAGCGAAGAAGGGGGATGAGGTGTCGATCCGCATTTCGACTAAAGATGCGCAGGGGAATTTAGTCGGCAATACGCCGTTTGCCCTGAAACACGCGAACTCGATCAATCGTCAGAATGTGACGTCATCGCAGAAAGTGTCAGTCACGACTGCGGCGGGTGCGACGGTGGATACCAGTGCAACGACCATCCTGTATGGTGTAACAGGGCCAGATGGAACCACTACGATGACGCTCCGACAGGATGCTTCCACTGGGTTAAGAACCGACTTTTATGCTCTATTAAACGATACTGGCGTGTCGTCGGACACCTTGCCGGTGATCTTTACCGTCACCACCAGCCCGGATACGCCGCTGGCGACCAATTGGGGCCATATGGCGGAAACCTTTACCAGCAGCGAAGGCGTCACCTTCAAACGGCCTTTCCTCAAAGCCGAACTCTCTGGCGGTACGGCGAAAACGGCCAATAATGAAGTCTGGTCGCTCCTGACCGCGACTGAGAAAGCGGACGTCAGCAAGGCTGGGTGTGATGAGGCGTATCAACCGCTGACGACTGATATGCAGGGGCTGTATGTCGATTATCCCAATGGTCAACTGGCAACGGTGCTCGGCTTGCCGACTGCTGCAGGGAACTGGTGGGATTATGACATGATGGCGGTAGCGGGCGGTAGCTGGAGTAACCAGGCGTTTGTTCCGGGAAATGGTCAGTTGATTCAGGCATCGTCCAGCTATACGGCGATAGTGATGTGTTTGGTAGAGCCTCATACGGAAGCAGTCACAATAGAGCTTACCTCAACGGCGCAGGATGCAGCAAAATCGCTCAGCAATGATGGACGACCGAGCGCTGTAGCGAAGAAAGGTGAGCTGATTCCGTTGACGGTGACCGTGCGTGATAGCGCCGGGAACCCGATGCCATATGCCGACTTTACCCTTTCGCGTGAAACGACGCTGGATCGCGCGAAAGCAACCGTTAACACGAGTGCAGACGATCTTACCGTAACGGCATTGGTTCCGGTGAGTAGGGATAGCGTGTTGACAGCAAGTGGAGCAAAAACTCTCGCAACGACGGGCAGTGATGGCACAGCCACCTTTGAGGTTGGGCAGTACTCTACTACCGGGTTGGCGACGCCGTTAACCGTGACGCTGGCGCGTGATACAACGAAAGTCGCCACGCTGGATGTTATCTACACGGTGATTACCAGCCCAGATTCACCGAGTGCTAAATTCTGGGGGCATATGCCGGACACCTTTACCAGTTCGGCGGGCGTCACCTTCAAACGACCCCTGCTGAAAACCGAAACCAGCTCAGGCTTATCGATTAGTTCTAACGGCGAAGTTTGGTCGTATATGAGCAACTTGCAAAATTTAACATCTACAGATTGCCCACTCGAGAATCAACCGCGCAGTAAGGAACTGTTGGATTTGTATAGTGATCATCCGAACGGCGCAATAATGACTGACCTTGGGTTACCGATGAATGCGGGTAACTGGTGGGCTTATGATATGGCCATACTGGGTACAACAACGTGGTCTTATCAGACTGTCAGCCTGAGAACAGGAGCTATCGCGAAGAATTCTGCAACCAACGCACTGATGCTCTGTCTGGCGCAGCCGCATCCGGCAGGCGTTAGCGTAACATTGACGTCATCCGCACTGGATGACGCCAGAACCCTCAGCAATGGCGGCCGACCTAGCGCGTCAGTGAAAAAAGATAACCCATTGCCAATTGTGGTTATGGTCAAAGATCGTGATGGCAACCCGCTGGCGGGCGAAGCGATAACGCTCAGGCGTGATAATGCGATGAGCCGCTCAGGAACCATTGTAAACACGGCAGCAAATGTGATGGTATTGACGGAACTGGCACCCGTGTCGGCAACATTCACTCTCGCCTCACACGGCACGCAATGGCTTGGTTTTACCGGCAGCGATGGTACGGCGATATTCAATGTTGAACAGCCTGATACTGTCGGCCTGGCAACACCGTTTACCGCCATCCTGGCACGTGATACGGAAACCACCACTGTCCTTGATGCGATCTTCACCGTTGTCACCAGCCCTGATTCCGCAATGGCGGCCTACTGGGGTCATATGCCGGATACGGTAACGGCAGAAAACGGTGTGGTCTTTGAAAGACCTAAATTGTGGAAAGAGCTGCCGTCGACATCAGGGGTTAGCAAGGTCAATAGTAACAATGAAGTCTGGCCCGTGTTTAACGCAACGCAGAGGGCTGACAGCAATCTCAGCCCTTGTGAAGCGGCACGTCGGCCATTGAGTGATGATTTAGAATCGCTCTATGCTCGCTATCCGGGGAACACGCTGACGACACAAATCGGTTGGTCTACGCAGTATACATGGTGGGCGCTGGATAACTGGCAGGGAGGCAGTAATCCGCAGGTAGTCGGTCTGAATAATGGTTCAGCGTGGGGGACGGTGAATACCGCGTATCAAGGGTGCCTGGTTAACCCGCGTGCGACTGTCTCCAGCGTCACGTTGACATCGACGGCACTGGATAGCAGTACGCAGGCGGCGAAGGTGAAAAAAGGCGACGCCGTTCCCGTTGTCGTTACCGTGAAAGACAGTGTCGGGAAACCAGTGCCGAATATTTCGTTTATCCTCAAACGTGGTGACGCTACGCCGCGTAATAGCGGGGCGACGTTGTATGGCGATGTGGATACAATGGACGATTTGACTGTACAACCCTCATCCGGTGCGGCAGTCACGTTGGCTGATAGCGGGAATACAATCGATGGAGTTACTGGAGCAGACGGTACAGCAAGTTTTACCGTTGGTCAGGATAATACGCCAGGATATAAAACGCCGTTGACGGTGACGCTGACGGATAACGCCACAATAACGGCGACGCTGGACACGATTTTCACCGTGCCGACCAGTCCTAATGTCGCCACGGCGTATTTCTGGGGTCATATGGCGGATACCGCCACGGTAAGTGGCAAGATGCTGCATCGCCCGCTATTAAAATCGGAGTTGCCGTCAGGGGTTACCGCAGCAGCAACGCCCAATGTGAATAATGAAACCTGGGCGCTGGCACATGTTATAGATTCCACTAAATGGGATGTCGCACGGCAGTGCGGTAGTATGAATAACGTGCCGAGCAGTGCCGAATTACAAACATTACACTCCGGCTTTAGCACATTGGGATGGCCGTCATCGATAAGCTTCCCGTATTTATCTACTGATAAGGCTGGATCGTTCTATTGTGGTGTTGATGAAGGCTCTGGCAGTCTCAACTGTGGCATTCAGCCTGCGAAAACGCCGGGGTTTGCAACCTGTTTCCAATAACCTTGCCCACCCTATCAATATGAGGTTCCGAAAGCCTGATACGCAACGGGCTATCAGGTTTTTTTACGCGGCTTGCGGGTTTTCGTCACCGCACTCACTTCACTGACGACCACGCCATCTCCCAGTCGTGTGGTCAGTGTCTCACCCACTTTCACTTGCTTAACCTGTTTTAACACCGCGCCATCAGCGGCGCTGGTGACGCTATAACCGCGCGCCAGCGTTGACAGTGGGCTTACGGCTTCGAGGTGTGTTACTGCATTACCGAAACGTTCACGCGTGGCGCTAAGCTGTGCGCGCAGGGTTTCTGCTAAACGATATTCCAGTTGCTGAATGCGCGTTTGCGCGCGATGAATACGCGACTGCGGATTTTGCTGGACGAGTTGCCGTGTTAATCGCTGCTGTTGCTGACCCGCGCGTTTAAGCTGATTCTCCAGCGCAAAGCTCATCCGCTTTTGCAGACGTTCGAGCATAGTTTGCTGGCGTGCCAGCCGGAGCTGCGGATGCTGTTGCTGCAAGCGGTGATGGATCTGCGTAAAGCGCCGCGTGCGATTGGCGAGATAATAGTCCATCGCCATTTCCAGCCGTTGACGGGCAGATTGCACCTGACGTAGCAATTCTTGCTGATTTCGGCTCACCACTTCAGCGGCGGCTGACGGCGTTGGCGCACGCAGATCAGCAACAAAGTCGGCAATCGTCACATCGGTTTCATGCCCGACGGCGCTGACTATCGGAATGCGACTGGCAAAAATCGCCCGCGCCACGCGTTCGTCGTTAAAGCTCCATAAATCTTCCAGCGAACCGCCGCCACGGCCAACGATCAACACGTCACACTCGTTGCGCTTATTCGCCAGTTCAATGGCACGAACGATTTGCCCCGGCGCATCATCCCCCTGTACGGCGGTGGGGTAGATGATCACCGGCAGAGAAGGATCGCGACGTTTTAACACATGCAAAATATCATGTAGTGCAGCACCGGTTTTTGAGGTGATCACACCAACGCAATGCGCAGGGGAGGGGAGTGATTTTTTGTATTGCAGATCGAACAAACCTTCAGCCTGCAACTTCGCTTTAAGCTGTTCGTACTTCTGTTGCAGCAATCCTTCACCGGCCGGCTGCATACTTTCGACGATAATTTGATAATCGCCGCGCGGCTCGTAGAGTGTAATATTGGCGCGAACTAAAACCTGTTGCCCGTGCTGTGGGTGGAAGGTGACCCGGCGGTTGCTGTTGCGGAACATCGCACAGCGCACCTGCGCGGTATCGTCTTTAAGCGTAAAGTACCAGTGACCGGAGGCTGGTTGTGTAAAATTAGAGATTTCGCCGCTGATCCACACCTGCCCCATCTCATGCTCAAGCAGCAGACGAACCGTTTGATTCAGGCGGCTAACGGTAAAAATTGCAGGGGATTGAGAAGGTAACATGTGAGCGAGATCAAATTCTAAATCAGCAGGTTATTCAGTCGATAGTAACCCGCCCTCCGGGGATAGCAAGCATTTTTTGCAAAAAGGGGTAGATGCAATCGGTTACGCTCTGTATAATGCCGCGGCAATATTTATTAACCACTCTGGTCGAGATATTGCCCATGCTACGTATCGCTAAAGAAGCTCTGACGTTTGACGACGTTCTCCTCGTTCCTGCTCATTCTACCGTTCTGCCAAATACTGCTGACCTCAGCACTCAGCTGACGAAAACTATTCGTCTGAATATCCCTATGCTTTCCGCAGCAATGGATACCGTAACGGAAGCGCGCCTGGCTATTGCTCTGGCTCAGGAAGGCGGTATCGGCTTTATCCACAAAAACATGTCCATTGAACGCCAGGCAGAAGAAGTTCGCCGTGTGAAAAAACACGAATCTGGCGTGGTAACCGATCCGCAGACCGTACTGCCAACTACGACGCTGCGTGAAGTGAAAGAACTGACCGAGCGTAACGGCTTTGCTGGCTACCCGGTTGTTACCGAAGAAAACGAACTGGTCGGCATTATCACCGGTCGTGACGTGCGTTTTGTGACCGACTTGAGCCAGCCGGTTAGCGTTTACATGACGCCGAAAGAGCGTCTGGTAACCGTGCGTGAAGGCGAAGCCCGTGAAGTGGTGCTGGCAAAAATGCACGAAAAACGCGTTGAAAAAGCGCTGGTGGTTGATGATGAATTCCACCTGATCGGCATGATCACTGTTAAGGACTTCCAGAAAGCGGAACGTAAACCGAACGCGTGTAAAGACGAACAAGGCCGTCTGCGTGTAGGTGCAGCGGTTGGCGCGGGCGCTGGTAACGAAGAGCGTGTTGATGCGCTGGTTGCCGCAGGCGTTGACGTTCTGCTGATCGACTCCTCTCACGGTCACTCTGAAGGTGTTCTGCAGCGTATCCGTGAAACTCGCGCTAAATATCCTGACCTGCAAATTATCGGCGGCAACGTGGCAACTGCTGCAGGTGCCCGCGCGCTGGCAGAAGCCGGTTGCAGTGCCGTTAAAGTGGGTATCGGCCCTGGTTCTATCTGTACGACGCGTATCGTGACTGGCGTCGGTGTTCCGCAGATCACCGCCGTTGCTGATGCAGTAGAAGCCCTGGAAGGTACTGGCATTCCGGTTATCGCTGACGGCGGTATCCGTTTCTCAGGCGATATCGCTAAAGCTATCGCCGCTGGCGCAAGCGCGGTGATGGTAGGTTCCATGCTGGCAGGTACTGAAGAATCTCCGGGTGAAATCGAACTCTACCAGGGCCGTTCTTACAAATCTTACCGTGGTATGGGTTCCCTGGGCGCGATGTCCAAAGGTTCTTCTGACCGTTACTTCCAGAGCGACAACGCTGCCGACAAACTGGTGCCGGAAGGTATCGAAGGTCGCGTAGCCTATAAAGGTCGCCTGAAAGAGATCATTCACCAGCAGATGGGCGGCCTGCGCTCCTGTATGGGTCTGACCGGCTGTGGTACTATCGACGAACTGCGTACTAAAGCGGAGTTTGTACGTATCAGCGGTGCGGGCATTCAGGAAAGCCACGTTCACGACGTGACCATTACTAAAGAGTCCCCGAACTACCGTCTGGGCTCCTGATTCTCTTCGCCCGACTTCATGTCGGGCGATTTATATTATCTGTTTCACTTGCCTCGGAATAAGCGTCAATGACGGAAAACATTCATAAGCATCGCATCCTCATTCTGGACTTCGGTTCCCAGTATACTCAACTGGTTGCGCGCCGCGTGCGTGAACTGGGGGTTTACTGCGAACTGTGGGCGTGGGATGTGACAGAAGCACAAATTCGTGACTTCAATCCAAGCGGCATTATTCTTTCCGGCGGCCCGGAAAGTACTACTGAAGAAAACAGCCCGCGTGCGCCGCAGTATGTCTTTGAAGCCGGCGTACCGGTATTCGGCGTTTGCTATGGTATGCAGACCATGGCGATGCAGTTGGGCGGTCACGTTGAGGCCTCTAATGAACGTGAATTTGGCTACGCGCAGGTTGAAGTCGTAAACGACAGCGCACTGGTTCGCGGTATCGAAGATGCGCTGACCGCAGATGGTAAACCGCTGCTGGACGTCTGGATGAGCCACGGCGATAAAGTTACCGCTATCCCGTCCGACTTCGTCACCGTAGCCAGCACCGAAAGCTGCCCGTTTGCCATCATGGCCAACGAAGAAAAACGCTTCTATGGCGTACAGTTCCACCCGGAAGTGACTCACACCCGCCAGGGTATGCGCATGCTGGAGCGTTTTGTGCGTGATATCTGCCAGTGTGAAGCCCTGTGGACGCCAGCGAAAATTATCGACGACGCTGTAGCCCGCATCCGCGAGCAAGTGGGCGACGATAAAGTCATCCTCGGCCTCTCTGGTGGCGTGGATTCCTCCGTTACCGCAATGCTGTTGCACCGCGCTATCGGTAAAAACCTGACTTGCGTATTCGTCGACAACGGCCTGCTGCGTCTCAACGAAGCAGAGCAGGTTCTGGATATGTTTGGCGATCACTTTGGTCTGAACATTGTTCACGTTCCGGCAGAAGATCGCTTCCTGTCAGCGCTGGCTGGCGAAAACGATCCGGAAGCAAAACGTAAAATCATCGGGCGCGTTTTCGTTGAAGTATTCGATGAAGAAGCGCTGAAACTGGAAGACGTGAAGTGGCTGGCGCAGGGCACTATCTACCCTGACGTTATCGAATCTGCGGCGTCTGCAACCGGTAAAGCGCACGTCATCAAATCTCACCACAACGTGGGCGGCCTGCCGAAAGAGATGAAGATGGGCCTGGTTGAACCGCTGAAAGAGCTGTTCAAAGACGAAGTGCGTAAGATTGGTCTGGAGCTGGGCCTGCCGTATGACATGTTGTACCGTCACCCGTTCCCGGGACCAGGCCTTGGCGTTCGTGTTCTGGGGGAAGTGAAGAAAGAGTATTGTGACCTGCTGCGCCGTGCTGACGCCATCTTCATTGAAGAACTGCGTAAAGCGGACCTGTACGACAAAGTCAGCCAGGCGTTCACCGTCTTCCTGCCAGTACGTTCCGTTGGCGTAATGGGCGATGGTCGTAAGTATGACTGGGTTGTCTCTCTGCGTGCTGTCGAAACCATCGACTTTATGACCGCACACTGGGCACATCTGCCGTACGATTTCCTCGGTCGAGTTTCCAACCGCATTATCAATGAAGTGAATGGTATTTCCCGCGTGGTGTATGACATCAGCGGCAAGCCACCAGCAACTATTGAGTGGGAATGATTTGACCCTGCACTATGAATGAACAAAACCCTCTGTTACTACAGAGGGTTTTTTATCCTAAAGAATTATAGGTTTGAAGTTACTAACATCGTTTAGTTAAACCAGCTATCTGATTTATTCTCTTCTGCTTTACCCACGCTTTTCATCAGATCGCGACCGCCTTCAGTCATATTTCTGTTTGCGTCAGCTTCAGATTGCACCACATCGGTTTGCGCAGCTTTGTGCTTCAGTTCCTGATCGATAAATTCGTTTTCGCGCTTAACGCGGGCTTCTTCTTTCGCCAGCGCCAGTTTTTGTTTCTGAATCTCTAAGCTACGTAGCTCATCTTCATAACTTTGATCGCGTTTTTTGTCCGCAGTGGCTTCGGCGTCCAGTTTATCCTGACGAGCTTTCTTATTCGCTGCTGCCGTTGCCGCTCTTTTATTAGCCGCGGCCTGGGCGTTTGCGCGACGTTGCTTCTCTTGCTGGATTTCCCTGTTGCGCTCCGCGACCCATTCGTCATGCTGCCTTTGCTCTTCATTTTTACCTTGCTGTTCCGCTTCTGCGACAGCCGAGAGTTGATCCTGCAATGATGAGGCGATAGCCGGATAGCTTAAGGAGGCTAAGATGGCGCAAAGAAAAACTTTCTTCATGACTCCTCCTGATTATTAGCTCTTTTCAGGACATTTGGTATTTGGCTGAATACGCGTTTCGTTATACGTCGTGGTAATAACAACGGCTAAACCTGTCGTAAACTGGCACTCTTTACCCACCTGGGTGGAGGTATACACTTTGGTGCCTTCCTTATATGTTAAAGAAACACCTTCCACTAAGGTTTTATCATTCACCATAGAACCCGTTGCCGCGCCTACAGCTCCGCCGCCAACTGCACCTGCCGTCGTTCCGGAATTGCTGCCAGACCCGACGTTGTGGCCGATAACACCGCCAGCGACAGCGCCAATAAGCGCGCCGAAGGCTTGTGCGTTCCGTTTATTTTGGGCGTTGTCTACGGCAACTTTTGCGGGAAGAATGGAAATAATATTAACGGTTTTAGTTTCTTGTTTGGTATTCAGTTGATCGGTTTGATAAACATCGGCGGCATGATCATCAGCATTTGACTGGCATCCTGCCAGAGTGAATGACGCTAACATTGCCACAGGCAGAAGACATTTTTTAAATTTCATCACTATTCCTTGTTATACACATTACGAAAAATAAGATATTTAAGATCATCAAAAGAGGAAAGTAAATGTATTGCGTATAAAGGAATAGATTAAATTTATTAAAATTCATGTGGGGAATAATTTATAAAAATACATCATCACAACATATGTATTAATGATGTATTTATTTCGCAGCCGAACAGGATGAACTTCAGTCAGAACAAAGACGTAAAATTTAAGATGAAAGAATATCTGCCGCTTTGATAATCTCAAAGAGCAAAAGCATCCGACAGCGAGGTGCCGTTATGTTCTGTGAGAGTGGAGAAGGTAACCGCTAACGTTGTACCGGTGATTCGACGGAGAGTGTGGATTGCTGAGCTTCTTTTTTGCTCTGATGGTGCTGCCAGGCACCGACGGACGAGTAGATAAAACGGCCAAAGAAGAAGATAAAGCTGATGAGCAGTACGATACGGGTCATGCGACTGTTAAATCGGTGTCGTTTTCGCATACTGGTTGCCTGACTCACAAAAGGTTCCTTGAAGTATGTCCCACGCCGTGGACGGTACTTACATTAAGGCACAACAGGACAAAATGGTCAATTCTTCGTTATGTAAAAAAGCGTCAGTGAATACATATTTTAATGTTATGGAAGTTAATTTAATTATTTACAATGATGATGTAATAATGATGAGTTAACATGATAAACGTAATAATTCATTAATCAGGGTTATTTTGTTTGATATATATCAATTGGAACTTTCATATGACACTTAGAATCATTGCTCTCTATAGTGATGAATAATCATCATTCGAAGTCAGGTGGGATGCCTGTCTGAATACACCTCCTTCAGGATGTGGGGGATTCTGCTGAGCATCTATGAAACTGAATGCAACTTATATAAAAATACGTGATAAATGGTGGGGGCTTCCGCTGTTCCTGCCTTCTTTAATCTTGCCCATTTTCGCCCACATTAATACTTTCGCGCATATTTCTTCCGGTGAAGTTTTTCTCTTTTATCTGCCACTGGCACTGATGATCAGCATGATGATGTTTTTCAGCTGGGCTGCATTGCCAGGGATCGCCTTAGGGATTTTTGTCCGCAAATATGCAGAGCTGGGTTTTTACGAAACGCTCTCATTAACGGCTAATTTTATTATCATTATCATTCTCTGTTGGGGCGGTTACAGGGTTTTTACCCCCCGGCGTAACAACGTTTCACATGGTGATAGCCGTTTAATTTCCCAGCGACTATTCTGGCAGATTGTGTTTCCTGCAACGCTGTTTCTGATACTTTTCCAGTTTGCTGCGTTTGTAGGGTTACTGGCGAGCAGAGAAAATCTGGTCGGCGTCATGCCCTTTAACCTCGGGACCTTAATCAATTATCAGGCCTTGCTGGTGGGTAATCTGATTGGTGTCCCGCTGTGCTACTTTATCATTCGGGTGGTGCGAAATCCGTTTTATTTACGTAGCTATTATTCGCAATTAAAACAGCAGGTTGATGCCAAAGTTACCAAAAAAGAGTTCGCAATCTGGCTACTGGCATTAGGTGCCTTATTGTTGCTGTTATGCATGCCGTTAAATGAAAAAAGCACGATTTTTAGCACCAATTACACCTTGTCATTATTGCTGCCCCTGATGATGTGGGGAGCGATGCGCTATGGTTATAAGTTGATTTCATTGCTCTGGGCGGTCGTGTTGATGATCAGCATCCATAGCTATCAAAATTACATTCCCATTTATCCTGGCTATACCACGCAGCTGACCATAACCTCCTCCAGTTATCTGGTATTCTCTTTTATTGTCAATTACATGGCTGTACTGGCAACCCGTCAGCGAGCTGTAGTCAGACGCATTCAGCGGCTTGCGTATGTGGACCCGGTGGTTCATCTGCCAAATGTTCGCGCCCTGAATCGCGCGTTGCATGATGCCCCCTGGTCTGCGCTATGCTATTTACACATCCCTGGCATGGAAATGCTGGTTAAGAACTATGGCATCATGCTGCGGATTCAATACAAGCAAAAACTTTCTCACTGGCTGTCACCATTGCTGGAACCGGGTGAAGATGTTTATCAGCTTTCGGGTAACGATCTCGCGCTGCGGCTGAATACAGAATCGCACCAGGAGCGCATTACCGCACTGGATAGCCATCTCAAGCAATTTCGTTTCTTTTGGGATGGAATGCCGATGCAACCGCAGATTGGCGTCAGTTACTGCTATGTGCGCTCGCCAGTGAATCATATCTACCTGCTGCTGGGAGAGCTAAATACGGTGGCCGAACTTTCCATCGTGACCAACGTCCCGGAAAATATGCAGCGTCGCGGAGCAATGTATTTGCAACGCGAATTGAAAGATAAAGTCGCGATGATGAATCGACTACAGCAGGCGCTGGAACACAACCATTTTTTCCTGATGGCCCAGCCGATTACCGGTATGCGTGGTGATGTTTACCATGAAATTCTTCTGCGCATGAAGGGTGAGAATGATGAGCTGATCAGCCCCGATAGCTTCTTACCGGTCGCACACGAATTTGGTTTATCGTCGAGTATCGACATGTGGGTCATTGAGCATACGCTGCAATTTATGGCTGAAAACAGAGCGAAGATGCCCGCTCACCGTTTTGCTATTAATCTGTCTCCAACCTCGGTATGTCAGGCTCGTTTTCCTGTTGAAGTCAGTCAGCTGCTGGCTAAATATCAGATTGAAGCGTGGCAACTTATTTTTGAAGTCACCGAAAGTAATGCTCTGACCAATGTTAAACAGGCGCAAATCACCTTGCAGCATCTTCAGGAATTAGGCTGCCAGATTGCGATTGATGATTTCGGTACCGGCTACGCCAGCTATGCGCGGCTTAAAAATGTGAATGCCGATCTGCTTAAAATTGACGGCAGTTTTATCCGCAATATTGTGTCAAATAGTCTGGATTATCAGATAGTGGCGTCGATTTGCCACCTGGCGCGAATGAAGAAAATGCGGGTAGTGGCAGAGTACGTTGAAAACGAAGAGATCCGCGAGGCGGTGCTCTCTTTGGGGATCGATTATATGCAGGGTTATCTTATTGGTAAGCCGCAACCGTTAATTGATACGCTGAATGAAATCGAACCCATTCGCGAAAGTGCCTGAATAATGCGGGCCGACATTTCTCGTCGGCCCGCAAAGCATTAAGCGGCGATTTCTGGTGTACTTTCTTCTTCAATTTTCAACCGCCAGCCAGCCACGCCTTCCCAGTATTCTTGCTCCTTTTCCAGATCAAGCAGTACCAGCGCATTCTGACTAAACCAGTCATGCGGGAAACGCAGTGTCCAGTGACTGTCATCAGTAATCAGCGTCAATGTTGGCGGTGTGGTGGTTGCCTGACGTTGATTATTGAGTAATACGCCAAGGCGCAATAGCTGAATCAGTGGCAGGAACTGTTTCTTCTTAAACAAGGTAAAGCGCGGCAGATCGTCGAGTTTAATCGCTTTACGGTGATAGCGCACCAGTGTCGCCATCATCAGCTGCTGTTCCTGATTAAAACCCGGCAAGTCGCTGTTTTGCAGAATATAAGCGGAGTGGCGATGCAAACCGCTGTGGTTGATATTCAACCCGACCTCATGCAGCATGGCGGCCCATCGCAGTAGCGCCTCCAGTTGTGGATGCGCCAGCTTCGGTTGCTGTTCCCGCCACTGTTCGTACATTTGCATAGTGGTATCCAGCACCCGTCGGGCCTGTTCGCTGTCGATGTGATACTGGTTGGCGAGGCTGCTGGCAGTGCGACTACGCACATCCTGATGACGGAAACGTCCTTCCATTTCATACAGTACGCCTTCGCGTAACGCCCCGTCAGAAAGGCGCAGTTCACGGATGGCTAAAGCATCAAACACACCGCATAAAATCGCCAGTCCCGGAACGAAGACTGTTTTCCGTTCTTCGGAAAGACCCGGTAAACTCAGCGATGCGAAATTACGGTGACGTAAAACTTCTTTTACCAGTTTTTCCAGACGTTCCGGGGTAATTATCCCGTCTTTCTCGCCCATTTCCATTAACACTTCATGGGCGGCTTTTATGGTACCGGAAGCGCCCATTGCCACGTTCCAGCCCTGAATTCGAAATTGCCAGGTTAACGTTTCCAGTTTTTGTGCTGCCGCCATGCGAGCGCGCTGAAAATTCTCTTTATTGATGACCCCGCCAGGGAAATAAAGCTGGGCAAAGCTGACACAACCCATCCGGCGGCTTTCAACGAGAATCGGTTCGAAATTTTCACCAATCACCAGTTCTGTAGAACCGCCGCCAATATCAATAACCAGTTTGCGACCTTTTTCCGGTTGGGTATGTTCCACGCCCATAAAAATCAGACGGGCTTCTTCATTACCGGAAATAATTTCGATCGGGTAGGGAATGACTTTTTCCGCGCGTTTCAGAAAGTCAGTGGCGTTCAGCGCCTGACGCAGCGTATGGGTACCAACTATACAGACGCTGGCAGGAGAAAACCCTTGTAGCCTTTCGGCAAATAGCGACAGACAGTTCAAACCGCGCGTCATTGCCTCTTCACTCAACATATTATCTGGCCCCAGGCCGTCCGCCAGATGCACCCGCTGTTTCAGGCGGCCAATAATCTGCATGGCACCATCTACCACACGGGCTATGACCATGTGAAAACTGTTTGAACCAAGATCGACCGCAGCAAACTCCTGCGGACGAGGGGATTTATCGTGTATTGGCATAGGGTTATTCAGATTGTTCGAGTGATTTGATGTAGTCGTAAATCGCCAACTGCGCCCGTACTTTGCGGCGATTGCCGCGGGGAACGTAGCGATTACTGAGTTCTTTATCGATATAACGTGCTTTGACCGTATCGCTGAACAATATGTCGATGATGTCCAGCACCCGCTGCTTCAGGCGCGGATCGAGCAGCGGCGTTGCCACTTCAATACGATAATCAATATTGCGCGTCATCCAGTCGGCGGAAGAAAGGTAGACCTTTTTATCGCCGCCATTTTCAAAAATATAAACCCGGTCATGTTCAAGGTAACGGTCAACAATACTGATGGCACGAATGTTGTCGCTAATGCCTTCCAGATTGGGGATCAGAGAACACATTCCGCGCACCAGCAGATTAACCGGTACGCCGGAGCTGGAGGCCGCATACAGACGATCAACCAGGCCTTTATCGACAAGGTTATTTAGCTTCAGGGTGATACCACTGGGCAGCCCTTGCTGCGCGTTGGCGATCTCGCGGTCCACCATTTCATACAACAGACGGCGAGAGTTTTGCGGCGACACCATTAAATAATCAAATGTCACCGGACGGTATGGGTTTTCAATAAAGTTGAACACCCGCCGTACTTCGTTAGTGATGCGCGCATCGGCGGTCAGCAACGAATAGTCAGTATAAAGACGCGCGGTTTTTTCGTTAAAGTTCCCGGTCCCGATGTGTGCGTAACGCACCACTTCACCGTTTTCTTTACGTGAAATCAGGAACAGTTTGGCGTGAATTTTCAGCCCCGGCGCAGAGAAGATAACGTGCACGCCTGCTTCGGTCAGGCGCTTCGCCCAGTGAATGTTGGCTTCTTCGTCGAAACGTGCCTGTAACTCAACCACCACGGTGACTTTCTTACCGTTGTGTGCGGCGTGGATCATCGAGTCGATGATGCGTGAATCTTTCGCCACGCGGTAAATGTTAATTTTAATCGCCAGTACGCTCGGGTCGAACGAAGCCTGACGCAGCAGTTCCAGTACATGCTCAAAGGTATGATAAGGATAATAGAGCAACACATCGCGTTCGCGAATAGCATCAAAACCATTGCGGAACTGGGCTTTATCAAACCAAATGTGGCGTAAACGTGGCAGTGGTTTGTTCACCAGATTGGCTTTGCCGACATTGGGGAAATTAATAAAGTCTTTAAAATTATGATAACGACCACCGGGGACGATGGAGTCGTAGCGGGAAATAGTCAGTTTTTCGCGTAACACTTCAACCAGCGCATTGGGCATATCGCGCTGATAAACAAAACGCACCGGCTCAGCAGTTAAACGCTGCTTGAGACTGGAAGACATCAACTCCATCAGACTGGCTTCCATCTCATGCACTAAATCGTATTCGGCATCGCGGGTCATCTTCATTGAATAGGCATTCAGTGCGTCATAATCAAAGAAGCCTTTGAAAATATCATCAAGGCAGTAACGCAGAATGTTATCCAGAAGAATCATCGGCTTGCGACGACGCGGCGCTTCTGGCGGTAAATTCACAAAGCGCGGCACTTTATCTGATGGGATCTCCAGCAGCGCGTAACGGATGGTATCGCCACGGATAATTTCCACCGCCAGATAGGTGTAATCATCTTTCAGGAACTGCACTAAGTCAGTGTCAGGATTGATTAAAATCGGCGTAATGTGCTGACGCAGATACTGCTTAAAATAATGACGCAGCCAGTTTTGTTGATTGACGGAGAGCTGGCGTTCATTAATCAGGAAGATCTGGTTGCGCGCCATCTCCAGCAGTAGCTCGTTGTAGAGGCCGTCGAATTCCTGATCGGCTTTCAGCACCCGGGACTGAATTTTGCCCAGTAAATGGCGGGAATGAGAGTTGGAGCCTTGTTCTTCGCTAATAATGATGCGTCGCTTCAGTTCAGCGAAGCGGACTTTATAGAACTCATCAAGGTTATTGGAATAGATCCCCAGGAAACGCATCCTTTCAATCAGCGGGTTAGATTTGTCCGCCGCTTCCTGAAGCACGCGTTCATTGAACGATAACCAACTGAGCTCTTTTTCGATGTATAGCTTTTCCTGACCCATTACCACTTTTACTCCGTTTTATTCACGGGACACTGCCTGGATATTATGGCGAGCAATATTGGCAGATGTCCAACTATGCCAGAAAAGGGGGAAAAAAACTGCTGGAGCTTGCGATTTACAGGTGAATTGAAAAACGCCAGCGGCAGAGCTGGCGCTTTAACTACGGGGGCATTACTCGTCGGCAGCGTAGCCCTGCGGCGGCAGACGTTGACCATCCAGCCACGCGGCGTTTTCGTGCATTTTCAGACGACCATCGGCAAACCAGCTAATCACCAGTGGATAAATAGCGTGTTCCTGGGTTTGCACGCGGGCGGTGATGTCATCTTCCGTATCACCAGCAAATACCGGGACTTTCGCCTGTAAAATAACCGGGCCACCGTCCAGTTCATCGGTGACGAAATGCACCGATGTACCGTGCTCTTCATCGCCATTTTCCAGCGCCTGACGATGGGTGTGTAATCCGGGATATTTCGGCAGCAGAGAAGGGTGAATGTTCAGCAAACGCCCAGCATAGTGGGAGACAAACGCCGGGCTGAGAATGCGCATAAAACCAGCCAGCACGACCACATCGGGTGCGTACATGTCGATTTCATGAATCAACTCCCGGTCATAGGCTTCACGACTGTCAAACGCGCTGGTGATGAGCGTATGCGTTGCAATACCCGCCTGGCGGGCGCGTTCAAGGCCGAACGCGTCGGCCTTATTGCTGAAAACTGCCCGTACGGTGCCTTTAATTTTGTTGGTTTTGCAGGCGTCAATAATTGCCTGCAAATTACTTCCGTTGCCGGAAATAAGCACCACAATATTCATTATTCGATAACCACGCGTTGTTCGGAATCAGAGGCTTTGATGATACCGATTTTCCACGCGTTTTCACCGTTGGCATTGAGCAGGGCGAGGGCTTTGTCCACTTCCGGAGCAGGCAGGGCAATAATCATACCGACGCCGCAGTTGAAGGTGCGATACATTTCATGGCGCTCAACGTTACCTGCCGTTTGCAGCCAGTTGAACACTTCCGGCCACTGCCAGGAAGATTCATCAATCACTGCCTGGGTATTATCTGGCAATACGCGCGGAATGTTTTCCCAGAAGCCGCCGCCGGTCAGGTGCGCAATGGCATGCACATCGACCTTTTCAATCAATTTCAGCACTGACTTCACGTAAATGCGGGTCGGTGCCAGCAGATGATCGGCTAATGGCTTACCATCAAGTTCGGTGGTTTGCGGATCACAACCGCTGACTTCAAGAATTTTGCGCACCAGCGAATAGCCGTTCGAGTGCGGACCGCTGGAGCCGAGTGCAATCAGCACATCGCCATCGCTGACTTTAGAGCCGTCGATGATTTCTGATTTTTCTACCACGCCAACGCAGAAACCAGCGACATCGTAATCTTCACCGTGATACATCCCCGGCATTTCTGCCGTTTCGCCACCCACCAGTGAACAGCCCGATTGCAGACAACCTTCCGCGATGCCGCTGATCACCGCTGAAGCGGTATCAACATCCAGTTTTCCTGTTGCGTAATAGTCGAGGAAAAACAGCGGTTCCGCACCTTGCACCACCAGGTCATTAACGCACATGGCGACCAGATCAATACCAATGGTGTCGTGACGTTTTAAGTCCATCGCCAGACGCAGCTTGGTACCTACGCCGTCAGTGCCGGAAACCAGCACAGGTTCACGATATTTTTGCGGCAATGCACACAGCGCACCGAAGCCGCCCAGACCGCCCATCACTTCCGGACGACGCGTTTTCTTCACTACGCCTTTGATTCTTCCAACCAGAGCATTACCCGCGTCAATATCAACACCGGCATCTTTGTAGCTAAGAGAGGTTTTATCGGTCACTGCTTGGGTCCCCACGCGTTACTTGCGGTAGAAAAATAAAATTCGGCGCAATTCTAACAGGGAAAGCAAACGTTTGCGAGACTGCTTTACACAACCTTTTTGCACGTCTTTTCCCCAGGCGCGCGGCGAAAGAATACTTGTACCAGGGCAAAGGATCGTTTTCGGATGGAATAATCTTCTTTCATAACTATTTGAATATAAAATAACTTTATCTCAAACCGTTATCATTTTGACTAAAGTCAACGAAAATAATATTGCCGCCTTGAAGAAAGGAGGTATAATCCGTCGATTTTTTTTGTGGCTGCCCCTCAAAGGAGAAAGAGTATGAAGATCGTGGAAGTCAAACACCCACTCGTCAAACACAAGCTGGGACTGATGCGTGAGCAAGATATCAGCACCAAGCGCTTTCGCGAACTCGCTTCCGAAGTGGGTAGCCTGCTGACTTACGAAGCGACCGCCGACCTCGAAACGGAAAAAGTAACTATCGAAGGCTGGAACGGCCCGGTAGAAATCGACCAGATCAAAGGTAAGAAAATTACCGTTGTGCCAATTCTGCGTGCGGGTCTGGGGATGATGGACGGTGTGCTGGAAAACGTTCCGAGCGCGCGCATCAGCGTCGTCGGTATGTACCGTAATGAAGAAACGCTGGAGCCGGTACCGTACTTCCAGAAACTGGTTTCTAACATCGATGAGCGTATGGCGCTGATCGTTGACCCAATGCTGGCAACCGGTGGTTCCGTTATCGCGACCATCGACCTGCTGAAAAAAGCGGGCTGCAGCAGCATCAAAGTTCTGGTGCTGGTAGCTGCACCAGAAGGTATCGCTGCGCTGGAAAAAGCGCACCCGGACGTCGAACTGTATACTGCATCGATTGACCAGGGACTGAACGAGCACGGATACATTATTCCGGGCCTCGGCGATGCCGGTGACAAAATCTTTGGTACGAAATAAAGAATAAAAATAATTAAAGCCGACTTTAAGAGTCGGCTTTTTTTTGAGTAAAGCGCCTATAACACATAATACAGAGGATAATACTATGACGCGCCGTGCTATCGGGGTGAGTGAAAGACCGCCACTTTTACAGACAATCCCGCTTAGTTTGCAACATTTGTTCGCCATGTTTGGTGCAACCGTCCTGGTGCCCGTCTTATTTCATATTAACCCGGCGACTGTACTGTTATTTAACGGTATAGGAACACTGCTGTATCTCTTCATCTGTAAAGGGAAAATTCCGGCTTATCTTGGTTCCAGCTTTGCCTTTATTTCACCGGTATTGTTACTGTTGCCGTTGGGGTATGAAGTCGCGCTGGGCGGCTTTATTATGTGCGGCGTGCTGTTCTGCCTGGTTTCTTTTATCGTGAAGAAAGCGGGGACCGGCTGGCTGGACGTGCTGTTTCCACCTGCGGCAATGGGCGCAATCGTTGCCGTCATCGGTCTGGAGCTGGCGGGCGTAGCTGCCGGTATGGCGGGTTTACTCCCGGCTGAAGGGCAAACGCCAGACTCCAAAACCATCATCATCTCTATTACCACCCTGGCGGTCACGGTTTTAGGTTCCGTGCTGTTTCGTGGTTTCCTGGCAATTATCCCGATTTTAATTGGCGTGCTGGTGGGGTACGCGCTCTCTTTCGCAATGGGAATTGTCGATACCACGCCGATTATTAATGCTCACTGGTTTGCGCTGCCGACCCTTTATACGCCGCGCTTCGAGTGGTTTGCCATTCTGACTATTCTACCAGCGGCGTTAGTGGTTATTGCCGAACACGTAGGGCACCTGGTAGTAACGGCTAATATCGTCAAAAAAGATCTGCTGCGCGATCCAGGTCTGCACCGTTCGATGTTTGCTAACGGCTTGTCGACCGTGATCTCCGGCTTCTTTGGCTCCACGCCAAACACCACTTACGGAGAAAACATTGGCGTGATGGCGATCACCCGTGTTTACAGTACCTGGGTTATCGGCGGTGCGGCGATTTTCGCTATCCTGCTTTCCTGCGTCGGTAAACTGGCTGCTGCTATCCAGATGATTCCATTGCCGGTGATGGGCGGCGTTTCGCTGCTGCTTTACGGTGTCATCGGTGCTTCCGGTATTCGTGTGTTGATCGAATCGAAAGTGGATTACAACAAAGCACAGAACCTGATCCTGACTTCCGTGATTTTGATCATCGGCGTCAGTGGCGCGAAGGTAAACATTGGGGCGGCGGAGCTGAAAGGTATGGCGCTGGCGACCATCGTCGGTATCGGCTTAAGTTTGATCTTCAAACTGATTAGTATGCTGCGCCCTGAAGAAGTGGTGCTGGACGCAGAAGACGCGGATATAACAGACAAATAATGTACCGACCGGGCAGTGTTGCTGCCCGGTTCAAACATCATGGGATTCTGTGGTAAACTTCTCGCGATTTTGTGAAATCCTGGTTGAGGTATCTCTGAACACACCGGCACAGCTCTCTTTGCCACTTTATCTTCCTGACGACGAAACCTTTGCAAGTTTCTGGCCGGGGGATAACTCCTCTTTACTGGCCGCGCTGCAAAACGTGCTGCGTCAGGAACATAGCGGTTACATCTATCTCTGGGCACGCGAAGGCGCGGGGCGCAGCCATCTGCTGCACGCGGCTTGCGCGGAATTGTCGCAGCGTGGCGATGCGGTGGGCTATGTCCCGCTGGATAAACGCACCTGGTTTGTTCCGGAAGTGCTCGACGGTATGGAGCATTTGTCGCTGGTCTGTATTGACAACATTGAGTGTATTGCCGGCGATGAGTTGTGGGAGATGGCGATTTTCGATCTCTACAATCGAATTCTGGAATCGGGCAAAACACGGTTGTTGATCACCGGCGATCGTCCACCGCGGCAGTTGAATCTGGGATTACCGGATCTCGCGTCGCGTCTCGACTGGGGGCAGATCTACAAATTGCAGCCACTTTCTGATGAAGATAAGTTGCAGGCGCTACAGTTACGCGCGCGTTTGCGTGGTTTTGAACTGCCGGAAGATGTGGGGCGTTTCTTGCTGAAGCGGCTCGACAGAGAAATGCGCACGTTGTTTATGACGCTGGATCAGCTGGATCGTGCGTCGATTACCGCGCAACGCAAGCTGACCATTCCTTTTGTGAAAGAAATTCTGAAGTTGTAGATAAGGTGTTTATTGTCGGATGCGGCGCGAACGCCTTATCCGACCTACGCGAAGTTAATCCATAGTATTCGTAGGCCGGATAAGACGCGGTAAGCGTCGCATCCGGCAATGTGCTTCAACTAGCGATGGAGCACATCTTAACCCACGATTTCCAGTACCTGCTCCGGTGGACGACCAATCCGTGCTTTGCCATTCGTGACCACAATCGGGCGCTCCATCAGCTTCGGATTCTCTACCATCGCCTGAATCAGCGCCTCTTCGCTAAGTGAACTGTCAGCCAGGTTCAGTTCTTTATAAAGATCCTCTTTTTGGCGCATCAATTCACGAGCGCTATTCATCCCCAGCATTTTCAGCAAATCACGCAGCGTTGCCGCATCGGCGGGTGTCTCAAGGTAGAGCACCACTTCTGGCTCCACGCCGTTTTCTTTCAGCAGGTTCAGCGTTTCCCGGCTCTTTGAACAGCGTGGGTTATGGTAGATTTTTACCTGTTTGGTCATTGTTCTTCCTTTAATGCGAATTACATCTTGGTATAAGGCTTAAAGCGTTCCTGCAGCTGGCGCAACTGGTCGATGCGCGCATCGTAACGCGCTTGTTGCAGGCTGCCTAATTTCACCTGCGAACTGGCGCTACTCAACAAGGAAATAGCCTGATCGAGTCGCCCGGCGAGCGCATAACCTTCTGCTCGCGCAGCCAGTTCCTGATCGCGGTTATTTAGTGCGGCTTCCGCCTGTGCCAGTAAATCCCAGCCGTTGCTGTCATCTTTATTGTTAAAAGTGTAGCGATTCAGAATATTGGCCGCTTCCTGTGGTTGCCCCCCTTGCAGATAAGCGTTCGCCAGGTTGAGCTGCAACACCGGATTGGTGCGCAAATCGCGGGCATTTTTCAGGCGATTGATAGCGTCATTGGCTTTGTTTTGCCCAAGATCGATATCGGTAGCCAGATCGAGATACCATGCGTTGCCAGGTTCTGCTGCCAGTAACGGTTGCAGCGTTTTACGCGCTTCGTCGTATTTATTGGCTTCCATCGCCTGTAGAGCACGACCATATTGCGCCGCTCGTTGCTGACGAACGTTTCCTTTCGCCCATTCATCCAGCAAATCACTGGTGAGCTGGTTACGTCCGGAATTATACATCCCCAGTGTGCGCGCTTTCGCCAGATAGAAATCTTCCGACGACTGCACCACCATCGGGCGCATCTGATTAGCACGGTTGCGGGCATCTGCCAGACGACTTTCCGGCAACGGGTGAGTCAATAAAATTTCCGGCGGACGCGAGGAGTAACGCGCCTGATCGAGTAATTTTTCGAGGAAGGTCGGCATCGCCTGCGGATCGAATCCCGAGCGTTGCAGCACCTGAATACCAATGCGGTCCGCTTCCTGTTCATTTTGCTGGGTGAAACTGATCATCCCCTGGCGCGTTCCCGCCAGTGTACCGGTCAGCGCCGCCATCCCCGCCTGCGGACTGGCCATCGCCAGTAAAATAGAACCTAACGCGCCGACCCAGGTCAGCGGCGCGCTGCGCTGCTGATCTTCCATCGCTCGCGCCAGGTGACGTTGGGTGACGTGGGAGATTTCGTGCGCCATAACTGAAGCCAGTTGACTTTCGTTATCGGAATAACGGAACAGGGCAGAGTGCAGCACCACGTTGCCGCCAAAGAAAGCAAAGGCGTTAATTTCGTCGTTGTTGATCAGAAAAAAATGAAACGGTGTCTTAACCGAATTGGCATGCGAAACCAGACGCATCCCCAGCGAATTAATATATTGCGTTAACAGCGGGTCATTAATTAACGGCGCGCTGCCGCGTAGCTGGCGGACATAATAGTCGCCCATCTGCATTTCCTGACCAATGGAAAGCGTGCTTCCTGCGGAGGTTCCCATATCCGGCAAGGTGTCTGCACTATCGGCAAACGCCGGGGCTACCTGACCAATGGTCATGGCAGCAATGAGGGTTGCAACCAGGTTTTTTTTCAACTGCCTGAACATAACCTCTATCCTGTATTTCTGAAGATAGTCATTTGACCGATACTGTGAAATATCGTTCCCACCGCGCCGCCTTTGAGTGTAACGGCGAAGATTAGCCCACTCAAATGACTTTTCAGTTTCCTGAATCCGTCATAAAAAGCGAAGTCTTTTTTGTGACATTTCGATACAATTGCGGATCGCAATCCCGCTCTTGAGGTTCAGGGAAGGTCTTTATGCTCGAAATGTTGATGCAATGGTATCGCCGCCGTTTTAGCGACCCGGAAGCGATTGCCTTGCTGGTTATTTTAGTTGCCGGATTTGGCATTATCTTTTTCTTTAGTGGCCTGCTTGCTCCACTGTTGGTGGCTATTGTGCTGGCCTATTTGCTGGAATGGCCAACCGTGCGCCTGCAATCTATTGGCTGCTCCCGCCGCTGGGCGACGTCGATTGTATTGGTGGTTTTCGTCGGTATATTGCTACTGATGGCGTTCGTGGTATTGCCTATCGCCTGGCAGCAGGGCATCTACTTAATTCGCGATATGCCGGGGATGCTCAATAAGCTTTCTGACTTTGCCGCCACGTTGCCGCGCCGCTATCCGGCGTTGATGGATGCGGGCATTATTGATGCAATGGCCGAAAATATGCGCAGTCGGATGCTGACCATGGGCGATTCGGTGGTGAAAATTTCCCTCGCCTCGCTGGTCGGTTTGCTGACCATTGCCGTCTATCTGGTGCTGGTACCATTGATGGTCTTCTTCCTGCTGAAAGACAAAGAGCAGATGCTGAGCGCCGTTCGCCGGGTGCTGCCACGTAACCGTGGACTGGCAGGACAGGTGTGGAAGGAGATGAATCAACAAATCACCAACTATATCCGCGGCAAAGTGCTGGAGATGATCGTGGTGGGGATTGCCACCTGGCTGGGATTCTTACTCTTCGGGCTGAACTATTCGCTGCTGCTGGCGGTGCTGGTCGGCTTCTCGGTACTTATTCCGTACATTGGTGCATTTGTGGTGACCATTCCGGTGGTTGGCGTGGCGCTATTCCAGTTTGGTGCTGGCACGGAATTCTGGAGCTGCTTCGCGGTGTATCTGATTATTCAGGCGCTGGACGGCAACCTGTTAGTACCTGTGTTGTTCTCCGAAGCGGTTAACCTGCATCCGCTGGTCATTATTTTATCAGTAGTGATCTTCGGTGGTTTGTGGGGATTCTGGGGCGTATTCTTCGCCATTCCATTGGCGACGCTGATCAAAGCCGTGATTCACGCCTGGCCCGATGGGCAAATCGCGCAAGAATAATCTTCAGCCCGACGAACTGTTTCGCCGGGCTGATTTTTAGGGTTCCTGACGTAAATAAATAGCCCGATAACAAATACTCACCAGCACTGCACCGCCGATAATATTACCCAGCATCACCGGGAGCAGATTGGCGGTAATAAAATGGCTGACCGTCAGTACCGGAAAATGGTCTGCGCTACTGTGCGCCAGTTGCCAGAAGGAGGTAGGGGCGAAATGGCGAATGGCAATGGCGAACGGAATCACAAACAAATTGGCGATACAGTGCTCAAAGCCACTGGCGACAAACAGGGTGATGGGCAAAATCATGGCGACGATTTTGTCGCATAATGAACGTCCGCAATAACTCATCCACAGCGCCAGACAAACCATCAGATTGCACATAATGCCGAGGCTGACTGATTCAGTAAATGTATGATGCATTTTGCCCTCGGCGCAGTGTAAAACCGCGACTCCCCACATCGCGTTTTCACTCATCACCAGCCCGGAAAACCAGATTAACAAACTGAAACAGGCAATACCTGCCAGATTACCGCAGGCCACCAGAAGTGCATTAATCAGCCATGTTCGCCAGCTAATAACGCCCCGACTTTTTGCCATCACCGTCATTACCGACGAGGTGAACAGGCTGGTGCCGCAAACCGCCAGCAAAATAAAGCCGAGCGTAAAGCAAAGGCCTCCCACCAGATGGGTTAATGCCTGTGAAGACGGGGCATCGGCGATAACGGTAAGGTAAAAAGTAAATCCGATCGCCATAAACACGCCTGCGGACATCGCCATTAAAAAGACCGACACTTTGCTGCGGGCAATTTTATGGGCGGCAATCCGTTCAGCGATTGCCGCTTTTCTGGCGCTCAACTGCAAGTCGAAAGAGAGTTTGTTTCTCATGCATACTCCTGCAAAAACAGATTACAACACCTCGCGAACCGAGATCCCCAGCCGCTGCATTCGTGACAGCAGCGTGGTGCGCTTCATCCCTAATCGCGTCGCCGCGCCACGGGGCCCGGCAACAATGCCATTGGTTTCTCGCAATACCTGAACAATGCGCTGACGTTCTTCTTCGTCATTCTCTGGCGTCGTCGGGTGCAGCAATTGCGCCATTGAACTGCGAAGCGCTGAATCTTCATTTAGCGTCGGCAGTAAACGGCTTTGTCGGACATTAAGATGTAAATTCAGACTGTTACCGCGAGTCAGTAGTACCGCTCGCTCAATCACGTTTTCCAGCTCGCGCACGTTGCCCGGCCAGTCCCACGACATCAACTGGCGTAGCGCCTCGGTCGGGATGGCGTCAATTGCGCGATTCATATGGCGCGCCATTTTTTGCGTGAAATGTTTTGCTAAAAGAGGGATATCTTCCGGACGGTCGCGTAGCGGGGGCAATTCCAGTGGGAAGACATTCAGGCGATAAAAGAGATCGCTGCGAAACTGGCGATCTTCAACCATTTGCCACAAATCACGGTTGGTGGCGGCAATGACTCTGACATTTACCGGGATCGTTCTACTCCCGCCGAGACGCTCAATCTCCCGTTCCTGCAATACGCGCAGCAGTTTAGGCTGAAGTTCTAACGGCAGATCGCCAATTTCATCGAGAAACAACGTGCCGCCATCGGCAATTTCAAAACGACCACGATGGGTATTAATCGCACCAGTAAATGCCCCTTTGTCATGACCGAATAACTCACTTTCCAGAAGACTGGCGGGGATGGCAGCGCAGTTGATTTTGACCAGTGGCTTGTCGCGTCGTGGGCTAAGTTGATGGATCGCTCTGGCGATCACCTCTTTGCCGGTTCCGGTTTCACCACAAATCAACACCGTACTGTCGCTCTTCGCCACAATATCTACCTGCTGGAGCAAATCTTCCATTGCCTGGCTTTGATAGATAATGTCACCGACGCCCAGATTCGAAAGGAGCTGCTCGCTAAGCTGGTGGTTTTCTTGCTGCAAGCTTTCCTGCAAATCGGTCATGCTACGCCAGGCATCGGCATTGCCAACGGCAATAGCGATGCGATCGGCAATATGTTGTAGTAGCTGGCAGTTTTCCTCACTAAAGAGAGTGGAAGAGGTATGCGCCAGCAACAATGCGCCCGGTGTATGGTTGCCAAAGGTGAGCGGTATAAGGAGCGCAGATTCGCAGCCGTTAGATGCAAGTAAGTGTAATAACGGGTCGCGTTGCCAGAGAAACAGATCGTCTGCACGGTGCGTCAAGGTCGGTTGTCGGGTTTGTAGCGTTTGTGTCAGCAATACACTTTCGCCAGGCATACAGCGTGGCAGACACGCACAATGTGAGGCAGAAAGATCGCTGCACCACAGGCTGAACTTCTCGTTCTTTCGATGATCGCCCAGTACCATACAGACTGAAGCCAGACCGAAAAAATGATGGATCTCACGAGCGACGTCAGCGATCAGATCGTCGAGATCAAGATGTGACAATACTGCATTAGTGATATCCACCAGTACCCGATGATGATCGCGATCTTTCTCCAGCAAACGCAGCGCCACCTGCTGTTCTTCATCATTGAGCCATGATTGCAGAACCGGGGTGATTATCCGCGCCAGCCAGTTAAACAGTGTGCAATCCTGGGGAGTAAAACGACTGCCGTGGGTGCGAATAAAGCGTAGCTCCGCCATTCCACTACTGCCGAGAAGGACTGCGTGGCGCGAATAATCGACCATCTCACCCTGATACTCTGTTGTTGCCGTCACATCGCTGCCATCATCATGGTAGCGGTAATAGAAGTTGCTTTTGAGAACATGCAGTTCAATAAGTTGTACCGGGCTGAACGGCGGCGGCAGCGGGATGAAGGCGCGTAATAAAGACGCCTTGCCGTGTTTCTGCGCTAACCGCTCCGCGAGCATTCCGTTTACCGCTTCAATTGTTATTCCTTGCGGCGGGGCAAACATCGCCTCGTCTGACATAGCCATCAACAGTCCTTATTAATGAGAAATCCTTCTCACGCAATTTTTCTGGCCATCAGATAGATGGCCGGTTCCTGCACAATTTCATCCAACAGATGAATGAATTGAATGCTACGCGCCTGCCACGCCGACGTCGCGTCATCTGCCAGTGGCGCGAATGCCCGGGTCAACAGGGCGGTGTGGCTGGCGTCAATAACAATCTCACCAAAGGTCATCACCCCCAGCATCTTACGTCGGGCTTGCTCCTCTTCGACCTGTGCAAGCCAATCTTCGTATTCCGTCTGTGGGCAGCGGAAGGCGACATTCAGACAATCAATCACGCCAACGTGATGACCGATAGCCAACGAGTAATACATTACCTGGGAGCTGTGTTCCGGCATCTCGTCGCTACTGGCGATAAATTTTTTTCGCAGCGTCCAGAAAACAATTTCCCCGCACTCCTCAGCCATGTAACCCCCGGAGAACGCGAAAGAGTTGCTGAACGATACTATTGAGACGCGGATCGTCGGCTTCGCGCAACCAGGTGTTAACCCGATTTCCTGTAGGATCGTCGCTTAAATGGCGCAGGAGTCGATCGCAAATTTCTCGCCCTTGACGATAGCCCGCCAGCCGCCTCGCTTCTCGCTCAATGGCGATACGCTGTGATGGCGGGATCTGCGACCACAGCGGTTGCATGGTCACCCCGGTGGGATCGCGATAATCCACCGCGTGAATCTTCTGTTGCAGCAAACCGAGCGCCACGGCGAAACCGTGAATGGTGGCGGCCGGTGTTGGCGGGCAGCCGGGGATCCAAACATCAATGGGGACAATGGTGTCGCTGCCGCCCCAGACGCTGTAAAGATCGTGGAAAATACCGCCGCCGACACCGCACGCGCCGTAGGAAACACAAATTTTATGATCGGGGGCAGACTCATACGCCCGAAGTGCAGGCATACGCATCGCCCGGGTGACTGCGCCAGTAAATAACAAAATATCGGCGTGACGCGGTGATGAAACAACCTTAATGCCAAAACGTTCTGCGTCGAATACGGGTGTGATGGCGGCAAAAATTTCGATTTCGCAGGCGTTGCAGCCGCCGCAATCGACGCGATAAACGTAAGCCGAGCGACGGATATCCTGTAACAAATGCAGCTTCATCTTTTGCGTTTGCTCGTCCAGCGTGATGGGCTGGCTGACATGTTGCGTAAGCACTGGACTCATACCTGCTCCTTAGCCACCAGCGGTACATCTGTGTTGTCGTTAATCAGCGTCGCGTGTTGTTTGCATTCCGGGCAGACGCTCGCTTGCGCCCGCAACATTTCGCGGTTTTGTGGCGCATTTTGTTGCTGTGCCAACAGTTCTGCAGCCAGTGCGACGGTTTTTTGCGGGGCAAACGGGCGTTCGCAACGGCTGCAGCGTTGTAGATGGAACGTCGCGCGGGTATAGAGATCGGCTTTATTGGTGACGGTCAGTTCAAAGTTATTGGTAAGCTGAATGGCTCTGGTCGGGCACACTTCTTCACAACGTCCGCAGTAAATACAACGCCCCAGATAGAGCTGCCAGGTGCGCGAATTTTGCTGGTCGTCGGTCTGGATAGTCAGCGCATTTGCCGGACAAGCACAGGCGCAGGCACCACAGGCAATACATTGGCTGGGCATCAGGTCCGGTTTCCCGCGAAAGCCTGGGCTGACCTCCAGTGGCGCGAAGGGATATTTCACCGTCGCGGTTCCGGCGCGCATAATAGTTTTCAGTAACTTCAGCATCTTCTGTCCTTACTTCAGCGGCGAACGGTTACGATCAATGCCGTAGCGTTCGATCTCTTTATACGGCACGGTTTTTGACTGGCGCTTGCGCACATCAACCAGCGTCACACGGTCGGTACAGGAGTAGCAGGGATCAAGGCTACCGATAATTAGCGGTGCGTCAGAAACGGTATTGCCGCGCAGCATGTAACGCAGCACTGGCCAGTTGGCGTAGGTGGCGGCACGACAGCGCCAGCGGAACAATTTTTGGTTATCACCGAGCATGCTCCAGTGCACGTCTTCACCGCGTGGCGCTTCAACAAAGCCCAGCGCGAATGCGTGAGGTTTATAGCTAAAGCCTTCGGTCAGCAGTGGGGTATCCGGCATGTTGTCGAGAGCAAATTCCAGCATTGCCAGCGAATCAAACGTCTCTTTGACACGGACCATCACGCGGGAGAAGACATCGCCGCCGGTAAAGGTAAACAGCGTTTTGGGAATATTGCCGTAGTCGGCGTAGGGGTGATCAAAGCGCAAATCACGGGCAAAACCACTGCCGCGGATCAGCGGCCCTACGGGGCTATAATCACGGGCGATTTGTCGGTCGAGAATGCCAATGCCCTGAGTGCGTTGTTCCATATTCGGCGTGGCAAGCAGCATCTCTACCAGCTCCGACACGTCGGCGCGCATCTCGCGCACCAGTTTCAGCGTTTGCAGACGTTGCTCTTTGAGAATATCGCGGCGAACACCACCAATCAGATTCAGACCGTAGGTTTTACGCGACCCGGTCAGCAATTCCGCCATCGTCATCGACTTTTCCCGCACGCGGAAAAATTGCATAAAGCCGGTATCAAATCCAACAAAATGGCAGGAGAGGCCAAGGTTGAGCAAATGACTGTGCAGACGTTCGACTTCCAGCAGAATCGAGCGAATAGTATGCGCTCGTTGCGGCACCTCAATCCCCAGTGCATTTTCAACCGAGTTGGTATAGGCCACACTGTGGGCAAAACCGCAAATCCCACACACGCGGTCGGATAAGAAGGTCACTTCGTTGTAGCCCATCCGCGTTTCTGCCAGTTTCTCCATGCCGCGATGGACATAAAACAGACGGTAATCAGCATCGACAATTTGCTCGCCATCCACAAACAAGCGGAAGTGACCCGGTTCATCGGAGGTGATATGCAGCGGGCCGACAGGGATCACCCGCGCATCGCTGTTGCCCTCGTTGATAAACGGATACGTTTCGGTATCAGTCGTCGGTTCTGGGCGCAGTCGATAATCCATCGCGTCTTTGCGCAGCGGATGCATATCTTCCGGCCAGTCATCGGGCAACACCAGCCGACGCTGATCCGGCAGGCCAACCGGAATCAGCCCGTACATATCGCGAATTTCTCGCTCGCCCCAGACCGCGGCAGGGACGCGCGGTGTGACTGACGGAAACTCCCGACTGTCGGCATCGACCAGTGCCTTCACCACGATCCAGCATTTTTCGGCCCCTTCCATAGAAAGGGCATAATAAACCGCGTAATGACCGTTAAGTGTCCGCTCGTCGTTGCCAAACAGGACTGGAAGCCAGCCATCATGTTGATAATAAAGATAATGCACAACGTCAGGCAGCAGATTGATTTTCACCGTAATGGTGACCTGTTCAGGCGTTTGTCGCTCTTCATCCAGCACCGCGCCGGGGAACTGCGTTTTCAGGGCGGCGAGAATCGCTTCGCCACGATTTGACGATGAATTAACGTTCACTGTGTTTCTCCGAAACAGATGCGGTGCCTGAAGGCAAAAAATCATGCCAGGTGCTACGTTGTGCAGGCAGGTCGTGCGTCCCTGAGAGGACTATAGTGGAAGCGCCTGCCAGGATCCTGATGACAGGTTGTGGAATATGCGTTCCCATCGCCAGCATCATGACCAGCAGAATCACCATTGGCGAGGTGGTCAACCAGCCAAGTTCACCCCGGTTAACGGCCTGCGGCGGTTTCGCCATTAACACCCGCGCAGCCATCCGTACCAGGCCCGCCAGCACCAGCGTTAACAGCAATAACAGCAGGACGATAATCAGCAGGTGATTACGTGCCAGTCCGGCGGTAACGGTCATAAATTCGCTAAGAAAAATGTTGAAGGGCGGCATCCCGGCCAGCGCCAGCGCACCGCCGCCAAACAACACGGCGGTAAATGGCATGATTTTGAGCATCCCACAGACGACGTTGAGATCGCGCGTGCCGTACTTGAGCAGTACATTGCCGGAACCGCAGAACAACAGCGTTTTTGCCAGACTGTGGTTTAAGGTGTGCAGCAGCGCGGCAAAAATTCCCAGCGGCCCGCCAATGCCTAACGCCACCGCGACCAGTCCCATGTTCTCCACGCTGGAGTACGCCAGCAGACGCTTAATGTCCCGCTGTACCAGAATGAAAAATGCCGCCACGGCAACCGACAACATGCCGAAGATGAGCAACAACCGGTTGGGGAAATCGCTGCCGATGGCCTGGCAAATAATGATGTAATAGCGAATAAGCACCAACAGCGCGCAGTTCAGCAATACGGCGGAGAGCAGGGCGCTGACCGGACTCGGCGCTTCACTGTGAGCATCCGGCAGCCAGGCGTGCATGGGAAAAAGCCCGGTTTTGGTGCCAAAGCCAATTAGCACAAACACAAAGGCCAACAGCATTAATGTTGGGTCAAGCAAGGACGATTGCTTAAGAACCTCGCTCCAGAATATCGCCATTTCTGCCTGCGGCATAACGCTGGCGGCGTTGGCGTATACCAGCACGGTACCGAACAGACCAAAAGCGACACCAACAGTACAAATAATGATGTACTTCCATGCAGCTTCCAGCGATGAACGCTGACCGTAAATGCCTACCAGAAACGCCGAGCTTAAGGTGGTGGCTTCGATTGCCGCCCACATCACAATCAGGTTATTGCTGGTAACAACCAGCAGCATGGTGAACAAAAACAGATGGAAGAAACCGTAGTAATCGCACAGCGTAACGGGTGAAAGCTCGCCGTGTGCCACTTCATGACGCATGTAGCCAATCGAGTAAACACCGGTGAGAAAGCCAATCACACCAAGAATGGCGAGGAACAAACCGCCCAGACCATCAATGTGAAGCCACAGTCCCGCAGCGAATATTTCTCCCGCATCAGCGGCAGTTTGGACCACCCACAGTGCCAGAATCAGCAGCAGTGTGATCCCTAAGCCATGTAGTACTGTCACCGTGCGAGTCGCAGAGTGCCCCCGTTTCCGGCAGGCAAAACAGAGCAGCGAAAAAAGCAGCGGCGTGAGCAGGAGTAAAGCGAACATCACAGAATAACTCATCTCATTATCCCTTCAGCGCGGTCAAGTTATTCACGTCCAGCGTGCCGTGGGTACGCCATATTTTTCTTGCCAGTAACACCATCACAATGACGGCGAAGATGGCATCGGTAGCGATACCAATTTCCACAAGTTCCGGTGCACGCCAGGCAAGAAGCGCCAGCACCAGATGGGAGCCGTTTTCCATCAGGCAGTAACCAAAAATTTGCCGCAGGATATTGCGCTGGCTGACAATGCACAGCAGGCCAAGCAGAAAATGACCTAACGCCACCGCCAGCGCCGGTTTCAGCCCGGTAGCCATCGGTAGCTTCACGGGCTGAACGACAAATGCGCAAAGCAGGACAATTAATGCTGCGAGCAGTGTCATCATTGCCGGACCGAATAACGCTTTTTCCGGGATGTTCTGGGGAATATTTCGTGCAGCGTAAGTCATGATTAACGGTACCAGCAGCACTTTGGTGATAAAGGCGCTGGCGGACCAGATCAGCAGTTGCTCTGCGGCGAACAGGCACGAGAGAGTGGCGAAAATAGACACCAGCACCAGCGACTGGCAGGCGTAAAATCCGCATGACAGGCGATAGCTTTTGACGCTAATCACAAACAGCGATGTCAGCATCATCAGTCCCGCCAGATTATTTACGATCATAGAACCGGTCATTCATCATCTCCTTACTGCAACCAGGTCGCGGCGATTACGCTGGAAATCAGCGACATCACAATCAGTACAATCAACACCAGGCGCATTGATCCTGGCAGCGGTGCGGCATCGGCGACGGCCTCGCTCGGTTTGCCAGGCACGACGCGACCAAACCAGCGAATAAACCAGGCGAAACTGGCGACCGATTCAATCATCAGCAGAATCATGGCGGGCAGCAGGATCCAGTACTCCACTGACAACGCAAAACCGGCAGCAAACAGCGGGAATTTACTGAAGAAGCCGTTGAACGGCGGTACGCCGGTAATCGCCAGCGCTGCCACGCAGAAACCCACGCCTGGCAACGGCAGGGTGTGCAATACGCCACGCAGACGCGGCAACAAGCGCGTGCCGCAGCTGTAACTCAGCGCACCTGCTACAAGGAAAAATAGGCTTTTAGCGAACGCGTGGTTGACGATGTAGGCGATGCTGCCCTCCAGCGCCAGCCGCGAGCCGAAGATGGAGAGCGACAAGCCGAAAAACATCCAGCCAAGTTGAGTGATGGTCGACCAGGCCAGCAACCGCTTCATATCCTGCTGTGGCAAATACATCAGGAAGCCGTAAAGAATGGTGACCAGTGCCATGACCATGCCAACGCCGCCAATCACATGCGGGATATTGCCGCCGTCGATAATGGCCCGGGCAAAAATGTAAACGCCCACTTTCACCATCGATGCGGCGTGGAGATAGGCGCTGATCGGTGTTGGCGCTTCCATTGCATCCGGTAGCCACGCTTGCATCGGTAGCTGGGCCGATTTCCCCCACGCGGCAAACAGGATGCCGCCATAAACCAGATAACGTGCGTCGCCGTGTAACTCGCTCATCGCGCTAAGCGCAAACGTTCCGGTCTGCAAAAACAGCGTGGCGGCGGCAAGATACAACCCCAGCGAACCGATATGAGTGATAAGTAACGCTTTTAGTGCTGAACGCTGCGCTTTATCGCTCTGGTAATAACTGATCAACGCCCAGGAGCAGCCGCCCGTAATTTCAAAAAACAACAACTGACCGAGCAGCGTCGAGGAGAGTACCAGTCCCGCCATCGCGCCGATAAACACCAGCAAAAATGCGTAATAACGATTCGTGCCGTTATGCGGGTGTTCGCGATTTTTATCCGTCAGATAACCCGTGGAGTAGATCGTGACCAGCAAACCGAGGAACACCACCACAAACAGAATCAGCGTACTCACGCGATCAATGACCAGGCCAAACAACGCCACATCCCCCACGTTGACCAACGTCAACGTGACGGCAACTTTATCGGCCTGATAAAACGCGGAGATCAGTGACAACATGCACAGCGTGGTCAGCGCGGCGAACAAAACCCCCCATTCGGCGGCCCGACGTTGTGGCGAAAACGAAACGACCAGTGCGCCGATAAAAGGCAGCAATAACGTCGTCAGAGCAAGATTTTCCATATTCCGTCAGTGCTCCTTACAGACCGGTTAACCAGAAGACCCATGCAAGCGCAGCAAGGCTGAAACCAAGCCAGGTCACATGGTGAGTGAGTAAAAAACGCCCGCGTGCCAGCGTGTTTTCTGCGATTGAGGCCAGTACAAAAATCAGCAAAACCTTGAGCAGCGTAACGACAAGTGAAGTCAGCAGGCAGGCGAGAGAAAGTTCTTGCGCGCGCCCAAAGGGCAGAAACAGGGCCACAAACAGTGCTGCCATCACGACCTGTTTCAGCCCCAGCCCCCATTTCGCCAGCGCCAGCCCGGCACCGGAATATTCGGTCAGCGGGCCTTCCTGTAATTCCTGTTCTGCTTCAGCAACATCAAAGGGAATTTTTCCCATCTCAATGAAGCAGGCAAAACCACAGGCCAGTAACGCCAGTACGGTGGTTAGCGGCGAGTTCCAGCCCGTCGCCAGCGTATTGCTGATCATCTCGATATGCGTGGAATCCGCTATCAGCGCCAATACCAGCAGTGAGAGAATGAGCATGGGTTCGACCAGAATGCCGAGCGTCAACTCGCGACTGGCACCGACTCCCGCAAAGGGGCTTCCGGTATCTAGCCCGGAAAGAGCAAAGAAAAAACGAAACAGGGCAAGAAGATAGATAAGGGTGATCAGATCGCCGCCGCCCGCAAAAGGGGAAACAGTAATAAATAGTGGTAGGGCCATCGCCAGCACCAGCATGCTGCTGATTAATACCCACGGCATCAGGCGGAACATCAGACCTGAAGATGTCGGCGCAACTTCCTGGCGTTTAAACAGTTTGTGGATATCGCGATAATCCTGCCAGATCCCCGGTCCGCGACGGGAGTGCATACGCGCGCGTATCTGCCGGGAAATCCCCGTAAAAAGCGGGGTTAGCACCAGCAGAATCACGGCCTGTGCTAACGCAAAAATGACCAGATATCCGTCGCAAAGAGTTTGTCTCATGGTGATTTCCTTAGACGGCAATAGCGATTAGCAGCACAACCAGTGCGGCGACCACATACAGGCAATAGAGACGAAAGTCGCCGCTTTGCAGATGCTGTATTTCTTTGGCCAGCCGTTGGGTGGCGCTCACGATGGGGCGGATCACCCGCTCATCCCAGAAGGGTTCTGTGCTCTGAGCCCTGGCGGTGACATGCGCAAGACCTTTATTTAGCCTCAGCGTAGGGTCGAGCTGTTGTCGTAGACGAAATAGCGCACAAAAGACCACACGCAGCGGCTGCATCACGCCATTGCCTGACGGGGCCATCGCATGTTCCCAGCCGTAGCCGCATGCCCAGGCATCTCCAGTGCGACGAAACGCTGCGCGGCGCGAACGACACCACAGCCAGTAAAGGCCAGGCAGCAAAGGCATCGCCAGTAGTAACAGCAACAGTAATGAGGGAGTGACCCGTGTATGAAACGTGCCGGGTACAAGTGCTATTCCGCTGGCGACAGTGACGGGAAGGGTATTGGTAAACGCATGGGCAATGTGCATTATCTTCGGTGCCAGCCAACTGGCACTAAGCGCAATGAATACGCAGAGTGCCGCGAGCAGTAGCATGGCGACGATCATCGTATTTGGCACTTCCTGTGCCTCTTCAGCGTGTGTACTGCGCGGCGCTCCACAGAAAGTAATACCGTACATTTTGACGAAGCACATTACTGCCAGCCCACCAGTGACTGCCAGCATCACCATAGCAATAGGACCCGCAAGTTGTAGCGCTACGGCTTCCACACGACTTAGTGAGAACAGCGACTGCCAGGTGTACCATTCGCTGATAAAACCATTCAGCGGAGGAATGGCTGATATCGCGAGGCAACCAATCAGGCATGCTGCGGCTGTCCACGGCATACGTTTCGCCAGTGCCCCCATTTTTTCCATGTCGTGGGTATGCAAACGCGAAATAATCGCACCCGCGCCGAGAAACAGCAGCCCTTTGAACAGCGCATGGTTGAGCAGATGAAACAGCGCGCCGAGCAGTCCAACAACGGTGAGCAGCGGGTCGTGCAGTGACAGACCGACCATCGCCACACCGACCGCCAGCAAAATAATGCCGACGTTTTCGACGGTACTCCAGGCCAGCAGCCGTTTGATATCCTGTTCCGCCAGCGCATACAGCACGCCCAGGAGCGCGGAGATTGCGCCGATCGCCATCACCAGAATGCCCCACCACAGCGGCAAACCCGTTTGCGCCAGCAGATCCATCGCTACTTTCAGGATGCCGAAAATACCGATTTTGACCATTACGCCAGACATCAACGCCGAAGCGTGCGATGGTGCGGCAGGGTGAGCGCGTGGCAACCAGCTGTGCAACGGCATCATCCCGGCTTTCGCGCCAAAACCGAAAAAGGCCAGCAGGAACACCGCCGACGCCAGCCCCGGAGAAAGTGAAAGCGTGCGGAAACTGGCAAAATCGAGGCTGCCGCTTTCGCGCCCCATCAGCAAGAAGGCGATCATAATCAGCACCGATCCGGCGTGGGCGATAAAAAAGTAGAGCATGCCAGCGTTGATCGACGTTTTATCCTGCCTGGCAATGACCAGAAACCAGGAAGACAGCGACATCATTTCAAACAGCACGATGAACCAAAAAGCGTTGTCCATCACCAGCAGGGCAACCATCGATGCGATGAAAAGATTCATAAAGAAGCCCATCGCCGCCGCGCCTTTACCCTCGTATTCGCGCATATAAGTCAATGAATAGAGCGAACAAACCACCACCAGCAAGGAGATAACCATCACCATAAATGCCGAGAGGCTATCCATTCGCAGTGTTAAATCGGCAAAGTCAAAAGGCGTGGCAAAACGGGCGACTAAAGTTACGCCTGCATGTAATTGCGTAATTCCGCTGATGATGCCAATCACGCCACCCACCAGCGATGTGATGCCGGAAAGCTTAATAGCCAGTCTGTCCAGACCGAGTAAAAACAGCGAAGCCAGACTGGCAAACAGATAGAGGATCAGTGACCAGGTTAATAATTGCAGGGCATCCATTAGCGTTGCTCCTGAGTGAGGGAAAGGGGATCCTCCCCGCCATTGGCAAACCAGCTTGCGGCAATGCGCTGTTTTTCTTTCATCTGACGTTGCAGGCTATCGTCGGTGATCAGCCGTAACGCCTGATTCGGGCAAGCGCGAACGCAGGCCGGACCTTCTGGCAAGAAATCACACAGGTCGCATTTCACCGCGACGGTCTGGACACCCGGTTCCCAGCGCAGCAAAGCATGTTGGGTCGGCGCGTTTTCTTCGCCGTCTTTGAGTGAGCCCTCAGCCTGAAAAACATATTGCGCAGGGGCATTCACCGGACGGCTTCCTGAAGCGCTGATTGCGCCAAATGGGCAGACCACGGCACAAAGCTTGCAGCCAATACAGAGGCTTTCGTTGAGTTGGATCGCATCATCCCTCTGGGAGATGGCATTGACCGGGCAGACCTGCAGGCAAGGGGCTTCCTCACAGTGATGACACACGACAGGGGCAGTGAGTGTTGACGTCTTCGCCAGGGCCAGGCGCGGGTGTTGCTGTAAACCTTGCGTTTTATGCACGTCCGAACAGGCAGCGAGACAGGTATTACATCCTGTACACCACAGTGGTTCGGCCACCACAAAGCGGTTCATGTCGGCTCCTTGAAAATGATATGAAACATTGCATTTCATATTGCATAAAGGATGCCAGTCTGATTAATTTAATGTATTCAATAAGTTATGAATTAACTGTATTCTGAATGGTACAAAAATGATGGTCATTAACGTTCAGTAAAAAATGAATTCGACACCCGTGTCGCAGGGGAAAGCGAGAATGTGATCTTGATCACGAGAAGTGAGGTGTGCTGACCGCAAGCGCAGCCAGCACGGAATGGAGCAAAGTAATCAGGCGTGTTCTTTCAGCCAGTTCAGCACAACGTCGTGGTGATTGCTGGTTTTGAAATCGTCAAAGACATGTTCGATTTTGCCATCAGCGTCAATCAGGAAGCTGATGCGATGAATACCATCGTAGGTTTTGCCCATGAAGGACTTTTCACCCCAGACGCCGAATTGTTCGCACACCTGGTGGTCCTCATCAGACAGGAGCGTAAAGTTAAGCAGCTCTTTTTCCGCAAAACGGGAGAGTTTTTCGGGTTTATCGGTGCTGATACCCAGCACATCAACGCCCGCTTTTTTCAACTCATCCATGTTATCGCGTAAGCCGCAGGCCTGTACGGTACAGCCGGGGGTCATGGCTTTCGGGTAGAAATAAACCAGAACACGCTGTCCCTGGAAGTCGGTCAAATTAACTTGTTCTCCGTCTTGATCCGGCAAGCTAAATTTCGGTGCGATATCACCGGCTTTCAGTGGATTCATTACTTAACTCCATCCTGTTCATCATGTTGGGAATAATTGACGACGTTAATACTGCCTTGTGCATTGAGTTCTGTACATAGGGCTTTGAACGCTTGCTCAATATTTGCTGCGTCCGCAGATGCGGGGCTGTGGGCAGTTATCTGAATATGTAACTGCGCAGCCCGTTCATTTTCAGCAGGTTGCGTGCGCGACACCAGCTCCGCAATGTTCATATGATGCGCGTCGAAAAGTGCTGTGAAGCGTTCAATTAAATGCGGGGAGTCTGCCACATCGACCTGAACCCAGACAGATGCTGGCATTGGTGGACGCGGACGCGCCGTCGTGCGCTTCATCACGATTAAAAGATCCAGTTCGGCACCTTTCAACGGTAACGTTGATTCAATCAGGGTGATTGCATTCCATGAACCGGAAAGCAGCATGATAAACGTGAACTCTTCTCCCAGCATCGCCAGGCGACTGTCTTCAATATTACAGCCGCAACTACTGACATGACGGGTGATGGTGTTCACTATTCCAGGGCGATCGGCACCCAACGCAGTGATCACCAGATAATGTTGCGATGACAGTGTCAAACTGGTTATTCCTTCAAGGGGTGAGTTGTTCTTAAGGAAAGCATAAAAAAAACATGCATACAACAATCAGAACGGTTCTGTCTGCTTGCTTTTAATGCCATACCAAACGTACCATTGAGACACTTGTTTGCACAGAGGATGGCCCATGTTCACGGGAAGTATTGTCGCGATTGTTACTCCGATGGATGAAAAAGGTAATGTCTGTCGGGCTAGCTTGAAAAAACTGATTGATTATCATGTCGCCAGCGGTACTTCGGCGATCGTTTCTGTTGGCACCACTGGCGAGTCCGCTACCTTAAATCATGACGAACATGCTGATGTGGTGATGATGACGCTGGAGCTGGCTGACGGGCGCATTCCGGTGATTGCCGGGACCGGTGCTAACGCTACTGCGGAAGCCATTAGCCTGACGCAGCGCTTCAATGACAGCGGTATCGTCGGCTGCCTGACGGTAACCCCTTACTACAATCGTCCGTCGCAAGAAGGTTTGTATCAGCATTTCAAAGCCATCGCTGAACATACTGACCTGCCGCAAATTCTGTATAATGTGCCGTCCCGTACTGGCTGCGATCTGCTCCCGGAAACGGTGGGCCGTCTGGCGAAAGTAAAAAATATTATCGGAATCAAAGAGGCAACAGGGAACTTAACGCGTGTAAACCAGATCAAAGAGCTGGTTTCAGATGATTTTGTTCTGCTGAGCGGCGATGATGCGAGCGCGCTGGACTTCATGCATTTAGGCGGTCATGGGGTTATTTCCGTTACGGCTAACGTCGCAGCGCGTGATATGGCCCAGATGTGCAAACTGGCAGCAGAAGGGCATTTTGCCGAGGCACGCGTTATTAATCAGCGTCTGATGCCATTACACAACAAACTATTTGTCGAACCCAATCCAATCCCGGTGAAATGGGCATGTAAGGAACTGGGTCTTGTGGCGACCGATACGCTGCGCCTGCCAATGACACCAATCACCGACAGTGGTCGTGAGACGGTCAGAGCGGCGCTTAAGCATGCCGGTTTGCTGTAAAGTTTAGGGAGATTTGATGGCTTACTCTGTTCAAAAGTCGCGCCTGGCAAAGGTTGCGGGTGTTTCGCTTGTTTTATTACTCGCTGCCTGTAGTTCTGACTCACGCTATAAGCGTCAGGTCAGTGGTGATGAAGCCTACCTGGAAGCGGCACCGCTTGCGGAGCTTCATGCCCCGGCTGGAATGATTTTGCCGGTGACCTCCGGCGATTATGCAATCCCGGTGACCAACGGTAGTGGTGCTGTCGGTAAGGCGCTGGACATTCGTCCACCAGCCCAGCCGTTGGCACTGGTTTCTGGCGCGCGTACCCAGTTCACGGGCGATACCGCTTCATTGCTGGTGGAAAATGGTCGTGGCAATACTCTGTGGCCGCAGGTGGTTAGCGTGCTGCAGGCGAAAAACTACACCATCACCCAACGTGATGATGCTGGTCAGACACTGACCACCGATTGGGTACAATGGAACCGTCTGGACGAAGACGAGCAGTATCGTGGTCGTTATCAAATCTCTGTTAAGCCGCAGGGTTATCAGCAGGCGGTTACGGTTAAACTGCTGAACCTGGAACAGGCGGGCAAACCGGTTGCAGACGCGGCGTCCATGCAGCGTTACAGCACGGAGATGATGAACGTTATTTCCGCCGGTCTGGATAAATCTGCCACTGACGCCGCGAACGCTGCGCAAAATCGTGCCTCCACCACTATGGACGTACAAAGTGCAGCTGATGACACCGGTTTACCAATGCTGGTCGTACGCGGGCCGTTCAATGTGGTTTGGCAACGTCTGCCAGCTGCGCTGGAAAAAGTGGGCATGAAAGTGACCGACAGCACCCGTTCGCAGGGCAACATGGCCGTAACTTATAAGCCGCTGTCTGACAGCGAATGGCACGAACTGGGCGCGAGCGATCCAGGTCTGGCATCCGGTGACTATAAACTGCAGGTTGGCGATTTAGATAACCGCAGCAGCCTACAGTTCATCGATCCGAAAGGTCATACTCTGACTCAGAGTCAGAACGACGCGCTGGTAGCTGTCTTCCAGGCTGCGTTTAGCAAGTAAAAATACAGGGCTGGAGTCATCCGGCCCTTTTTTCTGATATGATACGCAAACGTGTGCGTCGGCAGAAAAACGCGATTTTAGCGGTAATTCGCGCGAAATTTGTTTGTCGGACGTAGGTCGGATAAGGCGTTCACGCCGCATCCGACAATACATCCGGCACACCAGACAGCAAAAGATTTTAAAACGTTAATTCACACCCAGGAGTGATAAAGATGCAAAAGCAAGCTGAGTTGTATCGTGGTAAAGCGAAAACCGTATACAGCACGGAAAACCCGGACCTGTTGGTGCTCGAATTCCGCAATGATACGTCAGCAGGGGATGGCGCGCGCATTGAGCAGTTTGATCGCAAAGGTATGGTGAACAACAAGTTCAACTACTTCATTATGAGCAAACTGGCTGAAGCGGGTATCCCGACTCAAATGGAGCGTCTGCTCTCCGATACCGAATGTCTGGTGAAAAAGCTGGATATGGTGCCGGTTGAGTGTGTCGTGCGTAACCGTGCTGCTGGCTCTCTGGTGAAACGTCTTGGAATCGAAGAAGGTATTGAGCTGAACCCGCCACTGTTCGATCTGTTCCTGAAAAACGACGCCATGCACGATCCGATGGTCAACGAATCTTACTGCGAAACCTTTGGCTGGGTGAGCAAAGAGAACCTGGCGCGTATGAAAGAGCTGACCTACAAAGCGAACGACGTGCTGAAAAAACTGTTCGATGATGCTGGTCTGATTTTGGTCGACTTTAAACTGGAGTTTGGCCTGTACAAAGGTGAAGTGGTACTGGGCGATGAGTTCTCCCCGGACGGCAGCCGCCTGTGGGACAAAGAAACGCTGGAGAAAATGGACAAAGACCGTTTCCGCCAGAGCCTCGGTGGCCTGATCGAAGCCTATGAAGCCGTCGCCCGCCGCCTGGGTGTACAGCTGGACTGATTTTTCTGTTCATCATCTTGCCGTGCTGCTGGCACGGCAAGACAACCGCTCTCATAAGATGAGTATTGAACGCTCATTCCTCCGCCATTTCATCCCGCTTTCCTGTGGTAATCTTCCTCTGAACCACCTACGATCATTTCTATAATGAATATAATGTTGAGGTATCTATGCGTTGGCAAGGGCGACGTGAAAGTGACAATGTTGAAGACAGGCGCAATAGCTCCGGCGGTCCGTCAATGGGCGGTCCCGGTTTTCGCCTGCCAAGCGGTAAAGGCGGGCTGATTTTACTGATAGTCGTGCTGGTTGCAGGCTACTATGGCGTTGATTTAACCGGGTTGATGACCGGACAGCCGGTTTCCCAACAGCAATCAACGCGGTCAATTAGCCCTAATGAAGACGAAGCCGCAAAATTCACCTCGGTGATTCTGGCAACCACGGAAGACACCTGGGGACAGCAATTCGAGAAGATGGGTAAAACCTATCAGCAACCGAAGCTGGTCATGTACCGTGGAATGACGCGTACCGGCTGCGGGGCGGGCCAGTCCATAATGGGGCCATTCTATTGCCCGGCGGATGGCACAGTTTATATCGATCTCTCCTTCTATGATGACATGAAAGACAAACTTGGCGCGGATGGCGATTTTGCCCAGGGGTACGTTATCGCTCATGAAGTCGGTCATCATGTGCAGAAACTGTTAGGCATCGAGCCGAAAGTTCGTCAACTGCAACAAAACGCGACGCAGGCGGAAGTAAACCGCTTATCTGTGCGTATGGAACTCCAGGCCGACTGTTTTGCCGGTGTCTGGGGGCATAGTATGCAGCAGCAAGGTGTTTTGGAAACCGGCGATCTGGAAGAGGCGCTGAACGCGGCGCAGGCCATCGGCGATGACCGTTTACAACAGCAAAGTCAGGGGCGAGTAGTACCAGACAGTTTCACTCATGGCACTTCTCAGCAACGCTACAGCTGGTTTAAACGTGGTTTCGACAGCGGCGATCCGGCACAATGCAATACTTTTGGTAAAAGCATTTAACTTCCGGGGCAGGGATGGCTGAACTGACTGCGCTTCACACATTAACAGCGCAAATGAAACGTGAAGGGATCCGCCGCTTGCTGGCGTTGAGCGGGGAAGAGCGTTGGTGTTTTGATCATGCGCTTAAGTTGCGTGATGCCTTACCTGGCGACTGGCTGTGGATTTCGCCGCAGCCAGATGCTGAAAACCACTGTTCTCCCTCGGCACTACAAACTTTACTTGGGCGCGAGTTCCGGCATGCGGTATTCGACGCCCGCCACGGCTTTGATGCCGCTGCCTTTGCGGCACTTAGCGGAACGTTGAAAGCGGGAAGCTGGCTGGTGTTGTTACTCCCTGTATGGGATGAGTGGGAAAACCAACCTGATGCCGACTCGCTGCGCTGGAGTGATTGCCCTGATCCTATTGCGACGCCGCATTTTGTCCAGCATTTCAAACGCGTACTTACGGCGAATAACGACGCTATCCTCTGGCGGCAAAACCAGCCGTTCTCGTTGGCGCATTTTACTCCCCGTACTGACTGGCACCCCGCTACCGGCGCACCACAACCAGAACAACAGCAACTCTTACAGCAGCTACTGACCATGCCGCCGGGTGTGGCAGCGGTAACTGCTGCGCGTGGGCGCGGTAAGTCGGCGTTGGCAGGGCAACTCATTTCTCGTATTGCGGGCAGTGCGATTGTCACCGCTCCCGCAAAAGCGGCAACGGATGTACTGGCACAATTTGCGGGCGAGAAGTTTCGCTTTATTGCGCCGGATGCCTTGTTAGCCAGCGATGAGCAAGCCGACTGGCTGGTGGTCGATGAAGCCGCAGCTATACCTGCGCCGTTGTTGTATCAACTGGTATCGCGTTTTCCTCGAACGTTGTTAACTACTACGGTGCAGGGCTACGAAGGCACCGGACGTGGTTTTTTGCTGAAATTTTGCGCTCGCTTTCCGCATTTACACCGTTTTGAACTACAACAGCCGATCCGTTGGGCGCAGGGATGCCCGCTGGAAAAAATGGTTAGTGAGGCACTGGTGTTTGACGATGAAAACTTCACCCATACACCACAAGGCAATATCGTTATTTCCGCATTTGAACAGACGTTATGGCGAAGCGAGCCAGAAACGCCGTTAAAGGTTTATCAATTATTGTCTGGTGCGCACTACCGGACTTCGCCGCTGGATTTACGCCGCATGATGGATGCACCAGGTCAACATTTTTTACAGGCGGCTGGCGAAAACGAGATTGCCGGAGCGCTGTGGCTGGTGGATGAGGGTGGATTATCTCAAGAACTCAGTCAGGCGGTATGGGCGGGTTTTCGTCGCCCGCGGGGTAATCTGGTGGCCCAGTCGCTGGCGGCGCACGGCAGCAATCCACTGGCGGCGACATTGCGCGGACGGCGGGTTAGCCGGATAGCAGTTCATCCGGCTCGTCAGCGGGAAGGCACAGGGCGACAGCTTATTGCTGGTGCTTTGCAATATATTCATGACCTCGACTATCTTTCGGTGAGTTTTGGTTACACCGAGGAGTTATGGCGTTTCTGGCAACGCTGCGGTTTTGTGCTGGTGCGAATGGGTAATCATCGTGAAGCCAGCAGCGGTTGCTATACGGCGATGGCGCTGTTACCGATGAGTGATGCGGGTAAACAGCTGGCTGAACGTGAGCATTACCGTTTACGTCGCGATGCGCAAGCTCTCGCGCAGTGGAATGGCGAAATGCTTCCTGTTGATCCACTAAACGATGCCGTCCTTTCTGACGACGACTGGCTTGAACTGGCCGGTTTTGCTTTCACTCATCGTCCGCTATTAACGTCGTTAGGTTGCTTATTGCGTCTGCTACAAACCAGCGAACTGGCATTACCGGCGCTGCGTGGGCGTTTACAGAAAAACGCCAGTGACGCGCAGTTATGTACCACACTTAAACTTTCAGGCCGTAAGCTGTTACTGGTTCGCCAGCGGGAAGAGGCCGCGCAGGCGCTATTCGCACTTGATGATGTTCGCACTGAGCGTCTGCGCGATCGCATAACGCAATGGCAATTTTTTCACTGACTCCTTCAATTTTCTCCCATGGTCATTGTGAGTCAGCGGCGTAAAATTAATGACATCAGTTAAGGAGTTCGCCATGAAACATGACCATTTTGTTGTTCAAAGCCCGGATAAACCAGCACAACAGTTGTTACTGCTTTTCCACGGTGTCGGGGATAACCCGGTGGCAATGGGGGAAATAGGCAGCTGGTTTGCGCCGCTGTTTCCTGATGCGCTGGTGGTGAGTGTCGGTGGCGCGGAGCCGAGCGGTAATCCGGCGGGGCGTCAGTGGTTTTCGGTGCAGGGTATTACGGAAGATAATCGCCAGGCGCGTGTGGATGCCATCATGCCGACGTTTATTGAGACGGTGCGCTACTGGCAGAAACAAAGCGGAGTAGGGGCTAACGCCACGGCGCTAATCGGTTTCTCACAAGGCGCGATTATGGCGCTGGAGAGCATTAAAGCCGAACCGGGCCTTGCTTCGCGCGTCATTGCCTTCAACGGACGCTACGCGAGCCTGCCGGAAACCGCGTCTACAGCCACAACAATTCACTTGATTCATGGCGGTGAAGATCCGGTTATCGATCTGGCGCATGCGGTTGCGGCGCAGGAAGCGTTAATCAGTGCCGGTGGCGATGTGACGCTGGATATCGTGGAGGATTTAGGCCATGCGATCGACAATCGCAGTATGCAATTAGCCCTGGATCACTTGCGTTATACCATTCCGAAACATTATTTCGACGAAGCGCTAAGCGGCGGTAAGCCTGGCGATGATGATGTGATTGAAATGATGTAATAATAGCCGGGTAGGTCTGATAAGACTGTATCAGGCATCATGGCCGGATGCGGCGTTAACGCCTTATCCGGCCACTTAGCTTACTTCTTCGGTTGATCCTTTTTCGGCCAGTCGTCGTCATCGTCCCACTTATCGTTGAAATCACGATGCGGGGGAAGCTCCGGCTTGTTGGCGAGAAATTTCTTATGGTCGACGCGCTTGAGATCTTTAATCACGTTCAGCAGGACGCCTACCAAAAAGACAATCACCAGAATCCACCAATATTTAGCCAGCCAGTCCATGCTTATTTCCTCTTGCAGAACCACTCATCAGGCGACGAGCTGTTCCATGATACGTTGATACATACGGGCAAGTAGCTGCAGGTCGGCAGCGTTCACACATTCATTAATTTTATGAATCGTGGCATTGACCGGCCCGAGTTCCACCACCTGCGCCCCCATGCGGGCAATAAAGCGCCCGTCGGACGTTCCGCCTGTGGTCAGTAGCTGCGGTTTAATTTCATTATAGTGCTCAACCGCGTTAACGACCGCATCCACCAGTTTACCGCGCGCGGTCAAAAATGGCTGCCCGGAAAGCCACCAATCCACCGTATAGCGCAGTTGATGTTTTTCAAGCAGGGCAAGCACCTGCGCTTTGATCATCTCATCCGTCAGTTCGGTGCTAAAGCGGAAGTTAAACTGCACAAACAGTTCACCTGGAATAACGTTGTTACTGCCCGTTCCCGCCTGAATATTGGCAATCTGCATACTGGTCGCCGGGAAGAAGTCATTACCCTGATCCCACTCAATAGCCACTAATTCATTAATTAAAGGTGCTGCGCGATGTACCGGATTGTCAGCCAGATGTGGGTAGGCAACATGCCCCTGAACGCCATGAATGGTAAGGTTGCAGGTTAACGATCCGCGACGACCATTTTTCACCACATCACCTACCACTTCGATACTCGACGGTTCGCCAACCAGACAGTAATCGAGACGCTCATTACGCGCCATTAACGCTTCGACGACTTTTACCGTACCGTTGTGGGCACTAGCTTCTTCATCAGAGGTGATCAGAAATGCCAGTCGCCCCGTATGGTTGGGATGTTGTGCGACAAAGCGTTCTGCCGCTACCACCATCGCCGCCAGCGAGCCTTTCATATCTGCCGCACCGCGCCCGAATAACATGCCGTCACGAATGGTTGGTTCAAATGGCGGATTGATCCAACGGTCGGCGTCGCCAGGCGGCACCACGTCGGTATGTCCGGCAAAGGCTAACGTTTCACCCTGCCCGCGCCATGCCCAAAAATTCTGCGTATCGGCAAAGTCCATGCGTTCAACGGTAAAACCGATCGCCTGCAAACGTTCAATCAACAAAGCCTGGCATCCTGCGTCATCAGGACTCAGGGAAGGGCGGCGAATAAGCTGTTGTGTCAGCTCAATAACCGGGCACGACATAGACTACACCTCATGGAAAAATTGCTGATAACTGGATTCACTGAAACCCAGCAGCATAGGCTTACCAGGCGCGCAGAGCAATGGACGTTTGATAATTGCAGGCATTTCAGTCATTAATGTCGCCGCAGAGGCCGCATCGGTGATTTTATTGCGGGTGGTTTCGTCCAGTTTACGCCAGGTTGTACCACGGGTGTTGAGTAACGCTTCCCAGCCTAATTCGTTGATAAAACCGTTCAATAATTCGCTGTCCAATCCATCGACGCGGTAATCATGAAAACGATAGTCGATGTTATTGGCTTCCAGCCAACGGCGAGCCTTTTTAATGGTGTCACAATTTTTGATGCCGTAAAGTGTAACCATAATGAATCCTTTTTCGATTTATGAGAATAAATACTCATTTAAGGGTGAAAACATTTTGCCTGCAAATGATTATCAGGAAATATAACATTATCGAAGTATTCAAATTAACAACTATTAAATAACATTAAACATTTTTAACGTAAACATTAAGAATATTCATCTTGTTATCTGTCTGTATTTTAACCAGAATTAAATCAGTATTAGATGCCGTATGAATATCTCGAAATGTTGCGGTGTATCACATACAAATCATCACCGCAGGACCATAGTATTTACATAAGGTTTGTCCCCCGGAGGTAGTCATCGCAGCAATCGAGTAAATTAGCTTCACCACGGTATATTGTTTCCGTAGAATACCCATAATTATAAGAGAGGTTGTTATGATTGAACGTGAACTGGGGAACTGGAAAGACTTTATCGAAGTTATGCTTCGTAAGTAATTCCTGAGACAAAGTACAAACAGCAAGAACCCGCTGAGCAGGTTCTTAATCGGAAAGTTGAAAAGGGCGACACATTGGCATGTCGCCTTTTTTATTGCTTATTCCGGGCGCGGCTTCAGCGGGAAGCGGCGGCGCACCAGCACAAAGAACAGCGGCACGAAGTAAATAGCCAGAATAGTGGCCGAAATCATCCCGCCCATTACGCCAGTACCCACCGCATGCTGACCACCGGAACCGGCACCTGTGCTGGTTGCCATTGGCAATACGCCGAAGATAAATGCCAGCGAGGTCATCAGAATCGGGCGTAAACGCTGACGGCAGGCGTGGAGCGTCGCTTCAAACAGGTCGTGGCCTTTTTGGTTCATCTCGTTAGCAAACTCGACGATCAGGATGGCGTTTTTCGCCGATAAACCAATGACCGTTAACAGGCCCACCTGGAAGTAAACATCGTTTTCCAGCCCGCGCATCCAGGTTGCCAGCAGCGCGCCGATAACCCCCAGCGGCACGACCAGCATTACCGAGAACGGCACCGACCAGCTTTCATACAGCGCAGCCAGACACAGGAATACCACCAGCAAGGAAATGGCGTACAGCGCCGGAGCCTGCGCGCCGGAAAGCCGCTCCTGATACGACATCGCCGTCCACTCCAGACCAAAGCCGTTTGGCAACTGCTTCACTAACGATTCCATAATATCCATCGCCGTACCGGTACTGACCCCCGGTGCGGCTTCCCCAACAATCTCAACCGCAGAATAACCGTTATAGCGTTCCAGACGCGGCGAGCCTGTCTCCCAGCGTGAGGTCGCGAAAGCAGAGAAGGGCACCATGCCGCCATCTTTATTTCGGACATACCAGAGATTGATGTCATCTGGCAGCATGCGATACGGCGCAGCTGCCTGCACATAGACTTTCTTCACGCGACCGCGATCCATAAAGTCATTCACATAGCTCGAACCCCAGGCGGTTTGCAGTGTGTCGTTAATATCGTCGATAGCAACGCCCAGCGCCTGAGCTTTACGCTGGTCGATATCAATCTGCAACTGCGGACTGTCGTCGAGGCCGTTATGGCGCACACGGGTTAGCTCCGGGTTTTCCGCTGCCAGCGCCAGCAACTGGTTTCGTGCTGCCATCAGCGCATCGTGACCCGCTCCAGCGTGGTCCTGCAACTCCATATCAAAACCCGCAGAACTACCAAGACCGCTAATTGCTGGCGGGCTGCTGGCGATAACGCGAGCTTCTTTAATCTTGTTAAACGCCTTCGTTGCACGCTCGATAATGGCAAACGAGGTGTCGGTCTTACTGTCGCGTTCGCTCCAGTCTTTCAGGCGGATAAACATTCGCGCCACGTTTTGCCCGTTACCCCCAGGGCCAGAACCCACGGTGGCAAACACCGACATGATATTGTCTTTTTCATGGGTGAAGTAATATTTCTCGATTTGCTCAACGACTTTCAGGGTCTGTTGCTGGGTTGAACCGCTGGGCAACTGTACCGAGGTAGTAAACATGCCACGGTCTTCCAGCGGTAAGAACGACGTCGGCAAACGCAGGAACAGGAACACCATGCCACCAAGCAGCAGGACATAAATCACAATCCAGCGCAGGCTACGGTGGAGAATTTTCGCCACCCCTTTTTCGTAGCGTTCGGCGTTGCGGTTAAACATCTGGTTAAACCAGGCAAAAAAGCCTTTTTGCCCGTGATGCTCACCTTTTTTCAGTGGTTTAAGTAGCGTGGCACACAGAGCAGGAGTGAGGATCATCGCTACCAGTACTGACAGCACCATCGCCGCAACAATGGTAATAGAGAACTGGCGATAGATAGCCCCGGTGGTGCCGCCGAAGAAGGCCATTGGCACAAATACCGCCGAAAGCACCATCGCAATCCCGACCAGTGCCCCCTGGATCTGCCCCATCGATTTACGTGTGGCTTCGCGAGGAGTGAGTCCTTCCTCACTCATAATACGTTCGACGTTTTCCACCACCACGATGGCATCATCCACCAGCAGACCGATCGCCAGCACCATCGCGAACATGGTTAAGGTGTTGACACTGTAACCGAAGGCGTAAAGCACGGAGAAGGTTCCCATCAACACCACCGGCACGGCGATAGTGGGTATCAGCGTGGCGCGGAAGTTTTGCAGGAACAGATACATAACGAGGAAAACCAGGGCGATAGCTTCCAGCAGCGTTTTCACCACGTCTTCAATGGAGGCTTTTACAAACGAGGTGGTTTCATACGCCACCTTGTATTCCAGTCCGTGTGGAAAATACTGCGCCAGCTCGTCGAGACGATTGAGCACCAGCTCCGCTGTCGCCATTTCGTTCGCGCCGGAGGCCAGTTTTACCCCCAGCCCGGAGGCTGGCTTACCATTGAAGCGGCTAAGATAATCGTATTTTTCCGCCCCCATTTCGACGGTGGCGACATCGCCCAGCCTTACCTCTGAGCCGTCCTGATTCACCCGCAAGGTGATATCGCGGAACTGTTCTGGTGTTTGCAGCAGTGACTGGGCGTTAATGGTGGCGTTGAGCGCCTGCTTATCGACGGAAGGCGTACCACCAAGTTGCCCAACCGCAATCTGCGCGTTCTGTGATTCAATGGCATCGGTGACATCTTTAGCCGTCATCTGGAAACTGTTGAGTTTCGCCGGGTCCAGCCAGATACGCATGGAATATTGCGAACCATAGGCATCGATATCCCCGACGCCATTCACGCGGCTTAACGGGTCCTGAATATTACTGGCAACATAATCGGCAATATCCTGTTTATCCATCGAACCATCGGTAGAGACGAAGGCAATGGTCAGAATGTTGGTATCGCCGGTTTTACGCACCGTCACGCCCTGATTTTGCACCGCCTGCGGTAACTTTCGCATGGCTGATTGCAGCTGGTTTTGTACTTGCTGCACGGCTTCGTCCGGATCGGTGCCTGCTTTAAAACTTAACGTGACAGATGCCTGGCCGGTGCCACTGCTCTGAGACGACATATACATCAGATTATCGAGGCCGGTCATATTTTGCTCGATAACCTGGGTCACGGTGTTTTCCAGCGTCTGGGCCGATGCGCCGGGATAGTTAGCGGTCACTCGCACATTCGGTGGCGCGAGATCGGGGTATTGTTCAACGGGCAATGAAAAAATCGCCAGGGTACCTGTCAGACACAACAGGATTGCCAGCACCCAGGCAAAAATGGGGCGATCAATAAAGAAATTCGCCATTAAAAGAGGACCTCGTGTTTCTGCGTATCGTTGTAGGCTTGACTTGCTTCACTGTAGCGGCAAGGTACGAGCCAATCGTGGAGAAAAAAAGGAGTTAATGTAAATTATCATGCCCTTTTATACTGAACCTTAAGTGCCACTATTCTTTGGTCAATAAGAGGCATTACATCAGCTGACTTTCCTCACCCTCCGCAGAGCGAAAGCTAATACTCACTAACGTGCCGCCGCCGGAAGGTTGCGAAAAAGTCAGCGTCCCACCCAATCTTTCCGCGCGTTCGCGCATGATATTCAGACCATAATGGCCTTCGGGTTCTTTCGGTTCACCGATGCCAATCCCGTTGTCGCGAATATAGACTGTGTGATTGCCATCCGGCGCGGTGACGCAGCTAACGGCGATTTCGCTGGCGTTGGCGTGCTTCATCGCATTCAGCACCGCTTCGCGAATAATTTGCAACAAATGCACCTGCATTTGCGCATCCAGCGCCAGGGTTGGCAGACGGCAGTCGAGGGTCAGTTTGGCGCTGGTTTGATTTTGTAACGTATCCAGCATTTCCCTCAACGCGGAGGGGAGATCCGCCTGCTGCAGCGTCAGGCGGAAAGTAGTTAACAGCTCGCGTAACTGCCGATAAGCATCATTCAATGCCTGGGAAAAATCGGCCATGATACTTTGTGCGGTGGCATTATCTTCCGGTATCGAACGCTTCAGTAACGTCAACTGGATACGTAAGTAAGAAAGTACCTGAGCCAGCGAGTCGTGCAATTCGCGGGCGATGGTCGCACGTTCTTCCATCAACAATAACTGCTGAAAATGCTTCTGCGCCTGATTAAAGTACAAACCGCGTCCCAGCATCGACGAAACGCTGTTAAGCAGCGGTTCTGATGATGAAACGTGACTATTTTGCCAGTGCAGTTCGCCGTAAACCGTCTCTTGCATTGTCACCGGTAAAATCTGCATTGGCAATTCCGGGTTTGGCTTCCCTTCGCTAATCCGCCAGTTATCCCCAACGTTCAGCTCCAGATATTCAGCAGCCTCATTGTCGCGAACAATCTGCAAAATATGGCGGAAACAATGCACATCAATCTGGCTGGTGTTCAGCGCCTGCGAACACTGATACAACACCTCCAGACGACGCTTGGCCTCGTGGAGATCGCGGGTCTTTTCTTCTACTGACGCCTCCAGCGAACGGTACAATTTATGTAGCTCGCTCGACATCTGGTTAAAGGTTTTTGCAAGCAGGCCAAGCTCATTCGGCAGGCTGGTATCCAGCGGTGGCGAGTCGAACTGTCCGTGTTCAATACGCTGACTGGCGGTAACCAGCTGATTCAGCGGGGCAACCACCTGATGGCGTATGCGGCGCAAAGTAAAAAAGACCAGCGTGAAAATACCGATGCCGCCAGCCAGGGAAATCGCCACCACCAGCAGCATTTTGCGTTCAGCGTAGTGCTGTAAAGCCAGTACGAACAGGTCTATCTGATTAACATAGTTATTAATATTGGCCTGATACCACGGCAAGTCGCCCTTGCTGAGCCGATTATTCATCTCCAGCCAGTTGGCATTCAGATGCGCATAGCGAGTTTTTACTGCCTCTGGCACATACCAGACGTTGAGATTGGTTAATACCGGTGAATGCAGTGCCTGCTGAAATAACTGGCGATGTGCATTGAGTTGTGGACTGCCACTTTGCAAGTCGTAGCCCAGGCGGTAACTCTGCATACGCAGCGATCCGGCAATATTGATAGCCTCAGCGTCGCGTAAACTGCTCGCCAGCGTTAGCAGAGCGATACCCGTGGAAAGAATCGACAGCAGCACAATGTAAAAAAAGGCCCGGGCCAGACTGGCCGAGACGGGTCGTTTAACAATCACACGCGTCTTCTCCACAAAAAATCATTAATGTTCCAGTTCGCTGAAACACAATTTAGTCAGTGATGGGATTATTTGATCTGCCACAGTTTATAGCGAAATAGTTACTTATTCTGGGCACATGAACATTGCCGATTCCCCTGTAAGTCGGGTAATAACAACACTCATATAAAGAATAAGGTTTTTACAACCAAAAAAGAAGGTCGTTATGAATCGTTTTATTATGGCCAACAGTCAGCAATGTCTGGGTTGTCATGCTTGTGAAATCGCCTGCGTCATGGCTCACAATGATGAGCAACATGTCCTGAGCCAACACCATTTTCATCCCCGAATTACGGTTATCAAACATCAGCAGCAACGTAGTGCCGTGACCTGTCACCATTGTGAAGATGCGCCCTGCGCCCGTAGCTGCCCTAATGGCGCAATCAGCCACGTTGATGACAGCATTCAGGTCAATCAGCAAAAGTGTATTGGCTGTAAATCCTGCGTGGTGGCCTGTCCATTTGGTACGATGCAAATCGTTCTGACACCCGTCGCGGCAGGAAAAGTAAAAGCCACGGCGCATAAATGCGACCTTTGTGCAGGGCGCGAAAACGGTCCTGCCTGTGTCGAAAATTGCCCGGCGGACGCGCTGCAACTGGTCACTGACGCCGCACTCTCCGGCATGGCGAAATCCCGACGCTTGCGCACCGCACGTCAGGAACATCAACCGTGGCATGCCAGTACCGCGGCGCAAGAAATGCCGGTAATGAGTAAAGTCGAGCAAATGCAGGCAACGCCCGCGCGTGGCGAGCCAGATAAACTGGCGATTGAAGCGCGCAAAACCGGTTTTGATGAAATTTATCTGCCATTCCGTGCCGATCAGGCACAACGGGAAGCCTCGCGCTGCCTTAAGTGCGGCGAGCACAGCGTTTGTGAATGGACCTGCCCGCTGCATAACCATATACCGCAGTGGATTGAACTGGTGAAAGCCGGAAACATCGACGCCGCCGTCGAGCTTTCTCACCAGACCAACACCCTGCCGGAAATTACCGGACGCGTTTGCCCGCAAGACCGTTTGTGTGAAGGTGCCTGTACTATTCGCGATGAGCACGGCGCAGTAACTATCGGCAACATTGAACGCTACATTTCAGATCAGGCGTTGGCGAAAGGTTGGCGTCCTGACTTAAGCCATGTCACCAAAGTGGACAAGCGAGTGGCGATTATCGGTGCGGGTCCGGCAGGGCTGGCCTGTGCGGATGTTCTGACCCGCAATGGCGTAGAGGTGACGGTGTACGATCGCCATCCAGAAATCGGTGGCTTGCTCACTTTCGGCATTCCTTCTTTCAAACTGGATAAATCCCTGCTGGCACGCCGTCGGGAAATCTTCAGCGCGATGGGGATTCACTTCGAACTCAATTGTGAAGTGGGTAAAGATGTCTCTTTGGATTCGCTTTTGGAACAATACGACGCGGTCTTCGTTGGCGTAGGCACTTACCGTTCCATGAAAGCGGGTTTACCCAATGAAGATGCGCCGGGCGTTTATGACGCGCTGCCGTTCCTCATCGCCAACACTAAACAGGTGATGGGACTCGAAGAGCTACCGGAAGAGCCGTTTATCAATACCGCCGGACTCAACGTCGTGGTACTGGGCGGCGGCGACACCGCGATGGACTGTGTGCGTACCGCGCTGCGCCACGGCGCGAGTAACGTCACTTGCGCTTATCGTCGTGATGAAGCTAACATGCCAGGCTCGAAGAAAGAGGTGAAGAACGCCCGCGAAGAGGGGGCCAACTTCGAATTTAACGTCCAGCCGGTGGCGCTTGAGCTGAATGAACAAGGTCACGTTTGCGGAATTCGTTTCCTGCGCACGCGTCTTGGCGAGCCGGATGCCCAGGGGCGTCGGCGTCCAGTGCCGGTGGAAGGCAGTGAATTTGTCATGCCAGCCGACGCGGTGATTATGGCGTTTGGCTTCAATCCGCACGGGATGCCGTGGCTGGAGTCGCACGGTGTAACGGTAGACAAATGGGGTCGCATCATCGCGGATGTGGAAAGCCAGTACCGTTACCAGACCACCAATCCGAAAATCTTCGCTGGTGGTGACGCCGTGCGTGGTGCGGATCTGGTGGTTACCGCAATGGCAGAAGGACGTCATGCGGCACAGGGGATTATTGACTGGCTGGGGGTAAAATCAGTCAAATCTCACTGATAGCCTGCGCAGACAAACCCGACTTCACAGCGTAAGATAATTGTTCATTTCGCGCTGTGGAGTCGGTATGACGCAACAAATCACCCTCATTAAAGACAAAATTCTCTCCGATAACTATTTCACCCTGCACAACATTACCTACGATCTCACGCGGAAAGATGGCGAAGTTATCCGCCATAAACGTGAAGTTTACGATCGCGGTAATGGTGCGACGATCCTCCTGTACAACGCGAAGAAAAAGACCGTGGTTCTGATTCGTCAGTTCCGCGTCGCTACCTGGGTTAATGGCAATGAAAGCGGGCAACTGATTGAAACCTGCGCCGGGCTGCTGGATAACGACGAACCGGAAGTGTGCATTCGCAAAGAAGCGATTGAAGAGACGGGCTATGAAGTTGGCGAAGTGCGCAAATTATTTGAACTGTATATGTCGCCTGGCGGTGTGACTGAGCTAATCCACTTTTTTATCGCCGAATACAGTGACAGCCAGCGCGCTAACGCCGGTGGTGGTGTCGAAGATGAAGATATTGAAGTGCTTGAGCTGCCGTTCAGCCAGGCGCTGGAGATGATTAAAACCGGCGAGATACGTGACGGTAAGACGGTGTTATTGCTTAACTATTTGCAAACGTCACATTTAATGGACTGAAAAATAACAATAATATTTCGTTGTTTATTATTGGCTCAATCCGACAAATCCGATTGAGCCGCGCTACCTGCGCAACGAAGATACGACTTGTGCTGTTTGTTTGAACTTCTGGGGTCGTACCGTCCATGCGCTATCGCATTTTCCTTCTCTTTTTTTTCGCTTTGTTGCCGACGTCTTTGGTGTGGGCGGCACCAGCGCAACGGGCGTTTTCCGACTGGCAGGTCACCTGTAATAACCAAAACTTCTGCGTGGCACGTAATACGGGCGATCATAACGGACTGGTGATGACCCTGAGCCGCAGCGCCGGGGCGCATACCGATGCCGTTTTACGTATTGAGCGCGGCGGGTTGAAGTCGCCGGATGCGTCTGAAGGGGAGATAGCGCCACGGCTGCTGTTAGATGGTGAGCCGTTGGCGTTAAGTGGTGACAAGTGGCGGATTTCACCATGGTTACTAGTAACCGATGATACGGCAACCATCACCGCGTTTTTGCAGCTGATTCAGGAAGGGAAGGCAATCACCTTACGCGATGGCAATCAGACCATTTCTCTGAATGGCTTAAAAGCGGCGTTGTTGTTTATTGATGCTCAGCAAAAGCGCGTTGGCAGTGAAACCGCGTGGATAAAGAAAGGGGACGAACCGCCGCTCAGCGTACCGCCCGCGCCTGCGCTGAAAGAGGTCGCGGTGGTTAACCCAACGCCGACGCCACTCTCACTCGAAGAACGCAACGATTTGCTGGATTATGGAAACTGGCGGATGAATGGTCTGCGCTGCTCGCTTGATCCGTTACGTCGTGAGGTGAATGTCACTGCGCTGACCGATGATAAAGCACTGATGATGATTAGCTGTGAGGCAGGGGCCTATAACACCATTGATTTGGCATGGATTGTGTCGCGTAAAAAGCCGCTAGCCTCGCGCCCGGTTCGGTTGCGTTTGCCGTTCAACAACGGTCAGGAGACGAATGAACTGGAACTGATGAACGCAACATTTGATGAGAAATCGCGTGAACTGGTGACCTTAGCGAAAGGGCGCGGATTAAGCGATTGTGGCATTCAGGCGCGTTGGCGCTTTGACGGTCAGCGTTTTCGCCTGGTGCGTTACGCCGCAGAACCCACCTGCGATAACTGGCATGGGCCAGACGCCTGGCCCACGTTGTGGATCACCCGTTAAACAAAATCCCAGATGCGCCCCTAAAAAGCGCACAGACTGTCCCCTCGCCCCTCTGGGGAGAGGGTTAGGGTGAGGGGAACATACAGCATCCGGCGATCACCATCAGGCACCTTTCACTCCCAGCACCTTATGCGCTTTTGCCACAATATTCTCGGCGGTAAAGCCAAAGAACGGGAACAGCTTATCCGCCGGAGCAGATTCCCCGTAACCCGTCATCCCGACAATTGCCCCTTTCAGACCAACATACTTGTACCAGTAATCGGCAATACCTGCTTCCACCGCCACGCGAGCCGCAACGTTAGAAGGCAACACCGACTCCCGATATTCCTCATCCTGGGCATCGAAAATATCGGTCGAGGGCAGGGAAACTACGCGTACATTGCGACCTTCTCCCGCTAATTTCTCTGCCGCTTGCAGGGTGATTTCCATCTCTGAACCGGTGGCAATCAAAATAATATCTGGCTTACCGCCGCTGTCTTTCAGTACATAACCGCCACGAGCAATCTCTTTAACCTGATCCGGCGTACGTTCCACCTGGGCCAGATTCTGCCTGGAGAGGATCAGTGCCGTCGGTCCGTTGTGGCGCTCAACCGCCAGCTTCCAGCCCACCGCTGCTTCCACCTGATCGCACGGTCGCCAGGTGCTGAAATTTGGCGTTAAGCGCAGACTGGCCAGTTGCTCAACAGCCTGGTGCGTAGGACCATCTTCGCCCAGGCCAATTGAGTCGTGGGTATAAACCATAATCTGCCGCGCTTTCATCAGTGCCGCCATCCGCGCGGCGTTACGGGCGTATTCAACAAACATCAGGAACGTCGCGGTATACGGCACAAAGCCGCCGTGGTGCGCAATGCCGTTGGCGATAGCGGTCATGCCAAATTCACGCACTCCGTAGTGAATGTAGTTGCCCGCCGGATCTTCCTTCAGCGAAACAGAACCTTTCCAGATGGTCAGGTTGCTGGGAGCCAGATCCGCCGAACCGCCGAGCAACTCAGGCAGCATCGGCCCGTAAGCGTTAAGCGTATTTTGCGAAGCCTTACGGGTAGCGATTTTCGCCGGATTCGCCTGCAACTCATTGATATATTTCTGAGTCGTTTTCTCCCAGTCCTTCGGTAAACCACCGCTCATCCGACGGGTAAACTCTTCTGCCAGTTGAGGATGAGCCTTTTTATAGGCGGCAAACTTCTCATTCCAGCTCTGCTGCGCTTTTTCGCCTTTTTCGCGGGCATCCCAGGCGTGATAAATCTCTTTAGGGATTTCAAATGGCGGATGGTGCCAGCCCAGTTTTTGCCGTGCCAGCGCCACTTCTTCTTCCCCCAGTGGTGCGCCGTGCGCCTCTTCCTTACCTGCTTTATTCGGCGAACCAAAGCCAATCACCGTACGGCAGATAATCAGCGACGGCTTATCTTTCACGCTTTGCGCTTCAAGGATCGCTTCCTTCACCGCCTGCGGATCGTGACCGTCGATCTCGTGGATCACATGCCAGTGATAGGCTTCAAAACGTTTTGCTGTATCGTCGGTAAACCAGCCTTCGGTTTCACCGTCGATGGAAATACCGTTGTGATCGTAAAAACCAATCAGCTTGCCCAGTCCCAGCGTGCCCGCCAGCGAACAGACTTCGTGGGAAATACCTTCCATCAGGCAGCCGTCGCCCATAAACACATAGGTGAAGTGATCGACAATTTCATGATCTGGCTGGTTAAACTGCGCCGCCAGCGTACGCTCTGCTATCGCCAGCCCGACGGCGTTCGCCAAACCTTGTCCAAGTGGACCGGTGGTGGTTTCAACACCAGGCGTATAGCCGATTTCCGGGTGACCAGGGGTTTTCGAATGCAACTGACGAAAGTTCTTCAGTTCTTCCAGCGGCAGGTCGTAACCGGTCAGATGCAGCAAACTGTAGAGCAGCATCGACGCGTGACCGTTGGAAAGAATAAAGCGGTCGCGATCATACCAGGTTGGGTCGGTAGGATTATGTTTAAGAAAATCGTTCCACAGCACTTCGGCAATATCAGCCATGCCCATCGGCGCGCCGGGATGACCAGAATTGGCTTTTTGTACCGCATCCATACTGAGTGCGCGAATCGCATTGGCAAGGTCTTTTCGGGACATATAACACTCCGTGGCTGGTTTATAGTTTGGCGGCAAGAAGATCTTCCAGTTTGCGTTGATCAACGGCGAACAGACGAATGCCTTCAGACAGTTTTTCTACCGCCATCGCATCCTGATTGTGCTCCCAACGGAACTCCGCTTCGCTCATGGGAGCTGGGCGTGGGAACGTCTGAGAAGGTGGGATTAATTTACGTACCACTGGCGAAACTTTTTCCTGCAGCTCCTTCAGCAAATTCGGTGCGATAGTCAGTCGGTCGCAGCCGGTTAAGGCGAGGATTTGTTCGGTGCGACGGAAGCTCGCGCCCATCACAATGGTTTCATAGTGGTGTTGCTTATAGTAGTCGTAGATATTGCGTACTGATTTAACGCCTGGATCTTCTTCCACCACATACGGGTCCATCGGCTTGCGTGCCTGATACCAGTCATAAATACGCCCGACAAACGGCGAAATCAGAAAAACGCCTGCTTCTGCACAGGCCCGCGCCTGGGCAAAAGAAAACAGCAGCGTCAGGTTGCAGTTAATACCTTCTTTTTCCAGCTCTTCTGCCGCGCGAATTCCTTCCCAGGTTGAAGCCAGCTTGATCAGAATACGTGATTTCTCAACGCCTTGTTGCTGATACAAGTCCACCAGATGGCGCGCCTTCTCAATACTTTTTTCTTTATCAAAAGAGAGGCGTGCATCAACTTCTGTTGACACGCGACCGGGTACGATTTTGAGAATTTCAGTACCGAAATTGACCGCCAGTTTGTCACACGCTGCGACCACCTGTTGTTCCTGGGTTTTGCCATTTTTTCTACCCCAGGCGATAGCATCGTCTATTAAATGCTCATATTGTGATAATCCGGCAGCCTTGAGTAACAGCGAAGGATTGGTGGTGGCATCCTGGGGATGATAATGGCGAATGGACTCAATATCGCCGCTGTCTGCCACGACAGTGGTGAACTGTTTGATGCCGTCTAACTCGTTCATAGGAAATACTCCTTGAAAAGTAAAGTGTTAGATGAGTGCGTTAATTCACACTTCTGAGAAATTTCGCTAAACGCATCAAAAAAGCATAGCAGACAGGCATGGTATTGCTGGATTAAGCAGGTAACATCAGTGTTATAGGATTATTACCAAAACATTATATTAATGGTGAGAGTTTGGACTTGCTCAAAGTCTGTAGACTCCGGCAAGGTAATAATGTGCGCCACGTTGTGGGCAGGGGCTGTTGCCCACACACTTTATTTGTGAACGTTACGTGAAAGGAACAACCAAATGGATGACCAGTTAAAACAAAGTGCACTTGATTTCCATGAATTTCCAGTTCCAGGGAAAATCCAGGTTTCTCCAACCAAGCCTCTGGCAACGCAGCGCGATCTGGCGCTGGCCTACTCACCAGGCGTTGCCGCACCTTGTCTTGAAATCGAAAAAGACCCGTTAAAAGCCTACAAATATACCGCGCGCGGTAACCTGGTAGCGGTGATCTCTAACGGTACGGCGGTGCTGGGGTTAGGCAACATTGGCGCGCTGGCAGGCAAACCGGTGATGGAAGGCAAGGGCGTTCTGTTTAAGAAATTCGCCGGGATTGATGTATTTGACATTGAAGTTGATGAACTCGACCCGGACAAATTTATTGAAGTCGTCGCTGCGCTCGAACCGACCTTCGGCGGCATCAACCTCGAAGACATTAAAGCGCCAGAATGTTTCTATATTGAACAGAAACTGCGCGAGCGGATGAATATTCCGGTATTCCACGACGATCAGCACGGCACGGCAATTATCAGCACTGCCGCCATCCTCAACGGCTTGCGCGTGGTGGAGAAAAACATCTCCGACGTGCGGATGGTGGTTTCTGGCGCGGGTGCCGCAGCAATCGCCTGTATGAACCTGCTGGTAGCGCTGGGTCTGCAAAAACATAACATCGTGGTTTGCGATTCAAAAGGCGTTATCTATCAGGGCCGTGAGCCAAACATGGCGGAAACCAAAGCCGCATATGCGGTGGTGGATGACGGCAAACGAACCCTCGATGATGTGATTGAAGGCGCGGATATTTTCCTCGGCTGTTCCGGCCCGAAAGTGCTGACCCAGGAAATGGTGAAGAAAATGGCCCGTGCGCCAATGATCCTGGCGCTGGCGAACCCGGAACCGGAAATTCTGCCGCCGCTGGCGAAAGAAGTGCGTCCGGATGCCATCATCTGTACCGGCCGTTCCGACTACCCGAACCAGGTGAACAACGTCCTTTGCTTCCCGTTTATCTTCCGTGGCGCGCTGGACGTTGGCGCAACCGCCATCAACGAAGAGATGAAACTGGCGGCGGTACGCGCGATTGCAGAACTGGCCCATGCGGAACAGAGTGAAGTGGTGGCTTCAGCGTATGGCGATCAGGATCTGAGCTTTGGTCCGGAATACATCATTCCAAAACCGTTTGATCCGCGCTTGATCGTTAAGATCGCTCCTGCGGTGGCGAAAGCGGCGATGGAGTCGGGCGTGGCGACGCGTCCGATTGCTGATTTCGACGTCTACATCGACAAGCTGACGGAGTTCGTTTACAAAACTAACCTGTTTATGAAGCCGATTTTCTCCCAGGCTCGCAAAGCGCCGAAGCGCGTAGTTCTGCCGGAAGGGGAAGAGGCGCGCGTTCTGCATGCCACTCAGGAACTGGTAACGCTGGGACTGGCGAAACCGATCCTTATTGGTCGTCCGAACGTGATCGAAATGCGCATTCAGAAACTGGGCTTGCAGATCAAGGCGGGCGTTGATTTTGAGATCGTCAATAACGAATCCGATCCGCGCTTTAAAGAGTACTGGACCGAATACTTCCAGATCATGAAGCGTCGCGGTGTCACTCAGGAGCAGGCGCAGCGTGCGCTGATCAGTAACCCGACAGTGATCGGCGCGATCATGGTTCAGCGTGGCGAAGCCGATGCAATGATTTGCGGTACGGTGGGCGATTATCATGAACACTTTAGCGTGGTGAAAAATGTCTTTGGTTATCGCGATGGCGTTCACACCGCAGGTGCAATGAACGCGCTGCTGTTGCCGAGTGGTAACACCTTTATTGCCGATACCTACGTCAATGATGAGCCTGATGCAGAAGAGCTGGCGGAGATCACCTTGATGGCGGCAGAAACTGTTCGTCGTTTTGGTATTGAGCCGCGTGTGGCTCTGTTGTCGCACTCCAACTTTGGTTCTTCTGACTGCCCGTCGTCGAGCAAAATGCGTCAGGCGCTGGAACTGGTCAGGGAACGTGCGCCAGAACTGATGATTGATGGTGAAATGCACGGCGATGCAGCGCTGGTGGAAGCGATTCGCAACGACCGTATGCCGGACAGCCCTTTGAAAGGTTCCGCTAATATTCTGGTGATGCCGAACATGGAAGCTGCCCGCATTAGTTACAACTTACTGCGCGTTTCCAGCTCGGAAGGTGTGACTGTCGGCCCGGTGCTGATGGGGGTGGCGAAGCCGGTTCACGTGTTAACGCCGATCGCATCGGTACGTCGTATCGTCAACATGGTGGCGCTGGCCGTGGTTGAAGCGCAAACCCAACCGCTGTAATTCTTTTTTAACTCTCACGCTTACCCTGAATATTCAGGGTAAGCGGTTTAGCTGCAATATATTAGTAAAGTTTATTACTGAGTTTGCGAATAATAAAAAAATCAGTATATAAAATATCTCGATATTATTTTATTTATATTCATGCGTTGCATATGAAAATTTATGCACCACAGCAAATATCTCTCCATTCTTAGTGATCTACCTCACCTTTTAAACGCGCTTGCCGAATTTTGTTATTTACTCTGACGAAAAATTGTCACGATACACGAAAGTTTTTCACAGGCGGCGACTCATGGATAAAGAACGCATCATTCAGGAATTTGTGCCCGGTAAACAGGTCACACTGGCGCATCTCATCGCGCATCCCGGCGAGGAACTGGCGAAGAAAATCGGCGTTCCGGATGCGGGCGCAATCGGCATTATGACGCTAACTCCCGGAGAAACGGCGATGATCGCCGGTGATTTAGCGTTGAAAGCCGCCGATGTGCATATCGGTTTTCTCGATCGTTTTAGTGGCGCGCTGGTGATTTATGGCTCGGTGGGCGCAGTAGAAGAAGCGTTATCACAAACCGTCAGTGGTTTAGGACGCTTATTAAATTATACGCTTTGTGAAATGACCAAAAGTTAATACGAGGCATTCATGAAACGAATTGCGTTTGTGGGTACCGTCGGGGCAGGAAAAACAACGTTATTTAATGCGTTGCAGGGGAATTATACCCTCGCAAGAAAAACACAGGCCGTGGAATTTAATGATAATGGCGATATTGATACGCCGGGTGAATATTTTAGCCATCCCCGCTGGTATCACGCCTTAATTACCACGTTACAGGATGTGGACATGCTGATCTATGTCCACGGCGCGAATGACCCGGAAAGTCGGTTGCCTGCCGGGTTGCTGGATATTGGCGTCAGCAAACGGCAAATCGCCGTCATCAGTAAAACGGACATGCCAGATGCTGACGTCGCCGCAACGCGAAAGTTATTGCTTGAGACGGGCTTCGAAGAGCCGATTTTCGAGCTAAACAGCCACGACCCGCAAAGCGTGCAGCAACTGGTGGATTATCTGGCATCTCTCACCAAACAGGAGGAAGCAGGTGAAAAAACTCATCACAGCGAATGATATTCGTGAAGCACACGCGCGCGGCGAACTGGCAATGTCCGTGGTTCTGCGCGCCAGCATTATTACCCCGGAAGCTCGTGAAGTGGCTGATCTGTTGGGTTTTACCATCACCGAATGTGATGAATCGATCCCGGTAACGGCGTCTGTTCCCGCCAGCGCATCAGTCGATAAAACCGAAAGCCAGCGCATCCGTGAAACCATTATCGCCCAACTGCCGGAAGGTCAGTTTACCGAAAGCCTGGTCGCGCAGCTGATGGAAAAAGTGATGAAGGAAAAACAGTCGCTGGAACAGGGTGCACTGCAGCCGAGCTTTAAATCGGTGACCGGCAAAGGCGGTATCAAAGTTATTGATGGCAGCAGCGTCAAGTTTGGTCGTTTCGACGGCGCACAGCCGCACTGCGTAGGCTTGACTGATCTCGTGACCGGAGACGACGGCAGCAGTATGGCCGCTGGTTTCATGCAGTGGGAGAACGCCTTCTTTCCGTGGACCCTGAACTACGACGAAATCGACATGGTGCTGGAAGGGGAGCTGCATGTTCGCCACGAAGGCGAAACTATGATCGCCAAAGCGGGCGATGTGATGTTTATCCCGAAAGGCTCCAGCATCGAATTTGGTACGACATCCAGCGTGAAATTCCTGTATGTCGCCTGGCCGGCTAACTGGCAATCCTTATGAAAGATTTCATCACCGAAGCATGGCTAAGAGCGAATCATACGCTCAGCGAAGGCGCAGAGATCCATCTCCCTGCGGACAGTCGTCTGACGCCCTCTGCCCGGGAGTTACTGGAAAGCCGCCATCTGCGCATCAAGTTTATTGACGAGCAGGGCCGCCTGTTTGTTGACGATGAACAGCAGCAGCCGCAGCCCGTTCACGGGCTGACCAGTAGCGATGAACATCCGCAGGCGTGCTGCGAACTGTGCCGCCAGCCGGTGGCAAAAAAGCCGGATACGCTGACTCACCTGTCGGCGGAAAAAATGGTTGCCAAAAGCGATCCGCGTCTGGGTTTTCGCGCTGTTCTCGACAGCACCATTGCGCTGGCAGTGTGGCTGCAAATTGAACTGGCAGAACCGTGGCAGCCGTGGCTGGCGGATATCCGTTCGCGTCTTGGCAACATTATGCGTGCCGATGCGCTGGGGGAACCGCTGGGCGAGCAAGCGATTGTCGGGCTTTCTGACGAAGATCTGCATCGGCTTTCTCACCAGCCGCTGCGTTATCTCGACCACGATCATCTGGTGCCGGAAGCCAGCCACGGGCGCGATGCGGCGTTGCTCAATCTGCTACGCACCAAAGTGCGGGAAACAGAAACCGTAGCGGCGCAGGTCTTTATCACCCGCAGCTTTGAAGTATTACGCCCGGACATTTTGCAGGCGCTGAACCGCCTTTCCAGCACGGTCTACGTGATGATGATCCTGAGCGTAACGAAGCAGCCGCTAACGGTGAAGCAGATCCAACAACGACTGGGGGAAACGCAATGATTATTAAACGTTGTCGTGAACTGGCGTTGCGAGCGCCCGCCAGAGTAGTTTTTCCGGATGCGTTAGATCAACGTGTGCTGAAAGCTGCGCAATATTTACATCAACAAGGTCTGGCAACGCCCATTCTGGTCGCCAATCCGTTTGAACTTCGTCAGTTTGCGCTCAGTCACGGCGTGGCGATGGACGGGCTACAGGTGATAGATCCGCATGGCAACCTCGCAATGCGGGAAGAATTTGCTCATCGCTGGCTGGCCCGCGCGGGCGAAAAAACGCCGCCGGATGCGCTGGAAAAACTTACCGATCCGCTGATGTTCGCCGCTGCAATGGTCAGCGCCGGTAAAGCGGATGTCTGTATCGCGGGCAACCTCTCTTCCACGGCGAATGTGCTGCGTGCCGGATTACGCATTATCGGCTTGCAGCCAGGCTGTAAAACGCTCTCATCCATTTTCCTGATGCTGCCACAGTACAGCGGTCCGGCGTTGGGTTTTGCCGATTGCAGCGTGGTGCCACAGCCGACGGCGGCACAACTGGCGGATATCGCGCTTGCCAGCGCCGAAACCTGGCGCGCCATCACCGGAGAAGAACCGCGCGTGGCGATGCTGTCGTTTTCCAGCAACGGTAGTGCCCGTCACCCCTGCGTTGCCAACGTCCAGCAGGCGACAGAAATCGTCCGTGAGCGCGCACCAAAGCTGGTTGTCGATGGCGAATTGCAGTTTGACGCCGCCTTCGTGCCGGAAGTGGCGGCGCAAAAAGCGCCTGCCAGCCCGTTACAGGGCAAAGCTAATGTGATGGTTTTTCCGTCGCTGGAAGCCGGAAATATTGGCTACAAAATCGCACAACGACTTGGCGGATATCGTGCCGTCGGGCCATTGATACAAGGACTTGCCGCGCCGATGCACGATCTCTCTCGTGGTTGTAGCGTGCAGGAAATTATCGAACTGGCGCTGGTGGCAGCTGCGCCGCGTCAGACAGAAGTGAACCGCGAAAGCAGTTTACAAACACTGGTTGAATGAACGGTCCCGTTCTGGACCCTGATAAAGAGGAAAGCACAATGGAAGCATTAGGAATGATCGAAACCCGGGGCCTGGTTGCACTGATTGAGGCTTCTGACGCGATGGTTAAAGCTGCGCGCGTCAAGCTGGTTGGTGTTAAGCAGATTGGCGGCGGCCTGTGTACTGCCATGGTTCGTGGTGATGTTGCAGCCTGTAAAGCCGCGACCGATGCAGGTGCCGCAGCGGCACAGCGTATCGGCGAGCTGGTATCTGTACACGTTATCCCGCGTCCGCACGGCGACCTGGAAGAAGTCTTCCCGATCGGCCTGAAAGGCGATAGCAGCAACCTGTAATCACCCTGTGTGACGTCGATTCGGGCGTCACGCTCTCTCCTTTTTCATTTTACCTTCTGCGGAGGGTAGGGGGAGCTTTTACCTGAAATACGCCACGGAGGCGGGTATGAAACTGGCAGTCGTCACTGGACAAATTGTTTGTACCGTACGCCATCACGGACTGGCGCATGACAAATTGCTGATGGTGGAACTGATTGATCCACAAGGTAATCCTGACGGGCAATGCGCCGTCGCCATCGACAATATTGGCGCGGGAACCGGGGAGTGGGTGTTACTGGTGAGTGGCAGTTCCGCCCGCCAGGCGCATAAAAGCGAAACGTCACCGGTCGATCTGTGCGTGATTGGCATTGTCGATGAGGTGGTGTCTGGCGGTCAGGTCATTTTCCACAAATAAGGCAGAACATCATGAATCAACAGGATATTGAACAGGTGGTGAAAGCGGTACTGCTGAAAATGCAAAGCAGTGACACGCCGCCCGCCGCCGTTCATGAGATGGGCGTTTTCGCGTCCCTGGATGACGCCGTTGCGGCAGCCAAAGTCGCCCAGCAAGGGTTAAAAAGCGTGGCAATGCGCCAGTTAGCCATTGCTGCCATTCGTGAAGCAGGCGAAAAACATGCCAGAGATTTAGCGGAACTTGCCGTCAGTGAAACCGGCATGGGGCGCGTTGAAGATAAATTTGCCAAAAACGTCGCTCAGGCGCGCGGCACACCAGGCGTTGAGTGCCTCTCACCACAGGTGCTGACCGGTGACAACGGCCTGACCCTGATTGAAAACGCACCCTGGGGTGTAGTGGCTTCGGTGACGCCTTCCACTAACCCGGCGGCAACCGTCATTAATAACGCCATCAGCCTGATTGCCGCGGGCAACAGCGTCATTTTTGCCCCGCATCCGGCGGCGAAAAAAGTCTCCCAGCGGGCGATTACGCTGCTCAACCAGGCGATTGTTGCCGCAGGCGGGCCGGAAAACTTACTGGTTACCGTAGCAAATCCGGATATCGAAACCGCGCAACGCTTGTTCAAGTTTCCGGGCATCGGCCTTTTGGTGGTGACCGGCGGCGAAGCGGTAGTAGAAGCGGCGCGTAAACACACCAATAAACGTCTGATTGCCGCAGGCGCTGGCAACCCGCCGGTAGTGGTGGATGAAACCGCCGACCTCGCCCGTGCTGCTCAGTCCATCGTCAAAGGCGCTTCTTTCGATAACAACATCATTTGTGCCGACGAAAAGGTACTGATTGTTGTTGATAGCGTAGCCGATGAACTGATGCGTCTGATGGAAGGCCAGCATGCGGTGAAACTGACCGCAGAGCAGGCGCAGCAACTGCAATCGGTGTTGCTGAAAAATATCGACGAGCGCGGAAAAGGCACCGTCAGCCGTGACTGGGTTGGTCGCGATGCGGCGAAAATCGCGGCGGCAATCGGCCTTAAAGTTCCGGAACAAACGCGACTGCTGTTTGTAGAAACCACCGCAGAACATCCGTTTGCCGTGACCGAACTGATGATGCCGGTGCTGCCCGTCGTGCGCGTCGCCAACGTGGCGGATGCCATTGCGCTGGCGGTGAAACTGGAAGGCGGTTGCCACCACACGGCGACAATGCACTCGCGCAATATCGAAAACATGAACCAGATGGCGAACGCCATTGATACCAGCATTTTCGTTAAGAACGGACCGTGTATTGCCGGGCTGGGGCTGGGCGGGGAAGGCTGGACCACGATGACCATCACCACGCCAACCGGTGAAGGGGTAACCAGCGCGCGGACGTTTGTCCGTCTGCGTCGCTGTGTATTAGTCGATGCGTTTCGCATTGTTTAAGGAGTAACCGATGGCGCACGATGAACAATGGCTCACCCCACGTCTGCAAACGGCGGCAACGCTGTGTAACCAGACGCCTGCCGCGACGGAATCTCCGCTGTGGCTGGGGGTGGATCTGGGCACTTGCGATGTGGTGTCGATGGTTGTCGACCGCGACGGTCAGCCGGTGGCGGTATGCCTCGACTGGGCCGATGTGGTCCGCGACGGCATCGTCTGGGATTTCTTCGGTGCGGTCACCATTGTTCGTCGCCATCTCGACACCCTTGAGCAGCAATTCGGTCGCCGTTTTAGCCATGCGGCGACCTCATTTCCTCCTGGTACGGACCCGCGTATTTCCATCAACGTGCTGGAGTCTGCCGGACTGGAAGTGAGCCATGTGCTGGATGAGCCAACCGCAGTTGCGGATCTGCTGCAACTGGACAACGCCGGTGTAGTGGATATCGGCGGCGGCACTACCGGCATTGCCATCGTGAAAAAGGGCAAAGTGACGTACTCGGCGGATGAAGCCACCGGCGGACATCACATCTCTCTGACTCTCGCCGGAAATCGCCGTATTTCGCTGGAAGAGGCAGAGCAGTACAAACGCGGTCACGGTGACGAGATTTGGCCCGCGGTGAAACCGGTGTACGAAAAAATGGCGGACATTGTGGCCCGTCATATTGAAGGGCAGGGCATTACGGATTTATGGCTGGCGGGCGGTTCCTGTATGCAACCGGGCGTAGCGGCGCTGTTTTGCAAACAATTTCCGGCGTTACAGGTGCATTTACCGCAGCACAGTTTGTTTATGACCCCGCTGGCAATCGCCAGTAGTGGGCGAGAGAAAGCGGAGGGACTATATGCAAAATGAATTGCAGACCGCGCTCTTTCAGGCGTTCGATACCCTGAATCTGCAACGGGTAAAAACATTTAGCGTTCCACCGGTAACGCTTTGCGGTCCGGGCGCGGTGAGCAGTTGCGGGCAGCAAGCGCAAACGCGTGGGTTGAAACATCTGTTCGTGATGGCAGACAGCTTTTTGCATCAGGCAGGGATGACCGCTGGGCTGACGCGTAGCCTGGCCGTTAAAGGTATCGCCATGACGCTCTGGCCATGTCCGGTGGGCGAACCGTGCATCACCGACGTGTGTGCAGCCGTGGCGCAGTTGCGTGAATCAGGTTGTGACGGGGTGATCGCGTTTGGCGGCGGCTCGGTGCTGGATGCGGCGAAAGCCGTGGCGTTGCTGGTGACGAACCCGGATAGCACGCTGGCAGAAATGTCAGAAACCAGCGTTCTGCAACCGCGCCTGCCGTTGATTGCCATTCCAACGACCGCCGGAACCGGCTCTGAAACCACCAACGTGACGGTGATTATCGATGCGGTAAGCGGGCGCAAACAGGTGTTAGCCCATGCCTCGCTGATGCCGGATGTCGCGATTCTCGACGCTGTGCTAACCGAAGGCGTGCCGTCGCATGTCACGGCGATGACTGGCATTGATGCGTTAACCCATGCCATTGAAGCGTACAGCGCGCTGAACGCTACACCGTTTACCGACAGCCTGGCGATTGGCGCCATTGCGATGATTGGTCAATCGCTGCCGAAAGCGGTGGGCTACGGTCACGACCTTGTCGCCCGCGAGAGCATGTTGCTGGCTTCATGTATGGCGGGAATGGCGTTTTCCAGCGCCGGGCTTGGGTTATGCCACGCGATGGCGCATCAGCCAGGGGCGGCGCTGCATATTCCGCACGGTCTGGCGAACGCCATGTTGTTGCCAACGGTGATGGAATTTAACCGGATGGTCTGTCGTGAACGCTTTAGTCAGGTTGGTCGGGCGCTGCGAACTAAAAAATCCGACGATCGTGACGCTATTAATGCGGTAAGTGAGCTGATAGCGGAAGTTGGGATCAACAAGCGGCTGGCTGATGTGGGTGCAACAACCGGGCATTACGGTGCATGGGCGCAGGCCGCGCAGGAAGATATTTGTCTGCGCAGTAACCCGCGTACCGCCAGCCTCGAGCAGATTGTCGGCCTGTACGCAGCGGCGCAATAAATGCCGGATGCGACGCTTGCCGCGTCTTATCCGGCCTACGGGATTGCACATGTAGGGCGGATAAGGCGTTCACGCCGCATCCGCCAGTGGCGCGGTGCAATTGCCGGATGCGACGCTTGCCGCGTCTTATCCGGCCTACGGGATTGCACATGTAGGGCGGATAAGGCGTTCACGCCGCATCCGCCAATAAATAACAACTAACAGGGAGTAAAGGCGATGGGAATTAACGAAATCATCATGTACATCATGATGTTCTTTATGCTGATAGCTGCCGTAGACAGGATCCTGTCGCAGTTCGGCGGTTCTGCTCGTTTCCTCGGTAAGTTCGGTAAAAGTATCGAAGGATCCGGCGGTCAGTTCGAAGAAGGCTTTATGGCAATGGGCGCTCTGGGCCTGGCTATGGTCGGTATGACCGCACTGGCACCGGTACTGGCCCACGTTCTCGGACCGGTGATTATCCCGGTTTACGAAATGCTCGGCGCAAACCCGTCAATGTTCGCCGGAACACTGCTGGCGTGCGATATGGGCGGCTTCTTCCTCGCCAAAGAGCTGGCGGGCGGTGACGTAGCAGCGTGGCTATACTCTGGGTTAATTCTCGGGTCGATGATGGGGCCAACGATTGTGTTTTCCATTCCGGTGGCGCTCGGCATTATCGAACCTTCTGACCGTCGTTATCTGGCGCTCGGCGTGCTGGCGGGCATAGTGACCATTCCGATTGGCTGTATCGCTGGTGGTCTGGTAGCGATGTACTCCGGTGTGCAGATCAACGGCCAGCCTGTTGAATTCACCTTTGCGCTGATCCTGATGAACATGATCCCGGTACTTATCGTTGCGGTGCTGGTGGCGCTGGGGCTGAAATTCATCCCGGAAAAAATGATCAACGGCTTCCAGATCTTCGCCAAATTCCTCGTTGCATTGATCACCCTCGGTCTTGCCGCTGCGGTAGTGAAATTCCTCCTTGGCTGGGAACTGATCCCGGGCCTTGATCCTATCTTTATGGCCCCTGGCGATAAACCCGGTGAAGTGATGCGCGCCATTGAAGTTATCGGCTCGATCTCCTGCGTTCTGTTAGGGGCGTATCCAATGGTACTGCTGCTGACTCGCTGGTTTGAAAAACCGCTGATGAGCGTCGGTAAGGTGCTGAATATGAACAATATCGCGGCAGCTGGCATGGTGGCAACGCTTGCCAACAACATTCCGATGTTTGGCATGATGAAGCAGATGGATACCCGCGGCAAAGTCATCAACTGCGCCTTCGCCGTTTCCGCTGCTTTCGCCCTGGGCGACCACTTAGGCTTCGCCGCTGCCAACATGAACGCCATGATCTTCCCGATGATTGTCGGCAAATTGATCGGCGGCGTAACGGCAATTGGCGTGGCGATGATGCTGGTACCTAAAGAAGACGCGAGCGCGGCTAAAACCGAAGCGGAGGCGCAATCGTGAACACTCGCCAGCTACTGAGCGTCGGTATCGATATCGGCACCACCACCACCCAGGTGATCTTCTCCCACCTGGAGCTGGTTAACCGTGCGGCGGTGTCGCAGGTGCCGCGCTACGAATTCATCAAACGCGAAATTAGCTGGCAAAGCCCGGTGTTCTTTACCCCTGTCGATAAACAGGGTGGTTTAAAAGAAGCGGAACTGAAAACCTTAATCCTCGAGCAATATCAGGCTGCGGGCATTGCGCCGGGAAGCGTTGATTCTGGTGCCATCATCATCACCGGTGAAAGCGCGAAAACCCGCAACGCTCGCCCGGCGGTGATGGCCCTCTCCCGGTCGCTGGGCGATTTTGTCGTCGCCAGCGCTGGACCGCATCTCGAATCCGTGATCGCCGGTCACGGTGCCGGGGCGCAAACCCTTTCTGAACAACGGCTGTGTCGGGTACTGAATATCGACATCGGTGGTGGCACCGCGAACTACGCCCTGTTCGATGCCGGAAAAATCAGCGGCACTGCCTGCCTCAACGTCGGCGGTCGCCTGCTGGAAACCGACAGCCAGGGGCGCGTGGTTTACGCTCATAAACCGGGGCAGATGATTGTGGATGAGTGCTTCGGCCCAGGCACTGACGCCCGTTCGCTGACTGGCGGGCAGCTGGTGCAGGTTACCCGCCGGATGGCAGAGCTGATTGTCGAAGTGATTGACGGAACGCTCTCGCCGCTCGCGCAGGCATTGATGCAAACCGGTTTGCTGCCCGCAGGTGTTACGCCCGAAATCATTACGCTTTCTGGCGGGGTAGGCGAATGTTATCGCCACCAGCCCGCCGACCCGTTCTGTTTTGCCGATATCGGCCCGCTTCTGGCAACGGCGCTGCATGACCATCCGCGTCTGCGTGAGATGAACGTGCAGTTTCCGGCGCAAACCGTGCGCGCCACGGTGATTGGCGCGGGTGCACATACCCTTTCGCTCTCTGGCAGCACAATCTGGCTGGAGGGCGTACAACTGCCGCTGCGCAATTTGCCGGTGGCGATCCCGATTGATGAAACGGATCTGGTCAGTGCCTGGCAACAGGCGCTGATTCAACTGGATCTTTGCCCCAAAACTGACGCGTACGTGCTGGCGCTTCCCGCCTCGCTGCCTGTGCGTTACGCCGCGGTACTGACGGTCATCAACGCGCTGGTCGATTTCGTCGCGCGTTTTCCGAATCCGCATCCCCTGCTGGTGGTGGCCGGGCAGGACTTTGGTAAAGCTCTGGGCATGTTGTTGCGCCCACAGCTACAACAACTCCCGTTGGCAGTCATTGACGAAGTGATTGTCCGCGCGGGGGACTATATCGACATTGGTACGCCTCTTTTTGGCGGATCGGTTGTGCCGGTGACGGTGAAATCACTCGCATTTCCTTCCTGAATACGGTAGTTATCAGGCGTGACGCTGTGTTGCGGGGTGTTAGCGGGATTATATCCGGCTGTGTATCCGGTGAAAGTGAATGGTCTGGCAGGATGAAATTAACGCTTTTGTGGCGAAAATGTTTTGGTGTGTTTTAGCACAACCCTGAAGAAAGAATAAAAATAAAAAAGGAAAAAACCAAAACCAGAAAAAGAAGAGAACCGGAAAGAGAAGAAAAAGAGAAAATAAAAAAATAAAAAACAAAAAAGAAAGAACACTTTGATTTTCGCGTGTTTTTCGGTATCGTCGCAAGTTTTCGCCATTAGAATTTCATCAGAAAAACATATAGCCATTAGCTCAACTTATCAAGGTTGTGTGATTTTTGTTCGATTATAAGTTGTGCTAATTATGGTTTGATGAGTATTAATGGATTTAATAATGATGGCATAAAAACCCGTCGCGGGGACGGGCTTCGTTTGATGGCGGGTTTTCGTTACCCGTTCACATGAATATCCATCCCGGCGCGTCCGTGCTGCGTGATGGTTATCAGGCCATCTTCCTTGAGTTGCTTCAATAATGCCAGAAAAGTATTGCGGCCCGGTGCACCAATAGGCCAGATCGCCTTAATCAGTCCGGCATGATTGACGCCATGTAGCGGCGCGTTTGCCTTCAGATAATCCAGTACAGTGTCAGCCTTAAAGCGTACAGGCTTTTTAAACTCCTTATTCGTGCCAGTTACGCCAGCTTTCGGTGCTTTTGTATCTTTCGTCTTGCCTGCGTCCGGTACGGCGTTTTCCGGTACTGTTTCAACTTCCTGCGCGGCTTTTGTACTGATTGCCATCAGGCGTGCTTCCAGTTCCCGGATCTGCGCGTCCTTGTCTGCAATGATGCCTTTCAGTTCTGCGATCCTGGCGTCCATTTCTTCCACGGCCTCGCTAACCTCCCCATCGTACAGGAAACCGATAACCCCACGCCCGCAATTAAGCTCATTCACGACCTGAACAAAGACCTCCCATTTGGGCGTCTTCTGGCGCTTGAATACAGCCTTTATTTCATCGCTGGCGACACCTAACACCCCAGCCATATTACTATGAATATGACCGCGCTTATCCCTGTATTTATCATCGGCCCGCTGTTGTAGCATTTTGATTAAATCGTTCATCCTTTGCCCCTTAATCAATCCAGAAACATTGTAATTACTCGCTATTGGTACGATAACAGGCGCGGCGGCTGGTGGATAAGTGTAATAGGTGGGAATGTTGACGCAGATCACAAAAACCCCGGCGCTGGGCCGGGTCTTAGCAAGTTATATGATTACTGGTTATCGCTGTCAGAAAGCAGTCCAATCGATTTAAAGAAATTCATCACATCCTGATAGCGATACATAACGCCTTTCCCTGTTCCCAGCACATCAACCGGGGCCGGAAAGGGTGTGCCGTTTTCATCCCACTTCTTACGCCAATTGTAAAACGTTCCCCGGCTGATTCCGCCTAACATCTGACAAATAGCGGGGCGGCTAAGAAGGATTATTTCATTTTTATCCATTGTTTAATCTCCCGTGTGTTTATTTTGCATAGATTAGTGCAAATGCCCTCTTGGCTTTACTTAGTTCGTATTCACGTTTTTCTATGCTTTCCATTAGTTCTTGTGCGGTGGCTGGCACGCCCGCTCTTATCAGCGCAATCTTAGTATCCATAGCGCACACTCTTTCACGCGCCATATCGAAGATAATTTCCGCTCTATTGTGTGTCATAACATCCTCCTTTTAACATTCAATCAATGTACATAACGAACATCATCACCATCAGCAAAATCACTTCCCAGCGTTTCATTTCGCACCCAATTTAAGTCCATTTACTATTCCATTCCTTGTTTCTGGCTCATTTATACCTTGGCAGTGCGGCGGGAAAACGTGACATAGGTCACGGTTTCGCTAATCGGTACAATTACGTCTTGTTTTTGCGAAAGTGGATTGATTGCAGTTATAGTGCCAGCGGGGATTGTGAGAAAGGCCTGGGTAGGTTGCTAACTGCCTGGGCTTTTGTTTGGCGCGTGTGCGTGAAATCTGGCAAATTGGCTGGGGGATTGTGAGGGATTTTTCGCGTATGAGCGTTTGTGGCTGGATGGCCCGGTGGCCTGCGTCGCAGTTTATCGAAAAAATCAATAACTTAGACTCCGCAAAATTGCGTTTTGCTTTTTATTCAATGACTTATGATAAATGCCCTGAAATGGGGCCTTTGAAGGTCGCCAGTCTTTTACGCCCTGGCGTAGCGCTTGCTTTGCTGGTGATTAACGTCTTCGGGCCTGGAGCATTCCTCCGGGTCTGGTGGATTCTCGTTGCATCAGGCGCATGGCTGTATTCTCTATGGTCTGCTGTAACGCTTTGCTGTCCTGTTCGGTCCAGCCGTTATTGGCCTGTATGTTGAACGTATTGTTCATTGTGATGCCGCCACCGCCGCCAATATCACGACCAGGAATGATGCGACCATTCTCACCAGGAATCATATACTGGCGTCCATTATTGGTCTGAAAAAGTTCAGGTACTTTATTTTCACCAACGCGGTACATACTCCCACCAGCAACCGCGCCGCCGTTGTAGCGACCTCCGCCGAAAACTATCCCGCGAATAGCTGAAATGATCTGCGTACCTGCTGACATAGCTTGCGCATAGGCTGGAAGATTAGCCGGGAAAGGCAAGGCGTTTGCCTCAGCAAGCGCTTTCTGAAGGCTTAAAGCTGCTGACGCCAATACAAAACCCTTCTGCACAGCAAATAGCGCTTGGTATGCCGCATTTTGCTCACCCGCGCCGTCTGCTATGACGCCAGACAGTTCACCGAAGAAATCGCCAAATGTGCCGATCAACTGCTGCTGATTGTTGAATAACGTGTCAGCCTCATCATTGATGATCTGCTGTCGTCTCATTGATGCGGTTTTCTGGATGGCTGTTAACGTGTTCTGATACTGCTGCTCATCCAATACACCCAATTGTCTGTATTTATCCAGCGCCGCTTTTTTCTGCTGCTCCTGCATTTCTACTTGCGCGGCAGGGTTAAACGCCTGGCCTGTTGCCGGATCTACGGTTGTAAGGTATTCCGTCATTACTTGCTGCGTAAAGCGTCCAGCCTGTTCTTTCTGCGCAGCTAACTGTTTAGCCTTGCGTTGTGCTTCAGCTTCTTCCCGTTTTGCTTTACGCGCAGCTTCTGCGGCCTGGCGTTTGGCGAGCGCCGCACCTTCTCGATCTGCTTTATTCTTCGCGTCCTGCGCGGCTTTGGCATCACGCAGCGCTGTCTCCATGTTTATATATTCATCGATCTGTTCTTCGGTGTAGCCTTGCGCTTTCATCTGCATTCTCACACCAGCTTCCCATCCTTGTTCAATGGTTGCCAGTCGTGCGGCGGCTGCGTCGAGCATTCTGGTAAAGTTGGCGTTTCGTGCTTCTGTAGCTGCGTCACCAATCGCACCTTGTAGTCGTCTCAGTTGGTCTTCCAGCATTGCGCCCTTGCTTTGTGCCTCGACGAATTTGATAGCCAGTTCCCTGAATGCCTCGTTTCCGTTCTCTGTGTCCTGTAGCAATATCTGCATGAATCCTGACAGTTCTTGCATTGCTTCCGGTGTTTTCGTTGTAGCGGCCTTATTCAGCGCCCGGATGAATTCGTAGGCTTGTTGGTTTGTTAAGTTGTATTCCTCGCCTACGTACATCACGGATTTAGCCAGCGTTGCCATTTGCGCCTGTGTATCCGGCTGATTGGCGTTCAGTATGGCTATCGCCTCTTTGTAGTCGTTGGTTGTGATTCCCAGGTCATCAAGCGCCTGTGCTGCTGCTTCCGCGTCAGCTTTACCGCCCTGCAAGCTACGCCAGAAGGACGACATTTCGCCCTGTGCCTGGCTGGCCTGCTCTTTCAGATCACGTAACGCCGCAATAGCCTGAATCTCAGCCATATTTTTCATTTGCCGCGCTACTTCAGCGTTGACCTTAGAAAGATTGGCATAACTATCAGTCATCACTGTTACGCCTTGCTCATTTACAGCGATGACGTCGTTTAGCTTGGTTATCGCTTTATCCAGGTACTCAATTGATCCGGCAGCACTATCAGCGCCTTGCGATAGGCTTCCACCCATAGCGCCAGCGATAGCCAGCACCGCACCAGCTACAGCGCCCATAGTACCAAAGCCAGCTAATAACTGTGCGCCCTGTACGGCGAACGCCTGGAGTGCATTACCGCCCATCTGCAATTGTGTAGCAAGGTCTGCGATCTGGTATGATGCGTTACGGATTGCCGGGGAAAGGTTGGTTTTGACTGCGGCAGATGTTTTGGTTAACTGCGTGTTAAACGTTTTGATGCTGCGATCTGCTTTCTTTGCCCCGCTCTCAATGCTATTAAACGCATCATCAGCTTGTTTCCCTGCGGTTAATAGACTCCCTGTGCGAGCGTCGACTTCATAATAAATTGTACCTACATTTGTGTTACTCATGTCCTGTATATCCACGTTGTGCGGATACCTCCGATTGTTCTTTACTCTAATAATTGCATCGCGAAACTGTGCGTTATGCGCCCTGCACAGCGAATGCCTGGATTTATTTACTGGTCGCCGTTCAGTTCATGCAGAGTCTGTTTCGGCAATGAATCCAGCCAGTTTTCTGCATCCTCCCTGTAACACTCCAGGATGCAACGGTTTGTGAAGTTGATGAAAGCGGTCAGTGATTCTGCTTCGTCGTTCCTGTGCGCTATCCTGGCATGCTTGCGTAGTCGTTTTGCGTCTGCCAGTTGGTCATTGAGTATCTTCAGTCTGTCGGCGATATCATCGTTCATGTCGTTCTCTCCCTCGCGCGCGCGTCGTACATGTCCGAAAATTACGCGCGTGGCGCTATCAAAAAATCACTTAAATCGTTGTTTTATATCAGAAGTTTATTATCGCATTTCCTCTTTATTAGCCTGTAAAGCTGTCATATTTTGAAGTGTTAATTACCAGAATCGCCGGGCAATAGCGGCGGGAGATCGACCAGGAAAGGCCGGATGAAAACCAGTAGCCGTTATATACCTTTTGTCCACAAGCGCCCGTCATGAGCGCGTAGGCTGGCTGATAGTAGGAAGATATATATTTCGTTACCGCACCTACAAACTGCGGCATGACAGCGACTGGATGGCTAAAGGTCTGGCTCCAGTCCATGCTGATTGATGGCGTCACCAGCGTTGCATCCAGCGGCAACATATCGGAGTTATAGACCATCTCGCCGGATTCGTTGTAGAAGGCTAATCCCCACTTCGGCGTGGAGCGGACCATGTTGCTAAATGCGTATACCGTGATCGTGCAACTGCTATCACTGGTCTGTAGGACGCGTAAACGCCAGAATCCACCGCTTTTCTCCTGTACAAAAATAATCCTTGCTTCACTGCTAAAACTGACAAAAAAGAAACAGGATTTGCCTTCGGGAATGCTGGTCGTGAATACGTTGTCCTTGCTTGCTGTGAACGTGCCCTTATGGATTAAGTTGGCTGGCGTAAAGTTCGGACTAAGCCAGAGCGTCCCGTCGCTTTTTGTGATCTGACAACCATATGTAGCCATGCTTCACCCCCAAAACGTATAAATAAACGATCCCAATCCGGTGTAAATATTCGACCAGGTAATGGTCGTTCCGCTAATGGTGATGGTTGGCGTCGGCAGGTCGTACATAACATCAGTCGCGTAAGGCTGGAGGCAATACACCGCTTTTAAGCTCTTACCCGCCGGGGCGCTACCATAGGTCTTGCTGCCGGACGTCGCCGTGAATGTATCCAGAAAGAAAATCGGTGTAAGGATGTTAGTAATGGCTGTGCCTTTCTCATCCCACACCTGAAAACCCCAATTTGCCATAAATCACCCCTTATATATCAGCGTCTACGCTTTGCAACATCGAATGAATATCACGCTTTACCAGCTTCATACGTCGATACAAGATCTTTTCTTCCTGTGTAGGTAGGCGTCCGCTTTCCTCTTTTCCTTCCAATAGAATATCAATAGTGTTTAGTACAAGCTCTGCGTACTGTCTTAATGTCTGGCGGCGTAATGGAGCGTCAACTAGTGGCGAGTGTTTGATTTCTTCCACGCGGATCTGTATTGATTTAGCCATGCCAGAGATCATCTTTAACGCAATCATGTTAATACCCCTTCTGTGTGTTAATGTGTTTCCAAGATATTGGTACTTCGCCAATTTCTCAGGACATTTCACCGTGACTGCTTCTTCTTTTTCTTCTGGTGTCATTCCGATTTGTTCATTCATTCGCATTGTTAAGTCAGCCCGGCGCAATACCGGGCTTTCTTTTGCCCGTTAATATGGAATACCGATCGCATTAAATACACGTTTCCGGTATTCCTCATCGAATCCAGTTACTTTTGTTGCTGCTTGTTCTTGTTTCGGCGCGTCAGGCGCGTTCTCAATATTTTTCACTTTTAATGGCGAGAAATAGTCGCGCTGCTCTGGTGTCAGGTTATCGAAATACTCCCGCATAGCATCGTTCAGATAGTCGCCAGAGAAGTAATTACCGAATCCATCAGGCAGCTTGTCAGAAAAATATTCGTTCGGATCGGGGGTTTTACTTTCTGCGTGGCCTTCGCCTTTACCCTGCTGGTTTAACAGCGTTGCTACCTGGTTTTTAATGCGTCCGGCAGCTTTAAACAGTTCAGCACGTTCATTGCCGGAATGATTATTTGCTTCTTCTTCCAGAATACGCACCTGATTAAGCAGTGCTTTAATTTGTTCTTCCATCATTCACCCCCGCGCAGCTCTTCCAGTGATTTATCAATACCGCTTGCTTTAATGCACATTTCCACCAGTTCTGGAAGGCGCGGTTTAATTGTCTCCACAACCTCATCGCTGATTAATTTGATCTGTGCCTGACGAATTGCCCGGATCTGTTTGTTCAGTAATGCGTGTTCGCCTTCGTTGGTGCTTTTATTCCGCTGCTCAACCAGTTCAGCGCCTTTGCTTTCCAGTTCTTCGAATTTGTCCATCTTCTTTCACCTGTTATTTCTGTAAAAAAGACATACCGTGGCCTAATTTGTTGCCAATTTTTCCCGCAAGCATCCGTCTAATGTGTTTTTCATTCATGACATCATGCGTCACCGGATCTTTGCCTTTCATGCATTCAGGCATCTGTTCAAATAGCACCACTGCGCCTTCATCAATGATTTCATCCAGTACGGCTGGCAGCATATTTACGATGCGCTCAGCCTCATCATTCATCGCTTTATCGAATGCTTTTTTGTCGATTACTTCCTGGCTCTGTTTGTGTTTAGGAAGCATATCCAAATATGTGTCGCTCATGGTCGTTTCTCCTGTGTTATAGCGATTTTTCTAATACGTTCGGTTGAATCCATTGCGAATGGCCCAGCCGAATCAATTTGCGGATATTTTTATGAATGCGGTGATGCTTTTCTTTCGGCATCAGGCAAATGTTCTTGATGCGGTTGTCCTGCTTGTTTAAATTAAGATGGTGCACTTCATATAACGTCTCATCATAAGCGCCGTATGTGTATACATAGCAGGCTTTTTGATAGGTGAGTGTTACCTTAAATTCACCTTCCCTTACAGTTACTAATAAATGACCTTTATTAGTCATACTGCCTTTTAGGACGTCTTTCGTTTCACGGCTGAATAATAAACCCGTTTCAGGGGTATAAATCCATTTGCGGCGCATAATATCAGCGCAGCGCTCTAACCGTTCAATATTGTTCATGATGTTTACCTCAAATGTGATGCGTGATTATTATCGTTCTGCTCTGTACAGCCATTCTTTTACTTCGTGCTCCCAAAATAATTGGCGAGTACCGCGCGGGGTAAATGGCAAAGGTATGCCGATAGATGGTTTTTTCAGCCAGCGCCGAAGCGTTCTGGTTGAAACATTCGCCATCTTAGCGAATTGCTCCAATGTGATTGCTTTCATGAGTACCTCGACATTAAAAGATGCCGCCTCCAGGGGAAAGAAAGATGAAATAAGGAAGTTCCTGGAGGCGGTTGATTCCCATTCCTTGAATCAATTTCCCATGTGATATAAATATTTTATCCCGCATTTTTCTTATTGACATCTTTTGCCATAGTGTGACACTACCATTTTATTAACAAAAAGTGCTATTTATTAAATCTTTTTGCAGTGGGAAAAATAATTGCGCATCTCACATAGCGGCGAGATAATATTAGTGAGGATTAGCCATCCTCAGCCTCAAAATGTGGTTTACAACTAAAATGATCTGTCTCTCTTTTCCCGCTACTCCCAGCGGGATTTTTTTGCCTGCAATCCACGCATAAAAAACTAATTAAAATTCGATGCCATTTAAACGCAATATAACGTATTCTGACGCCCTTAATTTTTGGCAATGCATTCGTTCAGGTGTGATTAGATTGATTCGTCTGGCGTGGAATAAGGCAATAAAAAAACGGGCGTTGTGCCCGCTTGTGTGTCACCGCATCGAAAATAACTTATCCATAACTCTATTACCCTGTTCCCGGCACATCATTTCGGCACGGTCCAGATCTTCCTGTGTCGGATTAAAATCCGGCGTTCTGTATCTGTTGCCTGGAATATCACGCGCATGATTGCGGCGTCCGGCCTGCGGCATTATCCAGTATCTGATGCTCTCACGCGTGGCAATAAGCAAGCCATCTTCTACAAGCGTTTTCAGGGCGTGCCATAGCTGTTTGTAAGTAACGCAACCATCGCCAAGCATAAGATCTAATGCGCCCCATAATCCAGTCACCGTTAACTCTTGCGCGGCGTAACTTGGATGTTCGGCAAGAAAATATTCCTGCCCCTCTTTGCTAAATATCCAGAGAATATGGCTACGCAATAACTCAACGTCAGATGTGTAAGCGTGACTGATATATTTAACAGCGACGAAGGCGCGGCCTTCTTTCCTGATTAGCCCATTACTGACCATCGTCATTAGTGAGCGGCGGGCGGCGTCAACCTGGACGCGGGTAACATTGCCACCATAAACGAGATCTGCGGCCTCTCGTGCTGTGATTGATTCGTTTTCTCTAAGATAGTCGAGGATTTGGCGTTGTTGTTCTGATAGTCTCATGATGTAACCAACTGATTTTCTGGATAAGTTTATCTAATCTCCTCTTAATGTATGTATTTATTATGCGCTCAATATCGAGGCGGGGCAATGTTGCCTTTACTATTGGCGTCAAGAAAATCACTGGTGTAGATTGAGTGAATAGTTTACTATTCAAACAAGGTAGGAAGGTGTTGCGATCTGATTGCCTGTTTTATTGACGGTATAAATAAATTGTGAGGTGATGTATGCCAAAAGTTAACGAAGGACGTAAGGCTCGTAGAGAGCGGCCTGTTGTTCGACGTTCTGCCGAGCAAAGAGCAAGGCTGAGTGCTGCATCTGAAATTCTGGCACTTAAATTAGCTGAGAAACGTAATTCATGGGTTTCAAAATAGTTAGGTCCAGCCTTATAAATGAAGTTATTGCTGAAACTCCTGTCGCTGAATACCCTATTACGGAATTTGAAGATTACAAGCGCATTTGCATAGAAGAGGGAGACATTCCTGCTCCCTCAGAGACTGATCAGAATATATATTCTTCCTACCTAGAAACTATAGGTAGGGATAGGTTTATGACCAGCCCTATCGAAGCCAGAGAGCAAGAATTGCATCACACCCATATTTGGCAAGAAGGATGTGTATGGGAAGAAGACGATGAAGACGACGATAGCCTAAAAGTTCAATGGGCGTGCACCAGTGATAGCTATGTGGTGTATTCGTACTTTATTGATCGTGATGGCGATCATCATTTTTATATTATTGATTATTGTAATGATGGCGCACATGGCTTGATTTCGAATAGGTCACAGGTTTTGGACTGGGCAAACCAGGCTGAGAGATATAAGCTAAGAAATTGTTAAGCCCGGTGGCGCGCCGGGTTTTTGTCACCATCTGTACTGTTACAATAATTTCCTGTCGTTGTTTTGCACACCATAAAACACATCAAAAATCTATGCACCTGTAATCGCCCTAATCGCACTGGCTGTGCTGCTGTTTTCTGTCTGGTCTGCTGATAAAAACCATTGGCTTTGCAGGATAGAGGGGCGTTGGTTTTCGATTTTTCGCGAAATTATGGGGAATGTCTTAAAAGACTAACTTCAAAAGACTAAAACCAGGGGATGGTCCCTCTCGCTACGCTCTAGGTACCATCCCTGACGGGATGGATTTATTTTAATATTGAAATTGATTGTTTACATTAACGACGTCGCGAAAGTTTTGCTCAATTATCATTCAAATATCGCATAAAAAATATTCGATTTTGTTAGTGTGTACTGACATTTTTATCAATTTACTTTCACTCGAAAGTTGCAGGTTAAATATTAATTATCAGCCTGTAATCCGCATGGATTCACCGAGGGAATTTTATACATTTCCTTACGAATTATAACAGCATGATTTTATTACAAATTATTTTTCTGTGTCTTACTTTCATTCGAAAGTGAAAGCGAAGAATCGCTAATTTATTGATTTAAATCATTGACATTACATGTTTGTGACGGTTGTCACGGTTGTTTTTTGAGCGCTTCAACCGTCGATATTGAGTATAAACCCGGCCTTATAGTTCACGGCTCAAGTGGATTACCGTCACCAGCCAATATTGAATCAATGGCGTCGGCGTAGTCCTGCATCATTGCCCGCCGTTGCTTCAGGTAGGCGGCCTGGTTATAAACGCCGCGCACACCTTTCGGAACGTGGGCCAGTTGGATTTCTATCCAGTCTGGTGAGTACCTGCCGGACTCATTAAGCGCGGTTGAAAAGGTCGTTCTCCAGCCGTGGCCCGTGGCTATCGACTTGTATCCTATACGCTCCAGGGCTTTAAGGATGGCGCTGGCTGAAAGTGGTTTATCCATGAATCGACCAGGGAACACGAAAGCACTGTATCCGCTGCGGGTAAACTGGTCCTGTAATAGCTCGACCGCCTGCCTGGATAGCGGGACCACATGCGGGCGGCGGGCCTTCATGACTTCAGCGGGTAGGGTGATTGTTGCTGACTCCAGATCTACCCATTCCCAGCGCATTAAACGCTGTTCTGCGGTCCTTAGGGCGCTTAATATAAGCAAACGTATTGCCGTCTGAATCTGGACGCTCCCGGCTCTCTCAAGTGCTTTGTAGAATGCCGGAATTTCGTTAATTTGTATCCATGCGTTATGACCTGGGCGTCGGGCTTTCAATGCCGTGTCCAGATCTGCGACAGGATTACGACTGACCAGTTCAGTGATAACGGCAAATTTGAAGATCTCCCCGATCCGCTGGCGTAGCTTCCTGGCTTGTTCCGGTGCGGTGCGCTCTTTCTTCTGAAGCAATGCCAGCACGTCACGGGCCGTTATGTCGACAATCGACCGCTTGCCAAGTACCGGATAAACATCTTTCTCCAGTGCCGATCTAACTTGTTTCGTGTAAGACTCTGACCAACCGCTCACTCTGGTAGCAAACCAGTCTTCCGCTACCGTCTTAAAACTTGCCGCCATGTTGAGCGCATCAATGGCTTTCTCCTTGCGCGCTTCTTCCATTGGGTCAATTCCCTGGGCTATCAGTAAACGGCTCTCTGTGGCTCGCTTACGGGCTTCCTTGAGGCTAATTAGCGGATATATCCCAATAGCCTGTAACCGCTCTTTCTTGTCTATCCAGTACCGGAATCGCCAGTATTTGCTGCCATTGGGATGGACCAGCAAAAACAGGCCAGGTGTCTGTGAATCGGTGAGTTTATAGGGCTTGTCCTGCGGTTGTGCGGCCTCTATGGCCTTTGCTGTCAGTGGTGTCTTGCTCAAAACCGGATACCTCGATCTAACGACTCGATAACCCCGCTCATGTATCCGGCGCGTTCGGTTGCGTTCGGCAGGATGAATAGCGGGCGTACTAAGGTAATTACCTTACAGGACAAGGGGTAACGATGAAATAGAATTGTTTGAAGGCTGTGAAAAATGTCACTCATCACTTCTTCCCGAGGGAACGACTTATGAAACTAAAGACCACATTGTTCGGCAATGTATATCAGTTTAAGGATGTAAAAGAGGTGCTGGCTAAAGCCAACGAACTGCGTTCGGGGGATGTGCTGGCGGGCGTTGCTGCGGCAAGCTCACAGGAGCGCGTGGCGGCAAAGCAGGTGTTGTCGGAAATGACTGTAGCGGACATCCGCAATAATCCGGTGATTGCCTATGAAGATGACTGCGTGACGCGGCTGATTCAGGACGACGTTAACGAAACGGCCTACAACCAGATTAAAAACTGGAGCATCAGCGAACTGCGTGAGTATGTGCTGAGCGATGAAACCAGCGTGGATGACATTGCCTTTACCCGCAAAGGGCTGACCTCGGAAGTGGTGGCGGCGGTAGCGAAGATTTGCTCCAACGCGGACCTGATCTACGGCGCGAAGAAAATGCCGGTGATCAAAAAGGCCAATACCACCATCGGTATTCCGGGCACCTTCAGCGCCCGCTTGCAGCCGAACGATACCCGTGACGACGTGCAAAGTATCGCCGCGCAAATCTACGAAGGGCTTTCCTTCGGGGTGGGCGATGCGGTGATCGGCGTTAACCCGGTGACTGACGACGTGGAAAACTTAAGCCGCGTGTTGGATACCATCTATGGCGTGATCGACAAATTCAACATCCCAACTCAGGGCTGCGTACTGGCGCACGTCACTACCCAAATCGAAGCGATTCGTCGCGGCGCACCAGGCGGGCTGATTTTCCAGAGTATCTGCGGCAGCGAAAAAGGGCTGAAAGAGTTTGGCGTAGAGCTGGCGATGCTCGATGAAGCACGCGCAGTGGGCGCGGAGTTCAACCGTATCGCCGGGGAAAACTGTCTCTACTTCGAAACCGGGCAAGGTTCGGCGCTGTCTGCTGGCGCTAACTTCGGCGCAGACCAGGTAACGATGGAAGCGCGTAACTACGGGCTGGCGCGTCATTACGATCCGTTTATCGTCAACACTGTGGTCGGCTTTATTGGGCCGGAGTATCTCTACAACGACCGCCAGATTATCCGCGCAGGCTTAGAAGATCACTTTATGGGCAAACTGAGCGGCATCTCTATGGGCTGTGACTGCTGCTACACCAACCACGCTGACGCTGACCAGAACCTCAACGAAAACCTGATGATCCTGCTCGCCACCGCAGGCTGCAACTACATCATGGGGATGCCGCTGGGCGATGACATCATGCTCAACTATCAGACCACCGCATTCCACGACACTGCCACTGTGCGTCAGTTACTGAATCTGCGCCCGTCACCGGAGTTTGAACGCTGGCTGGAAAGCATGGGCATTATGGCAAACGGTCGCCTGACCAAACGGGCGGGCGATCCGTCACTGTTTTTCTGATGACGCGGAGATAACACATCATGGATCAAAAACAGATTGAAGAAATTGTACGCAGCGTGATGGCGTCAATGGGACAAGCGGCCCCCGCGCCGTCAGAAGCAAAGTGCTCCACCACCACCTGTGCGGCACCGGTGACCTCGGAAAGCTGCGCGCTGGATTTAGGTTCTGCGGAAGCAAAAGCGTGGATTGGTGTTGAAAACCCGCATCGCGCAGACGTATTAACAGAACTGCGTCGCAGCACCGTGGCCCGCGTTTGTACCGGTCGTGCCGGTCCGCGTCCGCGCACCCAGGCGTTGCTGCGTTTCCTGGCCGATCACTCTCGTTCGAAAGATACCGTTCTGAAAGAAGTACCGGAAGAGTGGGTGAAAGCGCAGGGCTTGCTGGAAGTCCGCTCCGAAATCAGCGACAAAAATCTCTACCTGACTCGCCCGGATATGGGCCGCCGCCTGTGTGCAGAAGCTGTTGAAGCGCTGAAAGCACAGTGTGTTGCTAATCCGGACGTGCAGGTCGTTATTTCTGATGGCCTGTCAACTGATGCGATCACCGTGAACTACGAAGAGATCCTGCCGCCGCTGATGGCGGGCCTGAAGCAAGCCGGGCTGAAAGTCGGTACGCCATTCTTTGTACGTTATGGTCGCGTGAAGATTGAAGATCAGATCGGTGAGATCCTCGGCGCGAAAGTAGTGATCCTGCTGGTGGGCGAACGTCCGGGGTTGGGGCAGTCAGAAAGCCTCTCCTGCTACGCCGTTTATTCGCCGCGTATGGCGACCACCGTTGAGGCCGATCGCACCTGTATTTCTAACATTCACCAGGGCGGCACGCCGCCGGTTGAAGCCGCAGCCGTCATTGTGGATTTGGCGAAACGTATGCTGGAGCAGAAAGCATCCGGCATCAACATGACCCGATAAGGAGGCATCATGCCAGCTTTAGATTTGATTCGACCGTCGGTAACCGCCATGCGGGTGATTGCCTCCGTTAACGCCGAATTTGCACGTGAACTGAAATTGCCGCCGCATATTCGTAGCCTCGGGCTGATTTCTGCTGATTCAGATGACGTCACCTACATTGCGGCTGACGAAGCGACCAAGCAGGCGATGGTCGAAGTGGTATATGGTCGCTCGCTGTATGCGGGCGCTGCACACGGCCCGTCACCGACTGCCGGTGAGGTGCTGATTATGCTTGGTGGACCAAACCCGGCGGAAGTGCGTGCTGGTCTGGATGCGATGGTTGCGAATATTGAAAATGGCGCTGCTTTCCAGTGGGCTAATGACGCAGAAAACACAGCCTTCCTGGCACATGTAGTTTCGCGTACCGGTTCTTATCTCTCATCAACCGCCGGGATCACGCTTGGCGATCCGATGGCGTATCTGGTGGCACCGCCGCTGGAAGCGACCTACGGCATTGATGCAGCGTTGAAATCTGCCGACGTGCAGCTGGTGACCTATGTCCCGCCACCGTCTGAAACCAACTACTCGGCAGCATTTTTAACCGGTAGCCAGGCCGCGTGTAAAGCAGCCTGTAACGCCTTTACCGATGCAGTGCTGGAAATCGCGCGTAATCCAATCCAGCGTGCGTAACGGAGGTTGCCGATGATCAATGCACTGGGATTGCTGGAAGTGGACGGCATGGTCGCCGCGATAGATGCAGCGGATGCCATGCTCAAAGCAGCTAACGTTCGTCTGCTCAGTCATGAAGTGCTTGACCCTGGTCGCCTAACGCTGGTGGTGGAAGGCGATCTGGCGGCGTGTCGTGCGGCGCTGGACGCAGGTTGTGCTGCCGCGATGCGTACCGGGCGTGTCATCAGCCGTAAGGAGATCGGTCGGCCAGACGATGACACCCAGTGGCTGGTTACTGGCTTTAACCGCCAGCCGAAGCAACCCGTAAAGGAACCCGACGCGCCAGTTATCGTCGCGGAATCTGCTGACGAGTTGTTGGCGCTGTTAACATCAGTACGTCAGGGAATGACGGCAGGAGAAGTGGCAGCCCACTTTGGCTGGCCGCTCGAAAAAGCCAGAAATGCGCTCGAACAGCTCTTTTCTGCCGGGACGTTACGTAAACGCAGTAGTCGTTATCGTCTCAAGCCCCATTAACCTGTCGGAGGTGCCGGGTGTCCTACAACACCCGGCATTAACATCATGAAAAAGACCCGTACAGCCAATTTGCACCATCTTTATCATGAACCCTTACCCGAAAACCTGAAGCTCACGCCGAAGGTCGAAGTGGATAATGTTCATCAACGACAGACAACGGACGTCTATGAACATGCTTTGACAATTACCGCCTGGCAGCAGATTTACGATCAGCTGCATCCGGGCAAGTTTCATGGTGAATTTACGGAAATTCTACTCGATGATATTCAGGTTTTTCGTGAATACACTGGTCTGGCGCTGCGTCAGTCGTGCCTGGTCTGGCCGAACTCGTTCTGGTTTGGCATTCCGGCGACGCGCGGTGAGCTGGGATTTATCGGTTCGCAATGTCTGGGAAGCGCAGAAATTGCGACGCGCCCGGGTGGAACCGAGTTTGAATTAAGTACGCCGGACGATTACACGATCCTTGGCGTAGTGCTTTCTGAAGATGTCATCACTCGTCAGGCTAACTTTTTGCATAATCCGGATCGGGTATTACATATGCTGCGTAGCCAGTCGGCGCTGGAAGTGAAAGAGCAGCATAAAGCCGCTCTGTGGGGCTTTGTCCAACAGGCGCTGGCGACGTTTTGCGAGAACCCGGAAAATCTCCATCAGCCTGCAGTGCGAAAAGTGCTGGGGGATAATTTGCTCATGGCGATGGGGGCGATGCTGGAAGAAGCGCAGCCGATGATGACGGCGGAAAGCATCAGCCATCAGAGTTACCGCCGATTGCTTTCCCGCGCCCGTGAATATGTGCTGGAAAACATGTCCGAACCGGTGACGGTGCTGGACTTGTGTAATCAACTGCATGTCAGCCGCCGCACGCTACAAAACGCATTTCACGCCATTTTGGGCATTGGTCCGAACGCGTGGCTGAAACGTATTCGCCTGAACGCCGTGCGCCGCGAACTCATAAGTCCGTGGTCACAAAGCACAACGGTAAAAGACGCCGCCATGCAGTGGGGATTCTGGCATCTTGGGCAATTTGCCACGGATTATCAGCAACTGTTTGCCGAGAAGCCGTCACTGACGCTGCATCAGCGGATGCGAGAGTGGGGGTGAGGGAGTTACACCCAATCTCTGACCTTAATAAACTCACTTAAAGCCGCTTCCGGGCTGCCGTCTTTTGGCTGATAATCATACTCCCAGCGTACCAGTGGCGGCATTGACATCAGGATCGACTCGGTGCGCCCGCCAGTTTGCAGGCCAAACAGCGTGCCGCGATCCCAGACCAGATTGAACTCGACATAACGACCGCGACGGTAGAGCTGAAAATTGCGCTCGCGCTCGCCGTAGGCCATCGCTTTCCGTCGCTCTACAATTGGTAAATAAGCGTCGGTGTAGCCTTTGCCTACCGCCTGCATAAAGGCAAAACAGTGGTCGAAATCTGGCGTGTTCAGATCATCAAAGAACAGCCCGCCAATGCCGCGCTGTTCGTTGCGATGTTTGAGGTAGAAGTATTCGTCGCACCATTTTTTGTAACGCGGATAAACGTCTTCGCCAAATGGCAGGCACAGGTCACGGGCGGTGCGGTGCCAGTGAATGGCGTCTTCTTCAAAACCATAGAAAGGGGTTAAATCGAAGCCGCCGCCAAACCACCAGACGGGCTCTGCACCCGGTTTTTCGGCAATAAAAAAGCGCACATTCGCGTGGCTGGTGGGAACATACGGATTATGCGGATGCACTACCAGTGAAACGCCCATCGCCTCGAAACTGCGCCCGGCAAGTTCCGGACGATGAGCGGTGGCGGAAGCAGGCATCGCCTCACCGTGAACATGTGAAAAGTTGACGCCTGCCTGTTCGAAAACACCACCATTACGCAAAACCCGACTACGCCCGCCGCCGCCAGCTTCGCGCTGCCAGCTATCTTCGACAAATTCTGCGCCATCGACGGCGCTCAACTGCTGACAAATCGTATCCTGAAGGTTGAGCAGGAACTGTTTAACCTGGTGTGCGTCGGGTTTCATCACTTACCGCTTTCTCGAGTGTGCTTTCTGGTTGTCAAACCAGTGGAAATAACTGATCACGCCTTCGGCAATCGCTGTGGCGATTTTCTGGCGAAACGCCGCAGTGCCTAACAGCCGCTCTTCTTCCGGGTTGGTGATAAACGAGGTTTCCACCAGCACCGAAGGAACCGACGGCGATTTCAACACCACAAACGCGGCTTGTTCGGTATTGCGGCTGTGCAGTTTATGCACCGGCTTAATCTTCTTCAGAATATGCGAGCCGAGCGTCAGGCTGTTTTTAATAGTATCGGTTTGCACCAGATCAAACAGCACTTGCTGCAATAGGTGATCCTTGTCAGTCGCCTTTTTACCGGCAACTTCATCGGCGCGGTTTTCGCGTTCAGACAGGTATTTCGCCATTGCGCTACTAGCACCGCGGTTAGAGAGGGCAAATACCGAAGCACCGGCAGCTTTCGGGTTGGTAAAGCCGTCGGCATGAATTGACATAAACAGATCTGCGCCATGTTTATGGGCGATTTCCACGCGATCGTACAGTGGGATAAACGTATCGCCAGAACGCGTTAAACGCGCATCAATGCCATGATTACGCAATATGGAACGGACATTCTTGGCAATTGCCAGCACCACATGTTTTTCTTTCGAACCGTTGCGTCCGATCGCTCCGGTATCAATCCCGCCGTGGCCTGGATCGAGAACAACGACACGTTTGCCACCAGATTTTTTTGCTTTCGGCTTGCTGTGTCCGTTGCTGGTTTTTAACGGTTCGTCTTTGGCGATGGCTTGCGACATTCCTGATAACGTCAGGGCAGCCAAACCGGCTTTCAGCACCTGGCGGCGCGAAGTGAGTGTTTTTAGTGGTTTAAAAGTGCTCATACGGCCTGAGTTGTAATAATAAAGTTCCAGATGTTATATCGTATCGCGTAATCCGTTACGACGGTTTGCTGTTGAGAATTGTTTTACTTTTCATTTCAATAGTTGACAACTCCCCATTATGCCACTTTTTCAACCGATTTTCGTCAGATATTGGCTAATTCGACCGTTCACGCCATAATCAGCCTTTTAACCCGCAAAAAGGTAACGAATACCATGGAGATACGCGTATTTCGCCAGGAAGATTTCGAAGAGGTCATCACCCTTTGGGAGCGTTGCGACTTGCTGCGTCCGTGGAACGATCCGGAAATGGACATCGAGCGTAAGATGAACCATGACGTCAGTTTGTTTCTGGTCGCTGAGGTGAACGGTGAAGTGGTCGGAACGGTGATGGGCGGTTATGACGGGCATCGCGGGTCTGCTTATTATCTTGGCGTGCATCCAGAGTTTCGTGGGCGTGGGATTGCTAATGCGTTGCTTAATCGGCTGGAGAAAAAGCTGATTGCTCGCGGCTGCCCGAAAATTCAGATCAACGTGCCGGAAGATAACGACATGGTGCTCGGAATGTATGAACGCCTGGGATATGAACACGCCGACGTGCTGAGTCTGGGTAAGCGTTTGATTGAAGATGAAGAGTACTGAGTTTCATCCTGTCCATTATGATGCGCACGGTCGCCTGCGTTTACCCTTGCTCTTCTGGCTTGTGCTATTGCTTCAGGCGCGAACCTGGGTGCTGTTTGTCATTGCCGGAGCGTCGCGCGAGCAGGGTACTGCGCTGCTAAATCTGTTTTATCCCGATCACGATAATTTCTGGCTGGGGTTGATTCCCGGTATTCCGGCGGTGCTGGCATTTTTGCTGAGTGGTCGGCGGGCTTCATTTCCCCGTATCTGGCATGTGCTCTATTTTCTGTTGCTGTTGGCGCAAGTGGTTTTACTTTGTTGGCAACCGTGGCTGTGGCTGAACGGTGAATCCGTTAGCGGTATCGGTCTGGCGCTGGTAGTGGCGGATATCGTGGCGTTAATCTGGCTGCTGACCAATCGACGTTTACGCGCTTGTTTTAATGAAGAAAAAGAATAACGGCACTTTTTGGTGAATTTGCACTCCAAGCAACGTTATTGAATAACCAAAGGAAGTGACATGAAATCGCTGCGTTTAATGTTATGCGCTATGCCGTTGATGCTGACCGGCTGTTCCACGATGTCGTCAGTTAACTGGTCGGCCGCTAACCCGTGGAACTGGTTTGGATCATCCACCAAAGTGAGCGAGCAGGGCGTGGGTGAATTAACGGCGTCCACACCACTGCAAGAACAAGCCATTGCTGATGCGCTTGATGGCGATTATCGCCTGCGCAGCGGAATGAAAACCGCGAACGGCAACGTGGTGCGCTTTTTTGAAGTGATGAAAGGCAACAACGTGGCGATGGTGATTAACGGCGATCAAGGCACGATCAGCCGTATTGATGTGCTGGATAGCGATATTCCTGCTGACACCGGTGTTAAAATCGGTACACCGTTTAGTGACCTTTACAGCAAAGCATTTGGCAATTGCCAAAAGGCCGACAGTGATGATAATCGTGCCGTCGAATGTAAAGCCGAAGGCAGTCAACATATTAGCTACCAGTTCAGCGGGGAATGGAGTGGTCCTGAAGGGTTAATGCCTTCGGACGATACCCTGAAAAACTGGAAAGTCAGTAAAATTATCTGGCGGCGTTAATTTGCGTCTGAACAAACCGCCGCCGCGAAAAAACACGTAAAATAGCGCCCAACAATGCCACGGATTGCGTGGCATTATTATTTTCAGGAGGAACAATGTCTCAGGTTCAGAGTGGCATTTTGCCAGAACATTGCCGCGCGGCGATTTGGATCGAAGCCAACGTGAAAGGGGAAGTTGACGCCCTGCGTGCGGCCAGTAAAACATTTGCCGACAAACTGGCAACTTTTGAAGCGAAATTCCCGGACGCGCATCTTGGTGCGGTGGTTGCCTTTGGTAACAATACCTGGCGCGCTCTGAGCGGCGGCGTTGGGGCCGAAGAGCTGAAAGATTTTCCGGGCTACGGTAAAGGTCTTGCACCGACGACCCAGTTCGATGTGTTGATCCACATTCTTTCTCTGCGTCACGACGTGAACTTCTCTGTCGCTCAGGCGGCGATGGAAGCCTTTGGTGACTGCATTGAAGTGAAAGAAGAGATCCACGGCTTCCGTTGGGTTGAAGAGCGTGACCTGAGCGGTTTTGTTGACGGTACAGAAAACCCGGCAGGTGAAGAGACGCGCCGCGAAGTGGCTGTTATCAAAGACGGCGTGGATGCGGGCGGCAGCTATGTGTTTGTGCAGCGTTGGGAGCACAACCTGAAGCAGCTCAATCGGATGAGCGTTCACGATCAAGAGATGATGATCGGGCGCACCAAAGAGGCCAACGAAGAGATTGACGGCGACGAACGTCCGGAAACCTCTCACCTGACCCGCGTTGATCTGAAAGAAGATGGCAAAGGGCTGAAGATTGTTCGTCAGAGCCTGCCGTACGGCACCGCCAGTGGCACTCACGGTCTGTACTTCTGCGCCTACTGCGCGCGTCTGCATAACATTGAGCAGCAACTGCTGAGCATGTTTGGCGATACCGATGGTAAGCGTGATGCGATGTTGCGTTTCACCAAACCGGTCACTGGCGGCTATTACTTCGCACCGTCGCTGGACAAGCTGATGGCGCTGTAAGCGTTTCTGATTCATTGATTAAAGGCCAGCCAGTAACACAACTGACTGGCCTTTTTATTACTGCTTTAACGCCGCATACACTTGATCAACTACTTTCTGTCAGAACAGGGTATTTTGCGGCACTGACGCTACAGCTGACAGCCAGCAGAGAAAGATAGAGCATTGTCCGTTTCATGATATCAGTCCAGATTGACGTTACGGCAGCCAAAGAGCGTGGTGAAAATAAACCCGCAAACCCATGCCACCAGAATCCCGCCAGCATAAACCGCCATTGCCGGAAGGATGCCTTGTGCGGAAGTCATCAGCGGCAGCGCCACCAGACCAGACGGCCCAAAGGCGCTGTTTAAGCCCATCGGCAGACCCCACCAGGCTATCAATCCGATAAACAAACCGCCCGCCGCGCCGCCTAAACAGGCGGTAATAAACGGTTTCATGCGGGGCAGGGTGACGCCATAAATCAACGGTTCGCCAACGCCCAGCAGGCCGGGAATAATCGCCCCGCGTACCTGACTGCGTAATGCACTGTGCGGTTGCGCCCGCCAGTAGAGTGCCAGCGCCGCGCCCACCTGGCCCGCGCCTGCCATCGAAAGGATGGGAAATAAGCTGTTGAATCCCTGACTGTCCATTAACGCGAGGTAAACAGGAATAAAGCCCTGATGCACGCCAAACACCACGGCGATCAGGAACAGCCCGGCTAAAACCGCACAACCGAGCGGATTACTGTTCAGGTGCATAAACAGCCACGACATGCCTTCAAACAGCCAGCCGCCCAGCGGCATAATGATCAGGTAGGCCAGCGTAGCGGTGATCAGCAGGGTGATTAACGAGGTCAACAGCATGTCGAGGTCGTCCGGCATAAAGCGGCGCACCATGCCTTCGATGCGGGCGCAGGCCCACGCGGCAATCAACACGCCGATAATATTGCCGCGTGGATCGATAGGCAGACCAAAGAAATCGTGAAATCCGGCGTAGTAACCCGTGGTTGCAGCTGGGTTATAACCGAGCAAAAAGAGCGCGGCGATAATTGCGCCATTGACACCCGTGCCGCCAAATGCCTGGGCGGCGTTATAGCCCACCAGAATCACCAGGAAGGTGAACAGGCCTTTGCTGAACACCTTCATAAAATTCAGCGCATCGGGTAGCGTGCCCTGAGCATCTGCCGGAACGTGCATCACCGTGGCAATTAACGTCGCTATTCCCAGCAACAGACCAGCGGCAATAAAACCGGGGATCAGCGGCGTGAAGATGGTGGCGAATTTGGCGAGAAATTGTTGCACGCCGGAGGTTTGTTTGGCTTTTAACTGACGTTTATTTTGAGCGGCGATTTCTGCGGCATCCTGTACCGGTGCTTCGCCCAGCAACTCGCTCATCGCTTTTGCGGCGCGATGCGCTTTACCTGGCCCAAAAACGACCTGGACCTGGTCGCTGGTCAAAATGACGCCCTTCACGCCTTCCAGCGTTTTGATATCGGGATCAACCAGTGAACTGTCATGTACACCCAGACGCAGGCGCGTCATACAGTTACCACAACTGGCGATATTTCCCGGTCCACCGACCCGGGTAAGAATGGTGTTCAGAAGTTCACTGCTGATCTCTTTGGCCATGGGTTATTCCTTGTCTAAAACCTGACGAATAAAGCCGCCGTGTTGATCCAGGCGTTTTTTAGCTTCTGCGGCATCGAGATTTTTCAGCACCATCACAATGGCCGTTTTACAGTTGCGCTCGCAGGCAACCAATGCCGCTTCCGCTTGCTCTGCGCTACATCCGGTAGCGTTTTTGACGATATTGACCTGGCGCACATGCAGTTTTTCGTTGGTGGCGACCACATCGACCATCAGGTTGCCGAACACTTTGCCGGATTTAATCATCAGCCCGGTGGAGAGCATATTGAGCACCAGTTTCTGCGCTGTACCTGCTTTCATCCGCGAAGAACCGGTAACCACTTCGGCACCTACAATCGGTGTAATGGCAAACTCTGCGGTGGTTGAAACGGCGCTCCCCGGATTACAGGAAATTCCCACTGTGCGGCAACCGAGCTGGCGGGCGTATTCCAGTCCGGCAATCACATACGGCGTACGACCGCTGGCGGCAATACCGACCACCACATCCTGTGCCGTTAAATTAATATTTTTCAGATCGTTAACGCCGCCTTCCCGGCTATCTTCCGCGCCTTCCACCGCGTGCTGAATGGCATATTCGCCGCCAGCAATCAAACCAACTACCAGGCCCGGTTTCACGCCGTAGGTCGGCGGACATTCACTGGCATCAAGAATACCCAGACGACCAGAGGTCCCCGCACCGATGTAAATCAGACGGCCGCCGCCGCTCACCTGGGCGTGAATAACATCGATCGCCGCTGCAATATCCGGCAGTACGCGCTCAACGGCGAGTGGTACGGTTTTATCTTCATCGTTGATAATCCGGCACATTTCCAGCGTCGAAACGCGGTCAATTTCAGCCGAGGCGGCATTCGAGCCTTCGGTAATCATCTTTTCAAGTTGCATCAGTGGTGACCTTAGTATTCACAATCAAATAATTGCATATTGATGGAATCATATATCTCAATTTGCTAGTTTTAAAGGAATCATTGAGTCTGAAATCACAGAGTGTGAAGAGCGTCAAAGGGCAAAATCCGTGTGCTATGCTGCGCGCAGGATGTGGTGAGGGAGTGGAAGATGTTGTACCTGACGAAAATACGCAATGCGGAAAGTGAATTTACCGAGAACGAGCAAAAAATTGCTGACTTTCTGCGGGCCAACGTGAGTGAGCTGAAATCCGTCTCTTCGCGCAAGATGGCGAAACAGCTCGGCATCAGCCAGTCGAGTATTGTGAAGTTTGCCCAGAAGCTCGGTGCGCAAGGATTTACTGAATTGCGTATGGCGTTAATTGGCGAATACAGTGCTAGCCGGGAGAAAACGAATGCCACGGCGCTGCACCTGCACAGTTCGATTACCAGTGATGATTCGCTGGAAGTGATTGCCCGCAAATTGAATCGCGAAAAAGAGCTGGCGCTGGAGCAAACCTGCGCGTTGCTCGATTACGCGCGGCTGCAAAAAATCATTGAGGTCATCAGTAAAGCGCCATTTATTCAGATAACGGGCCTGGGCGGATCGGCGCTGGTGGGGCGCGATCTATCGTTCAAACTGATGAAAATTGGCTATCGCGTGGCCTGCGAAGCCGACACGCACGTACAAGCCACCGTTTCCCAGGCGCTGAAAAAAGGCGATGTACAAATCGCTATCTCTTACAGCGGCAGTAAAAAAGAGATTGTCTTGTGCGCCGAGGCAGCGCGAAAGCAGGGGGCAACGGTGATTGCCATTACCTCATTAACCGATTCCCCGCTGCGGCGGCTGGCGCATTTCACCCTCGATACCGTTTCTGGCGAAACCGAATGGCGCAGCTCGTCGATGTCCACCCGCACGGCGCAAAATTCTGTTACCGATTTACTGTTTGTTGGCCTTGTGCAACTTAATGATGTGGAGTCATTGAAAATGATTGAGCGCAGCAGTGAGCTAACGCAACGCCTGAAATGATGCATAAAGCAGCGACTGGATTGAGATTTTCCTGAATTAGTGAGCTGATCCGCAGCAATATTTTGTTTATCCTGTATTTTCAGAGGGAATGGAGTGTAACGCTCTGTATTAACAAGGAGAGCATTAAAATGGGTAAACTCACGGGCAAGGCAGCACTGATTACGGGCGCATTGCAGGGAATTGGCGAAGGAATTGCCAGAACTTTTGCACGTCATGGCGCAAACCTAATCTTGCTGGATATCTCCCCTGAGATCGAAAAGCTGGCGGACGAACTGTGTGGTCGTGGTCATCGCTGTACGGCGGTTGTCGCCGATGTGCGTGACCCGGCGTCGGTAGCCGCAGCTATCAAGCGCGCTAAGGAAAAAGAAGGGCGCATTGATATTCTGGTGAATAACGCAGGCGTTTGTCGTCTGGGCAGTTTCCTCGATATGAGCGATGAAGATCGCGATTTCCATATTGATATCAATATAAAAGGCGTATGGAACGTCACGAAGGCGGTGCTGCCAGAGATGATTGCCCGCAAAGATGGCCGCATTGTGATGATGTCTTCAGTCACTGGCGATATGGTGGCAGACCCGGGCGAAACGGCGTACGCCTTAACGAAAGCGGCGATTGTTGGCCTGACTAAATCGCTGGCGGTGGAGTACGCGCAGTCTGGTATTCGCGTTAACGCCATCTGCCCTGGATACGTTCGCACGCCAATGGCGGAAAGCATTGCCCGCCAGTCGAACCCGGAAGATCCAGAATCGGTGCTGACTGAAATGGCGAAAGCAATCCCGATGCGTCGCCTCGCCGATCCGCTGGAAGTCGGCGAACTGGCGGCCTTCCTCGCATCGGATGAATCCAGCTATTTAACCGGTACACAGAATGTGATTGATGGCGGCAGCACACTGCCGGAGACGGTTAGCGTCGGCATCTGATTCACCTCTGTTTCCTCCCTGCATTTGTGGGGAGGATTTCGTCTTATTCCCTTTTCAACTTCCAAATCACCAAACGGTATATAAAACCGTTACTCCTTTCACGTCCGTTATAAATATGATGGCTATTAGAAAGTCATTTAATTAATAAGGGTGCGCAATGGCCGTTAACTTACTGAAAAAGAACTCACTCGTGCTGGTTGCTTCTCTGCTACTGGCGGGCCATGTACAGGCAACGGAACTGCTGAACAGTTCTTATGACGTCTCCCGCGAGCTGTTTGCCGCCCTGAACCCGCCGTTTGAGCAACAATGGGCAAAAGATAACGGTGGCGACAAACTGACGATTAAACAATCTCATGCCGGATCATCAAAACAGGCGCTGGCAATTTTGCAGGGTTTAAAAGCCGACGTTGTCACTTATAACCAGGTGACCGACGTACAAATCCTGCACGATAAAGGCAAGCTGATCCCAGCGGACTGGCAGTCGCGCCTGCCGAATAATAGCTCGCCGTTCTACTCCACCATGGGCTTCCTGGTGCGTAAGGGCAACCCGAAGAATATCCACGACTGGAACGACCTGGTACGCTCTGACGTGAAGCTGATTTTCCCGAACCCGAAAACGTCGGGTAACGCGCGTTATACCTACCTTGCGGCATGGGGCGCAGCGGACAAAGCCGACGGTGGTGATAAAGCCAAAACCGAACAGTTTATGACCCAGTTCCTGAAAAACGTTGAAGTGTTCGATACTGGCGGTCGTGGCGCGACCACCACTTTTGCCGAGCGCGGCCTGGGCGATGTGCTGATCAGCTTCGAGTCGGAAGTGAACAACATCCGTAAACAGTATGAAGCGCAGGGCTTTGAAGTGGTGATTCCGAAAACCAACATTCTGGCGGAATTCCCGGTGGCGTGGGTGGATAAAAACGTACAGGCCAACGGTACGGAAAAAGCAGCAAAAGCTTACCTGAACTGGCTCTACAGCCCGCAGGCGCAAACCATCATCACCGACTATTACTACCGCGTAAATAACCCGGAAGTCATGGACAAACTGAAAGATAAATTCCCGCAGACCGAGCTGTTCCGCGTGGAAGACAAATTTGGCTCCTGGCCGGAAGTGATGAAAACCCACTTCACCAGCGGCGGCGAGTTAGACAAGCTGTTAGCGGCGGGGCGTAAGTAATGTTTGCAGTTTCTTCAAGACGCGTGCTGCCGGGCTTTACCTTAAGCCTCGGCACCAGTCTGCTGTTTGTGTGCCTGATTTTGCTGCTGCCGCTCTCCGCGCTGGTGATGCAACTGACCCAGATGAGCTGGGCGCAGTACTGGGAGGTGATCACCAACCCGCAGGTGGTCGCAGCCTATAAAGTGACGCTGCTGTCGGCGTTTGTGGCATCGATTTTTAACGGCGTTTTCGGTCTGCTGATGGCGTGGATCTTAACCCGCTATCGCTTTCCGGGTCGCACGCTGCTTGATGCGCTGATGGATTTACCCTTTGCGCTGCCAACGGCAGTCGCCGGTTTAACGCTGGCCTCGCTCTTTTCCGTGAACGGTTTTTACGGTGAATGGCTGGCGAAGTTTGATATCAAAGTCACCTATACATGGCTGGGGATTGCGGTGGCGATGGCCTTTACCAGCATTCCGTTTGTGGTGCGTACCGTGCAGCCGGTGCTGGAAGAGTTAGGCCCGGAATATGAAGAAGCGGCAGAAACGCTCGGTGCTACGCGCTGGCAGAGTTTTCGCAAAGTGGTGCTGCCGGAACTATCTCCGGCGCTGGTGGCGGGTGTGGCGCTGTCGTTTACCCGCAGCCTCGGTGAGTTTGGCGCGGTGATTTTTATCGCCGGAAACATCGCCTGGAAAACAGAAGTAACGTCGCTGATGATTTTTGTGCGCTTACAGGAGTTTGATTACCCGGCGGCGAGCGCGATTGCTTCGGTGATCCTCGCGGCATCCCTGCTGCTGCTGTTCTCAATTAACACTCTGCAAAGTCGCTTTGGTCGGCGTGTGGTAGGTCATTAATGGCGGAAGTGACACAATTGAAGCGTTATGACGCGCGCCCGATTAACTGGGGCAAATGGTTTCTGATTGGCATCGGGATGCTGGTATCGGCGTTCATCCTGCTGGTGCCGATGATTTATATCTTCGTACAGGCGTTCAGCAAAGGACTGATGCCGGTGTTACAAAATCTGGCCGATCCGGACATGCTGCACGCCATCTGGCTGACGGTGATGATCGCGTTGATTGCCGTACCGGTAAACCTGGTGTTCGGTATTCTGCTGGCCTGGCTGGTGACGCGCTTTAACTTCCCCGGACGCCAGCTATTGCTGACGCTGCTGGACATTCCGTTTGCCGTGTCGCCGGTGGTTGCTGGTCTGGTGTATCTGCTGTTCTACGGCTCTAACGGCCCGCTGGGCGGCTGGCTGGATGAACATAATCTGCAAATTATGTTCTCCTGGCCGGGTATGGTGCTGGTCACCATCTTCGTGACGTGTCCGTTTGTGGTGCGCGAACTGGTACCGGTAATGTTAAGTCAGGGCAGCCAGGAAGACGAAGCGGCGATTTTGCTTGGCGCGTCCGGCTGGCAGATGTTCCGTCGCGTCACGCTGCCGAACATCCGCTGGGCGCTGCTTTACGGCGTGGTGCTGACCAACGCCCGCGCGATTGGCGAGTTTGGCGCGGTGTCGGTGGTTTCTGGCTCGATTCGCGGCGAAACACTTTCGCTGCCGTTACAGATTGAATTGCTGGAGCAGGACTACAACACCGTCGGCTCCTTTACCGCCGCGGCGCTGTTGACGCTGATGGCGATTATCACCCTGTTTTTAAAGAGTATGTTGCAGTGGCGCCTGGAGAACCAGGAAAAACGCGCGCAGCAGGAGGAACATCATGAGCATTGAGATTGCCAATATTAAGAAGTCGTTTGGTCGCACCCAGGTGCTGAACGATATCTCACTGGATATTCCTTCTGGTCAGATGGTCGCGTTGCTTGGGCCGTCCGGTTCCGGGAAAACTACGCTGCTGCGCATTATTGCCGGGCTGGAGCATCAAACCAGCGGGCATATTCGCTTCCACGGTACCGACGTAAGCCGTCTGCACGCGCGGGACCGTAAAGTCGGTTTCGTGTTCCAGCATTATGCGCTGTTCCGTCATATGACGGTGTTCGACAATATCTCTTTTGGCCTGACAGTGTTGCCGCGGCGTGAACGCCCGAATGCGGCGGCGATCAAAGCGAAAGTGACAAAATTGCTGGAGATGGTGCAGCTTGCTCATCTGGCGGATCGTTATCCGGCGCAGCTTTCCGGCGGCCAGAAACAGCGTGTGGCGCTGGCGCGTGCGCTGGCCGTGGAACCGCAAATTTTGCTGCTTGATGAACCGTTTGGCGCACTGGATGCGCAGGTGCGTAAAGAGCTGCGTCGCTGGCTGCGTCAACTGCATGAAGAACTGAAATTCACCAGCGTGTTCGTGACCCACGACCAGGAAGAGGCGACCGAAGTAGCCGATCGTGTAGTGGTGATGAGCCAGGGCAATATCGAGCAGGCTGATGCGCCGGACCAGGTATGGCGTGAACCGGCGACTCGTTTTGTGCTGGAGTTTATGGGCGAGGTAAACCGCTTGCAGGGAACCATTCGCGGCGGGCAGTTCCACGTTGGTGCGCATCGCTGGCCGCTGGGTTACACACCGGCGTATCAGGGGCCGGTGGATCTCTTCCTGCGCCCGTGGGAAGTGGATATTAGCCGCCGTACCAGCCTCGATTCGCCGCTACCCGTACAGGTACTGGAAGCCAGCCCGAAAGGTCACTACACCCAATTAGTGGTGCAGCCGCTGGGGTGGTACAACGAACCGCTGACGGTCGTGATGCATGGCGACGATGCCCCGCAGCGTGGCGATCGTTTATACGTTGGTCTGCAACATGCGCGGCTGTATAACGGCGATGAGCGTATTGAAACCCGCGATGAGGAACTTGCTCTCGCACAAAGCGCCTGATAGGTTGAGTGAATGTTAAACGCCCGGAGGCGCTTCCCGCGATCCGGGCTTTTTAATGGCAAGGTTTTGTAACCTGTAGGCCTGATAAGACGCGTAAGCGTCGCATCAGGCAACACCACGTATGGACAGAGATCGTGAGTACATTAGAACAAACAATAGGCAATACGCCTCTGGTGAAGTTGCAGCGAATGGCGCCGGATAACGGCAGTGAAGTGTGGTTAAAACTGGAAGGCAATAACCCGGCGGGATCGGTAAAAGACCGTGCGGCGCTTTCGATGATTGTCGAGGCGGAAAAGCGCGGCGAGATTAAACCGGGTGATGTGCTGATCGAAGCCACCAGTGGTAACACCGGCATTGCGCTGGCAATGATTGCCGCGCTTAAAGGCTATCGCATGAAATTGCTGATGCCCGACAACATGAGCCAGGAACGCCGTGCGGCGATGCGTGCCTACGGTGCAGAACTGATTCTGGTCACCAAAGAACAGGGCATGGAAGGCGCACGCGATCTGGCGCTGGAGATGGCTAATCGTGGTGAAGGAAAGCTGCTCGATCAGTTCAATAATCCCGATAACCCTTACGCCCATTACACCACTACCGGACCGGAAATCTGGCAGCAAACCGGCGGGCGCATTACCCATTTTGTCTCCAGCATGGGAACAACCGGCACTATCACCGGCGTGTCACGCTTTATGCGCGAACAATCCAAACCGGTGACCATTGTTGGCCTGCAGCCGGAAGAAGGCAGCAGTATTCCCGGCATTCGCCGCTGGCCTGCGGAATATCTGCCGGGGATTTTCAACGCTTCTCTGGTGGATGAGGTGCTGGATATTCATCAGCGCGATGCGGAAAACACCATGCGCGAACTGGCAGTGCGGGAAGGAATATTCTGTGGCGTTAGCTCCGGCGGCGCGGTTGCTGGTGCACTGCGAGTGGCAAAAGCTCACCCTGGCGCGGTAGTGGTGGCGATCATCTGTGATCGTGGCGATCGCTACCTTTCCACCGGTGTGTTTGGGGAAGAGCATTTTAGCCAGGGGGCGGGGATTTAAGATTATTGCGCAGGCACCGTTTTATCCGTCTGCGCAATTAACGCATGTAAAAAAGGCTGTGCGTTCTCATCGCTCTTACCGGGCATCTTCACGATATACGGCTTCCCGGTAATCGATGACGACGAGGCCACCTTGTCAATAAACTGCTCGGCTGTATCAATGCGATTACGGGTATTGCCCAGCTTCAGACGCAGGTGGGAAACCGCTTCATCGCAGGTATGTTCATCACCGTTGCGCACAAATATCAAATCCTTTTTCTGTGCTAATCCCTCCAGCATGGCGTTGATACGGGCTTCTTCATGGGCCGTTAACTTCGCATAAGCGGGGAGTGTCATTAGCAGCGTAACGACAAGACAAATGATTTTCTTCACTGAATTACCTTATCCTTGTTTTGTAATAGCCGATTTGACTGCCAGAATCAGGTAAAGTTTCGGTTGAAATACGATGAGGATCATCGGCAAGGAGAAAAAATTAAATGAGTAGTTTGTTGTTGTTTAACGATAAGAGCAGGGCACTGCAGGCGGATATCGTCGCCGTGCAGTCGCAGGTAGTGTACGGCAGCGTAGGCAACAGCATTGCGGTGCCTGCTATAAAGCAGAACGGCCTGAATGTCTTTGCCGTGCCGACGGTATTGCTGAGCAATACGCCGCATTATGACACTTTCTACGGTGGTGCGATTCCGGATGAATGGTTTAGCGGTTATTTGCGTGCGCTTCAGGAGCGTGATGCGCTGCGCCAACTTCGTGCTGTAACCACGGGCTATATGGGAACGGCATCGCAAATCAAAATCCTTGCCGAGTGGCTGACTGCGCTACGCAAAGACCATCCTGACCTATTGATCATGGTCGATCCGGTGATTGGCGATATTGATAGCGGAATTTATGTCAAACCTGACCTTCCCGAGGCGTATCGACAATATTTACTGCCGCTGGCACAGGGAATTACCCCCAATATCTTTGAGCTGGAAATCCTGACCGGTAAAGATTGCCGCGATCTCGACAGTGCCATTGCTGCCGCAAAAAGTCTGCTTTCAGACACATTAAAGTGGGTGGTGATTACCAGCGCCTCCGGCAATGAAGAAAATCAGGAGATGCAGGTTGTGGTGGTCAGTGCCGACAGCGTGAATGTCATTTCCCATTCCCGGGTTAAAACTGACCTGAAAGGGACTGGCGACCTGTTTTGTGCTCAGCTTATCAGTGGTTTGCTGAAAGGGAAGGCGTTAACCGATGCGGTACACCGCGCGGGGTTGCGCGTACTGGAAGTGATGCGCTATACCCAGCAGCATGAGAGCGATGAATTGATTTTGCCGCCTCTGGCTGAAGCATAAAAAAATGGCGCCGATGGGCGCCATTTTTCACTGCGGCAAGAATTACTTCTTGATGCGGATAACCGGGGTTTCACCCACGGTTACGCTACCGGACAGTTTGATCAGTTCTTTGATTTCGTCCATGTTGGAGATAACAACCGGAGTCAGGGTTGACTTGGCTTTCTCTTCCAGCAGCGGCAGATCAAATTCAATGACAGTATCACCAACTTTCACGCGCTGACCTTCTTCAGCAATACGCTTGAAGCCTTCGCCTTTCAGTTCAACGGTGTCGATACCGAAGTGGACGAACAGCTCAACGCCGCTATCAGATTCGATAGAGAACGCGTGGTTGGTTTCAAAGATTTTACCAATGGTGCCGTCTACAGGCGCGACCATTTTGTTACCCGTTGGTTTGATAGCAATGCCATCACCAACGATTTTTTCCGCAAAAACGACATCCGGCACGTCTTCGATATTGACGATCTCGCCAGAGAGCGGAGCAATGATCTCAATAGTTCCGGTATCCTTCTTGTCGTCGGAAACCAGAGATTTCAGTTTATCGAACAAACCCATGATCTTCTCCTAAGCAGTAAATTGGGCCGCATCTCGTGGATTAGCAGATTGTTTTTTCTTCAATGAACTTGTTAACCAGCGTCATTAACTCGTCCGTTGTCGGTTGAGCAAGAGCCTGCTCTGCTAACACCTTCGCATCTTCGAAGTT